>Ga0315277_10000462_pt1 | contig 64775 bp, 68 predicted proteins | sample YL17G05_15_MG_FD_203695 | JGI IMG/M metagenome (GOLD analysis project Ga0315277, IMG submission 203695) | Sediment microbial communities from Yellowstone Lake, YNP, Wyoming, USA - YL17G05_15 | ecosystem: Environmental > Aquatic > Freshwater > Lake > Sediment | place: USA: Wyoming | collected...
TTTTTGCGGGAAAACATGCGCAAGCAATCATGACTCTTCATCGGGGAAGACCTTACGGCTGGAAGATTCCACGTGGTAAACCTGCAGACATCCATATGCCGGCGACTATCCGCGCAGCTGCCAGAAGACAGAATGAGCGGGAAAAACCGCCAAACATGGGGCTAGCGATCTCTTTTGAAGATGTAAGGGAGAAGTTGAGGTCTCACAAGGCTTCGTTGACTATGGTTTTCGTTGTCGATCTCAGTGGATCCATGTTGTATAATCTCGAGGCCGTAAGAGAAGCTTTGCTTAAGCTTCACAGTGACGCATATAGAGGCAGAGACCGCGTTGGAATTGTAGCCCTAAAAGGCTTAGGCGCAACAGTCGTACAGCACCCCATCACAAATCTGAGAGTGGTGGCAAGCAAACTTGTGAACATGCGCATCAGCGGTTTCACTCCTCTAGCCGCAGGAATGTACAAGGGCTTGGAAGTGCTGAAGGAGGCAGAGCGCAGGGACTCATCAAGCGTACCGGTCATGGTGGTAATTACCGATGGAAGCGCGAATGTCCCACTGAAGAGGAGCATTGAAACTGGCGAAATCCGCGAAATAGATGAGGCGTTGGCAGCAGTTAGAGAGTACGAGGGCGTGGCGGTCAGTGATGTTTACTCCGTGTCAAGAATGGTTAGACGCGAGGGAATCCACGTAGTAGTCGTGAACACGAATCCCCACGTTTTTGGTCGAGAAACCTATGGGTTCTGGGTTACGGAAAATATAGCCTCATTGACGGGTGGAACCCATCATGCCATCGGTGCTCTTACAACTGAAAAAGAAATGATTGACAAGATGATCGAGCACATTAGAGAAGACGAGAGAGGCATAGTTGCTGAAAGAATTGCTGGCTAGAACCAGTATGCACTGGCCCATGGATTCTCATCCCTTAGATGGGAGGCTTAGCACGCTTTTTGGCTTCAAGGCCTATCTTCATCCATCGCTCAAACTCCTTGGATGGCGGTTCTTCGCTGAACAGCCTCTTTCTTGCAGCTTCTAGGAAGTTGTTCTGTGAACCCAAGAATTCAGCTGCTGTCAAAACGGTGTGCTCAGACTTATACGCTCGATAGAAAACGTCTACTGCCCTCGCCTTCCAGTTTTCATCTCGCAAGAAGTGATGCTCCAAAATTGTCATCGGAACACGCTCCACGATTTCCTGCAGATTGCCTAATGCAGTTTGGATTTGTTTTTCGTCAGTTTTAAATCCGATTAGATAGGATGGCGGCCCTCCCAACATTATCAGCTGTGGCTTTTCATCGATGATGATCTGAAGTGTTCTGGCCGAAATTGGACCTTGAATGTCTGGAGCGAACATGAATGCTTCTCCTTGGCATTCGACGGTTGTCATTAATACCCACCCCAGAAACGAGTTGTCTGGACCGTGAAAGACTGGTTCTGAGAACTTGATTCTCGTGTCTCCGAAATCAAAGGTCTTTCCATCCGCTATCTCAAGCTTCTCCGCATAGCTGCCACCAGTCCTTCGGAACATCCATCCCCTTTGTCTTTGACTAGAATTGACCATTTCCCGAGGGTTCTTCAGCAAAACAGTTTTTCCTTCGTAGATTTGTCTTGCAGTTTCAGTTTCCTCAGTCCACTGGGTCAACCAGTCCTCGTATGAGGGTGTATGATGGTCGAAATGATAGTGGCTCAATGTTACAATCTCGACATCTTCAGCTGTCTCTGCAATTTTTCTGCGGCACTCATCAATGGCTTTGAACTCCTTAGGATGAGGCGGCAAGCCGAAGCGGTTTGGACAGAGCGAAACACCGGCATCTAGAAGGATCTTCACGCTGGAAGTCTCAACGTACGTACACATGGATCTTACGCCAAGACTCTCTGCAGCCAAAGGAACGACTCGAATGTGCGTGAGCATGTTTCTCAACACAACACTGCCTGAGTGTCATATCTTTTTATTTGGGCCGTCTTCCTAGTTTTAGCTGGTGGGCGATGACGACTCTGACCCCAATGAATCCCAGATGATTTGGATCTTGAGTACTGAGCACCACCATGTACTATTTTCTGTTCGCATTATCCATTCTGAACTTCTCATGCGTCACCCTAAGCTTAAGCTTTCCTTCCACGCGTAGAAAAGAACGCGCGGTCTTGGGACATAAGGCTACAGTCTTAGCCCCATAACAAAGCGTTTTAATTTGCTGCTGTAGTAGGTTCCATTTTCCATCATTTAGCGCGCATGCACGTTCCTAAATAGCTAAAAATGGTTCGAGTCCGCTTCAGGTTCGAGAAGTGTCCGTTGGGACAAAGAAAACAGGAACAAGAGGAAAAAAGGGGAGAATTTGAGTTTTGCAGTTTTAGGGCACCAAGTCTGGCGGCAAAACTATCCGTTATGGTAGCAATTCGATTCTTTCGGCCTCGACGAATTGGACGGATGGGGGCAACCACATGCTCCCATTCCAGGTGGAACTTTCACCATAGGCCATGAAACCTTCTTTGACGACTCCGTAAACCCTTACGGGGGTATTGTCATAATCGGAACGGCCATCAGCTGGACAGTTCCACAACACTCCGACGGTGCCTCCGTTAGTAACAAGTTCGTAGTTCCATGGAGGCATTCCTTCAGGAATGAAGAATAAGGAACCGGTGAGGTTGCCTTCGATTATCACTTCCTGATCCACCCCCGCGGGCCCGACTGAACCAGTGTCTTCGACGAGGGAACTGCTTGATGTCTTGCTCAGGTTCTCATTGAGTGGCTGCCCAGCCGAGTCGAAGAAACGCAGCTCAAGAGAGGCCACTACCATAACCAGAATGCAACTGATCAACACAACCGCTACTTTCCTTCTCATGTTCCTCAATATATAATTGGTTACTTTAGCATATAAGTCTTGAGGTGCTAGTTTCCGTGACACTGAGAAGAAAACCATCATCGGAAAACAACCCAGTACCACAATCGAAGAATCGCTTGCAGGCTCCTTCAAAGAGTCGAAAAGTGCCCTACGGGCTAGCCTCACCGCATCATCCGACAATTTTCCACAGGAGCTTGTTCCACTAACAAGCACCCTGTCGCTCTGAATACATCTCAGCCTTCTCAAGAGGTGTGCCTTGAAGACGCTTAGCAGGTTCCTCAGCGGCCTTCCAACAGAACCCTTCGCATGACAAGATTCATTAAGCACCGTCTCAGCAAAGGACAAGTCGACCTTGCCAAATAAGATCTCAAGAGTCTCGTACCTCTTCATTAATCACCCCAAAAGAGGAGATACGCGACTCACCTATCACAGCTGAAAGACGAATTTAGGAACAGGCATGCGTGTTTCTAAAATGGTTAAAAATGGTATTTATTCCTTTTTAGGGTTTGGGGGCAGTTTTGAGGTGCAAATCTATTTTTGGCGCCCGCGATCTGCGGGAACTTCGGTGATTTACCATCCCTCAACACCGCTAAGATTTGACCATCAAACAAGCCCATATAAAACGCGGACGGGCAAAAGAAGAATAAAAACCATTTCAGACCAATCTAGGAACAGGCACGCGCGCTAACGGACTAAAGGTTAAATGTCGATTAAGATTGCTTCTTTCTGCCGTAAAGCTCCTCTTTCAAATCTGTCTGACCTTTGTCTGCTCTTTCGAGCATTGATTCTTTCCCTCTTTTTGGTATGTAACTCTTGACACATTCGTGTGCTAGAAAGAATAAAGCATACGCTGCATTTTCGTCCTTTTCCAGCTCCCCTATCGAGAAATTCTCTTCAAGACATATCCTCTTCAAAAGGTAATCTTTCACTTCTTTCTGAAATTCTATATCAGTAAGTATTCTTTCATCCAACATTGACACCGCAGCAGCTTCCCTAGCATCCAGTTTTTCTCTATCATTCAGCGTATAACCCCTATCAATAACCTTCCGCAAAGGCAGAAAAGCTATAACCCCATACAACTTCTGTCTCAGCTCTTCCGAGACAAAAACCTCCTTTCCATTCTTGTACACTTTCGCTTCATAACATATCCTTTTAGGTTCAGCAACCGCTTCTTGTTCTTTCTCTTTTTTGCCCCAACCAAAAGGCATCCAATCACCTAGCCCAAAGACGTCTAACCAAGAGAATACGAACATCAAATAACTTAAACTTTTTCTTTTTTCCTCCAGCAGCAAGTACACTGTTCTGCGTAGAGAGAATCAGTTCTGCCTAGAGAATTTATGATATTTTGATTTGTACATGGTGTGTTTGGGTGTAGACCCTAAACTCTTTTAGCAAATAGCTCGAGGATGTATTTTGACAATTCAGAAGGAATGGTTTTGGGAGAACACGAGACGGTCACTGACAAAGGCGATTACTTATAGACTGCTAATCATTGTGCTAGACGTTACGTCCATCTACTTGTTTACTGGAAGACTTGACATCGCACTTGGGTGCGAGAGCTCGCCGCTTTGCCATATTTGCTGCAAATCAAGTTTCATCCGCTGCTTTCTTGGATAAAATGAAGAAAACATGGAGTTTCGTTGATGCTTTTGTATACGAACCATGTTAGTTAGGTCTTTTGGTGCCTCACTAGTTCGTGGAATTTGCTGTATATTGCCTCGCCTCTTGGTCTCAGAGATTCAGGCATGTTGGGGTCATCTTCTAGGACGCACTTATGCTGTTCTAATCGAAATCTGACCTAAGAGTAGTCCTTCTTGAACATGGCGCGTTTAAGCTCCAGTTCCATCACGGTAAAATGAACTTCGTAAATCACGTGTTTCGGCGAACCCACAATCACTCGTTTGTCAATTGGTCTTTTCATCTTCTTCAGATCGTTTATCTCCGACACTTCATGCACCATCAGGAATCCGTTGCCGAGGACATCCTCCAAAGTTGTTTTGTCGTCAGAGAATATTCCATCAGTCATGTAATCATGGAACTCGTTTGCCGAAACATCCTCTGCTGAGTAACCGATTTCTCCAAGATTCCTTCTTGTCTTTTCTATTTTGCCCGCCATCTCCCCGAGCATCGGATGCTTGCCGCCTATTTCTCTTCAGGCGGCTTTTCCCAGATCTCCAGCATCTTCTTCTTGAGTTCCCTACGCTTTCTGTGCAAGAAACGGTAGACCGTGGCATGCAAGCTCCCCTTGACCAGCATTTGTACTGCTTCTCTCGCAACCTCTGCCTCCTCAATTGTTCCGATTATGCTCACCGTATGACCATACACGGCGACATTGGTGCCTGTCAATTCCTCAATTATGTTTCGAGTCTTCCCATTCATCCCTATTATTCTGCCTTTGACTCGTTTGATGTCAGCCTCAGAACGTCCAAAAACAGTTCGAAGATCAATGACGTCCAACATGGTTTCTTCATCCCGTATCAAACGAAATGCATGCTCCGGAGAGAACCCGCGTCCCAATGCTGTTACCACGTCCTTTGCCTTGAAGAGCAATGATGGATCTGTGGCCTCCTCTGCAAGAGTTATTGTAACGTCACCTGATTGACTGTCTATCTCAAGCCCAACCGAGAGCTTACCTTCGATGTTCTTCTTTGTTGTGCCTTCTGGGCCTATCAGAACCCCAACGCGCTCTGCTGGAATTTTTATGAATGTGTTAGGCTTTGCCATGGCCGGTTACTTTCCTGTGACACTCTTCGATCGGAAGAACATCTATACCCATCCGACTAAAAAACCTATTGAGATTGGTCAAATCTCTTCGAAGGAGGAAGTCAGCCATGGGATGCGAAATTGAAACGGCCTGCGAAACGTCAAAAAGCACTGGATGCTTTTTCCAGATCATGATGTTGTATTCGCTCAGGTCTCCATGGACGAGTTCAGCCTTGCAGTAGAGCCTTTCCAGGTAATTCAAGATTTCACCGTAAATCCTTTTTGGCTGTTCAGGCTGCTGCTCCTTCATCGATGGCGCGCTCTTGCCATCCTTGCCGATAAACTCCATTATGAGCACATTGTTTCTGACCACGATGGGTTTGGGCACTCTGACTTCTGCCCATGTGGCCTGTTCCAGGTTTCGGTATTCCTTCCGTGCCCACGTGAAGATCAGTGAGCGCGTATCATGCTTTATGCCCTTAAATCTAGGATCCCCCTCAATGTACGGGAGCATGCCCTTCTTGAACTCTGCTGAAACAGTTAAATAAATTTTGACGGCCAGCTCTTGCCCATCTTTGCTTTTTGCCCAATAGACGCGCGATTCTTTTCCGGCACTGACCACGCCGTAGATGTCGCCCAGCACGCCTTTGTTCAGAAAACCGTATATTACCATGAGCGTGGAACGGTCGAAAACCTCTTCTAAGACCTCTAATTCTTCGCTTCTCTTCTCTTTCATCAACTGCTCAGTTTCGTAGGCTTTTTCTTGTTTGAGAAGTCTCTTGTCCACGTGTTTCCTAAAAGACACTTGTCGTCATCCATCCATAGCTAGACTGAACCTAAGCAACAGTTATGTAGCCTCTTCTGCGAAGATCTTCAGCCTGAGCACGAATGTAGCGCCAAAACACGTCGCCACGTTTGTCTGATTCGAAATCCCATGGAGAAACTAGTACAACGTCTCCGACGCGTATCCAAACGCGCCTCTTCATCTTACCACGTATTCGGCATAAACGTTCATGCCCATCTTGACACTTAACCATAACGCGGTCGAAACCAAGAAGTTTCGTGGCTAGGCCTAGCACGTCATTTGCGGATGGATAAACCATCTCGCTTAGTGCCCCTTCGCTCAGAACTTTCTTCTTGCCCAAACACGCACCTCGAACGTTCGGTTCATAAGGAATGGGTTCTCCTCCTTAAAAGCTATGCTCATCAATGCCAGTTCATAAGGATCAGCAAACAGGAAACCTGAGGAGCAGGTGCCACTCATATCCAGAACCTACGAAAGAAAAGATTACTAGTGGCGTTTCTCAGAAACTGGCGAAGAACCCGTTTATCACGTCCTTAGCAGATTGGATGAGAGGATGCCTTATCTTAACTGGGACCTCGAGTTTCTCCAGTCGACTCACTCTGAAATAGATGGGCGGATGAGGATCTAGGCTCAGCCATTCTTGAAAGCGGTATGAGGGCAATCGTTCATATAGCAATCTTTTGAAGCCTATTTTCTCCAGGGCCTCGGCCAGGATCTTAGGTTTACCCATGACGATCGCGGACATGAGGTCGGCTCTTGCCTCGAAGAATTTTGCGATGAAATATATGAGTGTCATGACCAGCCAGAAATACGCAATGAAAAGATAGGAGAAAAAGATGATTGGAAACAAGGGGAGAAGCACGTAGAATCGAAGAAGAAACTCGGTGCTAGACAATGCGAAGAGAAGAAGGGGATCACGACCTTTTAGGTGACCGAACTCATGCCCCAGAACTCCCAGGATCTCCCCGTCCGAAAGCTGAGCTAGAAGGCCCGTGGTTATCAAAACTACGCCTCGGCTGGGGCTAGGTCCAGAAGCAGCCGCGTTGGGAATAATCGTGTTAGACACTACGATTTCAGGCATGGGAAAGCCAAAGCTGTCGACGGTTTTCTTTACAAGCTGATACACATCTACCTTGTGTGTTGACAAATCCTCTGGTTTGCATGCTAATCCATGATTTGCAAGTATTCCTCGCACGGTTTCGCAGTCGATTTCCCCCTTTTTTGCCAATGTTTCACCGTATATCTCCTTCTTGATGTTCAACAGCACATCTTTCGGATATTTCTGTCTGAAATCCTCATGCTCCTCAAGCGGCAAATGATACTCTACCAAGTGTATGCTCGGGTTGTTCTCAGTTATGCGCCAATCTGCTCCCCTTGCAATGATCTTGTTAGAAAAGAACACAAAAACGAATTGTACGGCCAAGAGCACAACGGGAGCCAGCCATCCTATCACAAAAAACAAGAACATGCCAAGGCTAATGAAAATCACAAAGAGAAGAATCTGCGTTTCTAGGAATATTCGATTAAGGGGTTGTTTCTCTTTTCCTCGAAGCTTTTCGGGCACTATCTCTTCTCCTTCCCTCCACGCGAAAAAGAGGGTGCTGCTTCTCATCTTTTCTTCAAAAAACCCCACGAGGATGATAACGTCCTGTTTAACCTTGTCGACCCTTTCCTCTGGAACCGTATCATCAAGCCGAGTGACATTCAGCCTAATCGGCCTGCTGCCTATGATCTCCGATTTCAGATCCTGTTTTCCCGATGCATCTAAAGAAATGAAGGAAAGCGAAGCATTACCATCAACCGTTTCTTTGGACACGTTTGTGAATTGCTTCTGTTCAGGCAGAATGTATTTCTTTTGAATGAAATCAATCAAGTCCCCCATGTATTCCGAGGGAACTTCAGTCTCGATGGAGTACGAAAGAGTATTGCCAACGTTGTCGACCATTTTTCAGCCTCACTCTCTTCCATCGTTTTCATGCAAAAACTTGCGCTGTGTTAGAGTTTTACTATTTGAGCGTGCGGTATTCCTTCAATTTTCAACACCGCTTCAGGATGCACGTATCCTTTTTCTATCGCTCTGCTGACAACATTCCTTCCAATCATATTCACTATTGTCGAGTTCTCAATCATGCATATTGCTTCATCAATGTTCACTTTCGCACCCTTGTAAAAGTCCTCTTTTACGCAGAATACCATCTTCCCATCACGTAAAGTTTTTCCCAGTATTTCAGCGTCGCATATGGCTAAGAGTACGTTCCTCCCAACTTTCTTCAAGTTCATGTAAGCTTCCAATTTCCTGACCGCTCTTACAGCTGCTTAATCGATGATCTCGCTCCGCACGCCTTACAGATTAGGAACAAAAGGCGTTTTTCTTTGACAATTTTCGTATCTGGACGCTTGCATATCGGGCAGACCACAAAACTCTCCAAATATCTTTGCAGCAACCTTTCGAAAGTATCATGTGGGAATTTGCCTTGGAAAATGGCCCTTGACTCCTGCATGGTCGCCGCCGTGGCCATTTCCCCGGAAAGAAATTTCAGCAAATGTTGAGGGTCACGATCCAAAGCATCTGCTATTTCCTTGAAATTATAGATTATTGTCCGCATGCCTATCACCCTGTGACTAAGCCTGGGAATCCCAAGACGCTCTTGTTTCGAGGCCACCTCAGGGATTTTGGACCTCGCCCTCTTAAGCAAGGACTCGTAATCGTATTCCATGCAATCATTCACCAACAAAAACAAGATACGTTATACTATAAAACACTTTTTTCCAAGATGAATACTCATGCCTTTGCTTCCTCTTTCTGAACAGATCTTTGCCTTTCATATCCATGACGTATTCAAAGCCTAACTCTAAGAGTTTGCATGTCTCTTCTAGGTCTTCTGCCACTTTGATATGATATTCTTGTGTTGACTCGTTGAATACTGCGTGTTAGCGCGCAGGTTTCAGGGTTTTGATTTTTCCTTCCTTAGAGATAACTCATTTTTCGAATATATTTGATCGCACATCCTCTTGATTTTCAGGAGTTTCTCTGAGCCTTCTTTCGTTTCTCTCTCGTAGATGCTGATTTCCCCATCGAAAAGTTCCAGAATTGCCTGGAATTCTTCCGCGGGATGCATCTGGGGATTCATCACGGCTAAGGTGGTGAAGCCTTTTGATCTTAGTTCTGGAATGAGGTCGGTCAGCCATCTTCTGGTTTGAACTGCATGATGCTGCAGCAGAACGTCGGAAACGATTCCCAGGCAAGCCCTTCTAGGGCCACTTAGGGGCTTGTCTAACGTGGAGAAAGCTTTCGTCAAAGCAATAGTGATTTCGGTAAGGTTCTCCACACCTCTCAGTTTGAAAACGTTGGGCAGGTTTTCTGCTATCGTGTCTGCCCGCGGATTACAGATGAAAAGGTAAAAGTTTGACTGAAACTCCTCTGCCAGGGTTTTTGTTCCACTTATCACTGCAGTAACTAAGAACGTGACTTGTTCCTTCGTTATCCCGGATCTGAGAAAACTCTTGATGAGTGAGTCTTTTTCATCGCATGAAGGCGAGGTCAATATGACTGAATAATTCTCTGGTATCCCTCCAAGCAGCAGTTCATCGACATTTTCGAGTCCGATTGGAATGCGTCCTGCAAGAACAACTTGTAGAACGTCAATTGCTACAGGTTTGGGCTCTGAAGACATTCGGTGCCCAGTTTCGTTAACGTAGATGACTCTTGGTTTCATTTCAAAAGTGCCTTTGTCAAACGGTTTCAGTACAAGCTTGATCTTTTCAATCTGCATAGGCTCAAGCCGTTTTCCTCTTAAGTCAAGATGCGTGTCCCGGAGCTGGCTATAATCGGGTTTGACGATTAGCTCGAAGCCCTGCGGAAAGATTTCGTCTATTTCGGCTAGCAGGACAGCCTCTTTTCCCACGTTTGCAATCTGTATTTCCAACGCAAAGTCCTCTCCAAGCCTGACTTCCTTCACGTCGGAGATTAAGCCGGTTTGAACGTTTCCGTGTTCGAATCTTTCAAGGCCTACTGCCTTTTCAAGGGTTGGGTTCGGTGTCAAAAAAGAATCGGTAGTCGAGACGATACTTGGAATGCGTAATGCCTCGGTCAGTGACAGGGCAAGTTCTCGTTCTTCCTGAACACTTTTCAGCAGTCTTCGGACATATTCGCCTTTTTCAGGTTTTTTTGCCCTCTTGTATGAGGCTGCTGAGGCTTGGAGGAGTTTTTCCGATATTTGGTAATACTGGGCCTTCTGAAGCGGGTTTATCTCAGTCTTGGCTTCGTGCATGTACATATGAGCGTCGAAGAAGCGCTGAGTGGCTTTAGCGTATTCTGAGCCTCTTCTGAATCCGGCTTTGAAGTAGTAGCTCGTTGCGCCTTCCAAGTGTCGGGTTGCGGCTAAGTGCAAAGAGTTATCTCCTGTGGCTTCGAATCTTCGTCCTGCCTCTAGGGCCTTGCAGAAGCAACTGTGACCCAAGGCCAGCAATTTGGCCTTCTCATCAAAGCTGTCTTCTTTTGCCTTATCGAAAAGGCGGGAAGCTTTCAGATACAGTCGTGGTGAGGCTTCTGCTTCTGCTCGCATCATCATCTCCCAGGCGTGGCAGAGACAGACAATAGGCTTGAATTCTTGGCGATCCGACTCCAGCTCCAAGGCTTCAACGGCGTTTTGAAATCTTTCCACTGCAGAGCCATATTTTCTGGAACTGGCAGCATACTCACCCTTTCTGTCTAGGACTCTTGCCTCTTCCAAAGCAGTTCTTCCAAAACAGTATTCGTACCTTATGTCTGAGGCTTTAATCAACTCAGCGGCCATCTCCTTCTCCTCTCTGACTTCGATGCTTTCCAGTTCTGTCTCGATAGATTTCTTCGCTTCTGCAAACAGTTTCGCTGCTTGCTGGAAGAGGGTTCTCGCTTCCTCCGATCGTTCTTTTCGACTTAGGTCTTCGCCGTGTTCAAGTTTGGTCCAAGCAAGATAGTTTGGAACGAGATACTTCCACGTCTTCGAAGACTTGTGTAAGCTTGCAGCCTTTTCATAGTGCTTCTTCGCGCCACCGTATTCTTGTTTCACGTGACAGCATCTTGCTTTCTGTATTTCGCTCCATCCCTTCATGTAAGAAGCGTGGTTAAGGTAGAACTCTTTGAGTGAGGGGATTTTGTCAGCGACCATAGTGTATTGTTCATGTGCTGATTCAAAGTTCTCTGCAGATTCTGTGAAGTCACGCAGTCTATTACAAACCTTTCCCAGTTGCCAGTAACTCTCAGCAGCTCTACTGAGGAGGCCAGCTTTCTTGTATGTTTTGACTGCTCCTCTGAAGATCTCCAGTAGCCTGCCAAGAAGCTCATCAGAGCCGGTCATTAGGTGAAGTTGACCAAGAATTTCCCCAAAGTCAGAGTAATATCCTCCCAGTGTAGCGTATTGTCCTTGGCCTAGAGGTTTAGACCTTAAGCAGAGGTTTATACATTTCTCCCCACTTTCAACCGCATTTTCCAAAAGCTTTGCTTTCCGTTCTTCGTCGCTCTCTATTTTCGCGAGTTCAGCCTGTATTGAAGCCAAGTAGTTATGGTACACGCCATGATTCCAGAAATAATATGGCATTGCCTGTTCCAGAGCCTTGATGCTTTCCTCTCTATACTGTAACGATTTTTCAAGGAGTCGTTTTTTCGCGTCTGCCTCTGTCTCCATAGTTGACAACAAAAACAGAGACTTGCTGAGAGGGTGAAGGATGAACCACAAAGCCCAAGTGGAACCTGAGCGTCGGGCATGTTCCAAACCCTTCTTTCCCGCTTCAATAGATTTCTTGAGAAGGGCGCGTTTCTTTTTCGAACTGGTCTCGGCAGATTTGGCCAAAAGACTATAGTTTTCTGCGTACCAATAGTAACTACGCGCAATCTCCTGATCATTGGAGATGGACGTGAAATTGCGTATGGCATCTTGACTATACCTCTCACAGTCTTTTGATTCTTCTCTTGTCTTCTCTGGGTCCTCTTCTACGATCATTTTCCAAGCCATCAGATGCGCGAGCAAGTAGGATGCGCGTCCGATCAGATAATTGTCCCTTGTGTGCTTGCCGCAATCTAATGCGTCTTCAAAGTATCTCGATGCAGAATCAGGGCGGTCGACGAAATTGGCGACGGCGGACCCTGCCCAGATGTTTGACATCCCTAGAAGAAATCGGTCCCCGATTTTCTCAGAAATCTTCACAGCTTTTTTTGAGTAATTCAGAGCTTCCCTCGCGTATTTGCTCTTCTTCTCTAGTTCTAAGCCCGTTGCTGCGGTGTGACAATGAATGCTTGTGGTGTAGTAGGCTCTAGCAAGTTCACCTGTCTCTCCAAACTCAGAAAGCACCTCTATTGCTTTTTCCCCGTAATTCAAAGCCTCCCTCAACATTCTCTGCCGTATCTGTTTATCCCATTCAAGATCCAGCCGATCGACTAGGCACGCGTTCAGTTCAACGTAGGTTCTTCCCAAGCCTGGGCGATCGCCTATCCCTCTGTAGAGTCGTAAGGCCTCTTCTTCGAGTTTCCAACGCTCGTCCAGCAACTCTTTTCGAGAAGCAGAATCGGGCGTAAGCCAAGAATCTGCGTATGCGGCTGTAGCCTTACAGTGTCGTGCCTTGGCTAGCTTTTCTGGTTCTTCAGTTTTTCCAAAAAGTTCAGCCGCTTTGCTGTATGCCTTGGAAGTTTCAAGCATACGACTTCTAAACTCCCGCACATTTCTAGCTTGCATGGCGGCGCGATGATAACAGAAGCCAATTCGCTCACAGATCTTTGCTGCCGAAGAAAGATCGATGTTTTCAATTGCGAGGGCCAAAGCCTTTTCATAAGGCTCTATAGCAGCAACCCAATCATACTTTTTCTCGCGTTCCCTCCCTTCATTCACTAAGAGCTCGTGATCTCGACTTCTAGACACCGTATTCCCTACATACTACCTCATTCTGCCAACTCAAATAACTTTCCTGAAAAGCATCAACCGAATAAGTAGGATTCTCGCCATTTCGTACTCAATCGGCTTTTTTCCTTCAAGAAATGGAACGGAAGCTATTCCTTTTGCGGCTTCTTATGTGGTTGTTCTTTCACCAGTCTCCCATGTTCGTACGTGCTCTGTATGATCCAGAAGTCAGCAGGGTGACCGATTCCGTGATCGTCTACTTGTATTTTCTTAAGCTCATTCAGAAGGTCTTTTGGTTTCATGTCATAGTTGACCAGATGATCAAACTCGAATATGATATCATACCGTTGCGTCTCATCTTGGACAACATGGGCTCTGATTATGGCCTTCATTTCTGAGATTTGTCGAGCGATTTCAGCAACTTGGCCCGCTCTGATCTTGCCGCTACAGACTCTACACCCACCAAAGCCGTGACTCGTCATAAAACCACGTGCTCAATTGATGTGGTAGCCAGATTTAAAACTTTTGGCAAGTGAAAGAACATGATGGAAGACGAGCATGAAGACAACACGATTGAGAGCGATGATGCATTGATTGATGCGTTGGAACCATAAAGGACATTCTTAGCCCTTCGATGTTGTTTGAATATCCAACGCAGTATACGTAGGGAATTATCCCTTCAGCGCGTTCAAGCATGTTGAGTCGCGCGATCAAAAGAAAAAGGGCGTGTTGTGCGGGAGACGTCCCCATCTTGACTTCTTGTACCATAAAGGACTTGTTTCACAAAACCTGTTCACGTTTCTCGCACACAAGACTGTTCAAGACTTATAAGTAGGTCGCCGTGAAAAAAGAAGCGGCAACAGAAGGAGAATGAATGATGGGTTATTCCTATCTTTACACCGGGACAGGCGCAGGAAAAACCACGAACGCCCTAGGCTTGGCACTGCGTTCAGTTGGCCACAAGCGCAAAGTCGTGATTATTCAATTCTTGAAATGGTGGAAGAACACGGGCGAATACAAGATTCAAAACATGCTTACGCCTTACTACGAGATCTATCAATTCGGACGCAGAGGCTTGATTGGCTTAGGCAACCTAGGCGAAAAGGATAGAAAACTAGCCGGGAAAGCTCTGAAATTCGCTGAGAAAATAGCTAAGCAGGAAAAGCCAGACTTGCTTGTCTTAGATGAGATTAACCTCGCTTTGTACTGCAAGCTATTAGAGGCACAGCAGGTTTTGGATCTGCTTGATAAGATCCCGAAAAAGACAGATGTTGTCTTGACGGGGAAATACGCGCCAAAGGAGCTTATCGACAGGTTGGACTTTGTAAACGAAGTGGTTGACGTCAAGTATCCAAGCGAAATGGTCACAACGAAAGGCATACAATATTAGCCTTGGAGACAATTCCTTGAACGAGGACGAAGCTATATGCAACCCATCTGATTTTGTTCGCTATGTTGCCCAAAACAAGAAAATATCGGCTGACCTGATACGTGTTCCTCATCGTCTCGTCATAACTTACCAAAGGAGCACCTACGAAAGGGCAAGCAAGCTCATTGATGGCAAATGCGTGGACTGGTGGATGTATGGTGACGCTCAACCATTCTGTGTCGGCCGATTCAACAACGTGGAAATCGGGTTGGTCCGCCTATGGATAGGCGCCCCTGCAGCAGTGATGACGCTCGAAGAAGTGATTGCCTGTGGCTCAAAGATAATATTTGAAGTTGGCCTGTCCGGTGGCTTACAGCCCGATATGCAGCCTAGCGACGTAGTTGTTGTGACCGAAGCAATCCGTGACGAGGGAACATCTTATCATTACCTTCCGCAAGAAACCAGAGTGGAGTCTTCCCAAAGACTTAGGAAGGGTTTGGCAGATCGCTTGGACAAAGAAAAGATCAAGTATTCTGCCGGCCCTGTATGGTCCACCGACGCGGTCTACCGAGAGACATGCGGCAAATTCTGCAAGTTCAAAGACTTGGGCGTCCTTGCAGTAAACATGGAAACCTCAGCCGTCTTTGCACTTGCAAAATATAAACGTTGAAGCAGCTTCAGTACAAGTAATATCTGACATTCTGACAGAAAATGGTTGGTTGCAGGCCTACGAACACCAATCAGTTCTGGAAAGCACAGAAGCTGTCTTGAAAGCTGTCCTGAACGTGCTTTCTGAAGCTGAATAGCAATCAAGACTTGAAAAGGTTTAAGAAACGTCACATGTTCTTACTTCTAGTTCCTAACGGTGAACCTCTTGGACAAACGAGGCCATCCATACATCCCTAATTCAACGCCTCAAATCAAGCAGGAGATGCTGCGTGAAATAGGCGTCAGTTCGATTGAGGAATTGTACGCTGATGTCCCGAGCAAATATCGATTGAAGAAGCCGCTAAATCTGCCGCCTCGGGGCATGTCAGAATTTGAAGTCAAAAAGCACGTTGAAACGTTGCTCTCAAGAAACCGAACCGCCTTTGACATGCCAATTTTCCTGGGCGCTGGCTGCTGGCCGCACTACGTGCCAGCGCTTGTTAAAGAAATCGTGCAGCGAAGCGAGTTGCTCACCTCCTACACGCCATATCAACCTGAAATCTCCCAAGGCATGCTTCAAGCCCTTTTTGAATATCAAAGCATGATATGCGAATTGACAGGCATGGATGTCGCGAACAGCTCCATGTATGATTGGGCCTCGGCTCTTGGGGAAGCTGCACGTATGGCAGCTCGACTGAAATCTCGCAGTGAGATCCTCGTACCGAGGATTATTCATCCTGAAAGAGCAGCGACCTTACAGGCTTATGCTGAACCCGCTGGGATTTCGATTCAGAATGTTGCGTATGAAACTGGAAGCGGAGAAGTCAACCTGGAGGATTTGAAGAGCAAGATTTCAGATAGAACCGCAGCAGTTTATGTTGAAAATCCGTCATACTTGGGCTTCATTGAAACTCAAGTCGACGAAATTAGCAACGCGGCCCACTCGCATGGTGCTCTCTTCATTGTTGGCGTTGATCCAACTTCGCTGGGAATCTTGAGGCCACCTGGGGAATATGGTGCAGACGTCGTTGTGGGCGAGGCTCAACCGCTTGGAAATCCCATGAATTTTGGCGGTCCGCTTTTGGGAATTATGGCTTGTCGCGATGACATGAGTTTGATTCGGCAAATGCCCGGCCGCATCATAGGCTTGACTACGACTCAGACAGGTGATCAAAACGGTTTTTGCATGACCTTGCAAACACGTGAGCAACATATTAGACGCGAAAAGGCAACATCGAACATTTGTACCAACGAAGCCCTATGCGCTGTGGCGTCGGCTGTTTATATGGCCCTGCTTGGACCTGAAGGCTTCCGGGAACTCGGAGAAACAATCGCATGCAAAGCCAATTATGCCATTCGGCAACTTTCAAGAATAAAGGGAATCAGAACCCCAATATTCAAATCAGCCCACTTCAAAGAATTTACAGTTAATTTTAACGTGGCAGGGCTGAGCGGCAAAGAGGTGAATGAAAAGCTTCTGCAGTATGACATCCACGGCGGAAAAGACATTTCAAAAGAGTTCCCAGAGCTTGGCCAAACAGCACTCTACTGCGTAACTGAAATTCACTCAAAGCAGGAAATTGACCACTTGGCAGAAAGCTTGAAGGAAATTCTGGAAGGAGAGTGAAGAGCTTTGTTCAAGCAAGCAAGCTGGAAAGAAAAGCCCATCTTGTGCCTCGGGAAACATGGCAGAAGTGGACATGTTCTGCCTAAGGCAGAGGGAGAGATAATAAGCGCAGTGGGAAATGCGGATGAGCTTCTGCCGAAACGAATGCGCAGGTCAGCTAAGCTTGATCTGCCTGAGCTTTCGGAAGTTGAAGTTGCACGGCATTTCACGCGCTTGTCAGAGATGAACTACGGCGTTGATTCAGGGTTGTATCCGCTTGGAAGCTGCACGATGAAGTACAACCCGAAAATAAACGAGCAGCTTGCAAACCTGTCCACGGTCAACATGCTTAATCCTTACCAAGATGAAAGTACCGTTCAGGGCATACTTGAAATCCTCTACAAGCTTGAGCGTTGGCTTACTGAGATAACAGGCACGTATGAAGTTTGCCTTCATCCCGCCGCAGGCGCCCATGGGGAACTCCTCGGAACTCTGCTGATGCGGGCGTTACACGAGTCGAATGGAGAAGGGAGCATACGAACCGAAGTGATCGTTCCAGATTCAGCACATGGCACGAACCCTGCGAGCGCAGCCATGGCAGGGTTCAATGTGGTCGTCGTTCCATCCGACGATGACGGTTGCGTCAGCTTGGGAGCTTTGAAAGCTGCTGTTTCTGAAAAGACTGCTGGACTGATGCTCACTAACCCTAACACCCTAGGCATCTTCGAGAAGAACATTGACGAAATAGCAAGAATCATCCATGAGGCAGGAGGACTGCTCTACTACGATGGAGCCAACCTTAACCCGTTACTGTGCAAGGTCAGACCTGGCGACATGGGATTTGACATCGTCCACATAAACATCCACAAAACATTCAGCACTCCGCACGGTGGAGGAGGCCCAGGAGCTGGGCCCGTAGGCGTTTGCAAGAACTTGGCAAGGTTTCTGCCTGTCCCGCACGTGGTTTTCAATGGCGGAATCTACAAGCTGAGCTACGATAAGCCATCCACCATCGGAAAAATAAAGGGCTTTTACGGCAACGTCGCCGTCTTGCTAAGAGCATATGCGTACATTCTGAGCCTGGGCCGCGAAGGACTGGAGGAAGCGGCGGAGATCTCTGTCTTAAATGCAAACTACCTTGTAAAAAGGCTCAAGGAAGTTGAGGGATTAACACTTCCATACAACAACGCGAAGCTTCGAAAACACGAGTGCGTGTTCAGCGCAAAGCCACTGAAGAATGGTACTGGTGTTTCGGCACTGAATATTGCCAAACGCCTGCTCGACTATGGACTTCATGCTCCAACAGTCTACTTCCCGTTGATCATCGACGAAGCCTTAATGATCGAGCCCACTGAATCTTTCGAAAAAGAGGAACTTGACCGCTTCGTCGAAGCCATGCATAGAATAAGCGAAGAAGCACGCACCGATCCTGAATCTGTGATGAAAGCTCCGCACAACACGGCTGTCTCAAGACTGGATGAAGTCAAAGCATCACATCCCAGAACGATGGCCTTAAGCTGGCGCATGTACTTGAAGAGAAAAACCAGCAGCCTAGAATAATGAATCATGCAGGCTGATGCATCTCCATCTTTGGCTGCAAGAACCGCAAAGTCCACAACAAATGCAAACGCAAAATCATTAGCAAAACCTCAATCGGTCCGCGAGTTTTTCTGTACAACAGTTATATATACAGTGCTTCGAGTTATTCATGGAAACCTAGGACGCGGAATGCTTGACAGAACTCGAGGATAAGGTTCGAGATGCCGTGGGCCAAGTTACTGATCCGGAGACAGGCATGACCTTCGCTGAAATGCAGATGATTACCAATGTGAAGGAGGAAGAGCCTGGGGTTTTCAAAGTGGAATTCGTCCCGTCAAGCCCATTCTGTCCCATCGCCTTCAAACTCGCAATGGACATAAAGAATGCAGCCTTAAAAGTTCCAGGCGTCAGAAAAGCATCGATCTACTGCCGCGGGCACATGATGGAACAGCAGATCAACGAAACAACAAACAAGTAGTTGCAGAAACAGCACCGTTGAATCTTCTTCGTCATGAAGAAACGAGCAACCACATCAGAGATAGACGTTAACACGTGTTGCCAGGGTTTCCAGGGCTAGCATGCCCACAACCACACGTTGGCTTTGCCCAAGTTACTTGTTCGTCAAGCGTGGGCGATTGAGCTTTGAATAGATGCTTCTACCGTGGGTCGGGGCCGTACTCAGCGCGCGCTCCCAGAACGCTCACAGCCCGCAGAAGAGAGAACACCGCGAAGAGTTCCTTGCCAGAAGCCGAGCGAAAACGAGTTGAGCCTCGACAACTGTAACTATTCACAAATCACATGACTCAACCATTCCCTTCGCCAAGTTTCTTGAGTCGGATTCAGGCTCTTCACACTTCCGAAACCGCTTAAATACTCAAATTCGGTTCTTTGACTCCAGCGACGAGGTGATCATACGCCGAAAGCTTCTACAAGAAGACATTGCAACACGTGCGGCACACATGAAGTCTTTTGTTGTGGTTCTCGAGTGCAGATTTCACAGAACAGAGCAAAAGTGTTGACTGAGCCTTTGGTTGATTACTGCCCACTGCATGAAGCGCTATATGGAACAAAAAGCATCGATGCCGAAGCAGTGCACAGAAGCGTACAGATAAAAATAAGGCGATACGGTTTTTGCAGCCAAAATAGGCTGTTTGACGATGAGCCCATTGTGGCATATGGCGCTTCTGAAATGATGCGTGTCTGGCTGGAAAAAGGCTTCATTGGCTGTGCAGTCACCGTGTGCGAAGGAGCGGGCACGGTTATAGCGACCAAGGGCAAGCTTGTACAGGCAATTGGTGCACGTTTAACTGGCATAGTAAAGACTTCACCCATCTCACAGACGATCGAACACATTGAAAAGGAAGGTGGTGTAGTTTTGAATAGGGCTACAGCACTGATTGATCAGGTTGAAGGTGTGAAGCACGCTCTTGCTTCCGGCCACAAACGCGTAGCCGTCAGCGTAGCAGGCTTTCATGCTCCGGCAATTAGCGAAATTAGGAATCTTGAAGCTGACACGGACTCAGATGTTCTGGTTTTCTCTGTCTGCAATACGTCTGTGCGCGACGGTAATGTGAGACACATAGCCAAAGCGGATGTTGCATGTGCAAGTGCTTCGAAGATACTTCGAAGGGAAATTGGCAAGAGAGCCTTGCTGCAACTGGGCATTACTATACCAGTCTACGTATTGACAGAAAAGGGCAAGAAGCTAGTCTTGGCTTACTTGGCAGAGCTTAGAGATGATCTTGTGGTTTTCAGAACAAGCAAGCTGCCATATCAAGCAGAAGGGAAAGGACCGATTCTCAAGGGCGAAACTGCAACCAAAAACCTTAAGTGTTAATGATAGTGCTATTTGTGTTGTCAAAATATAAGGTGTTGAAAGAATTTGGCAGTTGAAGGATTTTCAGGTACTCGACAGCCAGTTGATGCCAAAGTAAGCGAGCTTAACCCTCAGTCTAGAGCAGTGAATGTCTTAGCCAAAGTGGTTTCAAAGAGTGAAGTCAGGAGTATCGCAGCAGGAAGAGATGGTGCAGCACACCGAGTAAGTGATGCGTTAGTCGGCGACGAAACAGGTTGTGTCTACCTCACGCTATGGGACGACAACATTGAGAAGGTAAACGACGGCGACACTGTACTGGTCAAGAATGGCTACATAAACCTGTTCAGAGGAAACATGCGCTTAAACATTGGAAGATACGGCACACTTGAGATCTCTGAACAAGCTTTAGCAGGCGAAGTAAAGACGGAGAACAACATGTCAAACCAGGTGTACGAGCAGCCTAGACGCCCGTTCAGAGGAGGGGGCGGAAGAGGCTTTGGCGGAGGCTACGGCGATCGAGATAGACGAGGCGGCGGCTTCAGGCAAAGAAGATACTAACAGCTAGTTGACGCCAAAATACCTCCCAATCATTTTCTTCTCTCTATAACTAGATTGTTTTTTGAGCGACAGCTCTTACGGATCGGTCCACTTGCTGCGTACCTTAAGAATTGAAGCCTTGCTTTTTATCACGAAGTTGACCGAATCTCGGGCGAAATGATCACGATTTGCCATTTGCAGAAGATCCACACAGCTTGAAGCTTTCCCTAGAGTTTACCACAACCTTTAAAATCTCAAGTTCAAAACATCAACCTCAAACTAAAAGGAGAAGAGCATAATGTCCAAGCCAAAAAAGGAAGAAAGAAAACCAACTGTTGACGAATTACTGGCTAAAGCCAAGAAACCCTCAATGCTTGCGCCACCACTACACAGGTTCTACGGAGGAAAACTCCAAGTAATGCCAAAATGCTCGATCGCAAGTCCCGCTGACTTTGCAATATGGTACACTCCAGGCGTCGCTGCTGCATGCAAGGAGATCCAGGCAAACCCTGAAAAGTCTTTTGAGCTTACAAACCGCTGGAATTACGTGGCTGTAGTGTCAGACGGCACACGCGTCTTAGGCTTAGGCGACATAGGTCCAGAGGCAGGACTGCCTGTGATGGAGGGAAAAGGCATACTATTCAAATACCTAGGCGGAGTTGACGCGTTTCCAATATGCCTGAAAACGAAGGACCCGGAAGAAATAATCAGAACATGCGAACTTATAGAGCCCACCTTTGGCGGCATAAACTTAGAAGACATCGAGAAGCCAAAGTGCTTCCATGTTTTGGAAAAAGCAAGAGAACGCCTGCATATCCCAGTTTGGCACGACGACCAACAAGGAACGGCCACAGTCATTCTTGCCGGACTAATGAACGCCTTCAAAATAGTGGGAAAGAACCCGAAGAACAGCCTCATAACCCTAGTAGGCGCAGGAGCCGCCAACCTGAGAACAGCCTACGTCATGATAAGATGGGGAGTCAAGCCAGGCAACATATTCCTTGTCGACACCAAAGGCTTGGTTTACCCAGGCAGAAAGGACATAACAAAAGCCGAAGACCCATGGAAATACGAACTGTCACAGAAAACCAACGCTGAAGGCAGAACAGGAGACGCAGCTGCAGCCTTCAAAGACGTGGACGCAGTTGTCGCCGCCTCCAAACCAGGTCCAGACACGATAAAGAAACAATGGATAGGAACGATGAGTGACAACTCAATAGTGTTTGCCTGCGCAAACCCAATACCTGAAATATGGCCATGGGAAGCCAAAGAAGCAGGAGCCCGCATAGTAGCCACGGGAAGAAGCGACTTTCCAAACCAAGTCAACAACAGCCTCGGTTTCCCCGCAATATTCCGAGGTGTCCTAGACGTGAGAGCCAAAACCGTAACAGATGACATGTGCATAGCAGCCGCGGAGGAACTAGCCAAATTCGCTGAAGAACGCGGGATACACGAAGAGGACATTTTACCCAGAATGGAAGAGTGGGAAGTCTACCCCCGCGAAGCAGTGGCCTGTGCACTGAAATCGATAGATCAAGGCGTAGCACGAATCAAGCCCAGCAAGAAAGAGCTGTACGAAAGAGCCAAGGCGATAATACAAAACGCCAGGGAATGCACGAGGCTACTGATGAAAGAAGGTTTGATAAAAGCTCCGCCGCCAGAAAAGGAACTGCTCAAGTAGCAAAGCAGCAAACAACAACAACCTCTCCCTTTTTCACGTTCAAAGCAGAAAATCTTTTAAACCCTTCAGCAGAACATAGCTCCATACTGGAGAAAACAATATGCGTTCGGACTATGCACTATACGTTGTAGCGTTGATCTTTTTCGCCATAACTGCGATATCCTTAATGGTTCTCACCGATCTTTATGGGAATTTGTCAGTGGTGGCAACAGCAGTACTTGGGCTTCTATTCGTCGGCGTAGGCTACACTCAACGGCCAAAGGCTAAGGTTGAAGCAATTAACGCTCCACCACCGCCCCCACCATCTATGCCTAAAGCTGCAGAAGTTGCGGGTCAACAGAAGGTTGAGATCAAGGTCGAGCCTGCACCTGTGGCTGCAAAGGTAGAGCTCATAGCGGTTAAGGGCATAAAAGAAAAGCGTGCAGAGCAATTGAAGGCTCTAGGCATAAGGAATGTTGAGGATTTGGCAAATGCTTCAGCAGAAGACTTGGCAAAGAAACTCAATATATCGCCGTGGTTCACCGAAAAATGGATCAATAGCGCAAAAGAACTGCTAGCAAAACCCTGAAGGAAGACTTCAGACAAGAAGATCAGTTCACGAGCCTGAGTATTCTTATTATATTCCTTCTTTCCAACCGCTTAATTGCATCCAAGAATTCGTTCTTCTTCTTGCCTGTAAGCTTCAGGTTAAGAAGAATATCATTTACAGGCATTTCCGGTTTCCCAAACACCACGTTCTTGTTGTACAAATGCTTCACTATCAGCCGTTCCAATCTGCCACATCTCCACGTAGTGTTCCGGATAAGAACTACTATTGCCTTAACAAGTTTCTTTTCGCTTTTCTTGCTCTCAGTCAAGCCTTCGTCACGGCAACATCAATGTGTATTCCATGGCTTTTAGAGTTTGCGTTAGAAATCAAAGAAAACAGGGTTTCCCTAAACCATCGCACATGATTCACCTTAGCGCACAATTGAAAATACTTATCAATTCCTTGAACATACATGGTGAACAAGGTTGAATCGGCATGCTTAAAGCAAATCTTGGACGAGTCTGTTTCGTGCGAATGGCTGAGGGCGATGACCTCCTTGAAACCATCAAGAAAAGCGCGGAGCAGAATAAGATAAAGGCAGCAACATTCACCTTGATTGGAGCTCTGAAGAACGTGGTTCTAGGTTGTTACAAGGACGGGGATTATGTGTATACCCGTTTAGGGGGTCCTCTTGAGATCGCGTCATGCCTCGGTAACATTGCAGTTGATGAGAAAGGCGAGGTGGTAGTGCACGCGCATCTTATTGTTTCAAATGAGAAGGCTGAAGCTTTTGGAGGGCACTTGATGAAAGGAGCTCACGTCGGACCGACCGCAGAGCTCATGCTCTTCGAGGCAGCTGGTGCTGACTTGCGAAGGACGTTTGATGACAGAACAAAACTCAAGCTTCTCAAGCTAGGTTAAAGGTTTGCACAAGTACAGTCCATCCACTTTGCCATAATAGTTCTTGAGTTTTCCAATCTTCTTGTAGCCGGCTTTTTCGTAGAGCCTCAACGCTTCAATGTTGTCTTCTCTAGCCTCGAGATGGCATGCTTTTACGTTCTTTTCTATGAAGATCTTTTCGATTTCCTGCAACAGTTTCATACCGATCCCTTTTCGCTGATGTTGGGGTAAGACATCTATCGTGAGTATGTGGCCGTCCGAAGCGCTTCTTTTGACGCATATCATGCCTATGATGAAGCCCACAATCTTTTCATTTTCAACTGCAACCAAGCCTATTGAATTGTAATCTTCAAGGAGGCTGGCAATTTGCCGCCGGCTGAAGGCTTCTTCCTTGAAGCACTCTCTTTCGATCTCATACAACCTGTCCAGAAGTCGCATCGATGCAGTCTCTACGGTTACGGGCATTCGGGATGTCATCGATCAGAATCAGTGGAGAAGCCTAATTTAGGCTTTTCAGTTTGGTTCGGGCTTGTTTCACCATTGGCTTTTGTCGTTATGACTTTTATTCCAATCCATTGTTGCGCTGCAAAGCCTATGAAGAACCTCAGCCACAAGGTTAGAAGTCGCATCAAGATCGTGGCCGTTGCACTTATCTCCCAAGCAAACAAGTCTGTTCCTGCCCACTGTCTAACAAAGAAATATAGTAGCGTTGTCAGAGTTATCTCTGGCAAGCCGACCTCAAACGGAATGCCTACAGGTATGGATTTTACGGCCATGAATATGGCAGTAATCACCAATATTGCACTCCAGCTTATCTGTGGGTACCCCATGGATAAGAACGTCAGATAGAAGACAGCCAAGGCAAACATCCATGAGATGACGGAAAAAGAAACCGCTGTAAACATTGTCTTCGGTGCACGAGCATACTCCTTCATTGCGCTGTGGAACTCCTTAGCCTCCTTAAGAGCATCTTCTCTAAATCGAGACAGTTTCCAGCGGCCTCTACTCACACGCTCCACAAATCTGATCGTGCCATCTACTATTCTCATAGTCCACTTTTCCTTGACGCACAAAAGAAGAACCAGTACAAGGAAAAAAAGCGTAACAATGACAAGAAACAATGTTAGCGTCATAAGTATTCCGCGAAGCTGGTTTTCAATCAGCAGAAACGCAGCACCTACTAGCAGAGTGCCGACGTTTATGCTCATCCCGATTATTCTGTGCGCAATTATCGAGGCTGTGGCCTTTCCTGCAGTCCCGTTTTGCTCCCTGTTCACTAGGTAGATTTTGGAGATTTCTCCACTTACTGATTCGGCAGGAATTAATGTGTCAACGAATATTCCCACCCACACGTAGAGAAATGCCCTGAATCTGGAAACTCGTACTGACAGAAAACTGAGAAGAGAATGCCACGCCAGAGCAACGAACCACGTGTCGAGCAAGGTTGATGCCGTGGCTAGCGCATAGAAGTAGAGATTGATATGCTGGATTTTTCCGATGATTTCAATGAGGTCCACTTGGAAAATGTATATGTAAAGGAAGAAGGCAGCTAAGCCTATGAACGGCAGAAGTAAGGTTTTCCATGTTACCTTATATTTCACTGATTCCATGTAGTCATACGCCTGGCAATGATTGCAGAACGACGTAGAGCAGGATTTATATAGTTTGCCGATTTCCACGGCAGGACATTCGCTTCCCTTCAATTTCGGTGTGAGCGTCAAAGTTTAACTATGTTGCTAGGTCAATACTAGCATGGTGAACAGTGTTGGAATTGAAGGGAGTTCATCTTCTCCTAGGTTACAAGTGCGATTCCGAATGCGATCACTGCTTTGCTTGGGGAAGCCCAAAGGCTAGAGGCACCTTTCGCATTGAACAAATAATGAAAATCTTGAATGAAGCAAAGAAGCTCGAATCTGTGAAGTATGTTTCAGTGGAGGGCGGGGAACCATTTCTATATTACCCCATCATGGTAAGAGCCGTTGAAGAAGCAGTGAAGCTTGGTTTTCGCGTCGAAGTCCTCTCAAACTGTTATTGGGCAACGTGCCCAAAAGACGCTGAGGAATGGCTGCTTCCAATGGTCAAAGCAGGAAATGTTGAACTAAGCCTAAGTAGCGATCTCTATCATGGAGAAAGCTGGGAAATTGAGGAAGTAAGAAATGCGACGAAAGCTGCCAAAACATTGGGTTTGAAAGTGGACATACTCACCGTCAAACATCCCAACGAGGAAACAACCATCAAAGAAATCGAAGGAGCAAAAGTAGGCCTGAGCGAATTAATGTATAAGGGCAGAGCGGCTACCAAGTTGACAGAGAAAGCCAGCAAGAAGCCGTGGAGCGAGTTCACCAAATGCCCCTACGAAAACTTCACAAGTCCAGAAAGAGTTCACGTCGACCCGCTCGGGCACGTGCATGTCTGCCAAGGAATTTCAATCGGCAATGCTTGGCAAAAGCCATTCTATAGAATAATCAGCGAATACAAACCTGAAGAGAATGCAATTCTTGAACCTCTAATTCGCAGAGGACCAGTGGCCTTGGTCGAGAAGTTTACCCTGCCGCACGATGAATACTACGCGGACGCATGCCATTTATGTTTCTCGGTCCGCTGTGCATTGCGAAGCAAGTACCCAGAAATCCTTGCGCCAGACCAAATGTATGGGGAACCTGAGTAACTAAAGTGCCGGGAAATGCAGAAGTTAATAAAAGGTGAATGCTCAACAAGGTACAGGCGATACTATTGCTAACCCACGCCGAAGCTACCAGCCTAATCACGAAGCATGTCTCAAAAAGAAATGTCGTTTACCATATGCTTGCGGTTGAAGCCATAATGCGAAGCGTAGCTAGACAATTAGGTCAAAACGAGGACTCTTGGGGTATGCTCGGCCTGCTCCACGACATTGACTATGAGAAGACTGAAGCCACGCCGGAAAAGCATGGTCTTCTGGCTGAAGGAATTCTGAGCGGGAAGACGCCAGACGAGCATATCAGGGCTATAAAAGCACACAATTCCATACACACCGGAGTCAAGCCGGAAACCATGATGGAGAAGGCGCTGATCGCATGTGACGCCATCTCAGGATTGCTCGTGGCTTGTGCCCTGGTCATGCCTTCTAAGAAGCTGGCAGACGTGAAAGCTGAGACTGTGACTAGGAAGTTTAAGGATAAGGACTTTGCAAGAGGTGCTGAAAGAGAAAGGATAATGGTCTGCGAGGAAATCGGCATTCCTAAAGAGAAATTCTTTGAGGTGTCACTGAACGGATTGAAGGCCGCCGCCTCGCAGATAGGACTCTAGAGCCAGTTGACGTTGCTTGATGGTCACACTCGATCGGGGGGCGCTTGGAATTCCTAAAATAGAAATAGACTTGAATACTTATCATAGTGTGAGAGAGGGTAAAAGTCCATGCCTGAGACATTGATGGAAATCGAGCTGAGAAGAATACGTCCAAGCAAACTTAACCCACGGTTGGAGGTCAACTTAGAACGCCTTAATGAACTTGCAAAAAGCATCAAGGAAGTCGGGCTGCTTGAACCAATAATAGTCAGACCCGTGGACGACGACTTTGAAGTTGTAGTAGGTGAAAGACGATACAGGGCGTCCCAGCAGGCAGGATTTGAAAAAGTGCCTGCAATTGTGAGAGAATATAGCGATGATGAAGTGGTTCAATTAAACCTGATTGAGAATGTTCACCGGGATGAACTCAGTGCTATTGAAAAAGGAAACGTGTGCAAATACTTGCTGGAAAACTGCCCTGAAAAATACCCTAACCAAAACGCGATTGCAAGCAGGATCGGCGTCAGTTCAGACACAATATCTGTCTGGCTCAGATCCGCCGAAGTCGTTCCGCAGGAAGCCCAGAAGCTCGTCGCCCCGTCTACCATTTCAGGAAGCGTGCCGGAGGGAAAAATCGATTACGCTACGGCCCTGAAAGTGGGGCGCTCAATCAAAGAACCAGAAAAACAGATCGAATTAATTAAGAAGCTGGCGGAGAAGCGGCTTCCTGTCAAAGAAAGAACTCAAGTCATCGAAAAAATGGCTCGCGAGCCAGAAAGATCGATTGAAGAGGTCATAGAAGAGGTTGCTGAAACTCCATATGAACTGCAATTCTCAACTTATGACAAGATGCATATAATCGACGGCCAAAAAACCCAAACTTCAAGAACCACAATTCCTGATCCCAAGATTAGAGCGGGAGCAATTGTACAGGCAATTGTCCGAGAGCCTCGATTCGCAGATCTGCGCATAACCTCAGTTGAGAGAAAGAAGCTGAAATACTTCGACGAGGAAGATTCAAGGCGAGAGGGCTATCAAAACCTAAAAGAATTCAGGCAGAAATGGCGTGAAACCTATGGGGAATGGGACGAAAATGAGCTTGTTTACGTCATCCATTTTGAGAAGCTTGAATAGGACCAAGTCCACGCGCGCTCTCCGTACCCTGGGGAGGCGGAGCCTGTGAGCAAAATGCCAAGCACCTCTTTCATATTCAAGCTTAGCTTAACAAGCTCCTTCGCAACACGACCGAGCGCCAACATGCTCCGAACCTCTTATTCGTTGATGACCACGTATGCTTGTTCGTTCTGTGCCCCTAGTCCCAGTTCCGCCGCTTTCTTGATTTGTGTGTAACTCCAAGGCTCATCTTCCAGATTGTTGCCTGCAAAACTCTGGATCGTTTTTATTGCTTCAACATCTATGGCTATTCTGTCACCTGAAGCAAGTATTAGATTAGGCTCTTCTAGCTCGCCGCATGCTGGTCCACCATTTATGAAGCATTTCCTGCCGTCCATTATTATCAAGCTTGGATGTACGACCAAGTTCAAGTCCGCGATCTTTTCTTCTATGTGTGTCATGTGCAACCCTATTCTTTCACTGGGCTTCATGAAACCCACTGATAGTTTCAGACTCAGCGTGAACTTTGCCCATTTATGCGTTTTCATGCAACAAACGTAAACAAGCTTTCTTGGTTCAAGCGCGGACTCGGGCAGGCTCACAGTTTTGAGGAATTTTCCGCCTGTACGGATCTTAATCCATCTGCCCTCATCAAAAAACGTCACATCTGCCCCAGCTTCATGCGCCCTGCGGAGCATCCCTGTCTCTTCGAAAATCTTACGGGTGGAGGCCGACATCATGGACGATTCACCAAGGAGTACACTACCTGCACCATGTTCATACAATAATTCTATGACAGCCTTGACAAAATCAGGATCACTCGACCCTGGAGGAGCATCGGCCGTATTGAAGTTGGGCTTCAACAGAATCTGGTCACTCTTTTCAACAACTCTCGCAAAACCGCCGACCGAATCAACTGCCTTCAAGATCCGCTCTTTTAAGCTGTTTCTGTCAGCCCTGATCCTGCTGACTAAGGCCTTACCATCTTTTACGAGCAGGTTCTCTCGAACGGTGCCAATTGCGGCCTTCCCACTCATGCAAACCACCAGCAGATGCAATATTAAACCCACGAATTTAGGTTTTGGTTGTGTGCAACGGTTGCTCAGACAGCGATGCTTAGAATGCGAACCATTATTACGGACGCTTAGTGGTTTGAGGAAATCAGGCTATACTATGTACTCGTCTGGCTTCTCGAAATTCTTCACGATTTCCATGACACGCTTGGGCACGTTGATTGCTTCTATCGGAATCCCCTTAAGCAGGGCCCATGGGCTTTTCTCCGCGATTTCTGTCACGATATGTTTGTCGCCGAAGCATTGCTTGGCTACTTCGTAGACCAGCCTTTTTACTTCTTCCTCCGAATACTCTCCCAAGGCATGCAGGTATTCGTGTACGAGCAAGTTGTAAATCAAGGCGTTGACTACTCGCTTTGACTCGATAGTGGCTTCGACAAGCTGTACTAGTGTCCTGTTCAGGACGATATTGTTGGTTCCGATCGAGTGGTAAGCGCCGAGTTGGATGGGTAAGTCGTCAAGGAAAAGCATCATTCTGTCTCTACGTTTGTTTAAGGAGAACTTGACAGTATCTTTGACAATCTCCCAGACTTCAGCATAACCTTTTGCCGCTTCTAGGCGGTCACGAAAACCTGATGTAGCTGAAGAATCGGTCTGACTCATAGGCGTTCATGCTAAGCTACTTTGAAGTAACCTGCTCTCGGTCCTCCACAGATTGGGCATTTTTCCGGTGCCTCACCTTCGACGGTGTTTCCGCAAACACCACAGACGTAATAGTCAACTTGTGGCAATTCCTCGCCACTTCTGAGCGCTCTGGCAACTCTTGTGAACAGTCCAGCGTGAACTCGTTCAACCTTGTTTGCAACGTCGAAACTCCAAGTTGCTTGTTGATTCCCTTCCTGCTTTGCTACGCTCACATATCCAGGATACATTTTCTTGAACTCAAAGGTCTCCCCAGCGATTGCGGCCTCTACATTCTCCTTTGTTGACTTCAATTCTTCCGTTATCCTGAGATGATTTAACGCATGAATCGTTTCTGCCTCTGCAGCGGCTCTGAAAAGTTTCGCAACCTGCCAGAAGCCTTCTTCGTCAGCCTTCCTGGCGAAGGCCAAGTAACGTCGGTTCGCCTGTGACTCACCAGCGAATGCATTTTTCAAGTTCTCAACGGACTTGCTCATGAGCATCCTTCTTTGGTTTTCAATATTCAGTCTACTCCATATAAACCATGCTGAAGCATTGACGCCCACGTTCAGATGGCCTGCAAATTATGAACACGCAAAAACAGATAAATGACTGTAGCTAAAGAATGGTTATACGTTGACTTCGGAGACGAGATTGTATGGCGACAATAGTTATTGTTAGGGATGTTATGTCGAAAGATGTCAAAGTTGTGCGCCCGGACACTACTATGAAGGAGGTAGTGGCTACGATGAACAAGTTCAGCATAGGCTCGATGATAGTTGTTCAGGGCGGAAGGCCTGTTGGTATCATAACGGAACGTGACATTCTCAGCAGGCAGGTTGAACCATGCTTGGCGCCGGAGGCTCTGACTGCTAGACATGTTATGACAAGTCCTGTAGTGACCATCAATGAGAATGCAAGTATTGAAGAAGCTGCGCGACTTATGGCAAAGAAAAAAGCCAAGAGGTTGCCCGTTATGAGTGATGGGAAACTTGTGGGCATAATAACTTACACAGACATCGTTTTCAAGGTTCCAGCTATGCTCTCAATGCTTGAAGAGCTCGTTAGACCTTATCACCGCTCAAACTAGACTGCATAATCAGTGCATAGGCTACTGGAACTCTGGTTTGGGTTCGCCTAGCTTCTTGCAGAGGCAGGATTTGATGAAACCATAGTACTCTGGGTCAGGTTTTCCAGGGCGGCTTTTGAATTCTCCATGGAATTGTGAAGCAAAAAAGAAAAATTTGTCTGGTAATTCGAGAGTTTCCATTCTGCGGCCATCGGTGCTCTTTCCAGAGAATACTAACCCGTTTTTCTCGAATTTCTCGAGGTATTCAAGGTTAACCTCAAATCTGTGCCTGTGGCGCTCGTAGATTTCCTCGTTCTTGTACAACGCGCTTGCTAGAGTGTTTGGCTTTATGATTATCTTGTGCGCGCCCAACCGCATTGTTGCACCCTTGAGTTCTATTCCCCTTTGTTCAGGCATTAGGTCAATCACTGGGTCTGGAGAGTTGGGATTGATTTCCGTACTATTTGCTTCCTCTAGACCGCAAACATGGCGGGCGAATTCTACTACAGCCATTTGTAGCCCATAGCATATTCCCAAGAAGGGAATGTCGTTTTCCCTTGCAAACCCTATGGCCATTATTTTTCCTTCGGTACCTCTGGGGCCAAAACCGTATGGAACAAATATCCCGTCAAACTCCTTCAGCACCTCCACAGCTTTTGGGTTTTGTTCAAGCTTTTCAGCTTCCAAGTATTGGATGCACACCTTAGTTTTGCATGCTGCTCCGCCATGGCGCAATGCTTCATTCATGCTGACATAGGCGTCCGTTAGCCCGGCATATTTGCCCACGAGGGCAATTTTCACTTCATGCTCCGGGTTCAGGATTGCATCAACGAACTGTTTCCATTCTTTGAAGTCTTTCTTCACGTCTGCGAACCCGAATCTTTTGCATATGAAGTCACCCATTCCCTGGTCGTCCAAAATTAGCGGAACCTGATAAATGGATTCAACGTTGTAGGAGCAGAAAACAGCCTCTTCTGGAATTGTCCCGAATAGCGCGATTTTTCTTCGGGACTCAGGATCTATCATTTCGGGGCTTCTTGCAACGATGATGTCAGGTTGGATACCGATACGTCTCAACTCGTTAACGCTGTGTTGCAGAGGTTTTGTTTTCATCTCTTGTGTGACGTCTAGAACTGGAACTAGGGCAACGTGGATGTATAGGGTGTTGTCGTAGCCCTCTTCTAAGCGCATTTGGCGAATGGCTTCTAGGAAGGGCTGGCCTTCGATGTCTCCTACGGTGCCTCCTACCTCTGTAAGAATCACGTCGACTCCCGAGTTTTTCGCGACTGTGCGGATGCGATGTTTGATCTCGTTGGTTATGTGAGGTATGATCTGTACACATCTGCCTAGGAAGTCTCCTTTTCGCTCCTTCTCTATGACCGTCTTGTACACCATGCCCGTCGTAAGGTTGTTCTCAGTTTTCAAGTTCAAGTCGAGGAAACGTTCATACCAGCCCAGATCTAGATCGGTCTCGCCGCCGTCATCGGTCACGTAGACTTCTCCATGCATGTACGGGTTCATGGTTCCCGCGTCTACATTCACATATGGGTCAATTTTCACGACCGTAACCTTCAAGCCCCTTGTCTGAAGCATCTTGCCCACAGAAGAAGTCAGAATCCCCTTGCCAACAGAGCTCAACACTCCGCCTGTAACAAAAACAAACCTAACCAAACGTGTCCCCCTCACAACGACAGAACCAATAACCCGATCAGCATTTAAATTCTTTTATATGCATGTCACCGCGTGAGAAGTCGGTTTTGTACGTAGCGCGCAATGCGCTTGTCCTGCTAGCAGATCTTCTTAGGGTTCCATGTAGACCTAATTGCTTAGAGAAGAGTTTCGCTGACTCGTGGATGTCATCTGAAAAGCTTGACAAGGCTTGAGGCGACGATGGCAATGCCGCCTGAAATTATTATTCCAGCGAGGAATGCGAACCAGCCTATGGACTGGTTTGCGAGCAAGTTCAGAAAGTAACCAGCGCTAAGCCAGAATGCTGAGCCAGAAACAGTGTCAGCCTTTCTTTCTAAGGAGTCGTGTAAGGCGAACCTAAGGATGAGGATCGCGATTTGAAAGAACCCGAAAATAAAACAGAACTGCTCGGCTGCTGTGTAGATTGTCGGAAATGCGCGTATGTCTTTAGGCTCCGGAATACTTACGTTTCCTGTTAGGGGCGTGAGACGCCAGTTTTCACTTGAGAAAAAGGATTTGACCTGGTCGTTTAGTGCAGGAGGACTCATCGCCCAGATTGCTCCGACAAGCAAGAGGAAAAATCCGAAAGAAAGGAGACCTAGCCAATTTGTGTGTCTTGAGCGCCGTTCCATTTTCGCAGCCATGTGCCACACTCAGCGAATAGCCTATTTGTGCTTCCTTCTTAAAACAGTTGCCATATGAGTTGGAAAGCGTTAAAGGGAGAAGAACTACATACCCGACACGATGGAGAAGAAAGCATAATGAAAATTCTCTTTATTGAACCGCCTAAGGACGTGTGGTTTGTTATGGGAGAATACTTGCCTCCACCCTACGGCATCATTCAGCTAGCTGCATATCTGGAAAAGGAAGTTGAAGGCGTGGAGGTTGAAGTATTGGATTGCAACGCTCAACATGTGGATTGGAAAGATATGGAGAAACGAATTGAATCATCCGATCCTGATGTCGTGGCTTCAAGCTCACTGGCCACCTGCAACACCTACGTGGTTGTAAGGACTTTGGAGACAGCCAAGAAAGTGAACTCAGACATCATCACTGTCACTGGAGGACAGCATTTCACCGCTACTGCCGAAGAAAGCCTGAAAGAATACCCATGCGTCGACATCATCGTAAGAGGAGAAGGAGAACGGACACTAACGGATTTTGCCAAGAATGTAGAGAACAAACGTGCTCTTCAAAGGATAGAAGGTATCTCCTTCAGACATGAAGGAAATATCGTTCATAACCATCCTAGACCGTTGATTGAGAACTTGGAGGAGCTTCCATATCCTGGCTATCATCTTGTTAAAGATTCCATCGGCAAGTATCATTTCGCGGCAATGGCCGGACGCGACGCTCGCTTCGCACTGATCGAAGGAGGAAGAGGATGCCCCCATGAGTGCACGTTTTGCACCCAGTGGAAACATTGGCTGGGAACTTGGAGAGCCAAGTCGCCTCAACGTATAGCAGATGAGATGGAGTTTTGCCATCTAAACTACGGAAGCAAGTTCATTTGGCTAACAGATGACAATCTTGGTGCAGGCACAAGAATAAACGACATCGCCGATGAGATTATCAAACGCAAGATGCCTGACGACGTGACATGGTTCGTTCAGGCAAGATGTGACGACATTGTCAGGAACAAGGATGCCCTGCCAAAGCTCAGAAGGTCTGGACTCAACTGGGTTCTTCTCGGAGTCGAAAATTCCGAGCCATCAACTCTTGAAAGCTTTAAGAAGGGCATAACGCCAGATGACGCGAAGACAGCGGTGAGGCTGCTGAAGGAAAACGGCATTTTCGCGCACGCGATGTTCATAATAGGCAATAGAAGGGACACAAAAGAATCAATATCTCGCCTACGGGAATTTGCTAATGAACTGGACCCAGACTTCACCATGTTCGGCATTCTCACACCATTTCCTGGAAACCAGATTTATGACGAAGCAAAAAGAAACGGCTGGATTGAGGACACTAACTGGTCACACTACGACATGGTACATGCCATAATGCCAACGGAAACATTGTCAACCAACGAAGTGCAAGAGCAGCTGTATAGATGCTACAGAAGCTTCTACGGTTCTTGGAGCAGAAGGCTCGGGGGGCTGTTCTCGAACAACGAGCTGAAAAGAAGGGTCTTCTGGTTCATGGCCACAAGAGGCATAATAGATCAGCTTAAAGCACTCTTCTAGGCGGCCATGCATGACCAAAATTGGGCTATCAGGACTAGTCGTGCCCTTCTCAATAATAGTATCTACCTTCGGACTCCTCGCAACAGTAGCACTTGCAGTGTACGCCACGCCCACCGCAGAAGCGGTTACATGGCGGAAACCACTCATTGGCTCAATTTTTGCTCTCATATGCTTTCTTGGAATCGTTCTTGCCGTGTCCCCAAGAAAATGCTCAGAAACGTTTGGCCACCAAAGAAGGACAGAAGCAGCAGCTTCGTCTCCTCAGACGTCAAACTTCCCTAATACCATAAAAGGGCATCATTATGCTTGCGGCAAGTTCTCGGCCCACACGATGCAAGTGAACGGGCATGTTCTTTGTGCAGCGTGTACCGGTCTCCTTTTTGGGGGGCTGGGCGCGCTTTTCGGAACTGTCCTCTGCTTCTTTGCAGGATTGGAATTAGAGCAGATCGGGTTCCCAGCCGTCTTGATCGGGGTGGCAGCAATGATACTTGGGTTTCTTCAATTGAAGTTTGGAGGTTTTGCTCGGCTGATACTAAACGTGTTCTTCGTGTTAGGTGCCTTTCTAATTCTCGCTGGACTGGACGGTTTGATCGAAAGCCTGTTCATTGATTTGTTTTCGATTGTTCTGATTGTCTTCTGGCTTTTCACTAGAATTCTGCTTTCTCAGTGGGATCACTGGAGGATCTGCAAAACATGTCTGATTCCGTGTGAAATTCGCGGCAAAAGAAAAGCGGGGTTAATATCTTCTGCGCATTCCGTAGAAGGCACCGACTATGATTAGCACTCCGAAGATTATTACCGCAAAAGGCCACACTTCCACATTCTGCGCGATTGCTCCAGTTTGCTGCAGGAACCATATCACTCCCCAGAGCAGTATTATTATGCCGATGGCCAAGCCCACGATTGTGCCTCCTCGTGGGATTCCAAAGCATTCGTCTTCCATTCGTCTGTGGTGCCTGCTTTCCCCAGTAGTGTACAGTTGTGCTCCGCATTTTGTGCATACCTGAGCGTCATCCGGGTTGTTGGCGCCGCATTTTACGCAGTAGACCATTCTTACTCGCTCCTTTGTATTCATTGATGGTGAATTGTTTTAAGGCTTTTGGTATGTCACTGCGACAGCGACTCAGCCAGTTTCAAAATCGAGTCTAGTTGCTCTTTGCTGAGCGGCAGCCCATGCACATATCTTCCGCGAAACTTGCGCTCTTTAAGGAATGTTTCCTTGACTGGCAAAGGTTTCTCAAACCTGACAACGTACTTGAAGACTATGGCCTCCTTCCACTCCTCGCTTCCTAGTCTTTCTTCCTCAGAAAGCTCATCCTGTTCACACACGTTCTCTATTACGCCATAACCCACGATAGCGTCCCCAACATTTGTTTTATGCATGAAGATTATCGTTTGGTCAGGCGTCCACCTTCTACGAAGATTTGTATAGTAGATCGCCATGTTGAAAACATGGTCAACCCAATAGCCCGACATGATTCTGAGAACGTATCCTGCAATTTCCACCGTCGGGCCTCGGTCATTATCTACGGGTTCAGGCTCTATTAAAGACGCGCGTTCGTCGATTCAATCGGCTTCCTAACGATATCTCTCCTATTAATCGTACGTGGTGAGCCTCTAAAACCTTGAGAACCGGGAAAGTCAATGGTGTGCAACAAGTCTTTGATTCAATTATGTTCTATTACGGCTTTCCGCGCGCCTAAATGCTCTTCACAGATTCAGGCACCAGAACAGCACGAGCTAGGACACAGGATTATTTGGTTTCTTTCCAGCTTCAATGATCCTGCCACTGAAATTCATTATGAACGCTTCTGGAAAGGCTTGCCAAAGTCTCACAGAAGCCTTGAAACCTGTACAGTGACACGGTGAAATCAGACCTAAACTAAACTGTTTCAACGAACTAACTGTTTGCTGAACGTACTCCTCAGAGCGTCCAACAAGATGCGTGCCTCCCACCAGTCCGCGTATGTGCTTGAATCGGCCAATCTTCTGCACGTGCAAGAGCGTGTTCACAGCTCCTGCATGAGCACAACCCGTTATCACTAGAGGACCGATTCCCTCAACCTCCATCCAAAGAGCTTGATCATCAAGTATCTGATCATCAAACTTCTCACCACCAACAAGTACGGTCAACTCTTCTCCTTCCTGAAGGGGTAGTGGGCGCTCGAACCGAGTCACTCTTTTGATTTGGCCTGTGGTCCAGACTCCTGGGACGACCTCAACGGGTCTAGTCGATAGCAGGACCTTGCCTCCAGCTCTTTCAATGTCTTCCGGACGTTCGCCTTTGGGAACTCCGATCTCTCTCAGTCTTCCTGTTTTGTCTTTGTAGAATCGGGGCAAAAACGTGTGCGGGTGAGCATGAACTTTCACGCCTCCTGCAGCCTTCACAACTCCAACTGTTGCTGAAGTGTGATCGTAATGTCCGTGGCTGAGCACCAGACAGGCCACGTTGCTCAGGTCGGCCTTCAGCTTCTTCACGTTGTACCACAACGCCTGCCTATGCATTCCTGTGTCGAAGACCACCTTTCTTGTGTCACCTCTTGCATCCGCAAATTCCATAAGGAAGGAGAGTCCCCACTGGCCAAGACAACCCGAGGCAACCATGTTTTCTGCAAGCGTCGTGATCTTCAAGTCACTAATCAACCGCATCGCCACTGGTCAGTAGATCTTCCAAAGATTAAAATCTTGATCAAAAGCTAGGGTTAGAGTTGCTTTCTGTTGAAAAGGAGCGTAGCAAGGACAAGTGTGATGCTAGCGATCAATGCTCCCATTATGACTGGGAGAAATGCTACGTTTGAAATGTTCAGTATCGTTGGAACCATGGGAGGGCTGAAATCTAATTCCGTCCGTAGACTACCAGAATGACCCCTACGAGGACCGAAGGAGTCGCACCGCTATGAGGACGCCTGTAGAACTTGACACGATCATCATGGAGGGGCCACTCCATCAAGAACTACAGAAATGTCATGATCGCCAGATCCGTCCAATCACGTCACAGCTGCATGGACGATAGTCCCAATGCGCTAAGGTGATTTTCTATCTAACGGTTCTAGCGCACGCCTGTTTTTGAAACTCGAGCTTTTCTGGTTGAAAGACTATAAGTCCTTAGCCAATTAAGAGAGAACCAGAGGTGATGTCATACCAGTAGTAATCGTTGAGATGTGGCAAGGAAGAACTGAGGAACAGAAGGCAAAGCTCATCAAAGGTATCACAAAAGTGTTTGAGGATATGGGCGTTCCGGCTGATCGGTTGCACATCATAATTCACGACGTGCCAAAATGCAACTGGGGCACATGCGGGGAACCAGCATCCAAGATTAACCCGTGACACTACAAAACGACACTTGCAACGCGCGAAGATCGGTTCTTCTCTCAACTCAATTCTCGCCGCATAGAAAGTGGGAAATGAATGATAGTAATTCTTAAGCGAGTTGTTCAATGTGAAGAGGTTCAGCCCAGTTAGGAGGTGGTCAGCAAATCAGGTTTGTGGCGATTATGGCAAAGCAACAGACTCAAATCAAATGTGCCGAACTGCTCATCTATGGTAGACCGCCCCTATCATGAAAGAACATGCTCATATGTACCCCCCTATAAATAGGGGTGTACATGTAGCAGACGCTCAACTAAGCAGACTTCCAAAACTATTGACCGTAGACTCTGCATGCTTTGATAGAGGCACGCGCCAGAACAGGCAGTTCAGCAAGCCAAAATAAACCGTGGACAAGTTTGGCCACGGAAAGTTCTGTGGCGCCGCCGATAGGACTTGAACTTATGGTTAGTGGCGATGTCTCTCGAACTCCGTCTTCACATGACCGTTTTCTTCTATTGATGTACTGCAAGAAGTTGCTCGTGAATCCATGTGGAAAATTGTTCTATTGCTTCCTGTTCTGCAATGGCAGATAGCGAAGAAGTAAAATCATTGCCGTGAAGCTTGCGATTTCTGCGATGTAATAAGCAAACTGGAAAGTGGGAGTCACTACGATCGGGACAGAAACGCTGAAAATATTTGTCAGAGCATGAAGTGAGAAGACACTCCAAATGTTTTCCTCGCTCTTGAAGAATAGGTAGCCACCAAAGATGCCAAAAAGCAGCACATGGGAAAACTGTGTCTGGAAGAACTGTATAAGCCAACTTAGCTGGAAAACGTGAATGTGTTGGAAAGAAAAAAACAATGTAGCAAGTATAATGCCAACAATATGGCCATACCCCGATGTGATTCGTGTCTGAACATATCCTCCGTAAGCAACTTCTTCTGCAAAAGCCCCAAAGACAGAGAATGCCAGATAAAGAACAAAGGCTAACGGAAGAGAGTAAACAGCATAACCTTCATAACCCCTTAGACTTGGAAAAGATGTGAATTCAAAACGACTTCCAAGAAGGTTCTGTCAAGTTGTCGGTTGATGCTTCTTCTTGTCAAAATTCGGTTGATGGAGGTGAATTGAATGATGAGAGATAACCATTTATACGAGAAAAGAGGTAATAGGTACCTAAGCGAGGCAAAAGACTTGACATATATTTTAGGTACACAATGTAAAGATGGAATAGTTCTTGTGGGCGACAAAAGAGTCAGCAGAGGATACGGTGCTTATGAATACGAGGACAAGATATTCTCAGATGTTCCTGGTGTAGTGATTGGTGCTTCAGGAGTCGTGGGTCTTTTCGACAAATTTAGGGATGAAATTTCTTCGGTTGCACGCGCAAATCCAAGCATGGCAAGGGAAGATTTCGTACGTGAAGCAGAAAAAATAGTGTTCAAGTTAAATACTGAATACGCTGAAAGGACACGAGCTCGCACAATAGATTTACTGGTTGCTTATGGCAGACTACGAATTGGGCGTCTATTATATATTACACCTCGTGGACTTGGGGAAGTAGTTCGTCGCTATCGGGTAATCGGATCGGGGGAGCCTTACGGAGCCTACTTGATAAAAAAATCATGGAGAAGTGACTTGACAATGAAACAAGCGGCAGTATTAGGCTCACTTGTCATCAAACATATTGAAGAGAATGAGTTGGACGAGGCAGTAGGACTAGACAAAGGAGGCGACCCACAGATTTGGTTTAATCCAGATTGGCCACCAGAGGATGACTACAACAAGCTAGATGATACCCAAAAGGCAGCCTTACAGACACGACAAGCTACCAAGGACGAACTGGGAGAAATAAAAAAGAAAACTGAAGAACTCTATCCAAAGATCGGAGAGAGTTTGAGCACAATAGCTTTCTAATGCTTCCTTCGCATGATGACGAGTTTATCCTTTTGGATTTTTGCCTCTAGTTCATCTCCTTCCTTCCATCTAAGTTCCCTCACTTGGCTAGGCGGTATCGTGACAACATATTTCGGATACTCTTTTTCATCAACTTTTCGCGACAACTGTTTTTGAAGTTTCGTGTTTAGGCACCTACTACTATAACGACGGTTTTCTTCTATATAAGTTTTAGGTACCGAAAAGTATAAATACAATTAGGTACCTAATATACTGTTAGGTGCCTAAAGATGAACGCACAACAAACAGCAAATCTCCGCGAAACGAGAGGATTAGAAATCGCGCAAGCAAAAGAGAACCAAATTACGCGGATTGATTCAGCAACTTATAAGGTTCTTTCTCAGGGTGGAAATGGTGAATATGCTGTTTGCCTTTCAGAAGACGAATGGAGATGCGAATGTCCAGATCACCATTTTCGTGGTATGAAGTGCAAGCATATTTGGGCTGTCGAGTTCAGCCTCAAAATAAGAGAACAAGTAAGAAAGAACATTGTCATTGAGGAAGTCGCGGTTTCGAATTGTGTATTCTGTCATTCATCAAATATTAAGAAGTTTGGAGTTAGGAAAAACAAGAGTGGAGGTATCCAGCGTTTTCTATGTGGTGATTGCGGAAAGACCTTCAGCGTGAACATAGGCTTTGAACGCATGAAGCATAATCCTCAAGCCATCACTTCTGCTATGCAGTTGTATTTTAGTGGAGAATCATTGAGAAACACGATGAAATCTCTAAAGCTACTAGGTGTTGGAGTTTCGCATCAGACAGTCTATAACTGGATTCAGAAGTATGTCAATCTGATGAAAGATTATGTGGAGAAACTGCAACCTAATGTGAGCGACACTTGGCGAGCAGATGAGCTATATGTAAAGATGAAAGGAAATCTGAAATATGTCTTTGCCCTGTTGGACGATGAGACTAGGTTCTGGATTTCTCAGGAAGTAGCAGAAACAAAGTATTCTCATGATGCGCGAAAACTCTTCCAAATGGGTGTCAAGGTGACGGGAAAGAAGCCTATGACTCTGATAACTGATGGACTTCCAGCTTACCATGATGCCTACAACAAGGAGTTCTGGACTATGAAGAAGCCTAGAACAGAACATATCAACGCTATCAAGTTGTCAGGTGACATGAACAATAACAAGATGGAGAGATTCAACGGGGAAATCCGAGACAGAGAAAAGACAATGAGAGGACTAAAGAAAACTGATACGCCTATACTCTTAGGATACCAAATATTCCACAACTACATCAGAGGACATGAAGGGTTAGAAGGAAAAACTCCAGCCGAGGCTTGCGGGATAACAGTTCAAGGAAAGAATAAGTGGCTAACTCTAATTCAGAATGCAACCCGAAAAAGTCACTAAGTGTTTTATCTTCCTTCTAGCATATTCTTACGCGATGAAGTATGTCTAAGGACGAAAAGAAAGAAGAGGAAAAGAAGAAGCAGAAAAAGAAGGACTACAGCGATGATGAGTCAACTCGGATTGTGATCAAGGAGACTGTGGAGGATGACGATGACGACTGAGTTGGAAAAAGCTAGATTCTATTTGGGCGAAGCACATGCCTTCTTCGATTTTATGAATGAAACGCGTAGGAAAATCGATGACAAAATTTACAACATGATCACTCTTTCAGGAGCACTCATAACCATAGTTTTCGGAGCGATCACTTTTGCTGGCAATCAAAAAATCGCCGTAAACCTAAGCATACTCGGATTCTCCGTACTCTCTGGTTGCTCATTCTTAGTGGCAATCGCATTTGGATTAATCGCTTACAAACCATGCAATATCCCAACTAGAGATGTCAAAAAAGTCATAGAGAAATACGAACTAGGAGAACAAGAATCTGCGCTAGAGTCACCAATGCGACATATTGCATGGAACTTATCTCATGATGCAGAAATGAATGTGGATATAGTAAAGCAAAAAGGAATATGGTTTCGAAGAATGCTGTATGCATTCTTCATCGGACTTGCTTGTTTAATCGTTGGTTTAGGTCTAATGGCACAGTAACCCCCTTGTCTTGGAACGTCTAATCATCAACCGAAAGTTGACATGAACCCAAATCAACCGACAACTTGACAGAACCTTCCAAGAACAAAACTAATCAGATACCAAAGTCCCAAATAGAGTAAGGCAAAAACCAATCCGACAAGAATCATTGTACTGCCCTTGTACTTGAAGACGCTTGATAGGGACTTTTTTGAGTCCTTCTTCAACAAAAGCAAGGCAACTGCAAGAATAATGAAATAAGACAGAATTGACAAAGCGTTGATAATTTCCACTGATACAAAGGACTGCCACATTGGATAACGAACAAAATAGATGAGGTAACTGACAATAAGAAGAACGAAAGAACCAAGAAATACCCTCCAACCTTTCTCGATGGTCATACTTGCCAAGAGTAGTGTCATCTTGAACAATCTAAAAGACTTTTGACCGTCACAAAAACTGTCTAAAGAGCCTCTTCGAATTCTTTTCTCTCGGTTGACTTGGACAAAGACCAGGAAAACTAACATTAAGAGGATTCTTGACTTGAGGAGGTGGTGGTTGAGTCACTTTGTCCCTACAGTTTGTCGCGCGCGCTTAAAACACAGACCACTATCCCATAATGAGCCCGTCCCGATCCCAGAGTTCCAATTAGTCCCGATTCTACTACTATTCATGTTGGCGACGCTACTCATAGTTGCAGCCTACAAAAGAGAACACACTTAGCCCAAGCGCGCTGCTTATGAATGCATTTGACAACAGAATTGATAGTCTTAGAAAGGTTGGTGATCAAACTGAAAATAGTGAAACTTGAACAGGCTCCATCATTAGGGACAGTGAAGGGAAGACATGGATTGATTCTGCAGTCAGGAGAGAGGATCATGATGATGGTACTCACTGTTAAGCCTGGAATTCCAACTCCGCCTCATAGTCATCCCCACGAGCAGATCGGCTACCTCATAGAAGGACGAGGCGTACTCTTTTCAGGCGGAGAATCTGTAGAAATCAAGGCAGGAACATCCTTCCTAATTCCGCCAAACGAGAGCCACAATTTCAACGCAATCGGGGACAGTCCTGCAATAATCATCGACGTTTTCAGCCCACCGCGAAAAGATTACTTGGAAAAAGCAAAATAGCGCACGTTTCTTCACCGTACCGTTCCTTGAAATCTTTCAATTCCTCAAGGTTTCACTCTCACGACACTCATGAGGATCTTTCAGCGCATGCTTACCTCCTCTGTCTCAAACAGTTCGGAAACCGGTTTTTTCATGAGATCTAATGACACTCTTCTTAATTCCTCCTCAGAGGAGATACTTTTGATGGATTCTAGCACATCTTTCTTAAGTGTCAGTCCGAGTTTTCTACCTTCTTTTGTGAAAAGCACAGAAACGTTCTTGCCTTTCCTGAGATTGATGTTTCCTTTTCCCATTGTGCAACCTGTCACAAACTGAACACCGTCAACAAAGCATGAGCTTGGAGGTGAAGATTCAGCCGTAACAACAGCTGTCGTCTTGAAATAGTCTTTTCCAAGCAGAGAATTGGCTAACAAGCCTGCTTTCAGACCTAGTATTAGAAAAGGGCCTAGATGACCATGAAATTTCACGGCTCCCTTGATGAGTTCATCAGGGACTGAAGTGTCTGGCGATTCGAGCTTCATTTCTTGCCTCCCCCGTTCATACGGACCATTTTCAGTTCGCGCGCGGTAAATTTAAAGCTCTCGACGAAAAATGAATGACTTTTATTAAACGATGCTAGCATGCGAGGAAGGGAAGAGATGAATGCTATTGAGGAATAGCGCACGAGTGGGACTTGAACCTGTTTGGGTACTAGTCCCCAAGAGACCCATGCAGAAGCCCTGCGAATCCATCACGTTCTTGGTTTATTGTGCAAGCGCATGCTACCCGTATTCGATCTAATCGCGGAAATGGGTGGAAGACTGGCGATCCTGGTATAATATTCATAGGCGGGATAAATCGACACAACCCAACCCTCAAAGTAGGTCAAATTGAAAGCACTGATCCATGCGGTGAGGCAGCTTTATTTCCGTATGAGTCTCGTAATCTCGGCTCCATCAAGGTCGTGAAGGGCCTTCACATGCTGCGAATGCTCGTACATCCAACGTCCATTCTTGAAAAGCCCGTATGGGATAGTCTCTCTTAACCACTTCCCCGGGCGCAGGTCCTGAAGCACGTATTCGTAGTTTTCCAAGAGGTTCGCTCGCGCAAGTTTCGATAAAGCATCGATGAAGTTTCGGAACTCATGCCTCGGAAGACAAATCTGAGAAACCAGCGAGTTTTCGTTCAGTATCTTGCCCAGAATAAACACAAAGGGTTTGTCCAAGAGAGACCGAGCAAACTTGCCCATTTTTTCACTGTCACCGAATTTGAAGATGAAAAAGAACATGTCTGACGTTGCTCTGTCGAACGGTAATATGGCCATTTGGAAAGTCTCGATTAGTCCATGCTTGGCAACGTGTGTTTCGTAATGGTAACGAATGTTTTGCAGCGTTGTCCCGAATTTCCTAGCGATAACGGTCAAGCTCACAGTTGCATTTTTCTCCAGTTCCTTCACTATGAACAAGTCAGTCTCATCAGCTTTCAATGGAAAACTCGCAGGATCTTTCAACGTATAAGGCAGTTCACTTTTCGACGAAGAAACCTCGTCCAGCCACTTTTCCCAAGGAAACACCCAAGTTTCCTTATCATCGTCAAACCAGTTTCTCGTAAGATTAACCGTATGAAAACAAGTCGACCAGAACAACTCTACATCCTGTGTTATTCCCAGTTTCTTCACTTCTGCCAGGAAATCTTCGAATTCGGTCGTGTGTTCCACGGGAATAACGTAGATTCCTACGCATCCTTCAAACCTACCGAAGCATCGGCTCAAGTATATGTAAAACCTGTTGACTTTCAAACAGTTCAAAAGCATATCTTCTTGTCCAGGAGTTGCTTTCGCGAAGACTACCGCTTTTTTCAATCCTAGGTTTGTATGATAAATAGTCGTGAGCAGTCTCAAGTAAAAAGAGGAGGACATGTGTTTGATCCTCGATATGACAGTTCCTCTTGGTATGCTAAGTTCTTTAGCGACTTTCGTAATGTTTCTTGGTCCGTATTCTGCAAGGCCTTCCAGAATTCTAACGTCAACACTGTCAAATTGTTCGGGCATGTCTTTCCCCACCGTTATTGCGCTCCTGTTGAATTTATGTTACTAGCACGCGCGTGGTCCAACCGGCGAATCGATTGGGTCTGCATGTGCCATCGCAGTAGCAAGTGATAAGACAACTAAGCCGATTTGAAGCGCTATAACGATTGCTTTCCAGTGTCGAGTGACAAATATTCTCAAGTTCAACCATATCACCTCCTTTTTTAGATTTGTCTACAAATAAGCTTTTCTTTCGACAAAAATAAAGCTTATATATGTTCTACTCTAGAACTAAACTCCATGTCCCTTGACGCAGACACCGAACGCGAGATATTGCAGTGCGTGGACGAGGTTCTGGAAACGCTTGGAAAAAAAGGAAGACAAGCCTTGACTCAGTACCTTGAAAGAAGCATCGGTCTAAAGAGAGAAGAGATTCCCCAGAAGCCTGAACTGTTTCGCAAGGGGCTAAGTCTGATTCTTGGAGAGCATGGGGCCGATGTACTTGAAACCGCGATTGTGCAAAAACTGCTCACGAGTTTGGGACTAGGCAGGAAACCAAAATTGACTCTTGCAGATGTCATCTGCATCATCAAAGCAGCACAAGAGAAATCTTGCTAGACTGGGTGAACACTATTTTTCAAAGGCAGAAGCGCGAAGAACGTGCGCGCGCAAGACTATGGTGCTATGGCTATTTTGATTTCGGTCTTGGACGTTGAGAGTATTTCAAAAGCTTGCCTGATCTCCTCAAGCTTCATTCTCTTTGTTACTAGAGGCCGTACGTCGATCGTTCTTGACGCTATCATGTCCAAGGCTTTTCTGAAATGCAGAGGAGTTGCATGGAAGGCACCTAGAACGGTGAGTTCTCCGTAATGAAGCATCTCGGCGTTAACCTTGATCTCGGTTCCCGGAGGGCATCCGCCGAATTCCAGGACAGTGCCTCCTTTCCTGACCAGCCTGAGAGCCTGCTCCCAAGTGGCCGGCAACCCTATGGCTTCTATTGCCACGTCCGCACCGTACCCGCCTGTTAGCTGCCGAACCTTTTCAACAGCATCTTCTGTCTTGCCGTTGATGATTTCATCTGCACCGAGTTTTTCTGCAAAATTCAGCCTCTCATCCACAAGGTCTATCATCACAACTCTCTTTGCGCCCATTTTCCTTACAGTTAATAGATGCAACAGTCCTATTGGACCAGCACCTATTATCGCAACCGTGTCGCCTAACTTTGCCCGTGCCTCCTCGATACCATGCAGCACGCATGCAAGGGGTTCGGTGATAGCCGCTTCTTCATAAGCAACTTCGGACGGGATTTCCTGCATGTTTACGAACACCATACGGGCCGGGACCTTGATGTATTCCGCGTATGCGCCCCAAAGCCAAATCATGTTCTCGCATAGATTGTACTCCCCTCTTTGACACATCGTACAATGAAGACATGGTGCACTGTTGCCGGCACGAACACGCATTCCTTTCTCTGGCCAGTCGAGGCCCTTGCTGACTTCGACTACGTCTCCTGCCCATTCATGCCCAAAGATAGTTGGAAGCTTAATCACCCTTTCAACGTAGCCCCTTTGGAAAATCTTCAAGTCTGTCCCGCACGTCATGCCCGCCCTAACCTTTACTAGAACCTCCCCAGCTTCGACCTTTGGCAGCTCAACGTCTTCAATCCTCAAATCCTTCACGCCATAAAGCAATGCTGCCTTCATCTTGCATCACTCATTCAAGACAATAACCTTCAAACTCTCCTTGCTCTCTGAAGCCGTTCTGAACGCTTTCGCCGTGTCATCAAGTCGGAAACGATGAGTTATCAGGTCCTTCACGCATAATTTCCCAGACTTCATTAGCTCTAGTGCTTCCCTCGTTTCCACGTGAGAAGTCGAATAGGACGGAATCATCTTGAGTTCCGTGAAGAACAGTTCTTTCGGACTGACTTGCACGTATTTGCCGGGCACGGTAGGCGCAAAAACGCAAAGCCTACCGCCTTTTCGGCAAATGCCCATGGCGTCCGTGTACGCTTGTAAACTTGGCGCAGTGACGACAGCTACATCAACACCTCTTCCATCAGTTTCAGCCTTAGCAATCTGACCCAAGTCTTCATCCTCAGGGTTGACCGTTACGTCTGCGCCAAGTTTTTTAGCCGCGTCTAACCGATATTCAAACAGGTCGCTGACAATGGTTTTTGAAGCTCCGAAAAGTTTCGATAAGGCCAGATGAATCAAGCCAGTAGCTCCGGCGCCGATCACAGCCACCGAATCGCCTAATTGTACGTCACATTTTCTTATGGCCCGCAAGCAACAGCCGACAGGCTCAATGAGAGTGGCCTCGTCGAAGGGCATAGCATCTGGAATCTTCAAAGTGTCAAGCTGAAGATTTGGCGCTGGAACTCTGAAGTATTCTGAAAACCCGCCAGGCTTGATGTTTGTTTCATGAAATTGCTTGCAAAGAGTATAATCCCCTCGCAGGCAATAGTGGCATTCCAGGCAGGCCACATGGTGGTGAACAAAAACTCTGTCGCCAACATCGAAACCCTTGACTTTTCTTCCCTTTCTGGCGATTATCCCCGTCGGTTCGTGCCCAAGAACTAGGGGAGCCCTGCTGCTAAGATACCAATCCATCAAGTCTGAGCCACATACTCCGCACGCCTTCATTTCCACTAAAGCTTCGTCTTCACCTATTTTCGGCGTTGGGGCCTCCTCCATTCGAATATCTTGCGGCCCGTAATACATTGCTAGCTTCATTGCGACTCAATCGTTCTTCTGCCGTCAAACACATAAGACTTTCCGAAATCGAACAAAACAACAACCCGAATAAGTTGAGCCGCGAAATCTAAGCTCCGAGCTCCTCAAGCTTGTTACGAATTTTCCGCAGAAACTCGGCTGCTGGTGCCCCATCCACGATCCTATGATCATACGTTAGACTCAATGTCGTCATGGGCCTGATTTCAATCTTCCCATCAATCACGACTGGCTTTTTCTTTATAGCCCCCACTGCAAGAATGGCTGCTTCAGGCGGGTTGATGATAGGAATGAAGGAATCAACCTCGTACATGCCCAGGTTGGTGATTGTGAAAGTGCCGTTCGACACCTCTTCCTTAGTCAGCTTTCCTTGCTTGGCTTTTGCAGTCAATTCTTCGATCGTCTTCTCCAGTTCCTGAAGAGACTTCTGTTCAGCACCGTGTATGACTGGGACAACGAGGCCGTTTTCCGTTGCGACGGCCACGCCCACGTTGACTTCCTCGAAGATTCTTACCTGATTTCCTTCCAATGAGGAATTCATCATGGGGTGTTGTGCAAGTGCACTTGCCACAGCCCTCACAAGAATAGCAGAATAGGACACTTTGAGTTGTTCATGCGTAGCCATGGCCTTTGAGGCATCGACCTCCATCATTATTGTGCTGTGAGGAGCTGTCCTGAAACTTGCAGAAAGACGCTCAGCGGAAGTCTTTCTGAATCCTGTCAAAGCGATAGTTTCCTTAACTCTCAGCAACGTTGCGCGACTTTCGCCGACAAGCCGTTCAACATCGGCTTCAACGATCCTTCCTTCCGGTCCGCTACCCTTAACGAGCGCCAAGTCGATTCTATGCTCTCTGGCAAGGCGTTTAGCAGCAGGCGAAGCAAGAATGCCTGTTCTTGTTTCACCGATCTCTTCAACCTTATTCTCGACTATTTCAGCTTCTGAAAACGGCTCATCTGGACCTGATATGATAGCCAGAACCTGATCAACCGGAACATCGACACCTGCTTCCACCAAGACCTTTCGCAGGATCCCAGAAGCTGGGGCCTCAACGTCATAAGTGGCCTTCTCTGAAACAACCTCCACGATTGGCTCATTCTTCTCCACAGTTTCGCCTTCTTTCTTGTACCACTTGCCAACTGTGCCCTCCTTCATCGTCAGGCTAAGCCTGGGCATGACAACCTTTGTCACCATTCTAGACCACATCCTTGACTGCTTTGACTATGGTTTTCTCGTTTGGAATCACGTATTGCTCCAAGGTAGGACTGAAAGGGATAGGAGTGTCAGGCTCGGCTAGCCGTTTTATCGGGGCATCCAGATAGTCCAAGGCTTCTTCCGCAACAAATGCGGCAATCTCAGCGCTTACTCCGGCAGTCTTGCAGTCTTCGCTGACAACGACTATTCTCCCCGTTTTCTTAACTGACCTGACTATCGCTTGCCCATCTAAAGGCGTCAGAGTCCTTGGGTCTACCACCTCGCTGCTTATTCCTTCTTTTTCAAGCATCTCAGCCGCTCCAAGAGCTTTGTGAACCATGTATGAGGTGGCCACAATCGTGACATCTGATCCTTCTCTCTTCACATCGGCCACTCCGAACGGAATAGCGTATTCCGCCTCTGGAACCTCACCTTTAACAGGGTACAGCAGCTTATGCTCACAGAACAAGACCGGATTGTCACCGCGTATGGCCGTTTTCAAAAGACCCTTCGCATCGTAAGGCGTGGAAGGCATTGCAACAAACAAGCCTGGAACATGCATGAACCAAGCTTCAAGGCTTTGAGAATGGTGAGAAGCAATGTTTACTCCCGCTCCGAAGGGCGTTCTGATAACGAGCGGGCATTTTGCCTGCCCACCAAACATGTAACGTATCTTCGCCGCCTGGTTGGAAATCTGATCCATGGCCAATGCGGTTAGGTCTCCGAACATTATCTCCGCCACAGGCCGCATGCCAGTGATCGCCGCACCGACAGCCGCCCCGATTATCGCCGATTCAGATATAGGAGTGTCCCTGACCCTGTCATCCCCAAACTCTTCGGCAAGACCATCCGTAACCTTGAAAGCTCCTCCCCAGAATCTGCCGATGTCCTCCCCAAGCAGAAAAACCGAGGGATCTCTGCGCATTTCCTCTCTTAACGCTTCGCGCAGCGCATCTCGGTACGTTATCTCCCGCATGCTTAATTCGCTCCTCTAGGCGTAGACGTCGTCTAAAGCATCTTCTGGTGCTGGATAGGGGCTTTCCAAGGCAAACTTGACTGCATCATCTACTTTGGCCGCGGCTTCTTTTTCGATTGATTGAAGCTCAGTCTCAGTGAAGGAACGTTCACGGGCAAGGTATTCTTTGAAGTTTTTGACAGGATCTCTTCGAAGCCACTCTTGAACCTCCTCCTTGGGTCGGTATTTGGCCGGATCAACCCGCGAATGTCCCTTATGCCTGTAGGTTTTGCATTCGATGAGCGTTGGTCCTTCTCCTCTTCTGGCTCTTTGAACAGCTTCACTCGTCGCCTGGTAAACCGCCATAACGTTGTTCCCGTCCGCGACTACACCGCAAATTCCGTATGCTGCAGCCCGATCAGCAACGTTCTCTATGTTCATGACTCTTGACTGGCGAGTTCCCATGGCGTACAGGTTGTTTTCGCAGACAAAAATCACCGGCAACTTCCATGTCGACGCTATGTTTAGGCTCTCGTGAAACGTTCCTTGGTTTGAAGCGCCCTCGCCGAAGAAGCAGGCCACAACCTGATCTGTTTTCCTAAGCCTGGCTGACAAGCCTGCGCCAACAGCTATCGGCAGGCCTGCACCAACAACTGCCGTTGCGCCGAGCATTCCTATGCTGAAATCCGCTATATGCATCGAACCGCCCTTGCCCTTGCAGTAGCCAGTCTTTTTCCCCATGATCTCAGCCATAGTTCGGTTCAAGTCGACGCCTTTCGCTATGCAATGCCCATGACCCCTATGCGTGCTCGTAATGTAATCATCCTTTCTCAGTGCGCTGCAAACACCCACTGCCACAGCTTCTTCCCCAGCGTACAGATGAATCGTGCCCGGAACAAGGTTCTGGCCGTAGAGTTCGAAGACCTTCTCTTCAAACAGTCGGATTTCAACCATTTTCCTGTAAATTTCAGTGAATTTTTCTCTTGTCAAGTTCGACGCCAACTGCTTTCACAACCATCGATCCCTAGTTCACGTTTTATAGACCTCGACGCTTTTATATTAGTTTATGAACCTTTTTGCCCTCCTTGATAGTAAGGCCCCGACATTGATTTCCACGGCAAATCAAGCTCCGTACATGTGGTAGCAAAAACAATATAGAGCCACTACTTGTAAGATAATGACAAGCAAGATTCGGTGCCCAAAGCGGTAATTGAGGTTGTGAGGGGCAAATGCAGAAATCCTATTCAAAAATGCTCGGCATAGTTGGAAAGCCTAACACTGGCAAATCAACCTTTTTTTGTGCATCAACGCTAGCGCCAGCTGAAATCGCAAACTATCCATTTACAACAATAAAGCCGAACAGAGGGGTAGGATACGTAAGAACCCCGTGTGTTCACGATGATTTCAGTGTTAAGGATAATCCGGCCAACTCGCTCTGCATGGATGGAATTCGGCTCATTCCTGTGGAGTTTATTGATTGTGCAGGACTCGTTCCCGGAGCTTGGGAAGGAAGGGGGCTGGGAAATCAGTTTCTCGATGAAATACGCAAGGCAGACGTTTTGATTCACATAGTAGATGCCTCAGGAGGAACTGACAGCGAAGGAAGGCTATGCAAGTCAGGCGAGCATGATCCTTTGGAAGACGTGAGATTCCTGGAACACGAAATAACCATGTGGATGGCAAACATACTGAGAAAAGATTGGCCGAAGATCGCTAGAACGGTCGAGGCCGAGTCAAAAGACCCTTTCTCGATGCTTGAAGAACGGCTGAGCGGCTTATCGATAAAGAGAAACCACATCATCGAAGCAAGCAGAAGGACACGGTTGAACACGGATAGACTCACTAGCTGGAGCGAAGATGACTTCTTGAAATTCGTGGACACTTTAAGGCAGATAGCTAAGCCAATGATAATAGCCGCAAACAAGATGGACGTACCGTGCGCTGAGGAAAACTTTGAAAAACTGAAGAAATCAGACTACATTGTCATTCCTTGCTGCGCAGAAGCCGAGCTTGTCCTGAGACGAGCCGCGGAAAAGCAGTTGATCGATTATCGGCCTGGAGACTGCAACTTCAAAATCCTCAAGCCAGAAAAGCTGAGCGAAAGCCAACTCAAGGCATTAGAAACTGTGAGGGAGAAGATCCTGCTTCACTTTGGGTCGACTGGAATTCAGGACGCAGTGAACACGGCTTTCTACAAGCTCTTGAGCATGATTACAGTCTATCCTGTTGAAGACCTGGAGCACTTGGCAGACCATAACGGAAGAGTTCTTCCCGACGCATACCTTGTTCCTTATGGAACGACAGCGCGTCAACTTGCCTACCTGATTCACACGGAGCTCGGCGAGGGCTTCATCTACGCGATTGAGGCGAGAGAGAGAAAAAGGGTCGGAGAAGACTACGTGCTCAAAGACAGAGACGTCCTCTCGATAGTGAGTGCCAAGAAAAGAGCTTAACTTCATGCGCCGAAGCGTCTTTTGCGATGTTGAAAAGTCCTTACGGCACGGAGTAGATCTATCAGACGGAAGTCAGGCCAATAAACATCCAGGAAGCAGAGTTCACTGTAGGCAGACTGCCACAGAAGGAAGCCGCTCAACCTTTCCTCTCCTGAAGTTCTGATGATCAAATCTGGGTCTTGCTTAGGCAGATATGCCGTATACAAGTGCTGCTCGAACATTGCTTCGTCAACTTTTTCCGGGCTCAGCTTTCCCTCATGAACTTCCTCAGCGATTTTCCTTGCAGCGTCCACAATTTCCGCCCTTCCCCCGTACGCAAAGGCGAAGTTCAAGAAGTGTCCATCGTAATCCTGCGTTGCCTTCTCCACGTTGTGTATCACTTGTTGCAGGTCCTGAGGCAACAAGCTGATCCGGCCGATGACCTTCACTCGTACCTTGTTCTTGTGTACGCGCTCGTCCGTCAATATCTTCCGAAGGCTTTCGCCGGCAATGCGCATTATTTCCGCAACTTCGCTTGTTGAGCGGCCGAAGTTTTCTGTGGAGAAAGCATAAAGTGTTATGGATTTCACTTTGAGCTTCAGACACCAATCAACAAGCTGTTCGACTTTTTCCGCGCCCTTCTCATGTCCTGACCATGGATTGATAGCCTTGTCAGTGGCCCATCTTCGATTTCCGTCCAGGATTATGGCTATATGCTCAGGCTTAGCGTCGCCCTTGACCTGTCGCCACAGCCATTTTTCATACAGTTTGTACGCACCGACCGTTGAAAGAAGAGTCTTAAACATCATTCAAACCTCGCGCCCTGCAGCGCGCTGGCGCAGGTGCAGTTGTCTCCGCGCTTATAAGGTAGACCCCTGACGCTGTCAATTAAGACTTCCTCTATTTTAGGGACAGTCTGCTTGGAGAACTCGGAGACTTCAAAGGCTGTCAGTCGTTGCTGTATCCCTGCGGCCATGTTTGAAACGTAGCATATGCTTGCATAGCACATTTCAAGTTCGCGTGCAAGAACAACTTCTGGAAAGCCAGTCATGCCTACGACATCGCAGCCTAGGCTCTTGAACATCTCGATCTCAGCAGGCGTCTCGAAACGAGGCCCTTCAGTGCACACTAGGACTGACTTCTCCCAGACATGCAGATCATGCTTTTTGGCCGTTTCGATTAGCAGTTTTCTTATTTCTGGGCAGTAGGCTTTTGATACGTCAATGTGTGTCACCGGAGCATCGTCATAGAAAGTTGTGGCGCGAAGCTTTGTGAAGTCCATAAAATCATCGGGGACAACTATGTCGCCAGGTTTGAAGTCGCGGTTTACGGCACCCACAGCGTTGGTGGCCAAAATCCTTTCAACGCCCATCTTGTGCAAGGCGTAAATGTTTGCTCTGTAGTTTACTCTGTGCGGTGGAACAGAATGCTCAGGACCGTGCCGAGGAAGAAGAATCACATTCCTGTTCCCTATGTTTGTGACGAAGATGGATGGGACTGTCCCATAGGGCGTTTCTAAACGTGTCTGCTTTGCGCTTTTCAAAAGGTCTTCGAAGCCTGTGCCCCCGATTATGGCGATCTTAGCTTTCTCCAAACTCTTCGACCTGCTCTTCTGTCTCGCCGAAGAATTCTCTTGAAGACCTGTGGACAACGAATACGACCAGGACTGAGGCTATTCCTATCATGATGCCCACGATGATGGAGAATATGAGTTTTTCATAGCCGCTTTCTGGTCTTATTAGCAGGTCAGAGGTTGCGTCTAGTATCTGCCTTGACCATCCAACAGAAACTATGAGAGCTGCGTTTCGCAGTAGCCTCGTGTCGTGTTCAAGATACCAGCGTATGGCCCTTCCCAGCAAAGCTACGCAGATGCCTACTACGATTAGGGTCATCGCATCTTTCAAGAAGTGGCCTGAGACCTGTGGAAAAATGCTGAGCCAACCGGCTAGATCAGCTAGCGGTCCGTTTGCTGCCACGAATGTTGCAGCGGTTGTCCAGCCCAAGTAGACGCCTAGTATTATGCACAATGCGCCAGCTACTAACGAGAAGCTGGAGATTTGCACGCGAAGGGACGGGGGCGAATATTCCTTGATCCATCCGTAGAAGTCTTTTGCTGCTTTGTCTGCTCCAAATCCTTTTATGACAAGTATGGCACTCAGGACGAAGATGAACACTATCCAGAATACTGAAAGTAGGTTAAACATCCACAGAATCCCTGCAATCAAAACTAGTATGCCCGGAACGCCTAGCATGAAACGGGAGTAGCGGGGGTTGTTCACAATCATCTTCAAGTATCTTGAGAACAGGGCAGCGGTTTCCTCGATTGATTCGCTGTGTTTCACGACTATTCTGCTTACTGACGAGACGGGGACCCTTGACTGTACGAGTGGGAGAACGGCCTCGTCCGAATATCCGTCTACGACTAGGATGACCTCGCTTGCGGGAAAGGAATTTAGAAGTTGGCCTAGCTCGGCAGCTATCTTTCTGTCTGCTCCGACTCCTCCGAGTTCGGATCCGGCGATTGTTGCGATTTCAAGAGTCTCCTTAGGGTTGGCTTCTCCTTTCAGGCGATCGTAGATTCTGACGGCTTCGAACATGGCGTTTGCGTCTGGCTCTTCGGGGTCGCTTAAGGCTAGGGTTACTGCCGCGTCGAGGTTCTCTTTTCTTCCGATCACTGGGGTTTTGACTTGGGCTTTTGCTCCGATATCGCCGTCTCTGTCCACGCATAGAACAATTATTCGTTTTTGCTCGTTCTCTTCAGGTTCTGCTTTCACCATGTTGTTCTCTGTTCCCGTATAATCAGAGCATGCTTCACTTTAATCTTGTGTTTTACTATCGAATCTTATGCTTTATGGTCAAGTCGCCATCGTTTGCTAAATGCTTTTATGCCTTCTTGTCGGCAAGCCTATGTTTGGATAGGTCGTAGTATGGATCTCGACACTTTTTCCGCAAAAGTAGCCACTTTCCAAATAAGGTCCAGCTTGAAGGGTCTTACAAGTACCTTTCGCAATGAGCGACCATGTTGGCCGTTCAGTCACTTTCCATGGACACTTCACACCGAGGATGAGAAGTCGGAGCATTGCATTTGCGCCAGTGGAGCTTGCACGTACCAGGTGTGTCACCAGCTATGGAGGAAAGACTTCATGTGTTGGGTGAGGAGAAGGTTGGTTTCGTGGAGAAGCCTTTGAATGGCTGTCGTTTGTTTTTGTCTTATTCGTCGATTCCTTTTTCGGCAAGTAATTGAAATTCTTCCCACGTCAGTTTTTCTCCGCGTTTCAATTTCTCTCTTGCTTGCTGCTCAAGTTCGCTTCGAATGGCCTCCTCGCTCTGCTTCTTCTCTATTGCTTCTTCCTCTCGCATCTCGCCTCTAAATTGCCTCATCTGATCGAGCACGTTAGCTATTTCTTCTCGGATCGGCTTTTCCTTCTCTCTCGCTTGCACGAACGTCTGGTGCAGGCTGTCAGCTTCTGCCTTGACCTTTTTTGATTCTTCAATTTTCTCCAGCATCTTCTGGTGGCACTCTTGGCTCTTCTGAGCCATTCTAGTCAGTCCGTCATGGCAGGATTTGCCTTCAGCTTGTAAAGCGTTGATTTCAGTCTGAAGATCCAGAATCTTATGTCTCAGTTGCTCCAATTTCCTGTAGACGTTAAGCTGAATTTCGATTTGCTTGACCTGTTCAACAAGTTCCTTTTCCTCCTGTAGGCTAAGAGACGTCGTTTGGATTTTCCATTCGATGTTGTCGAACTGCTCCTGCAAGAATCGAAAAGCCTGCGAAGGTTTTTTGTCTGCAACGGCTTTGACTTCTTGGCGTATGCTCTTTATTTCTTCGATTTTCCGCTTGATTCTTGCTCTCGCTTCATCTCGTTTCTGTTTCAGCTCTTTGACTTTCTCGTTGGCCTTGTCTCTTTCATGTTTGAGTTCAATTATCTCATCGCGAATTTCCTTAAACCGTTCATTACGTCTGTCCCGTTTCTCTGCCCACTCGCCTGCTTCATTTTCAATTTTGCCTTTCTGTCCTTTGAGAAGCGAAAGCTTCTCATCTAGTTCTTCTATTCGTTGTCGCCTTGACAACCTGGTCTTTCCCCTTCTCTTATGTCCCTTCAAGAACCTGCTTGGTTAGCTTTCCCTCGAATCAACATCGTCCGCAAACACTTCTTCAAACGCCTTTCGATGCTGAAGAACCTAGTCATCGCCTATTCGAGAATTATTCTTGCATCGACGGTTTTTGCTCCCTTCTCATAGACCATTATCGGGTTCAGGTCAAGCTCCTTGATTTCTTGATGTTCCATCACCAGCTTCGACGTGGCCAAGATGATTTTAACTATAGCATTGATGTCTGCCGGTGGCGAACCCCTATAGCCTTTCAGAAGCGGGTAGGCTTTGACCTCTTCGATCATCTCGCGAGCCTCTTCCTCCGTTACGGGGGCGATTCTGAAAGTCACGTCTTTCAAGACTTCAACGAAGACGCCGCCCAAGCCGAACATTATCGCTGGACCGAACTGCGGATCCTTGATCGAGCCTACGATGACTTCGGTCGATGCTGGCGCCATCTCCTGGACGAGTACGCCGATTATTTTAGCCTTGGCATCATGTTTCTTGACGTCCCCCAATATCTGCTTGTAGGCACCACGAACCGCTTTTGCGTCCTTCAAATCAACCACAACACCGCCTACGTCTGACTTATGGATTATGTCTGGAGAAACGATTTTCAGAACCACTGGATATCCAATTGCCTCTGCAAACCCGACGGCTTCTGCTTCGTTCTTAGCCAACTCGAACCTTGTGATTGGAATACCATAGTCCTTGCAGACCGTTTTGGCTTCAGTCTCAAGCAGCGATTTTCTATTGTCTCTAACGGCTTGCGAGATTATTCCTGACACTGCCTTCATCAGCGCTACCCTTCTAATGAAAGCTTAGTCTGACACCAACATTATTTAAGTGCTTTTCCTTTCACGGGTTTGGAGCGCTGCCCGCTTGCTCTCCATTGAGGTGGAAGCGCCCGCATGGCAACTATCAGAGCTGGAGCTACCAGCATGAAAACCACCGTGTTAGTCGCAGTGTGAATGATCGGCGGATAAGGAAGAAACGCCGGCACAAACGTCACGTAAATCGCGTCCACATTGATGATAGATGAAATATGAAAGGTAGAAGCCGACGCTTGACAAAACACCATAAGCAAACGTCAGAATGAACCCGAAGAAGACCATTTCAGCGACAAACCTGGAAGTAATCTTCACGGGACTATGCAATCTCCCAAAAATCGCTCCTACTGTGTTGTACTTCAAATGAGGTTTTCTTGCAGCAAATATGGCCACTTTGCCCTTTCTGGCGTGGTTCACATGTTTTCCCGCCCCAACGCCAAACTCCCAACGTTCAAAGAGGTGTCTCTCTCAACAATATTGAGGTGTAACCTGTATCGCGCGGTAAGCGCAACTTGGGGGTTGGGTGCGGGTTGGGGATGACGTTTTCGCTATCCTGTGCTCACGACATGGCTAGACAAGCATAGACTTTGGCATCGTTGACCAAGTTCTCTATTTTTGCGTATTCATCTGGCTGATGGGCGGTCTCGTCTATAGTGCTCCAGACGACTGCTGGAACCCCTATTCTTCTGAAATATGCTGCGCATGTTCCGCCGCCTATTCCTCCAATTCTTGGTTCGACTTTTCTGACGGTTCTGACTGCCTCTGCTAGCATTTTGACTATTTTGGCTTTGGCGTCTGTTGGTTTTGGAGCCACCGTTTTCTGTACAGGTTCGAATTTTATGTCAGCTCCAGTCTTGCTTTTGAACTGTTTTGCAAGGTCGTTTATGTCGCTGATCACGTCTTCCAGGCTGTAGCAAGGCAGGATTCGGCAGTCAAAGTAGATTGCGTCTTCTCCTGGGACTATGTTGATGGCGTCTACGTTCGCCTGCTTCTTCGTGGGCTCGATCGTGCTTTCAGGGGGGACAAAATACTTGTCTTTCTCTGAGTATCTTTCGTGCAGCATCTTGTCCAGTGCCAGCGCAAACTGCATTCCTACACGATGTGCGTTCAATCCCATGCCTGGTCTGCTGGCATGTGCCTGCTTTCCTATCGTGCGGATCCTGAACCACAGGGCGCTTTTTTCGGCTATTTCTATGAAGCCGCCGTCTCCTTCTCCGCCGTCTGGCACGATTATCAAGTCTTCCGGTTTGAAGAGATTCTGTTTTATGAGGTGTTGAATTCCATGTTTGCTTCCCTGCTCTTCATCCGCAACAAAAGCCAACGATATTGTTCTCTTTGGTCTAACGCCCAACTCTTTCAAGGCCTTGACCGCGAAAATGGACGCTATCATCGACTGCGTATTATCCTCGCTACCGCGGCCATAGATTCGTTCATCCTTGATTTTCGGCTCGTAAGGCTTCGTTACTGTCCACAGGGATTCTTCTCCAGGCGGAACGATGTCCAAATGGGTCACTATCCACAGTTTCTCAGCGCTGTCCAGTCCGTTGTAGTAGGCGACTATGTTCGGTCTCCGTTTGGATGGAACTCTGGCATCTGGCGCGTCATGACGTTCTATTTTGTCAAATCCGATCGAAGCTAACGTTTGAGTCAGCTTCTCAGCTTTCTTCAGCTCTCCTTCTCCACCATTTTCAGGCGCAATAGCAGGGATTCGGATAAGCTCCATGAGCGTTTGAGCCATCTTGCTTCGTTGTTTTTGAATTTCAGAAAAGATCTCTTGGTTTTGCATCAGTGTCACTCTTCATGATTAGTTACAGGATTGTGAGCTCGTGGTCTTTAATGGTTTTCGTGGAAAAAAGAGCAAAAAGGCTGAAAAGGTTTGTTAGTGGCTAGTTTCTACTATGCCAGTTCCTGCAGTGTTTTCAGTCGCTTGATTATGTTGGGGTGAGTTGAAAAGATTTCCATTATTCTGTCCGTGGTTGTGAGTTTCTTCGACAGGATGTCTTGGACCAGCTTCTGGCCTCCAGAACCCGTCATGGCTGAGATTGCAGCAGAGTCAACTTCGGCGCGGTCTGGGTCAGCGATGAATAGGGCTTTGAAAGCAAACAGGCTCTGTTTTTGCTTCTTGAATTTTCCCATGTTCTTGGTCGCTTGGACGATCTTTGCAAGCCCCGTTGAAAGCTTTTGGGACCCCTCATCAACTATGGATGCGCCGTGTCTATCTGCGTAGTACTCTCGCAACCGGCTCAAATAGAGCGTAAACATGGTGAGAATCCAAGAGAAAGCCATAAAAGCAATGCCGACCAACGCTCCGCTACCACCTTGATCTTTCTGTCTACCGAATGCGCCTGAAAGCATGAGCGAATACCCGATGTAGTAGAACAAACCGGGCAAAAGAGAAGCAAACATCATCACCTGCACATCCTTGTGCCTCAGATGCCCGAGTTCATGCCCCACAACTGCCTCGACTTCACCTGGATTAAGCGTTTTCAATATTCCATCGGTAACTGCAACTCTGTTGCCAGCAATTGGCGATCCATATGCAAACGCGTTCGGAATCGGAATTTGCGCCAGCATCAGTCTTGGCTTCTTTATTCCGCTCTTCTTGCTGAGTTCCTCAACTGCTTCATGGAGTTTTGGGTTCTCATCCACCCGCAATTCTCTCGTGTGATAGATAGCATCAATCAAGTATGGCGATATGAGCCATTGGAGAATGTTGAAGCCAACGACGAAAATGCCCAGTGTTACCAGACTGAAAGTGCTGAAAAAAGTCAGGATTACCGTGAAGACCAAAGTAGATAGGCTGATCATAATAGCTAGTGTTCCAACCATGGATGCACGAAGCTTCCAGACATTCATTACGTACACCGTATAATGCTCACGAAATAGATAGTAGCTTATATTTCTTTTGTGTTATTTCTCATTATTTCTTACTGTTCTGTCTACTTGCGCTTTCTGAATAGCCTCCCTCGCTCCATACTAGCACCCTAACGATGATGCTTTGCGAGCGCGTTAGTACTAATACCGAAGAAGGTTCATGCTTCTATTGGCCGCATCAGTACATGATCCGAATATGTCCAAATATGATTTTAGAAAAGGCAAGAAGCATTGGCGAGCCTTCCTTCACACGCGTGTTAATGAGGTTGAGCGCAAGACGCATTCAACACCTAAAGTTTTTGCTAATCGTTTCAGATCTTCATTCCTCATCCATTCAGTCTTAAGGTATCTACAGATGCGCTCATCGCTCAATCCCAAATGCCTAGCCTCCTCGACTGCATATCTATAAGCCTCAAGCTCGGTTGGTCTGTCAATGTAGTTGTAGTTCGCGTCAAAGAGTTCCTTGCCCTCCATGAATTGCCTCACATGAGTCAGCTCGTGGATTAGGTCGAGGTAGATGTCAACTCTGTCGCCATTGTTCAAGTAGTAAGAGCTAATTGTAAGATGTCCATCTGCGCCGCTGACCCACATGTAGCTCCTTACCCACGTGAACCCTACTCTCAGATTTGCGAGGACTTCTTCTGTTTTCTCACCAAATATTTCTCTGACGGTCTGAACTTTCTCCAAGCCTTTGAAGTATTCAGCAAAAGGGTATGTTGATCCTTTCACGCGCAGAATTCTGTCCAGACGCAGCACTCTGACTGCATGCTGCAACCTGATCATTAGCCGTTCGCGCACGTCTGTCGTTGTTTGCATCCCTCAGCTGTGTTGACTTGAAGCGAAACTAGTAAAGCTTATCGCTTTAACCAAATTCTGATGGGAGCTAAAAGACCAGTGCACAGTGCATGCTAGATGTGGCTTTCAATGCTGCTTTCTAGGTGTATCACGATCAAAAACACGTTCTTTTTGAGACAACCCCATCTTGTCTGGCTAAAATCATATATCAAGAGAAGTCTGGACATATATATTGAGGAAATCACGCCATGAAAAAGAACCGAGTTGTCCAGATGATGTTGGAGCACAAATCAATCCGCAAATACGCAGATGAAACACCGTCCGACGAAGTGATGGAAACAATCGTCAGAGCAGGTCAACAAGCACCCTTCGCTTCACAGTGTTACAGCGTGTTACTGTCACGGAACAGAAAACGCAACCCGTGGAAAGCCCCACTTCTGTTCACGATCTGCGTTGATATGCACAAGTTCGAGCTGATTATGGCAAAAAGAAACTGGAAACTTGTAACTAATGACCTCACGCTGTTGTTCTTTGGAATCCAAGACGCGGCCTACGTGGCCGAAAACATGGTAATCGCAGCCAGAAGCCTGGGACTTGGAAGCTGCTTTCTAGGAGCTGCACCATACAGAGCCGAAAAAATCGCGGAAGAATACAAACTGCCAAGCAGAGTATTTCCACTAGTGCAGTTGACCATGGGCTATCCAGCCGAAGACCCGCCGCCGAGACCGCGGTATCCAATGGAATTCGCACTTTTCGAGGACAAATATCCGAGATTAAGCGGGAGCATGGTGGCCAGGGCGATGAAGCAGATGGATGAAGGTTATCTTGCACAAGACTACTATCGCAAGGCAAATGCAAAGATACCTTTGGAGGGAGACCGCAAAGAAACGTTCACTTATGACGTTTATAGCTGGACAGAACACATCTGCAGAAAATGGGGACAATGGTACCCAGACTCGAAGGAGCTTCTCGATCAACTGGGGAAACGAGGTTTTCACATCATGCCAAGAAAACTCAAATAGAGCCTGCAAATCGTTGCATTCATGAATCTTCTCATCCTATCAGCTTGCAGTTGCTCAGCACCTGTGAGACAAGAAGGTAAGACTCTTTACCCAGAAGCGGTTCTATTATGATTCCATAACGAGGCAGAAGGGAACAAGGTGAACACTGAAGAGATCATGGAATTATCCCTTAAGCTTGCAGAGCTCAAGACGATCCCAGAAGACAGTGCAGTGTACGTGAGAGGCAGCAAGATCGAAAAGGCTCTTTTTGGAATCGATGCAGGTGTTCCGGAACTGTTGTTGGCAAAGCAGTTAGAGTACGATGCTGTCATTGCTCACCATCCAGCAGGGAACACTGCCATCACAGATTATCCCCGAGTCTTCAAGAGGCATATTCGCCAAATGATTGAGGCGGGTGTACCGAGGGCTGAAGCAGATAGAGCGGTTGTCAAGAAGCTGGAGCAATTGGAGGTTGAGGCACATACTCGAAACTATGGTCATGCAGTTGATGTCGCACGACTGTTGAAAATGCCATACATGAACATTCACACGCCACTTGATGAGATCGGGAGAAGAGTCATGACTGAGCAAATCAAGAACAAGACCGACAAAGGCTCCACTGTACAGGATGTAGTGGTTGCGTTGAATGATCTGGTGGAATTCAAGAACGCGATAACCAAGATCAGAATCGCTGTGGGAAAACCTGGGAATTCAGCGGGGAGAGTTGTGGTGTCACATGGTGCAGGAACAAATGGAGGCTATGAAATCGCAAAAACATATTTCGACCATGGCGTTGGAACGGTTATATATATTCACGTCAGCCCAGCCGACCTGGAGAAACTGAAAACAGAGAAAAGAGGAAACCTTATCGTCACGGGTCATATTGCAAGCGACTCGGTTGGCATAAACCCTTTCATAAAAGAACTCGGAAGAAAGGGCACTCAAGTTACGCCCATCGGAGTAGTATCACCTTAACCATGAGCTAGAGGAAGAGCATTTTTGATGCTCTCCACGATAAACAGTATTTTGTGACCACGTTGGATATTCTCGAAGAGTTTAGACGGTATCGTGAACGTATGAACAAACGGATCCTTGAGAGCGGCAATCTTGGAATTAAGAGATTCTTTGCTTTGGACAGTCGCGCATACGAAAGATGAGCGTTGGACAGTAAAACGTAAGAGCTGCTCGGCTTGGTGGCCTCTACCGTCTTAAGGTGCAACGATTGTGTCACCTATCATGTTATTCGATGCGTACAGGAAAGCGTTAATAAGGAAGAGTTCTTCGAGGTTTTGAATGTGGCATTAGTCGTGGGCGGCTCTATTACCATTCCCCATATACGCCGAGCAGTAGAAGTATTCGATCAATGTAGAGAAAAAGAGGAAAAGGGACAACGATTCAAGCTGTAGAAGCACGCACTTGCGTGCATAATTTCAAGGAGACTGCGGTACCCGCATTCTAGAGATCAAGTGAATGTACGACATTCCTTATGATTGTTGCTGACTTTTGGAAGTCTGCAATCTCTTTTTCGTCTAAAGGAAGCTTGATGATCTCTTTTACCCCGCTGCGATTGAGCACAACCGGGACGCTTAAACAAGTGTCACTCACGCCATGGTAGTTTTGAAGAAAGCAAGACACTGTCAAAACAGCATTTTCATTTCGGAGTATGCTTTCTACGATCTTCGTCATTCCTAGTGCAACTGCGTAGAACGTTCTGCCTTTGCGTTTTACGATCTCATATCCTGCGTTTCTCACCTTCAAGAACAGATCGTTAAAATCATCAATGTTGTAAGGAACATTACAGAGGGGACAATAGTCCTTCAATCTAATCCCTGCAACGTTTGCCAGGCTCCATACTGGTACTTCACTGTCGCCGTGTTCGCCTATGATGTACGCATGCACATTCCTAGGATCGACCTGGAGATATTCCCCTAGCAGGTAACGAAGTCGGGCCGTGTCCAGGATAGTTCCAGACCCAATTACCCTGTTGCCAGCAAAGCCAGATAGCCTAAGAGTGGCATATGTCATAACATCTAGTGGATTGGTCACGACAAGCAGGATGCAATCCTTATTGTATCTCGTAACGTTAGGAACTATCTGTTTCAGGACCTGAAAGTTTCCCTCAGCCAGTTCCAGTCGTGATTGTTCAATTCTTTGTCCCTTGTCCACTGCTATGACCACTATGTCAGCGTCTTTGCAGTCTGGATAATCGCCTGCCCAGATTCTTGTTGGATAAGCAAATGGCAATCCGTGATTCAGATCCATAACCTCTCCCTCTGCTCTCTGCTTGTTGATGTCTATGATTACAATTTGGGACACTAATCCTCGAATCAATAGAGAATATGCAAAGGTTGATCCCACGAACCCGGCGCCAACAATGACGACTTTCGGACCATTTACATTTTGACCTGTCAACTTCAACTACCTCTGTCCTCACCTGCTGTAGGCTAACATTACTGTTAACGTTACTGTTACTTATGTGCTGGCACTCGAATTTTCGCGGAAGTGAAGCCTAAGCGCGCGAAACTAGAATGGCGCTGTTTTGTTGGTAATTGTTAGTATTGACGCTAACAGGACACTAACATTTCAGTTTTTGGTAAAATGTGGAATCCACTTTTCTCGAAGATTTG
>Ga0315277_10000463_pt1 | contig 64731 bp, 57 predicted proteins | sample YL17G05_15_MG_FD_203695 | JGI IMG/M metagenome (GOLD analysis project Ga0315277, IMG submission 203695) | Sediment microbial communities from Yellowstone Lake, YNP, Wyoming, USA - YL17G05_15 | ecosystem: Environmental > Aquatic > Freshwater > Lake > Sediment | place: USA: Wyoming | collected...
GGATGGGCAGAATCTACCCGAGTGCGCCCGTTACCTGTACGTTCACCAGGGTTTGGAACGTATTGAGGTGGAAAAAGCCCAGGCGGGCGAGATCATCGTACTTGCCGGGCTTGAGGGCATTACCATCGGTGAGACGCTGGCTGACCCCGCGTACCCGCTGCCCCTGCCGCCCATCCGCATCGAGGAGCCGACCGTGCGCATGACCTTCGGCGTCAATACTTCACCCTTCTCAGGCCGCGAGGGTCGATGGGGCACCTCACGCAAGCTGCATGAACGTCTGCTTACTGAACTGCGGACGAATGTCGCCCTGCGGGTGGCTGAGACCGAAAGTGCCGAGACGTTTATCGTTTCCGGGCGCGGCGAGCTGCACCTGGCGATCCTGATCGAGACCATGCGCCGCGAGGGGTATGAGTTTCAGGTTTCCCGTCCAGAAGTCATCTTTCACCAGAGTCCGGATGGGACGACCCTCGAACCCTACGAGGAAGTCCACATCGAGACCAGCCCTGATACGGTTGGCGCTGTGGTCGAAATGCTGGGTATCCGCCGCGGACAGATGCTCGACATGCAGGATACCAGTGATGGGAACGTACACCTGGTCTATATCATACCAACCCGCGGTCTGCTTGGCTTCCGTTACATGTTCCTGACCGCGACCCGTGGTCTGGGTGTAATGAATACCCTCTTTCATGGCTATGATGAAATGGCTGGATCCATGGTGACCCGTTCCACAGGCTCCCTGGTTGCCTGGGATCCGGGGGTGACATCCACCTATGGCTTGAAAAACGCTGAAGAGCGCGGCACTCTCTTCTATGGTGCCGGGGTGGATGTGTACCAGGGAATGGTGGTGGGTGAGTATACCCGTCCCGGTGACCTGGCGCTCAATGTCTGTAAAAAGAAGCACCTGACGAATATGCGCTCGTCGAACAAAGACATCGAGATACGCCTGGTGACCCCGCGCCAGATGAGTCTGGATGAAGCCATCGAATACCTGGGAGATGATGAATTGCTCGAAGTCACCCCCCTGGCCTTTCGTATCCGCAAGCGTATTCTCGAAACCGATGAGCGTGGTAAACACACCAAGCGGAGCAAAGAAGCCATGCTGGTTGATTGATAACAACCTGGCTTACCATTATTCCTGCCCGCCGTGTGTCTTAGCACAGCAATCCCGCAGGGCATTTACTGTATGCCTTGCCGATAAATTGACTTACCCCTCCCCCAAATACAAAGTGGAGACTTCTGTTTTTATCCCGATATTTTATTGTGTATTTGGGGGAGGTTGGGAGGGAGCCTCCTGGTCCCTTGATTCATCTTCACCAATCTCGAATATCGAATAACGAATCTCGCCTCCCCAATCCCCAATCCCTAAGCCCTACTCCCTAATCCCTCTCCTTGAACAATCCCAGGCCAGATATCAGGGACAGTGCGGCTAACACCCCCAGGATCGCCCCCAGGAACCACCTGCGCTTCTTCAGCGCAATCCCGGTCGCCATCCCCAGCCCGCCTCCCACCACCCTGCTTGCCTTTTGGACTGTTTCATTTGCCTGGGCTGGTGTTTGACCTCGTTCCACCAGGGTCCATTTCAGCAGCGGACCACCATCCAGCTCTAGTACCGGTACCAGCGAGCCTGTACACAGGAATGTGTTCATCCCTACGGCGGCATCCAATACTTCTCGGGCTGCCGTCTTTGGTTGAGTGGGCCTCCGCACCAGACCGGCGATTATTGCAGCAGCAGCATTGAACACGGGTCCCCCAAGCGCTCGCATCATGTGCTGTCGCGGTGTAACATCTTCATCCTCCACATTAAAATAAATCACCATTGGCATCCCCCACATGACGAGCAGCGCATCCATTGGTTTTCCCACCAGCTTTGCTGCTGCTGCATGCGCCAGGTTATGGCACCACTCCGAGCCGAGGATGGCAGCCATCGTCAATCCACCCACCCCCAATCGCTCAGACCAGCTTCGCTCCGGTCGGTTCCTGCCTGCCACCAGGCTCATGATCCCCCATGTGACGATCTGGATGAATGGGAACCACGTCTTACCCTTCGAAACCACCGGAGTGCCAAACACTCTTCCCCAGGTGGTCACCTCATCTGTTGGTTCCAGCATGATAATTTTTTTCACTCACACCTCAATCTATCTTCCACTAGGAATTGGTCCAGGCCGCTGTGTGTCCTTGCAAGTGCCTCACGCATATTGGCTGTCCTGTTGTCACCCTTCATAGCTGATCTTACTCCGCCTTGACTTCTTGCTCCAGCGCCTCTGCCAGGTCCAGGTACTTCTCGTGCACTCCTTCCCCTGTCTCCTCGTGTTCGACCCGCTCGAATTCCTCAGCGACTTCAGCCTGCTTTGCCAGCGGGATGACCCGCTCTGCCATCGGGAACAGGACGTTGTCCTCCTTCATGATATGCTGGCGTAAAAGGGCAGCATAACCCAGGGCATTCTGGCAGATTTCGGCTTTTGCACTCGCCTCGCCTGCCTGCACCTTCTCAGCCGCCTGACGCATACCGCTCGTCAGCTGCCGCCCCTGCTCGTGCTCAGCCAGCATCACACCGATCGGTCCTCCTTGCCTCGCGACACCCGCTGTTTCCATCGCTGGAAAGAGCACGCCCTCTTCCTTCCTGTGATGGCAGCCATCTGCGAATCCTTTGATGAACTCAGCCGCCTGGATGAAAAAACCAATGCGCATGGGTTTACCAGACTCAAGCTGTTTGGCGCCCGCTTCCAGACTGGCGATGACCTGCTCGATGACCCTGTGCTCTTCCATGAGTATTCTTGTTGCTTCCAATGCCTTCCTCCTTTGGGTGAGTGATCGAATTTAAATCGGTTCTACTGTCCTTTTATTCGATCATCAGGAAAGCGTACCGGTTCATTTGCTCTGCTTGGTCGGTCAGGACTTCTATCGGGTAACCGATCTGCCGCATGGTGCTGAACACGTCCACTGCCATGCCTTCAGGCGAAGGGCGTGAGATCTTGGGTTCCAAGCAATCTGCACGTGACGCTGTGCATTCTGCGCAAATATGGCACGAGCCCAGGAATAGCAGGAACGCTTTGGGATTGCCTGCCAGAAAGATCTCCCTCTCCATCTTTGCCAGCTTGAGATTCGTTTTCGCGATCCATTGCCGCCGTTTTTCTGGATCTGCCACCACTTTCTGGATATGGATCACCATCCCGCTCCTGTATTCCGCGAAGAATTGTTTACATTCCTCCACTGTTAGAGTGTTCGGTGGGCAGGATGCAATTCGACCGTAATCAGGACAACCATACATGCACTTCATCCTCACCCACTGTGCTACGACGATGTTCTTGGGATCGATCCATTTGTAGTCATTGAAATCATGCTTGCATACGATCGCTTCAATCTGTTTATTTTCATCCATGTTAAGCATGCTCCTTTGTGATTTAACATTTTTCGCTTGAAGTGGGATCTTCCTTCTTCCCGACCATAATTATATCCGTATCACATCTCTCTCCTTCCATTATATAATTACATCATAAAATAAATGTGACCAACGCTTCCTTACTTTTGCGCGATTACCTTTGAAGAGCATATTGGCATCGCGAAAGGAGAATTATGAACACCACTCAATATGCAATGAATTTGGAGCAAAATCTTTTAGCCCAGGGTTTCACGCCACTGCCGGGTCAGCAGCCCTTTCGATTATTTAAAAAGGATTCATCCCCTGTTATGGCGGAAGCCCGCAAAGGGGTGAATATTCCGCTCACTCTCTGTACGGTCAGTGATAATGTGAAGATTACCAGCCGCAAGGAATTGAATGATTTTATCAAGGAAATCGGGAAGACTTGCATGGAAATGATTGAACCAGGCAAGGGTAAGTTTTCCAGGTTGTTCCAGGGTAATAAATTGCTCTATCATCTTGTATTGGTCGATGGTTTGGATGCATCAGTTAGGAAAGAATTGGGAGGTGGGGGCTACCGGGCAAGCCTTCCCATCCTTCAGGTTCCGATATTTTTTGATGCAATGGATTCTCAATTAACCTACCTGCTCAATCTATATCCTCCCTTTGAAAAGAATTCCCCCGCCATTATGTGGATTTTAAAGGATATTCTGGTGCTCTTCGAAAAAGTGATCCAGCCTGACCTGCTTCTGCTGCCCAAATTGCAGGCTGCCCTCCAGTCGCTCCGTTTTGCACACCCTTCTCAGCGCACGAAAATTATCAAGGATAAATATCCTTCCCTTCAATATATGCTTTGGGCTTTGCAGGCTTTATTGTTTGAAGAGATCATGCAGGGAAATGACCAGGCAAAGATCGACGTTCTCTTGGCTTCGCTCAAGCCGGGTTCTGAGGGATCAGAAGCCGCAGGTGCATTCCAGCAGCAGTCCTTGATGAAGTGGTTGCTAATGAACGAACTTGGCGAAGCCTTGGCGCATCTCATCGTTCCCGTGGCTGGTGGCAATGCTTTTCAGATGGGGAGTGCCATGCAATCGCATTCCATGTACATAGACCAGGTCTGCGAACAACGTTCAAAATTCTTCAGGCAGGGCTTGTTGAGCGCGTTGGTGTTGTGCAATCCATGTAGAAAGATCATCACGCCGTCCGTCATCACTAAAAAAGGTTTATTCGGCTCAGGAGAAGTTTTGGTCTGCCCCAACTCGGACAAACACAAGGTCAATAATGGAGACCTGTTCGTCTTTTTGCCAGATGAAAAGGATGAATTTTTCAACCATATGAAGACCCTTTATCGCTTGTAACTGCCACACTGGATTTGAGGAGATAACATTCACGGTTTCCGGATGCAACCAGTTTTCCAGGATCCCCATGGTGTATGTCTACATGGAAGGTTGACTCATTATTCTGTTCACACTATCGTAGTAACGACTTTAGTCGTTGGAAAATCACATTGACTGCATTCACCCTTGCTGCAAATTCCTTAAAATAATATACCTGTCTTTTCAAGAAGGGAGCTACCCATAAAAAATACCCACCCGCGGCAAATTCATTCTTTCTTTCGAATTGCATCCCTGTCACTTATCCTTATCCCAGCTCTGACCCTTTCAGCGTCAGGTCGCTCGTTGGATTTTACTGGTAACCTGCTCCCTGATCCAGCGCAAGTAGAAATGGAAATACCTGGCTACCAGGGGGCAGGCAACAGATACTATGTGGCTCCAAATGGCAATAATGCAAACCCGGGAACGATAACTCGACCCTGGAAAACCATCCAGAAAGCCGCCCGCACCCTGGTCGCTGGTGATACCGTTTATATCCGCACCGGCACCTATCACGAAAGGGTCATTCCCCACAATTCAGGCAGCGCGGGTGATGGTTACATCAAATATGCCGCCTATCCCGGGGAGATTGTGATCCTGGATGGGACCGGCATATCCGTGCCGGTGGATGAAGGCTTGATCCATGTTGCCGGACGGAGCTACATCCGGATTTCCGGTTTGCGGGTCATCCACTCTGCTTATGCCGGCATCCTCGTTGATTCTTCGGGTCATGTAATCCTGAAAAAGAATGAAACCGCTGATACTGCTTCCTCCGGTATAGGTGTCTGGGGCAGCCATAATATCATCGTGGATGGTAATCAGGTCGAACGAGCCTGCTCGAATGGCATGCAGGAATTCATCACCATGGCTGGCACGGATGTGTTCGTCATCAGGAATAACCGCCTCCACAGTGGTGGCGCTGGGTTTGGTAAGGAAGGCATCACCGTCAAGCAGGGTTCTTCGAATGGAACCGTCTATCGCAACCAAATTTACTCGACACTCGCAAATGGTATCTACGTTGACGCCTTTGACCGGCACACCTTCAACATTGATGTCTTTCAAAATATCGTCTACGATGTTTCTGCCAATGGGATCGCGCTGGCGTCTGAACAGGGTGGCTTGCTGGAACGTGTCCGTGTTTACAACAATATCCTCTATCACAATAAATTTGTGGGCATCTCGCTGTCCACATGCTGTCTGGGGGTCGCTTCTCACCCGCTCCGGGATATCACGATAATAAACAACACCCTCTACAACAATGGCTGGGAACCATGGGGTGGCGGCATTGGATTGGAGGCCAATCCTGCTATTCAGGATGTCACCATCCGCAACAATATCCTCAGCCAGAACCTCACATTTCAGATCGCTGTTGATGCCGCCGTTCCAAGGTCAACCCTGGCTGTGGATCATAATCTTATTCATGGCTTCAGGGGCTCTGAGGGGGAGATGTATGGCGCATATCCCATCATTGGCAATCCAAGCTTCGTGGATCCTCCTGGGGCAGATTTTCACCTGCAGCCCAACTCCCCCGCCATTGATCGGGGTTCATCCGTGGATGCTCCCCATATTGATTTTGATGGTAATCCGCGACCCCTGGATGGTAATGGGGATGGCACTGCCGAGTTCGACGTGGGCGCTTTCGAGCTGGTTCCTACCGCTATCTTGAACTTCCGTTCGCAAGCTGCCGCCGATGGCTGGCTGCTCGAATCTTCTGAAACCAGCAGCAAAGGGGGTTCGTTCAACTCAATTGGAACCACCTTCTATCTTGGAGACGACCAGTCCAACAAACAATACCGGTCGATCCTGTCCTTCGATACCTCGGCTCTGCCCGATGACGCGGTCATCGTCTCAGCGTCACTCAAGATCATGAGGCAAAGTCTGGAAGGCACCAACCCCTTCACCACCCACCAGGGCTTGCTGGTTGATATTGCCGATACTTACTTCGGCACGACCATGGCATTGACAGCCAGTGATTTCCAGGCTGTAGCCACCAGGTATGCTGTCGGCATCTTCAACCCGACCCCCACCTCTGGCTGGTACAGCGTCAACCTGAACACTAATGCCTTCCCCTCTATCAATAAGGCTGGCACCACCCAGTTCCGCCTGCGCTATAAACTGGATGATGACAACGACAGCATTGCCGACTACATGAAGTTTTTCAGTGGCGACTACATCACTACCTCTTGCCGACCTGTATTGAGCATTAAGTATTACCTGCCTTAAGTTACGGGGACGCGCCCAATTTTCCCCATATACGGGACACCGTGCCAATCGCGGATCGGTGCTAATCTATCTTGTATTTGTAAAGGATTCTCCTCATTATCCCCCCCGACATTTTATCTATTAAAAAATATTATCTAAGTCACAAATCCATGACCTCTTACGGCAGATAACGCGCCAGGGCAAAATCGTACGGACTATAGGTATATCCTCCCACTACTATCTTGCCGTCTGTCTGGATGCCGATCGCCCAGCCTTCTTCGCTTCCTCCAAAATCAGTGGTCACGATACCATTTCCATTAAATGTGGTATCGAGGGCACCGAAAGACTTAAAACGTAATAAAGCGAAATCTCTATTCGTACCGTTGTCGACATCTCCAGACACAACGATTTTTCCATCCGGCTGTATTGCCATGTCATACACACATTCCTCCCGGTTCAGGGCCAGGTTTATGATCACCTTGCCATCTCCATGAAAGCTGGTATCCAGGCTGCCGGTTGGGGTATAGCGTGCCAGGATGATCTTGCTGTCTACGGGATCGTACGCGCATCCGGCAACGACTATCTTGCCGTTCGAAAGGATTGTCACTGAGTATGCGACATCATTCCCAACAAAATCTGTTGAAACTTTACCGGTACCATTGAAGGTTGTATCCAGGGTTCCATTGGAATTGAAACGGACTACCGTGAGTTTATAGTCGGAATAGCAGCTGGTACACGTTGTTCCAACAACGATGATCTTCCCGTCCTTTATTGCCAGGTCATAAGCATCATCGGTCGCTCCAGGACCGAATCCGGTATTCACCATGCCGTCAAAATGGAAGGTTGTATCCAGCGTGCCGTTGGGGTTAAATCGGTACACTGCCATATCATGCCCATGTGCACCGTGCATTCTTCCTGCAACGACGATCTTTCCATCAGGTTGTATGGCTATTCCACCATAAGAGCTGTTGCTACCACCTCCATAATCTTGGACGACTTTTCCATCCCCGCTGAATGTAGTGTCCAGGCTGCCGTTCGGGTTGTAGCGAGCCAGGACAAGGTCATAATTAGAACAATCACCATAACATACAAACCCTGATACCACGATCTTTCCATCTGGCTGGATGACCACATCCCACGCGATTTCAATACCCCCAAAATCGGTTGTGACTATGCCATCGTTGCTAAATGCAGGATCACGCCTTCCGTCTGTCCTGTAACGCACCAGGAAGAAATCATATACTTCTGGTCCGGCGTGTGTCCCGACCGCTACGATCTTTCCATCGGGCTGGATCGCCATCCCAAAGGCTCTTTCCCCACCCCCTAAATAATCTGTTTTTAGTTTTCCATCATTATGAAATGTAATATCCAGCTCTCCGGCAGCTGCCGCGGCAAGGCTGGTGCTGAGTATGATGAGGATTGTACTGAAAAGAACAACCTTCCATCTGGCAAAGAGTGATTTTCGAAAAATACTCTTAAGCATCTTCCCTCCCGCTTCCGTGGGATCGAATGTCTATTTTGATAATAGCACGATTTTCCAGGGAGGGCAACACCTATTCCCCTGCGTTTTTCGCCGGTAGATTCCAGGGATCCTCCTGGTCTTATATTATCCAAATATAAAATACCCCCATAGGTTACCGTATATGCGGATAATACAAAGGTGAGAGGGTATTGTATCTTTCTTGCGGCTTGACGCCAATAAAAACTGCAGTTATACTCGAAACCTGAATATATATTCATGTGTTCAATTATGTCAAAACAAGATATCCCTCTCCAGCTTGACGAACATACTGCCGCCCACGTGGCGGAACTCTTCCGCGCCTTCAGCGATACCAGCCGGGTCCGCATTCTGTACGCTTTGACCATTCGGGAATTGAATGTTGGTGCGCTGGCCCAGGCGGTTGTGATCAGCGAATCCGCTGTTTCGCACCACTTGCGTGGCTTGCGCCAAATGGGACTGGTGATGGCGCGCCGGGAAGGCAAGGTGGTCTATTACCGCATCGAAGATGAACATATCATCTCCCTGTTCGGGCAAGGCATAAACCATGTGCGGCATGGATAGATCAGCCACCGATCATTTGCCTTTATGGGCTTTGATACTGCTGGGCATCTGCGTTTGCATCCTGTCGATGCACTATGTCGCCGAAGGCCTCGCCTCAGGGGTCAATCAAAGCGTCATCGAAGTCATCTACCACGGCGACCATTCTCATTCCTCGCATGAACAATACGAGGATCACTTCGTTTTCCCATTCATAATCTACCTGCAACTGAAAAGCCTTCATAAGCCTCTGGTATCTCAAGAGGCGCTCAACTCATCGTCCTTTTCGGTCTCTCCTCTGCTTCCCCCACCGGATTTATAAATTCAATAACGGCTGTCGCTGACATTTCACCGCGACTATTCAGCCAGTGCAAAACCTCCGCGCCAGTTTAACCAGGCGCAGAATATCTTCTTATCTTTGGAGTAAAAATGCAATACATCGCAGAAAACAATTCAAACCATCGGACAACTTCAACCGGGTTGACGAACGCCGAGGTGCTAACCCTGCGCAAGCAGCACGGCGAGAACCGCCTGCCGGTCGAGAAACCCACCCCGATTTGGGCTATCCTGTTCGGCCAGGTCAAGAGCCCGCTGGTTTACATCATCCTGGTGGCCGCCCTGGTGTCCCTGGTCGCCAAAGAATACAGCGACTTCGCCATCATCATGGCGGTGGTTGTCATCGACGTCGTCCTGGGCTTCGTCCAGGAGTACCAAGCGCAGAAGACATACAATGCCCTCAAGGGCCTGCTCAAACCGACCACCACTGTCCTGCGCGACGGCGAACGGCGCGAGGTGGATGTCTGGGAACTGGTACCCCGCGACCTGGTGCTGCTCAACGCCGGGGAGAAGGTACCCGGTGACGGCCTGGTGCTTGAGAGCACCAAGCTGGCTGTCGATGAGGCCATCCTGACCGGGGAAAGCGAGCCGGTCAACAAGACCGTTGGCGAACTGACCTTTATGGGCACCACCGTCCTGACCGGGCGGGGCTTGATGCAGATCCAGCAGACCGGACCCACCACCGAACTGGGCAAGATCGCTACCAGCCTGCAGGAGCATGTCGAAGAGGATACCCCCCTGCAGAAACGCCTGAAATCTTTCAGCAAGACCCTGACCTGGATCGTGGTCAGCTTCACTCTGGCAATCTTGGCCACCGGCCTGATCATGGGCAGAGGGTTCCTGGACATGCTTCGCACCTCGATCATCCTGGCCATCGCGGCCGTTCCCGAAGGTCTGCTTATCGCCGTGACCGTCATCCTGGTGCTGGGCATGCGTAAGATCCTCAAGCGCAACGGCCTAGTCAAACGCCTGTTGGCGGTCGAGACGCTCGGCTCGGTGACGGTCATCTGCACCGACAAGACCGGCACCCTGACCGAGGGGCGGATGCGCGTCTCGAAATCAGAGATCCTCGACCCCGAACGCGCCCTGCAGACCATGGTCCTGTGCAACAACCTAGAGGGTCCGGTGGATATCGCCATGTGGGAGAGTGCCCGCCAGACTATGGATAGCGATCCCCAGCATATGGTCGACCAGTCTAAGCGGCTGGAGGAAGAGCTGTTCACCAGCGAGACCAAGTACATGATCACCGCCATCACCGGCAACCTGTTCCAGGGTCAGGGCTTTAACTTCCTGAAGGGCGCCCCGGAGATCGTGCTGGGCATGTGCAAGATCGCCCCCGAAGAAAAAACCCGTTTCCTAGAGCTGGTGGATTTGTGGGCTGGCGAGGGCTTGCGCATGATCGGCCTGGCTTACCGTCCGTTCGGCAGGCTGGACGATTACAGCGGCTACATCTGGGTGGGGTTGGTGGGCATGGAAGACCCAGTGCGCGAGGCCGTGGTCGAGGCCGTCCAGGTGGCGCAGAAGGCCGGCATCCAGGTCAAGATGATCACTGGCGACTACCGTAAGACCGCCGAGCACATCGCCCGCAGCATTGGGCTGATGAATGAGGCTGCGCAGAGTCTGGAAGGTCCCGAAGTGGCTGCCCTGAGCGACGAACAACTGCAGGAGCGCGTCCGCACCACGTCCGTCTTTGCCCGCATCCGTCCGCACGACAAGTTCCGCATCATCAAGGCGCTGCAGGCCAACGGCGAGATCACTGCCATGATCGGCGACGGTGTCAATGACGCCCCGGCCCTGCAGCGCGCCAACATCGGTGTGGTGGTGGGCTCGGCCACCGACGTAGCCAAGGAGACCGCCGACCTGATCCTGCTTGATAACAACTTCCGCACCATCGTGGCAGCCATCGAGGAAGGGCGCATCATCTTCCAGAACATCCGCAAGGTGGTGGCCTACACCCTGTCCAACTCGTTTGCCGAAGTGCTGACCATTTTCATCGCCATGATCCTGGGATGGCCGGCCCCGCTGATCGTAGCCCAGATCTTGTGGATCCACCTGATCTGCGACGGTCCGTCCGACATCGTGCTTGGGTTCGAGCCGAAGGAACACGGCATCATGGACGAGAAGCCGAAGTCGCCCAAAGAACCCATCCTGAACCAGCTGGGTCTGTCGCTGATTGGCGTGATCAGCGTCTCGAGCGCCGTGGCCGTCCTGTTCCTGTTCAACCATCTCTATTCCATGCATGGTAATGCGGTCGAAGGCCGCAGCATCGTCTTCGCCTCCTTCGCCGTCAACTCGATGGTCTACATCTTCGCCTACAGAAGCATGCGGCTTCCACTATTTCGTATGAACAAACTCAGCGCAAATAAACCGCTGGTCTGGGCGGTGCTGGCCGGACTGGGCATGGCAATCCTGCCCTTCCTCATCCCGGACCTGCGCAGTCTGCTCGGCCTCGTCCCGCTGACGTTCGGGGAGTGGTTGGAAGTGGCTGGGATTGCCCTGGGGCTGCTGGTGGTGGTCGAAATTGGCAAGTGGGTTAGCAACAAGATCCACGCCAATGATTATCCTCATCGAATTCAGAATAACGAATAATGCGACAAAAGCTTTTTAAACGTTCTCTGGAACAACATCATAATGAAGATATCAAGCACCATCTATTTCATGACCCACACCGCCGGGCCTCAGGCCTGTCGGATATCATTCTGGGTAGTCAGGATGGGTTGGTCAACGTGCTGGGTGTCATCCTGGGCGTAGCGGCTGCCACCAGTGATCAGCGCATCGTCCTGGTCGCTGGGCTGGCGACCACCTTTGCAGAGTCGGTTTCGATGGGGGCGGTGGCGTATACATCCACACTCGCTGACGCCGATTTCTACGAATCCGAGCGCGCCCGCGAGTTCCGCCACATCACCGATGTCCCGCATCTGGAGAAGAACGAGGTGGGCGAGATCTATGCAAAGAAGGGTTTCGAAGGCAAACTTCTGGACCGGATCGTTGAAACCATCACACCCAGAAATCAGCACAGCGCTGGCGGCGGGAGTCGGTGGAGTAGGACCACCAGGCTCACAGGGAGGGAGTTGCTGTAGCTTCTGGATAGCTGCCTGCCCCTGAGCCTTCGGGTTGGACTACGATCCCCTTGGCTGTCAGAGTGGTGTTGGCTGCCTCTCGCGGTGCGATGATGGTTACCCGCGCGCCCACCACTAATAGACCGACCCGCTCAGCAGGCAGGATCTTGGTGTCAGGGGTCAGGAGGAAGGTGTATGTGTTGCCATCGTGTGACAGGATTGTGATGCTGGCTCCCGGCTCATAAGCGGTTACCCAGCCTACGCGGTGTACCCGGCTTGGCTTACCCGGGATTACCACTACCGCCCGCGCCATCAGCTTGCTCCCTTGGTCTCGGATTGCCTGCACCATGGCAGTCTGGCCGGGTAGCAGGTCTTTGGTCGTTGCCATTTTCAAGCCAGGGACCTTAATGCGTGTCTCGGGCAGTAAACCGATTGTCACAGAATTGCCCTCTTTAAGCATCAGGGTCAGGCTGGCAGCATCCACCGCCGTGATCGTGCCTTTGTAGTTTTCGTGCTTGCCGTGGAGCTTGTTTCCTTTCTCCTCAGCTTTCTGCGTGGCAACTGAGCCGGGGGTCTTCTGCACATGGGGAGTCTTCTTGGTATCTACAGATGGGGTTGAACTCGCTAACGCTTGCATGGATATCAGGAGCAGCCCCATGGTTAAGGTCAGTCCAATCAGGATGCGTTTTGTGTTCATTAGGATTCTCCTTGTGGATCGTACACTATGGTCAGGACCAGGTCGATCTCGTTACCGTATACGTCACTGGCGATGATCTCGATCACGTTTGGCCCTTCGTCGAGGATGACCGGGATCGAGAAGGATTGATCGGAACCTACGATAAAAATCTGGTCGTTGACCCCAATGACGGTCTCCGCCGGGGCTTGACCGTCAACCATGATTTGTGCCGTCGTGAACACCTGGTCATCCTGGGGCGTGAACAGTCGCAGCCAGAGCGCTCCGCTGCTGTATTCTGTGACCGTCCCTGGGGAACTTGTCGGGGAAGGTGCTGGGGTTTTGCTACTGTTCGGAACTGGGGATGGATTGGTGGTTTTAGAAACGGTAATGGTAATGGTCGGCTGATTGATCGCCAGGTTTGGAGCAGGTTGGCTTGACCCGGCTTCAACTCCACATGCCGCAATTATGAGTACCATCCCCAGCGATATCCCCAGCAACCCGAGTATGAGTTTTTTTGATGGCACGTTCATGGTTCTACATTTGATTTTTATTATAATCAGGTTTTAAGGCGGATGCAATCACAGTTTTGTAAGGAGGTAGAGGGTTAAATATATTTTTGAAAACCTGGCTCGCTGTGGGTATCATCATTCCGCCAATCGCAGGGCAGGTCATTCCCCGCTGAGATACTGACACCGTTGGCACTATCTGCCAGGTATCATTTCACCTTGCTTGGTGAGGGTCTTCGCGTAGCAGTCTCCTCCCCCGAGCATGTCACTGCGAGCCGGTCTTTGGCGTGGCAGTCTCCTCCCGCAGGTGCGCCGCCAGAAGACCCCCGCCCCATCCTTCCTCACCGTACTGGAGAATCACCCCCTCTCCCCTCACGGAGCATCCTCGAAGGTGGTCAGACCCTATTACGCTGCGCCTGCGGTTTCCCATTCGCGGGACTTCTCATTGCGGTTGCATTACTCTGCTAACATTTCAAATAGAACCGTTAGCACCTGTTTCTGCGTCGCGCTGTTGATTCGCACAAGTTTTTTCACGAGACGGCCTTTATCTACTGTACGGATCTGATCCAGAACGATCTGCCCGGCTTTACCCTGGAACTTGCACTTGACCCTGGTTGGATATTCTCGCCCTCTGGTCGTCATGGGTGCGACGATCACTGTCGCGATATGGGCATTCATTTCATCCGGTGAAATGATCAGGCAGGGGCGCGTTTTTTGGATCTCACTTCCGATGCTGGGGTCAAGGTTAATCAGGTAGACCTCGAAGCGCTTGACTACCACGTCCATTCTGCCTCATCCCATCGGGTTGGGCCGGTTTCATCCAACAGCCGGTCATCGGCGTGCTCGGCCATTCTGGCAAAATGTAGAGCCCAGCCTTGACGGGGGTTGTGAACAGAATGAATGATCACCTTGTCGCCTTGGACGGTCATTTCTACTTCGTCCACCAGACCGGCTTGTTCCAGCAGCATTCGCGGGATACGGACCCCGCGCGAGTTGCCTATTTTCACGATCTTTGAACGTATCATCATGCTCATCCATTCACCTCTGATCCTAGTAATTACATTGTAATCACATTCAAGCGTTTGTCAAGAATTGATAAAAGAGACTGCGGAAAAACAACTCATTTATTGACCAAAATAACAGACCTTAATATGATCAGGCAAACCTCACCTGGTAGCCTGACATGGAAAAAGAGCGCTTTGTAGAGACCGGTAGAAGTTCTCATACGGGTTGCTTCCTATAAACCATCGCTTTTTTATACGCCATATTTGCTATTGGGGGGATATTTTATACCTGATTAGAATTCCCTTTAATTCATCACCATTTATCAACTTTAGGTTTTTTCCACTAGCAAAATCTATCGCGGTTGAAGAAAATTGTCCACTTGTAATTAATACAGCGCGCGAAATATCTTGTCTAGAAGCAAGCACGCCATATAATTCTCGTACTTTTTCAACACCCACAACTCCATTGGGGTAATGTTTACATTGAATTATTAAAGATTCAGTTCCAGTAACTAAATCTCTCTTAGCATATAGATCAACACCACCGTCTCTACTGCGTTTTGTTTCTCTGACTGCATATCCAATTTCTCGACATAATTTCGAAATCATATCTTCGAATTCGTACGGTGATAAATCCTCAAGTGGTTTTTCTGTTGACTGGCTCTTGGGTTTCTTAGGAGATCTTAATCCAAACAAACCGAAAAGTTCATCTTCTGATAATAAAGCGGATAAACTTGTGTCACTCAAATCATCTACAATATCTTGGAAAAGATGCCTCTTATTCGCTAGTAGTTTATGAATATCCTCTTCGATTGTGTTTATTGTGAAAAGGGTTGTTACAAATACTGTTTTTGTTTGACCTCGTCTATAAGCACGCCCTTCTGCTTGGTCTGCTATTGCAGGATTCCACCAGTGATCAAAATGAAAAACATGATTAGCACTTGTAATGGTCAGACCTAATCCTCCTGCCTTAATAGATATTAGTAATATTCTATTCTGATCATTTTCAAAACTACCAAGAACAGCATTTCGTTTATTTTCTGTAAGTTGACCTGAATATAATTGGACGCCAAATTTTTCTAGATCGTGCTGAATGGGTTTTAATGTTTTTTCTGGATATTGAGAAAAAACTAACACTTTCTCTTCTTCATCAATATCATTTTCCAAAACATCAATAAGATATTCCAGCTTACAACTTTCACCAGTCAATGATTCTCGATTACAGATTTGTTTTAGATAGCCAATTAGTGCTAATACATGTTGTATGGTGATTGCCTCTCCATGCTTATTCAGTTCTACAATTCCCTCTTCTTTCGCTTTCTCGTAAGATTCTCTTTGGGCATCTTTCAATTCAAGCCATATTTCATTTTTTACTTTTTCCCCCAATTCCAACTCATCTTTAACGTCCTTTAATCTTCTACGTAAAAAATATGGGCTGATTTTTCTTTTCACATCTATTGGGTTATTTGCATCATCGTAATGTAACAAATTTGGTTTAAGGTATGAATAAATTGCTATGAGTTCTTCAATTCGATTTTCAAGTGGTGTACCTGAGAGGCCCCATCTAATTGTTGGTTGTATCATGCGAATCGCTTTAGCTGTTTCGGTGTCCGGATTTTTTATTCGCTGTATCTCATCTAATACAACCAAATCAAATTGATTAATTGGAATATCATCAATATCTTGTCTTAGAGTATCGTAAGATACTAAACATACATGGTTAGGTGATTTCCAAATAATCAATCTGGTATCTTTGTTTCCACGAACTACTCGAGTCTGGAGCTCTGGAGCCCAATCCCAAAATTTCTTATCCCAGTCGGATAAGATTGATTTTGGACAAATTACCAAACCTTTTTTCACTTTTCCTAAACGAATTAGAAAGCGTAGGGCTACAATAGCCTGGATAGATTTTCCAGTCCCCATTTCGTCTGCTAACAAAGCATTTGGTTTTTCTACTAAGAACTTAACACCTACTCTCTGAAAATTAAACAATTTTTGTGGAATACTTATGTTACTATCAAAATTTTCTCCAAGAGGGGGTTGAAGTAAAGGTAGTAAAAGATCGAATATATTAACAATGTGACTATTCTTTATATTCGTTGACTTTTTCTTTGATGATTCAGATTGCAGTGGACTGCAATATTCACATAATGGTTTCATTGCCCCATGAATGCAAATCTCTTTGAATGCATCTAAAGGTAATTGCAGAGTTTCATCTTTATCAGATTCCTTATTTCTATAATCTTTTCCGGTTTTACCGTTGAAAATTATTTTTTCAAAAAGTTGTGGGATTTCAGTTATTTCTGATAATATACCAATTTGATCATTTGCATTAAGTATCCCTGGTGAAATAATCGATGTGCTTATATTTGTCTGCTTGGGTGTTACCGGGCAAAAATTTTTTGATTGCTCTGGTTTTAATAGTTGTGGAATATTAACAATGTTTATTCCAGGTTCAGAAAAAGAAGTATCTAAATTTGGGAATTCAAGGCACTTAGGTGTATGAAGAGGAATAAGCCGATGAGCAATTTTGAACCAAAGAGAGTAATCACTTTCATCCATATGCTTATATGATCTATTTACTTAAATCTTTCATCTTGTGATACTAAAACCCCAAGTGCATTTTCTATCCGTTCAAAGGGTTCAAGTAAATCAATATCTTCGAATAATCGCTCAACCATTTCTTTAGCTGATATAGAATCCTCGGGTTCTCGTGGTGAAGAACTTATAACAATAGGTTGGAAACGACCCGAGGTCGAATTAATTTGTGTCTTCTTTCCTGGTGGTTTTATAGATTCTGTAGAACTAATTTCTATCACTTCTCCAGCGCGTTGGGCATAGATTACTGGGCAATTAATATCCTTCCTTATCTCCAATAAATACTCTTGATTGACAATGACACAATCCAATTTGTGATCTACAGATTCAATCAATTGCTTACCGCAAAGCTCAACTCCAATATATGGTTCCAAAACATCTCCATATAATGGACGTTGAATTGCTGTTGGTTTTACAGGAAAGGTTACCCGGAATTCAATTGGGCGACTCATTACATCAACTACTAGTAAGGCACCCAAATAGCTATTTTCATTTTCATTTCGGTTTAGTGTTAAAAAACCGAAGAATTTTTCTGTTGTCATATCACCTCGCTTTCTCTCTGTTTATTTTATTGTCGCGGAAGCCAGTAAAAGAACAAGGAATTATATTATTTTCTTTATGAAACAATATGGTTATCGTCAACTTGAATATATTTTAACTTCATCTTCAAATCAACACTTCAATAAGTATGGAAGGATCATTGTGATTATTTTTGCTAAATCGATTATGGGTGTATTTCCAGGTATTGCTATCATTTCAATGGTTGCTTTGAATACTGGGATCATCATGATAATTTAGTTTTGATAATGATTTCTTCTTTTTGTTTCCACACGTATCCATAACCTCGACGTGAGTATATTCTTTGAGATCGCCGACTTTTCTTCTTAAGGGTTTTATTGGAAAATAAAATTTTGCTGATTCTGTCTCATTAAGAGTCTTGGGCAAATCTATCTGCCCACTGTGGTCTACTATATATGAATAGCGGTAACCAGACTTTGTGTTTAGATATACCGATTCTATAGTTGTGGGACGTCTCCCATTATTAACGACAACAACCTTAATACATTTTCCAAACATTGTCTTTAATGAATATTCTACATTTATTTTTATGTCACTACGGTCACGCGACATGACTCTCCATGAAATCCATAATGAGAGAGAAGATAGAAAAAGGGCTATTAAACTAAAGATGAAAGAAGCTTGTTCAGTATTCATTTGTGGATTCAATTCTTAAACGCAACAGTTTGTTCTAAGAATACCTCGAAATATGTCCTTTATGTGATTGTAGTGCAATTCTCTTCTTAAATCCTTTCTCTGACCTTACTATCGAGGTCGAGAATATTGTCTATAAGCTTCATATAAATTTCTTTTAAAGTGTAAGGACTTCGTAGAATTGTAGCTCGGAGATCAATTATTTCTTGCCGTTCGTTTTTCTTCGCACGTTGCCAGATATTTCTTTCCCATGTGAAGTAATTTAGCCTGAGATCTGCATAAGCAGCCTCATATTTCTTATTCGTAATTATTAATGTTTCGTCTTCATCACCAGCGAAGTGGCTTAATACTGTTACAAGTTGTACCGTGCTATCGGTAAGAGCATTATGCTCCTTGGTGTGCATTTCCCTTTTCCATCTATAGAAGTCAACCAAAAGGGATGTAATCGGTGTAATAATAAGGGCGCCAATTGCAACTGAGCCAGAGATAATAACAGAGAGAGTTGCTATATCTAGTTTCATCAATTGTGTCCTTTATTATAATATTGTAGTGAATCCTTGCTCGGCGAGGGTCTCCTGACCCCGCCGGGCTTGCAGCGTCACCCCGGTGACTTGCTCCGGTGTCAGCAAACTCAACGAGAAGCCCCCGATTAACAAGATGTTTATGAAAAGAAGATGAGGTTTCACGATCATGTTTACCTTAGGCACAGCCTACCCTGCGGGTTATGTATGAGAAGGGTATGTATATTCCAGAAGGAACTAGGGCACATAGTACTGGATGACCAACACTGGCTGGTCGGTTGACGACACGCGTGAAAATCATGGTCGTCTTCAGGTACTTATGTCCAGACAAATCATGTATTATCATTATAGCACTTTCTCCTCCCTGATTTAGCGAGGGTCTCCTGATCCCGCCGGTCTGGTGATCGAAGGTCTCTTTTTGATCACCACCGCCAACCATATTAACTCATTCGAAGTACTGGTATAAATATTGTTGTCTCTATCTATTTATCACAATCCTTCCTGGCTCTCCCTGCATCTTTTCAATAACCCTCTCCTCTCTTGTCGCATCCCTGTTCTTCCTCCTCATTACCCGATCCCCAATCCCCAATCCCTATGAAACCACCTTCACCCCCGTCACCTTCCCTCCCGTCATCTTCACCAGCTCCCCCGGTGTCAGTTCGAATACCGCGTTTGGGGTCCCGGCTGCCGCCCACACGGTATCATACTGCAACAGGTCCTCGTCCAGGTATGTCTCCATCGCCTGGGCATGTCCGGCTGGCGGCACGCCTCCGATCGCGAAACCGGTCGCGCTGCGCACGAATTCCGGCTCAGCCCGCCCAATCCTTTCCCCTGCATATTGGCTGATCCGCTTCTCATCCACCCGGTTCGCACCGCTTGTCAGCACCAGCACCGGTTTACCCGTGGTCTGTCCCTTGAATATCAGCGATTTGACGATCTGCCCGATTGTGCATCCCACCCTCTCTGCCGCCTCTGCTGATGTCCGTGTGCTCTCTTTGAACTCGATCACGGTGAGATCGAAACCCATTTCCCGCAATGCATCCTGCACGATTTGAGCTGAAGGGCAGAGTCCCATGTCTTTAACCTCCATATTATGTTGTCCTGGATTATCATCGATGATTTTCTTTTATTACCTCTCCATATTTATTGTTGGCTGTATCGAGGATAATGGCTTAAGATTCCTCAATATAAATCGAATTGATTGTTACACTGCGAAAGCTCAGTTTTGTCACGAAAAGTGTAATTAGTATTAATCATTGTTAGTGAGGAGACCCTTCGCTTCACTCAGGGTGACATACCCTTATTCATAAATGAACCTCATACCCTGCCTCCTGATTGCCTGGTTGCCAGGTACCTGTCTCTCGTGTCTTGATTATATTCTTCTTGCAATGATCACCTCTACGGGAAGTCCCCACACCCTCTTAATTTCACTGGTGCTCACCTCTAATCCTGCCGCCTCAACCGCCTCTCGTGCCAGGATTGGACGGCAGTCCACTAATGCCGGCATATGGACGTGGAACCATTCATACACTCGCACGGACCGCAAATTTTCTCTTACCAGTGCCACGATGCCCAACCGGCCGCCTTTCCGTAATACACGCCGGCATTCCGTCAGCACGAGTGGTATGTCAGGCGTATCGAACAGTTCCAGGGTAAAGGACATGAATACAGCCTCGAATGCTTCATCCTTGAATGGCTGGTGAACTGCATCTCCACCGGTCAGTTCGATCGTCTCAGCTAACCCTGCTTTTACGATACGCTTTCTCGCTACCTGCCTCATCCCCTCTGAAATATCCACCCCAACCGCTTTCCCGCCTGGACTGACGGCTCGCCCCAGCTCGATCAATGCCTGCCCGGTTCCAAAACCTGCCTCCAGGATGCGCTCACCGGGATGGGGCTCCAGATGCTGCAAACCAGTTCTGGTGATTTTCTTCTCACTGCTGGTCAACAGGTCGTACCAGCGGCTCAAGCGGTCATAGCTGGTTCGAGCCTCTTCCTTTGAACGGGCGACTTGCAGTATGTCTCCCGGCGTGCTGTCAGGGTTTCGGAATGCCATGTGCAGTACCAAGAAAGGAAATAAATATGTCAGACGATTTAAGTGGTTCACCGGGATACATCAATCCGCAGCCGTACTGTAGTGTGACATACGCTCCGAAAGCCGCTTTTCGATACCCGGTCGCCCCGCAACCCTCACAGTTGAACCCGCAGCCATCAATGACGTTCATCCACTTCAGATTGAACTGGGCAATCCCGGTCTGTTCCGCGAACCATGGAGTGACCCAGGGTGACCAGGCAGCCAGGGCGCTCAACATCAAACTCAAGGCAAGAGTTATCAGAATTTTCCGGATCATGGTACCCTTCTAACACCAAAGACACCAAGAATGAGATCCATTTTACTGGTTTCCTGATCCCCGTTTACCTGTTTTTCGCTCGTCAATCGTCTCACGAATCTCGAGGATCTAATATCATATCTCGCACATTATTTCACCCCAAATCCTTGCTTCTCCAGATCTGCCCGCAATCCGGCGCGGGTAACCTTCGAAACCCTGCGTGCAGTATGTTCCAGCCAGCCATAATCTTCCACTTCTTCTTCATTAACCGGTGTGGGGACCTGCCGTTTCCGGTAGATGCCGCTGGCAGCCATCTCCCGGTCGTATTGGAGAAGGGCATCTTCCTGGTTTGGACTGTTGTAGTGTTCCCAATGAAGCACAGCGCTTAATGGTAAGCGTGGGCGCCTGCGCGGCGCTTTGATCGGCCAGCCGATAGTCATGCCGCACACCGGGAAGACCAGTTTAGGCAGTCCGAGCAATTCGATGATTGCCTGCGGGTCATTTCGGATCGCGCCGATGTAACAGATACCCAGTCCCAGCGATTCAGCCGCCAGCGCTCCGGTCTGGGCTGCAATCGCCGCATCGACTGCCGCGACCAGGAAATTTTCAACCTGGTCAGTGACCTGGGTGTAGCCGCGCAGTTGGCAAGTCAAGTTGAGTCGCGCCAGGTCTGCACACCAGGCAAGGAACACAGGAGCTTCTGTGATGTGCTTCTGGTTATCGCACAGCTTGGATAGCTTCTGTCGCTTATCCGCATCGGTCACGACGATAATACTGTAGGCTTGCAGATTGGATGAAGTCGAACTCCGCTGGGCTGCCGAGATGATGGTTTCGATCACCTCAACCGGTACGGGGTCGGGTTTGTAATGACGCACTGATCCATGTGCATGGATCAGATCAATGGTTGGTGTAATCATGTCTACTTCCTTGCTACCGGACAAAAGCAGCTTCCTGACGGATCATGGCATCAGCAATCCGTTCTTTTTGCCTGCCGATCAGGTTCATGGATTCGATCTCTGACCAATTAAAATATCCGAACTCGGTTGTCTCATCGCTCAAGCCGAGTTCTCCGTCAATGACCTCCGCTTCAAAATTCAAGACCACGATCTGGACCTTGTTGCCATCTGGATATTCAACCAGTTGGTGTGGATCACTGTACACTCCGATCAACCGTCCTGCTCTCACCTCTAAGCCAGTCTCTTCCTGGATTTCACGCTCGCAGGTCTCGATTGCGGATTCACCCGGCTCCATCGCACCACCCGGTAAGCACCACTGACCGTTATCCGTACGCCGGGTCAGCAGCACTTTTTGACCAGTCTTATCGAAAATGACTGCTGAGCAGCCAATGCGAAGTTTACCGTTCTTTCCAATACGTTCGCCAAAATGAACTTTCATCATGCTTGTCCTTGTTCCAGGTAACTATTGATATTATTATTGCTCAACCTTTACGCAATCCATGGAAATCTCGGATTTTATGGCGAAGGGTGAGAAGAGCGCTGAGTATTTTAAAGGTTTCTTCATGTTCCTTGGTTTCCTTAGTGGTTATTTCTTTGGTTGCGGCTGAAAGCCAAGCTATGACTTTTCTTATTTTAATTTAGTCTCGATCTGGTTAGCCAGTTTTGGAGCGATCTGTATGTAATAAGGATCATCAACCGATACATCAAGGTTAAGTAATCGTTCTGGGTCCACCAAAGCCAGCCATTCGTTGAGGAAGGAATCGAGCAGCTTCAGATCATCCGGACGGGCGATATTGATCCGGGGACGCTGCGCCAACCGGTTTGCAATAATCTCAAATGGAGCGGTCAGCTTAATAATCAAATCCGGAAATGGGAGAACATCCCGCAGCAGGTTGTAGAGCCGCTTGCAGAGGTTAAACTCATCGCTGCTTAAATATCCCCTTGTGTAAAACAACCGGGTGAAACCGTGAAAGTCAAGGTCGAGGCCACCGTCAAGCAATCCAATATGTGATTTGTTGCGCAGGCTGATTTCCTGTTCGGCACGCAGCAGGAGATAATCGATCTGATTCGGCAGGGCGTATTGAGTATCGGAGGCGAATCGCGCCTGAAAGGGACGTACTTCGTGCTGCTCGAGTCCTCTTGAAAATCCATCCAGACGGCATAATGCCTCCACCAGTGAGGTCTTTCCAACCCCCGTTACACCGACAACGGTTACCAGCTTACCCATTAATTTGATTTTCCGAATTATACAAATGGAACTGCACGGTTGCCAGGACGATTATTGAGGAGAAGGTCCATTAATCGATTTCAGAACTTGGTTTTCTTTCTCGCATACTATTCCTGGACGTGGTCCTTGCCAGCAACCAGGCACGGACTATTTCCTTGTACATCCGTATACGCCATGGAATACCAGGTAACCAACCCCGGTGAAATTCACTGGGAGGATGCCATACCCCTTTCAACGGGACCAGCCGTATACGGTATCCATATTTTTGTGCAGTTACCGAGACGGCGATCTCAAATCCATAACCTCGGGCAGCTTCTTCTGATACCAGGCAAAGAATTTCTGAGAAAAGACATCTTTGACCGGTGAGCCAGGGTGTTGCCCAATGTGCGAAATCGGTGTAGATTTTACCCCCCCAGAACAGACCAAGCGTCATATCTGCATTATTGTTGATAACCGGTTCGATCAAAGACCAGACGTGGTCTGGTTTCAGATTGATCAAGTCGGAGTCCAGCAGGAGCAGGTAGGTCGCCTGGGTATTTCGCCAGGCAGTAAAGATTGCCTGTCCTTTCCCAAGATTGAATGGATGGCGCAGAAGACGTATGCGTTGATCGTATCTTGCTGACTCCATCACATGTTCGGAAGTATTATCTGATGAACCGTCATCCACTACGATGATCTCAGATAAATGTCCAACTTCTCGCAGCACATCCAAGACCGCGCTAATTCGTCCGCCTTCATTGTAGGTGGGTAGAATTGCGGCGATGTGCGGTATTTTAGTCTGGTTGGTTGATATTTTGCTTTCCCCGTCCAACGAAAAACCTCTCTTTCCTTGTCTGGGAATGATTGCAGCAAGGGTATCTCTATTTTAACAAACTTCTGGGATTAATGCGAATCTCTGCGTTCCTGTGTATTATTTCACATATACATGTGATATTTACTGAGTGGATGATGATATGATTTCTTTTTTATATACGGTTGATAACTCTTATTAGTTGTACAAGGTCAACGTAGGAAATACCCAATCCATTCGAAAAGATGGATTACATTGCCCCTTTGTCTCTCCTCGCGTATAATTCCCTATATTAAAACACTTATCTCCTTGGAGCAATAATGAAAGAGCAGTATAGCGGTGCCAGGATCCGTCAGGAATACATAGATTTTTTTATAGAGCATGGACATACCTTCGTGCCATCCTCGTCGCTGGTGCCAGGAGGTGATTCGACGCTGTTATTCACGAATGCCGGCATGGTGCAATTCAAGGAAGTATTCCTGGGTACGGATAAGCGACCATACACCCGGGCAACCGATTCGCAGAAGTGCATGCGAGTGGCGGGTAAGCATAATGACCTGGACGACGTCGGTCGGGACGACACGCACCATACCTTTTTTGAAATGTTGGGAAACTGGTCATTTGGTGATTATTATAAGAAGGAAGCCATTAGCTGGGCTTGGCAGTTACTGACTGATGTCTGGGGGTTATCCAAAGACCGTATCTGGGCAACCTGTTTTATGGATGAAAAAGGTGAGATCCCGGCTGATGACGAAGCCGCAGAATACTGGCGACAGCAGCCTGGCATCATTGCCGAACATGTATTATTCTCCGGGCGAAAGGACAATTTCTGGGAGATGGCTGAGACAGGTCCATGCGGACCTTGCTCGGAAATCCACTTCGATCGGGGTGCAGAATATTGTGATAAAAAGGATGTTAGAGACCACGTCTGTGGGGTCAATGGTGATTGTTTGCGTTTCCTGGAATTATGGAACCTGGTATTTATTCAGTACAACCGCACCAGTGCGACACATCTTGATCCCTTACCTGCCAAACATGTGGATACAGGCATGGGTCTTGATCGCATTGTCTCCATCCTGCAGGATGTTGACTCAAATTATAAGACCGACCTTTTCACACCTTTGATGGATGTAATCCGCTCTCTTACTGGATACAGCGAAGTACAAATGTATGAGGATTTTACCCCCTTTCGAGTCATCGCTGACCATGCCCGCTCAGCCTCATTCCTTATCGCTGATGGTGTAGTACCGGGTAACACCAGCCGGAACTACGTATGCCGTATGATCATCCGTCGTGCGGCACGATTTGGCTCAAAAATTGGCTTGACCCGACCATTCCTGGCAAAAGTAGCCGAGTCGGTTATTGAAACTTATGGTGGTTTCTACCCTGAACTGGTCAATAACCGTCAGGCAATCCTCGATAACCTCACCCGCGAGGAGGTTCGTTTTACCCGCACGGTCGAAAATGCTGTTGCCAATCTTACATATTTACTTGATGAGTTCCGTGAGCGTGGTGAGAAAATTCTTCCCGGTCCAAAAGCTTTCGAGCTATATGCTACCTATGGTCTCCCTCTTGAGATCACTCGTGACATTGCACGTGAACAGGATATGGATGTGGATGAGGCTGGTTTCCGTAAAGTCATGGAAGGACACCGGGTAGCCTCTGGCGCAGGTAAAGCCTTCGGTTCAATGGGTGGTGAAGATGTGGAGGTTTACAGTGCTCTTTTCAAGGATTTACTTGCCAAGGGTGAGCTAAAACCAGATGGCGTTGGCTACGATCCATATCATGATCTCGAGTTTGAAGGTCAGGTGCTGGCGCTGGTTGTTGGGGGTGAGCCTGTTGCTGAAGCTCAGAACGGAGATTTGGTTGAGCTGCTTATGCCAAAAACTGGTTTTTACGTCGAATCAGGAGGTCAGGTATCAGATACTGGCTTGGTCCGCGCTGCGAATGGAAATTGGGAGATCGAAGTAATCGGTATGCGCAAACCTGCTGCCAGTGTGATCGTTCATGTCGGAGAAGTGATCAACGGGCAACCGAAAGTTGGTGATAATGCCCTGGCAATGGTCGATATCCAGCGTCGTCACGACATCATGCGTAATCATACCGCCACTCACCTATTGCATGCTGAGCTGCACGCCGTTCTGGGTGATCATGCCCGTCAAGCGGGATCGTTGGTTGCCCCTGACCGCTTGCGCTTTGACTTCACCCACCCAGAAGCATTAACTCAAGCGCAGCTCGAGGAGATCGAACACCGTGTCAACGAGGTTGTATTGAGTGATTATCAGGTGACAACCAGGCATCAATCACTGACAGAAGCTACATCTAAAGGTGCTATGGCCCTGTTTGGAGAGAAATATGCTGATGAGGTACAAACAGTTTCGATCGGTCATAATGATCAAGCCCTGTCTTATGAATTGTGCGGCGGAACACACCTGGACCGGACAGGCGACGTCGGCGTCTTTCTTATTACCAGTGAAGGTTCAGCTGCCGCGGGAATCCGTCGTATCGAGGCTGTGACTGGACGCAGTGCATATGATTTGATCGGTCAGCGATCAAATTTATTGAGACAAATATCTGAGATGCTGGAAACATCTCCGGGGAAATTGTTAGAGAAAGTAAATCACCTATTATCTGACCTTTCAATCCTACGAAAAGAGGTGTCTGAGCTGCATCAGAAACTGGTTGCTGATGAATTTGCTCGCCTGATGGATTCCACCACCTCTGTTGCAGGTGTGGATGTTTTAACAGCGGTCCTGAAAGATGCCAACTCTGATATCCTGCGTCAGATGGCCGATCGATTTCGCCAGTTCAAACCAACCAATGGAGTTGCAGTATTGGCCTCTGTGATCGATAATAAACCTTTGCTCATTGCTTCTGTTACCAATGACCTTGTCAAGCGGGGCTTGCACGCGGGCGAATTGATCAAGTCCGTAGCTATCCATCTGGGTGGCTCAGGGGGTGGTAAGCCTACGCTGGCTCAGGCGGGTGGAAAAGACCCGGCAAAGTTGGATCAGGCGTTATCTGGAGTGGTGAAGTGGGTCGCTAAAAACCTAAAAGAATAATACGGATAGGTATACGTGATTCTCGATTAATTGCTAAAGTGCGCATTCTCCTAATTTTCGGGTCATTATTATATTGAGAATAACAAAGCATGTTTAAGTTTAACGGCTCACTCTTGATGAAACCGCTGAAATTTCCCACGAAGACAGTGCCAGTGGTTCTTCTATTACTATGCCTCATCAGTTTCGGTTTACTCATCCCCTGGTTGGGTTTTTATTGGGATGATTGGCCAATAATATTGATGGGACGGTTACAGGGTGCGCAGGGTTTTATTGATTTCTATAAATATGACCGACCATATTCAGGTTGGTTATATATTCTTATCAGTCCGATCCTGGGATCAAAACCATATCTATGGCATTATTTTTCTTTGATTCTCAGATGGATGACAACCGTTGCGATGTGGCTGAGCTTACGTTCCCTATGGCCGGGCCGGCTTCGTGAAATAACCTGGATGACCTTCCTTTTCGCCATCTATCCTTCCTTCAATCAACAACCTGTTTCGGTCACATATTCGCAGGTATGGCTGGATTACCTCCTTTTTTTTGTTTCAGTCGGTTGTATGATCCAGATGGTGCGCTCTCCTCCTCGATTCTGGATATACTTGTCAATTTCAGTCATATCGTTATGTTTAAACTTTTCCATTTCCGAATATTTCATTGGTTTGGAAGTGCTACGACCGTTAATCCTCTGGCTTGTTCTAAAACCTCATGATAGGAAATTGGCACAAAGGTTAAAGAAGGCACTCGTCTTGTGGTCACCTTACCTGATCGTTACCCTCTACTATATCAGTTGGAGGTTGTTCTTTGTAAAAATTGCCGGAGGAGATCCCAACCGCCCAGAGTTACTTTTCGATTTGATTTCCCAGCCATTTCCAACACTGGTCCACTTGGGTCAGGTTATTCTGCAAGATTTTTCCCATATTGTTCTTGGAACCTGGTATGAGACGATCAAACCGGAACTGATCGACTTAACCAGGTCCTTTTTTCTGGTTGGATTTTTAATATCTCTCTTTAGTGCAGCAATGGTTGCATTTTATCTGTCACATTTACAATCCAATGAAATGGAATCATCTCCTAAGGGGGATAAATGGCTCCATCAGCAAATATTGATTGGTTTTATTGCGGTTCTGCTAGGATCATTACCGGCATGGATCACTAATCGCCAGGCAATAGTTGGTTTGTATGCAAGCCGCTTTGGGCTGGCTTCTATGTTTGGGATTAGCATGTTATTAATCGGTCTCATTGAATGGTTTTCACCAAGAAAATTGCCTAAGATAATCTTGGTCAGTGTTTTAATTGGCTTGGCAATTAATTATCATATTTATACAGCTAACCAATATCGTTGGTCGTGGGAGAAGCAAACACGCTTCTACTGGCAGTTATATTGGCGGGCGCCCTATATCAAACCCAATACTGCGATCCTGTCAGATGGAGAGATTTTCCCGTACGTGGGGATCTACTCCACCTCTACAGGCCTTAATTTACTCTATCCCCAGCCGGAAAATTCTACCTCAATGGCTTATTGGTTTTTCAGCCTGGGACGGGGTTTATGGCGGGATACTGAAGAACTTATTCAAGGTAGTGTTCTAAGTGAAGATTTTCGGACATTCTCCTTCAAGGGAGAAAGTCTGGATAGCCTGGTTTTATTTTATGAACCTGCAGGTGGGCGATGTTTATGGGTTTTATCGCCTGATGATGTTGATAATGATAAATTGCCAAAGCTGACCACTGATGTTGCAGGGATTTCAAATCTGGATAGGATCGTTCAGGAACCTCCCAAACCTTGGCAAATACCACAGGATATATTCGGACATGAACCTGTTCATGATTGGTGTTACTACTTTGAGAAAGCAGAATTAGCAGCGCAAATGGGAGACTGGCAAAGGGTAGCTGAATTGGGGCTTGAGGCTGAACGAAATGGTTTTCATGCAACTGATGCGCGCGAGCTAATATCTTTCATTGAAGGATATGCTCGCTCAGGAATGTTACCACTCGCCGAACAGTGGACAATACGTGCGTACCGGGTGAACCCGCTATTGGAGACGAGACTGTGCAAATTATGGACAACCATTGAAAATGATAGCCCTTCCTCTTCAGTATTAAATTCTGTTTTGACTACAGTACGTGACCGGATCAAATGTGTTCCTTGAACATTCGGTTATACATTAGATAACATGAAGACGCAGATCATCCAGCTTGAGCCGCATGATGACTATGTATCCATCCGGGATAAGATGAGCTGGAGTAAGACGCCACGAATTTTACTCGTTTGGCCTGTGCACGGACGGGTATCTTTACGCCTACTTGACCTCAAGCTTATCCAGCGTCATGCTGGATTTTTAGGGGCGCGATTGGGCTTGGTCACGAATCGTGCTGAAGTAAAGGGTGAGGCAGTGGAATTTGATATCCCTTTTTTCTCCTCTACCACTATGGCACAACGTGAGACCTGGGAGACAGAACGACCACATCTTCGTTTTCACCGTCGTGGTCAAAAACCTGATCTTAAGGCTTTGCGTGACCAGATCCGCCCTCTTAAATCCGGATTGAATTCACATCCAGTGTTTAGACTATTATTTTTCACAATCGGTGTCCTGGCTGCTTTAGTGGTTGGAGCCGCGTTTATTCCCAGGGCAAATATAACACTCACTCCTATCTCCCATACACAGGCTGTAACCCTTCCGGTTGTTGCCAGTAAAAAAGTGCAGAGGATATATCTTACAGGTAGTGTTCCCGCATATGAGGTTAGAGTCGTTGTTGATGGTTCTCAAACAATAGAAGCAACAGGGAGTACGGTAATATCACTTGACAAAGCCAGCGGTTTTGCTCGTTTCCGTAATCTCACTAACGCTCGTGTGTATATCCCAAGCGGAACAATCATTAAAACACAGGTTGAGCCCGTAGTTCGTTTCATCACCATGCAGGCTGGTGAAGTGGCTCCTGGTATCGATCAAACAGTGGATCTCCCGATTTATGCTCTGGATCCAGGCGTAAGGGGTAATCTGAATGCCAATGAATTGCAGGCTTTAGAAGGCAATCTTGGTCTGTCGTTGGCTGTGACAAATCCAGAACATACCACAGGGGGTCGTGAGCGAATGGTCATGGCACCAAGCCCGGATGATCGTGAGCGCGTAAAGAACTTGCTCCTAAATTCTTTGATCAGTGATGTGAAGACGAGATCTCGCTACACGCTTTCAACAGGTGATATTGTCTTTTCCGACACGATACAATTGTCGCAAATACGTGAGGAAACGTATTATCCTCCTGAAGGTCAACCGGGCAGTAAGTTAACGATAAAAATGCAAGCAGAATATATTTTCTTCTATGCCTCCCACGAGGACCTCATTGGATTAGCGCGCGCCGTATTATCTACTTCTGCTCTTGAGAGTCTCATCCCAATACCCGGTACAATAAATATCAATTTGATCGACATACCGGTGACCGATGCTACTGGTCAAACGCGCTGGCACATGCGTTTTGAGCAAGAGTATCAGGAGCGGATTGATATATTTAATACTATTCAACTGGTACAAGGACGTACTCTTAAAGATGCCAGCCGACAGTTGGAAGGTGGTCTACCAATATCAAAGTCACCATTGATAACACTGATCCCTACCTGGTGGCCTTGGCTGCCAATTGCCCCATTCCGGATAAGCGTGATAGTAGCATGAGAATCCTGGCAGTTGATCCTGGTGAGAAACGAATTGGAGTTGCCATTAGCGATCCGACAGGTACGATAGCCAATCCACTGACGGTGATCCGGCATACATCTCGCCTGAACGATGCTACCCATATAGCTCAAATGACAACCTTTCACGAGGTGGATTTAATCGTGATTGGACAATCATTCGATGAGAATGGACAGCCAACATTCGAAGGCCGTCGTGCAGGTCGCTTTGCTGATGTTCTGCACACCCAAACTGATATCCCCATTATTTTATGGGATGAAGGTTTCAGCACACAAGATGCCAGGTTGGCACGGATCAGCATGGATGTATCCCGTAAGAAGCGTTCTGGACACATGGATGAACTGGCTGCAACTGTAATCCTTCAATCCTACCTTGATGCGCAAGTGTCTCACATCTGACTTAGTAGACCTATGCGTCGTTTTTTATTATTTTTCATTATCATCGGATTATTTGGGATCACGTTTATCGTTATTGCAATTCCTTTGATTTCACAATATATTTATGGTCCTCCCTCACCAAATTTATCCACGATACAGCTTTACCAGTACTCTGCCAAACTTTTCTGGTTCGATGGGATTCTGACCCAGCCAGGTGACCCATCCGTCGAAGATATATCATTCCGAATTGAGATAGGGGAGTCAGTAACTTCAATCGCATCCCGTTTACGGGATGCAGGATTAATTTCCAATGTTGATGCCTTCAATACTTACCTGATATATAGTGGTCTCGATATGTCGATTCAGGCTGGTGAGTATAATCTGAATCCGGCTATGTCGATGATAGATATTGCTCGAAAATTTCAGGATGCAACACCCACCCAGGTAACATTTATTGTACTACCTGGTTGGCGCATGGAGGAGATCGCTGCAGGATTATCAACTTCAGGCTTGACTATTTCTGACGTTGAATTCTTGACTGCAGCCAACACTTGGTTGCCAGGTTTCGACTTTCTTTCAGGAGCGACTACAACCGAAGGCTTCCTTTTTCCCGATGTTTATTTATTGCCGCGTGCTATTTCAGCAGATCAATTAGTAAATGAAATGGTACGTAATTTTGCCTTGCATCTCACCATCGAGCTACGTGACAGTATTGCCCGTCAACAAATGGACGTATATGATGCAGTAATACTTGCTTCAATTGTCCAAAGGGAAGCTGTCCATCCAGAGGAACAACCAATAATTGCTTCAGTCTTTTTGAATCGATTAAGAACTGGAATGAGACTGGAAACAGATCCTACTGTCCAATATGCTATAGGTTATAACACCGATCAACAGACCTGGTGGAAGAATCCGTTGACCGTGAATGACCTGGCGTTGGATTCGCCCTTCAATACTTACCTGTATCCTGGTCTTCCTCCTGCACCAATCGATAATCCCGGCCTGGAAGCCTTAAAGGCGGTTGCATACCCAGCGCAAACCCCTTATTATTATTTCCGTGCCCGTTGTGATGGTTCAGGCTACCATCTCTTTGCTGAAACACTGGAGCAGCATATACAAAATGGTTGTCAGGGATAAATATATTCCTGCATATATTTATAACAGTATCTATACCTCAATTTAATTTGAATGGTTATCTGAGGGTTACGTTAATACTATCTTTAATTGATATTCCGACCCAGGCATAGTGTTAATTGATTAGAGAATCATCCACCGATCGCTTGCAGGACAGCCAGGAACATACAAATCCCGATCAGACCAAGAACCAGACCTACGATGGCTGTTGCTTTTGAACGGTCTTTTCCAAACAATCCTGCAAGACCAAGAACAACACCTAAAAATCCCAGGAAAGCGCTACTACTTCCGCATACAAAGAGTGGAGTACCGGCAATTTGGATCCAGTTTTGCGCTACACCTGTAAGAGCGCACACCCCAATCCCAAATACTAGTGCCAAAGAAATAATACTCAAGGCAAGGCTTGCGTTACCCAGCGAATTTGGTTGCTGGGGAGAAGGTGGTATGGTCATGGCATCTTACCTTCCTTATCTGATTCGATAATTGAATCCATTCCTTGCTTAGCAGCAGAAATCAGTGCTGGGAAGGATCCATCTAACCATGTTGTATGGGATGTATCGCTTGAATCTCGGAATTTCCAGGCTGAGTTTTAATGAATAAGGATGCAAGAACAAGTCCAAATCCTGCCAGTGTAATTATTAAAGCCTGGATTTCGACTGCTGAGGATAAGTCACGTAACAGAAAATGCAAAATATCCAAACCAAGATTCACGGTGTTTTGGGGGACCAAACCCGGTATCTTTTGAGCCAGGAAGGTATGGAAGATATAATTGAAGGCGGGTGAGAACGCGAAACCCAACAAAATACCCAGCATTCCGGAAATTAAGAGAGGGAAACCCCACCAGTGCAGCCATCCTTTAAGGGAGCGTACAACCAGCAAAGTAATAAGTAATAATATGCTCGCAGGTAAGATGTAGCTAAACCTCATAATCATCCGCGCAAAATGAATGGTAGTAAATGGATCGTTCCCAAATGGTCCCCCTGATCCAGATCCACTTTCCATTTCCTCGGTAGAGATGTATGGCTTGATGAACACTGCTTCATCAGGTATCGTTACCACTATTTGAGTCAATTGCGCTTGAATCTCTGGTGTAATCACGTCAATTAAATCCTGTGGTGGATTACAAAAAACCATATCACTTTGTCCACTAACAAATCCCACCGTAAATTGTGCAATTTGTTCTGGTGTACATGGGGGCTGTGCTTGTAACAGGTGCATTACAACTTCAAACCCAGCCTGACCGGAGATTCGTTCTTTCAAGGCTACCAGAGAGATTTTTGCCGAATTATTTTTTCCATCCAGATACTGGAATACTTGTGCGAGCGCCTCTTCTACTAATGTTTTCATATCTGCTGGGGGAAGTAGTAATGTAATAACCGTTTCATAGTCTTTTGCTGTCAGGTTTTTCATATATTCAGGTGCCCCATTTCTCATATCGGAACCAGGCTCAGTGGGTTCTGATTCACTCTCAGCGAATTGATCCAGGCAAGGTTGAGCAAGTTGAAGTTCATTTTCGGTTGGTTTCCTCTGATTGGTACCTATAGCCTGATATTCCTTCTCACCGATAGCGTTTTTCAGACAGGTTTGCAACTCTGGTGATGCATTATCAATTTTGCATGCCAGAGGATTTTCGATGCAGGGATTGTAGCCCCCGATTGCCATGATCATTTCACCTGCCAGGGCAGGCATCCGCTCATATAAGTTGTTTTCCATTAGAGCGCGGTTATAAAAACGAGTATCAAATACATGCCGTTCCATATTTACTATCATCAATGTCAACAGACTTGTTATCACGAATAAGCCGGCAAGGATTATTGAGATGAATGTAAAAATACAGGTAAAGAACTTTCGCATGGTTACCTCCTTGAAACATACGCATGAATGTTACAGCACCCCGATTGTCTTACCAGACAGGAATGAAATTCATGTAATCTCGGTGTAATCACTTGTCACAATTTTGTTACTGGAAATGCCAAGTAAAAATAGTAATTGCTTAGCGAGATCGGCTTTGCGTTCAGCATCCTTTCGGCTCCAGGTGCGGCTCTTAATTTCTATAAAGTGACCCAGATCGGGTTGTTCGAAGCGGTCAAGGTTGACGAAGAACTCGGTATCTTTATATCGTACCAACCAGCGCATACGATCCTTGTGGATGGTCTTTTCTGACCTGGGCTTGAAATATTCACGGTAAAAACGTAAAGTGTTCGTTGCTGGAGCAAGGTAACGGCTGCGTGAAAGCAGGACGTCATGACCGAGCTCATCCTCACGGGTAGGACCAAGCAGGGTCAATCGTGTCCGGACGCTGGCGACCTTCCCCGATTCGTCTATGAGATCATCTTCGCGGAAGCGTACACGTCCTTGTGAATCATCTTCAAAGAAGAGGTAATTATCGTACTGGCGGTAATGTTTCTGGCGTACGATCTCGATCTCTGGCTGTTTCAACAATTCCTGAATGGGGATTGGATTGGTTAACTTGACCTTCACCTGTACTTCAAAGGACTCACTCTCTGTTGCACCGCCGATTGCTATCAGTTTTGACAGGACCGATTGTTCGCGTTCAATCAAGAAAATGTCGATCCGGTGTGCATATTCATGTGCTTGGGTTAACAGGTCATTCTCATCTAATGTGAGCAATCGACGGTCCTGCATTAGCATACGACCATTTACCATAACATGGGTCACATCCGTGGATTTTGCGGCGTAGACGATCTGAGCATACACATTATCAGGATCTCGATGGAATTGCGGCGAGTTATGCAATGGTGAAATATTAACCAGGATCAGGTCTGCTCGTTTGCCAGGTTCGAGCGAACCAGTCATGTGTCCGATATGAAGTGCCTCAGCCCCCATCCTTGTACCCATGGTAAGGGCAGTATGTGCCGGGACGGCAGTAGGGTCACCGCTGAATCCTTTTGCCAGGAAAGCCGCTAACCGGATTTCCTCGAACATATCCAGGTCATTGTTGGAAGCGGGACCGTCCGTCCCAATGCCAATATTCAATCCAGCCTCGAGCATCTTGCCAATAGGTGCAACCCCCGATGCCAGTTTAAGGTTGGAGGATGGATTGTGTGCAACACCAACGCCGGCGTGTTGCAGGGTTCGCATTTCACCAGGATCCACATGGACACAGTGGGCTGCCAGAACTTTGGCTTCGAATAATCCTTGTTTCTTAACATAAGGAATGACTGGCATACCATGATCGTTGCGAATATTTTCAACCTCCATGGCTGTCTCAGCCAGGTGAGTATGCAAGGGTACATCAAATTCGACAGCCAGCTGAGTCGCTGCCCTGAGGATTTCATCGGTACAGGTATATGCTGAATGCGGTGCGACTGATGGAATAATCAACGGGTGTCCTTTCCATTGTTGGATGAATTCACGGGCTGCAGCAAGTGAGTCTTCGTAAGAGCTTGCATCTGGAGTAGGAAATTTGAGCACAGTTTGTGAACACATTGCGCGAAGCCCAGCATCGTTAGTCGCTTTTGCAACCTCCTCTTCAAAATAGTACATATCAGCAAAACAGGTGACGCCGCTTCTAATGAGTTCCGCACATGCCAGCATTGTCCCCAACCGAACAGATTCAGGCGAGACGAACTCACGTTCAACTGGCATCACGTACCCCAGCAACCATACATCCAATCGCAGGTCATCAGCCAAACCTCGCAATAACGTCATGGGTACATGAGTATGGGCATTCACCAGACCCGGCATCAAGACTTTCCCTGTGCAATCGATGGATTGTGCTGCAATATAATCACGGCGTAGTTCATCTTCTAATCCGACAGCTACGATACTGTCACCTTTCACAGCGACTGCACCAGGTTTATATTGATTCAATTTTTCATCCATTGTGAGGACGGTAGCGTTTATAAATAGAATATCAACGGTCGTAACCATTTTGACTCCTGATGAAATCCTAAGGTTGAGAAGTAGTATTATTTCTTCCAGTTTAATAAAGTGATTAACACTCTAAAATTCCGATCGAATTCGCTATCTGTATGGTTGGTTAATTCGATATCGATTGCAGCGATGTTTTGAGCAGAAGCCCAATCGGCCAGATTTCCAGTGAAGTCACAATCAGTTTTTGTAGGTGGATATTCGTACCCGCTCACTGCCGCGGCTGCTTGTGCTAAACTGATCGAAGCAGGGTCCGGTGGGCGACCACCAGGAAAAATCCCCAATGCCGCACTGTGGTAACTGATTAATGCATCGATCTTGTGTAAACTTATAAAGTTCATTAGCGATGCAGTTTCTGGTTCCGATGCAGGGTAAGCTCCAGCTGTAAGCGGACGATAATTCCAACAGTCATCCCTACGCCAGTCTGGCTGCCAGAAAAGAGGCCAGTTATGGTTCAGATCCACACCATGATCATTGGCGCGCCCATCTACAGTATGTGCCCGCTCCTCACCATCTGGGTTTAGGTTACGCAGGATATACAGGGTCTTATCAACTGGTATTGTCTCATCGTGCTCCTGGAGATATGTGATTAATTCATCTGCCAGGACAATTGTATTCCACTCATTCCCACCATGGATACCTGCAATGATCATCCGAGCCGTAGATCCATTCCCAAACTGGTAGACTTCAAGAGGCCTACCTGCGACAGAGTAACCAATTGTGATCGGTCGCTTACCAGGAGCAAAGGGAGTCGCACTATTACCGATGATGGGGGTTGGACTATGAACCAGAGTACCCATTGGTATAGCATAACTATGGGAGGATGGATTCTCAGCCGAGACGCTCGAGATTTGTGTGCTCGTTATATTAGGTGATATTGGATATGAAATTGGTCGTTTCGTAATATAAAAAACTAAAGTTATTGTTATTCCAATCAGGGCTATAACATTAAAAATCCAAATTCCTTTGATTATCTGCTGTCCTTGCTTCTTATTATTTGGGAGCATATTACTCAATCGCTTTTGTAGGCTGTATTGACATATCCAGCATCATATTAACTGCCCGAGGAGGACTCTTGAGTTGTTTACCACCATTGGTCGATTGTGGGATCGCCTCGCATGCGGTGTAACCCTGTATATGGCAGCCATTTGATGGTTGTTGTCGAGGAATAAAATAACATGTATGGTGCATTTGATATAGTGACTTCTTAATATATCAGTTGATATTTCACTCAGTGTACTGCCATTTAACCATTCGGCTATTCCAGCATCAATTACCGCAGGATTCTTGAGGTATATAATCCAGTGCGACAATTCATCCCAGAAACCCACCTCAAGATAGATTATGAACCGTTAATGGTTGATAACCAATTTCAGTGTAATTGATACTTAAGAATCATCATCTCCATTGAAGAAAAACCATTTGAGCCGCCAGCGAATTTCCGATTCTATTTATTCAAGAATTAGAACTCGGTCAGTTTTTTATCCTTTAGGCGAAGATATTGTATAGTATCAGGCATTCCTAATTAAAAATACGATTAAGATGGAGTTGCTCTTAATTTAAACTACATTGTACTCGTAGATAAGCCTGTTTTCTTCAAAACGGTTTAAATCGAGAAACGATACGTCCAGAGTCGTGGCTTTGCCATCTAAAATGATTTCAGACATTAATTTGCCTGAGATCGGTCCATGCATAAAGCCATGACCGGAGAAACCTGTTACCAGGTAAAAACCTTCAATGGGTGTACGGCCAATTATCGGGTGTGCATCCGGGGTGACCTCGTAAAGACCAGCCCAATGAGAAACCATTCCTGCATTCTCCATAATCGGTAGACGGGCGATTGCCGCCTCCATATTTATGATCTCAAAGGACTCATCTACAGTTTGATCGAATCCGGTTTTCTCATTAGGATTTGACATGCCCGTCAATATACCTTCCCCTTCCCGATGGAAATAAAGTGATTGTCCAAAATCTATCACAAATGGAAAAATTATGGGGATTTCAGATAGCGGGGAAGTGGTCAGCATCTGGCGGCGAAGTGGTGTAATGGGAATTTCCATTCCAACCATTTTTCCAATAAGACCTGCCCAGGGACCAGCTGCATTGATCGCAACTGGTGTGGCGATTTCCCCATGGTTTGTGACCACGCTTTGTACCTTTCCACCCTGGACCTGAATTCCAGTTACCTCAACCATACTTTGTACGTTTGATCCCAGTCGACCGGCCGCGCTGATATAACCCATAACGACACTATTGGGGTCTACAAGCCCATCTTTGTGATGGAATGTTCCACCAATAGCATCATCAAACCGCATAAACGGTAAGCGGTGGCGAACTTCATCGCCGGTAAGCCATTCAGTCTGTACGCCCAGAGAATGTTGGAGAGCTATGTTATGTTTGAAGGCAGCAACATCCTGCTCATTGGTCAAGACGAACAGATAACCACACTGTCGGTAGTGAATATCTTGACCAATTTCGTCCTTGAAACGTTCGAGCATCGGCAGACTCTCGAGTGACAGGCGGATATTGATCTCGGTCCCAAATTGATATCGGACACCACCCGCACATCTTCCAGTTGCACCTTGACCGAAGAATTCTTCTTTCTCGAGCAATGTAATGTTTTTATGCCCGCGTGCAGCGAGGTGGTACAGGGTACTGGCACCCATTACACCACCACCGATGATAACGATGTCAGCAGATTTAGGTAGACTCATATGATATCTTTGACTTCCAAATAATGCGTATGTCCAAATTTAAACACTATTGATATGCTGCGGGTTTCCCTAACCCGTTTTTCAGCGTTTATACTTGCCGGTGCGGAGTTAAAGTATCTTCCACTCAACACTGTCCAATTTTTCGGTACCAGTTTCCTTGATAAAGAAAAGCGCAGAGGGATTATTCTGCCTCTGCGCTCGCTCGTTTGATAATGGATTTACTCCATACCCAGGTAAGCCTTCTGCACCATTTTGTTCTGCTTGAGTTTCTTGGCAGTATCATGCAGCACAATCTCACCTGTCTGCAGCACATAACCCCGACTGGCGACTGAGAACGCCATCAGCGCGTTTTGCTCAACCAGAAGGATGGTTGTTCCTTCCTTATTGATTGCCTTGATGGTATCGAAGATACTCTCCACAAGAACAGGTGCAAGACCCATGGATGGTTCGTCCATCAGGAGCAGGCGGGGGTGTGCCATAAGGGCACGACCAGTTGCAAGCATTTGCTGTTCACCACCAGAAAGAGTACCACCCACCTGGCTCCGGCGTTCTTTAAGTCTTGGGAATAGATTAAACACGCGATCCAGATCATTTGTTAGTTCTGGACCTTTCTTGCGGGAAAATGCACCCATTTCAAGGTTTTCTGAAACAGTCAACCGGGTAAAGATGTGCCGCCCTTCAGGAACCATCGACATACCTTTGTAAACAATTTCATGGGGTTTATAGGGGCTCAGATCTTCACCTTCAAGTCGGACACTACCCTCGCGTGGTTTCAGAAGACCACTGATCGTGCGTAACGTAGAAGATTTCCCGGCACCATTAGCGCCGATCAAGGTAACGATCTCACCTTTCTCGACAGTTAAAGTAATACCTTTCAATGCATGGATGTTGCCGTAATACGCATGGATATTTTCAACTTCAAGCATCGGCATAGTAATTCCTCCGGTTTAGGCGGTAGCGGGTGCCTGGCTGAGCCCGCTGGCTGCGCCGCGTCCCAGGTAGGCTTCGATAACGCGTGGATCTCTTTGGATTTCAGCCGGGGTTCCCTCGGCAATCTTCTGACCAAAATCCAGCACAGTGATCAATTCAGAGATGCTCATCACGACACGCATCTGGTGCTCGATCAGCAGGATAGTGATCTGGAGTTCATCGCGCAGATGTCGGATAAAGCGGACCATCTCTTGCGTCTCGCTTGGGTTCATACCGGCTGTTGGTTCGTCGAGCAGCAGTAACTTGGGTTTGTTCGCCAGGGCGCGGGCGATCTCCAGGCGGCGTTGATCGCCGTAAGGCAGGTTTTTCGCCATCAGGTCTCCCTTGCCTTTTAAACCTACAAAAAAGAGCAAACGCTTTGCTTCTTCGACAGCATCTTTTTCTTCTTTGATAGTTCTCGGGTCGCGCAGGATACCACCAATCACACCGGCTTTAAGATGTGGATGCATACCTACCAAAATATTTTCAACTGTTGTCATGTTCTTAAATAACCTGATATTTTGGTAGGTGCGGGAAATTCCAAGCTTGGTGACCCTGTCCGGAGATAGACCGGTAATATTTTTGTTTTCCAGGAATATTTCACCCTCTTCCGGTGGATAGAATCCGGTTACACAGTTAAAGAATGTAGTCTTACCTGCACCATTGGGTCCGATGATGCTGTGGATTGCGAGTTCTTTAACTTCCAGGTCGATCTTGCCAAGCGCTTCCAGTCCACCGAATCGCTTGGTCACTTTTTTACCAACCAAAACGGCCATTTTATTTATCTCCTATTGCCCTGGATTCTTCATAACAGGTTGGGATTCCTGTTGGAGAGCAAGATCTTGTTCCTCGTGCAATTCGAGACGGCGACGAGCTTCTGGCCACAAACCTTCAGGGCGGGTCAACATCATGGCGACCAGGAGCGCTCCATAGACAAGGTATCGGTATTCAGCGAACTCTCGCAGAATTTCGGGCAAGCCCATCAGGACCAGACCACCGACGAGAACGCCAGGAATGCTGCCCATACCGCCGATGATGATTAGCGACAGCACGTTGATCGAGACCAGGAACTGGAAGCTTTGTGGGTAGGCTGATGACAACTTTGCTGCAAAAAGGGTTCCGCCTAGTCCGGCGAAGAAGGCGCCGCTTGCAAAAGCCAGCAGTTTCGTGGTCACGTGGTTAATGCCCATGGCTTTGGCGACATCTTCGTCCTCGCGCAAAGCCATCCAGGAACGGCCAAGGCGTGAATCCTTCAAGCGAATGGCAATGAAGGCAGCAATGGCGATGCCAACCAGGATCACGTAGTACAACATCTGCTGTGATCCGAAATCGAGCGGACCGATGACAGGATGGGCGATAAGCTGAATTCCCTGCGTACCGCCCAGCCAGGGGCGCAACCAGTCCGAAAGAACCAGCAGTCGCACGATCTCGCCGAAGCCCAATGTGACGATGGCCAGGTAGTCACCGCGCATCTTGAGCACCGGCAGACCCAGCAAGAAACCTGACAACACTGCAACGCCCAGGGCTATTGGTAAGGCTTGCCAGTAAGTCAAAGGGTTGGCTGCCAGCTCAGGCGATGTCAGTACGCCCATCGTATAGGCGCCGATAGCGAAGAAGGCGACGTACCCCAGGTCGAGCAGACCAGCAAAGCCGACCACAATGTTCAGCCCCAGTCCCATCAGGATGTACAGGCCGACGTTATCCAGGATATCACTGAAGAAGGGACCCACTATGCGCGGCAGAATGATCATGATCAGTCCCAGGATTGCCAGGGTACCCCAACGGATCCATTGTTGCTGCTTTGGGTTTCGTTTGCTGACTTGTGCCTGTTTGGGGCGGCTATTGCGCCAGTAGGTCAATCCGCCAATCAGAGCCAGCAGGAAAGTGGCACCGAGCAGGGTCAAGCCGCTACGGGCGAACATCCATTTGACCAGGGGAGCCACCGGTCCCCAGCTCCGGGTTACAGTCACGATTAGCTCTCTCAGCAAGCCGATCAGGGTAACCCAAATGATTGCCTGGATGAGGGTGCCGCGGATGCGCGCAGGGAGCAGGAAGAGAGCCACCCCGGTCAGACCAATGATCGCAGCAACGCCGAGCAACAGGGCGATGCCTGGACCCAAAGTTAGACCAAAGGTCAGAAGCTTGTAGAGATCTGGCGAGGCATTGACAAACATGGCGCGCAGGTTGATGACCTGACCGAGGCCGATCAACGCCGCCAGAATGACGCCGCTGGATAGACCGGCGACCGCACCGAGCAGGAGAGTGTCCACGGTCTTTGTTGTGGCGCGGCGCGCGTTTGTGTAAGCAAAGATTAAGATGGGAGCAAACGCGAGGATCTGTCCCATCGAGATCACGCCGCTGACGATCATTTTTTGGCCAAGTGCAACAACTATCCCAACCAGGCAGAGCAAGAGAGCGACAGTCCCCCCGATCAAGCCGTTGCGGATCGCTTCGACCCAAATGGAAGATTTACGTAACATGGCTCTTTCCTCCTTATGCCTTCGTCTGAGTAACGCGTTCGCCCAGGATACCCGACGGGCGGAAGATCAGGATGAGTACAAGGACAATAAAGGCGATTGCGTCTTTTAGTTGTGATGGGTTGACAACCCCCAGGCCATCAAGGAACAGGTTCGGGCCGATCGATTCAAGCAGACCCAGCAGCATGGCGCCGACAAAGGCGCCGGCCACGTTGCCGATGCCGCCCAGGACGGCCGCGGTGAAGGCTTTGATGCTTGGGATGAAACCCATAAAGAACCAGACGACCGGGAAAAGGAGTATATAGAGGATGCCAGCCGCACCGGCAGAAGCACCGCCTAGCACGAAGGTGAAGACGATGATGCGATCCACATTAATACCCATGAGCTCAGCAGCCTCCTTATCTTCGGAGACGGCGCGCATGGCTCTGCCGATCTTGGTCCACTGTACGATCCCGTAAAGGATTACCATCATTAATATTGCACTGATGATCACTACTATCTGGGTCTTGTATACTTCGATACCGAGGAAGTTCCACGAACCTTGCAGGCTGGTTACTGTGGGATAACCCTTAAAACCGGAGCCATAGAGACCGCGGAAGACGTACTGCAAAAAAAACGACGCGCCGATGGCGGTGATGAGAGGCACCAGGCGCGGCGCGTAACGCAAACGCCGATAGGCTATCCGCTCGAGGAGCATAGCCACAACCGCAGACACGGCCATGGACAGCAAAGTGATGAGGAGCATGCTCAACAGCGGCTGTTTATTTAGAAAACCCGATTGCGCCAGCGCGTTGGCCAGGAACACAGCCGTAAACGGCCCGCTCATAAAGACCTCGCTGTGGGCAAAGTTGATCATGCGCAGAATGCCGTAGACCAACGTATATCCCATGGCGATGAGGGCATAGACACCGCCCACGGCAAGTCCTTTGATCGTCAAGTCAAGCCAGGTGCCTGTTGCATATTTACCGGATTGAAGAGTGCTGATTGTTCCCCAAACGACCATAATGGCGATAGCTAACCCGATTGCCCATATTACTATGTCTGTGATGGTTATTCTCTGCCGGAAAGTGCGAAGCATAGTAATCTCCTCTCCTCAGGTCTGGATGATATTCGCAATAAGGGACGAGGTTAGGCCTCGTCCCTTATTTTTGATTTGTTTACCTTGATTTACTCTGGCCAGATCAGCTCAGGTGGATAGGTACCCTTGTGATACTGGTAAGCACCAATTGTTGGGTTAGCGCAGTCACCAGTGGCAGTGCAGGTCAGGACACCAGTCAAGCCAGAGAAATCCTTCGTGGCATACATGGCATCGCGTAGAGCTTGCCGACCAATGTGCAACGTACCATCTGCATCCACAACTGCAACAGCCTCGATCGCGGCTTTGATCATCATGTATGCATCATAGGCGTGGGCATGGAAGATGCTGATCGGTTTCTTGCCGAACTTCGTCTCGTACTTGGCGACGAATTCATCGTAGGCAGCACCGGTGAGCAGCGGGCTGGAAACCATAAAGCCCTCAACATCATCACCAGCCGCCGTCACAACGTCCGGCGAGAACAGGCCATCGGCACCCATCAGTTTTGTATTCTCCAGGCCGGGAGTGGTCTTGGCCTGGCGGACAATCAGGCCGCCGGCGGGCAGGAAGATCGGGAAGTAGATCAACTCAGGAGTGCCAGTGGCGATGTCTGCCATGACTGAGGCCATGTCGGTCTGGTTTGGATCGACCGCGGTCTGTAAGGTGATTGTGCCACCCATCTGCTTGAAGTTATCGGCAAAAACCGCCTGCAACTTGTCGGCATAAAGGCTGCCATCATGGATGGTTGCTGCACTCTTAACACCCAGGAACTCCCAGGCGAACTTGGCAGCGACTGCACCCTGGATCTTATCGTTGTGGGCAGTTCGCAGATAGCCGGGATAATTGTTCTTGTTACCGGCTTCGGTAAGGTCAGGAGCAGTGTTCGAGGGTGAGATCACCACGAATCCAGCAGCTGAGAGCAGAGGCTCCGCTGCACGTGCTTCGCTCGAGCATGATGTACCAATGACTGCGACAATGCTTGTATCAGCTGCCAACTTCGTACCGGCAGCCTGACCACCCTCAGCAGCACAACCGCCATCCTCACCGTCGAACTTGACGTCATGGTCCAGGATCATACCGCCAGAGTCGTCAATCGCAATCTCGATACCGTTGCGGGAGTCGATGCCCAGGGTTTCGTTCGGTCCTGCTACAACGAGCAGATAGGCGATATGAACGGGATCACCTGGCGCAACATCGACACAGCCGATGGCGTCAGTGCATTCAAAAGCGGCAGGTGGTGCCTCGGTTACGACTGGAGCTTCGGTAACAACCGGTGCTTTAGTCGGGGTCGCTTTGGGACCGCAGGCTGTCAGCAGCATGGTTGCAACCATCAGCACTGAAAATAGTGCAAATATTTTTTTAGACATTTTTCTTTCTCCTCCGAATATAGTGGATCATTGGACCCGTTTTACGGGTTCGTCTTTGTTTAGCAGACTAAGCTTTCTATTGTCAGCATCACCTCCTTTGGCGTGAGTATTAATTTATGTAACAAAGCCCGAGAGGACCAATCTGGTTATCGGTCGGTTCGGGTTTTATCCTATTATACCTTAATATTTCAATGTTCTCCAAAATACATCGATCATCCATAATCCTTATTCTGATAAATGTCAGTGGGATATATAGCACCATCAGTTTATGAAGAGAAATCTATTGGGTTGATTGTTTATGGGAATAATTTATACAACCAATCCAAAGGATTCACTTGTATTCCATTAACCCACAATTCCCAGTGGAGATGCGCACCTGTGACCCGTCCAGTTCCGCCTACCAAACCGATAACTTGCCCCTGGTCGACCGTATCACCAACCTGAACATCAATTTCTGATTGGTGCCAGAGCCCACTGTATACCCCCCAACCATGATCGATGATAGTAGCATTACCACGCACAATCAAATACTTCGCGAATACGATCTTTCCTGCAGCAGGAGCTGTTATTGGTAGACCGGTCCCACCACCAAAATCCAGGCCTGTATGGAAACTTTCAATTTTTAGATATGTTCCCTGAGCAATGTAAGTGCGGCGGTTTCCAAAACGTGAAGTGAAATAAGTTGATTCTGCATATGCAGATGCCGGGGTTTTGAAAATGCCATTCCAGAACCGCTGAGGAGTGGCTTCGGAAACTATGGAGAGAAGTAGCTCGGTTTCTGGTTCGGTGACTGCTGGATCGATTGTGGCAGGGTCAACAAAGAGTACTGGATCTTCCGGGTAATTTCCAGATATGACCAAAACCATTTGTTCGAAAGACTGTACGTTGCCATCAGGGAATGAAGCCTCCAATCTTAGAGGGTAGACGCCCGGATCGAGCATGGCATGAACACCTTGTAAAGCCACAAAATCATTGTTGTCATTCTGGAAAAATAATAATGGTTTATCTACCAGTAAACCTGTAAGTGTTGCTGGTTGAGAAAGCTTGACGCGAATCTCTGCAGTCCCTCCCTGGACAATCGGAAGAGGGGAAACCTCTGCGGACGCAAAGACGCTTGGCAAGCCGCTTATGAATTGAGGGGTATTGCCTGAAAGAGTGTAAAGCACATCACCCGGAAGAGCTACCCAAGTGGCATCCAACGAATTAATGTGAATGATAGTCCAGGGGTCCGTATCCTGTTGAACCGCCAATTCAAGCAAAGTCCCTCCAGCTTCCAAATTTGATCGTGCTGATAAGGCTGGCTTTCCCTCCTGTTGCGGTACGATCACGCTGACCCCAGCATATAATTCGGTCGGACTGACCAGGTGATTCAGCTTGCGTAACAAAGACTCTGGTACTTGATCGCGGCGGATTAAACTGCGGAAACTATCACCAAACTGCACGACCTCGGTGAGAAGGATTCCATTTACTCCCTCTAAACCAGGTATTATTAAATGCTGTCCGGCTGAGATCACGTTTGGGTCAGTAATATCGTTGGTGATCATTAACTCATCAAGAAGAACATTGAAGCGCGCAGCAATGCTTGATAAGGTATCACCTGCTTGAACAATATAAATCGGTCCGGGGGGGGGTATTGGTGTCTGCGCAGAAGCAGGATTGGTCGTGAAAAGAATCAGCCCTGCTAGTAAAGTGAATTTTGTGAGTCTATGCATCTTTGAGCCAAACCTGGTCACCGACTCTAAAATCGTCCCAACGTTCAGCATGGATTTCTAGAATATACTTTGCTGGTTTTTGTGGAAAGTAAGCTGGTCGCCAGCGTCGGGCAAGGACTTTATCCACTACAACAAGCCCAGCATTGATCCATACGATGGATAGATCAAACCAGACTCCTAACATATGAATGGATGTATCAAGACGACCATCACGCGGATGTACGAGAAGAAGTCCTTCATTCCGGTCGATTTTGTGCCGGAAAGTATACCCTCGCAATCGGGATAAAAAGGAATCACAATATTTAACCTGGATAGGATCTAAAGAGGGTCTATCTAGGTTTTTAATCAGGGTAAAGCGAGACATGCTTGGGTGATAGCATCGGGTGACGGTTTCACCCATTTCTGAATAATTATTTTGGGGACATAACCCGATCGAGGATCTTATCAATACTGCTCAAGAGATCCTTTGGGCTGAATGGTTTGGCAATATAGTCGTCTACTTTAGCTATATGCAAACCAAGGACTTTATCAATGCTCTGAGCCTTGGCTGTGACGACGATCACAGGGATGTGGCGTGTCTTTTCATCGGCTTTCATTTGCTGGTATACTTCCCAGCCATCCATGTCAGGCATCATCAAATCGAGTAGCACGAGATCAGGAAGTTCCTTTCTGATCATTTCCAGCCCCTCGATACCGCCGGTAGCACCCTTCACTACAAAACCACGCCGGTTTAGAATGAGACGAATCAAGTCAACCATTTCAGGTTCGTCTTCAATGCAGAGAATTTGCTTGATAGAGTCATCATCCATAATTCACCTACCTGCTTGGTAAGTTTACCACAAAAGCGAACTGATAATGAAAATTATTACTTGGAATGTCAATGGCTTACGGGCTGCTCTTTCCAAAGGGATTATGGAATGGTTGCTTAACCAAGATTCAGATGTGATATGTCTTCAGGAAATAAAGACTCGCCCTGATCAGTTAACAGAGGAACAAGGTGATATACCAGGTTTTCAAATGTTTTGGAATCCAGCTGAACGACCTGGGTATAGTGGTGTTGCATCGCTGTATCGAGAAGGGGTACTCGATGTGCAGCTTGGCATGGGTGAACCACGTTTTGATAATGAAGGACGTGTTATCTACAGCCGCCACCCTGATTTTTTACTATATAACATCTACTTTCCGAATGGACAACGAGACCAGGAGCGTTTGGATTATAAGCTTGATTTCTACTCTCATCTTCTAGACAATTGCGATACTCTTCATGCCAGGGATGAATCGATTGTTCTTTGTGGCGACTTCAATACAGCACATTGCGAAATCGATCTGCGCAATCCAAAAGAGAACGTCAACAATTCGGGTTTTTTGCCAGAAGAGAGAGTTTGGATTGACCGTTATCTGGACCATGGCTTTGTAGACATCTATCGCCTGCTATATCCGGATCGAGTGCAATATACATGGTGGACTTACCGCTTCGCTGCTCGTCAACGGAACATTGGCTGGCGACTCGATTATTTTCTCATTTCGAAGAGCCTCGTTCCACGGGTTAGGGATGTAATCATCCATGATGATGTGCTCGGCTCAGACCATTGTCCGGTTACTCTTCTCATTGATTGACCAGGAGTAGTATATTTCTTAGAAATTTATATAATATATTCATAAAAGGCTTCTCATATGCGTGGAGATTGGTATAATTTATTCGTAACAGGAGGATTCCGTGGGTCAACGTAATCAGTCATATATTATATATGTGCTGCTGTTCATTGCGATCGTCGCAATGGTCTATTTAAGCATCCGCCAGGATTCGGGAACCCAGGAACCTTTGACTATCAACGAAGTGGCGAGAGATGTTGAACTCAAGCAGGTATCACGTATTGTTATTGAGAGTGATGATCGCATCCGTGTTATTTATGGTACTGGAGATGGTGCTATTGAGCGGATGTCGCATAAAGAACCAACGGGAACGCTTGTAGATCAGCTGATCAGTCTGGGTGTCACTACCGATGAGCTTTCTTCTGAAAACTTGAAAATCGAAGTCAAGCCGCCTAGTTCCTGGTCAGGAATTGTCACCAGCGCTTTGTATGTATTGCCGGTGTTGTTCATGGCTGGCGTTCTCTGGTTTATATTCCGCCAGGCGCAAGGTAGTAACAATGCAGCGATGTCGTTTGGTAAGTCACGCGCTCGTATGTTCACTGGTGACCATCCAACAGTTACCTTTGAGGATGTGGCAGGTGTGGAAGAAGCCAAGGAGGAACTCCAGGAAGTGGTCGAGTTTTTACGTGAACCCCAAAAATTTATCGCGTTGGGTGCACGGATTCCGAAGGGCGTTCTGCTTGTCGGCTCTCCCGGGACTGGAAAGACCTTGATGGCTAAAGCTGTTTCGGGTGAGGCGGGTGTACCGTTCTTCTCGATTTCCGGCTCGGAATTTGTTGAAATGTTTGTGGGTGTTGGTGCCAGTCGGGTTCGTGACTTGTTCGATCAAGCCAAACGTCACTCACCTTGTATTGTATTTGTGGACGAAATTGACGCTGTTGGTCGTCAACGTGGAGCAGGTCTGGGTGGTTCTCATGATGAGCGTGAGCAGACACTTAATCAGATGCTTGTCGAAATGGATGGATTTGATACTGATACCAATGTCATTATCGTCGCAGCTACAAACCGCCCGGATATTCTCGATCCTGCTTTACTTCGCCCTGGACGTTTTGATCGGCGTGTGACACTTGACCGGCCTGATATGCGCGGGAGGGAGGCTATTTTAAAAGTGCATGTCAAGGGCAAGCCTCTCGAGACAGAAGTGGATCTATCTGCATTGGCACGTGCTACACCTGGCTTTGTTGGTGCTGATCTGGAAAATACAGTCAATGAAGCAGCCATATTGGCGGCACGCCGAAATAAAAAAGCGATTGGCCAACCTGAGTTTGAAGAAGCTATTGAACGTGTGGTCGCAGGCCCGGAACGTAAAAGTCGCCTGATCAGCCAGGAAGAGAAACGTATTATTGCTTATCACGAAGCAGGTCACGCTGTGGTGATGAATTCAATCCCTGAAGCTGATCCAGTTCAGAAAGTCTCGATAATCTCCCGCGGGCAGATGGGGGGATATACTTTGGCAATGCCTGAAGATGAGCGTGTATTGGCGTCCCGCAAGAAACTGATGGCTGAGATCATTGGCTTGCTGGGCGGACGTGCAGCTGAGGAATTAATTTTCGATGATATTACCTCTGGCGCGTCCAATGACATCGAACGTGTCTCACGGTTAGCGCGCATGATGATCACAAGACTGGGTATGAGTGGTGAGATGGGTCCCCTGGTTTATGGAAAAAAGGAAGAGTTAATATTCCTGGGTCGTGAGATAACCGAGCAGAGAGATTATTCTGATGCAGTAGCAGAACAGATCGATGTAGAAGTTCGCAAGCTGGTAAATATCGCATACAAACAAGCACGTCAGATCTTAGTAAAGTATCGGAAGAAATTGGATGCAGTAGCCCATCGGTTACTGGATGTGGAAACCATCGGGCGTGAGGAATTTGAGAAGATTTTCCCACCACCATTTCCTAAAACGAGCGGTACACCTCAGCTGACATCCGCATAGCAATAAAACCTCTCGCAAGTTCGCGAGAGGTTTTTATTATTACCAACGAAGAAGCGCAGCGGAATCGTCTGCCTGGATTAAGGCATACTCCGGGTTTTATCTTACAGTTGCCTCTTTGTGTTGCCGAACCAATTCACGTCTTAGGATCTTGCCGACGGTGGTTTTCGGTAATTCTCGCCGATATTCAATGTGAGTGGGTATCTTATATTTTGCCAGCCGATCTTTGCACCAGTCTTTAACTTCTTCATCCGATAAATTTTCCCCGGGTTTGAGTACGATCCAAGCCTTGACTGTCTCCCCACGGTAGGGGTCGGGGATACCAGCTACACCGACCTCCAGCACTTTGGGATGAGCAGCTATTGCTTCTTCCACTTCCCGTGGCCAGACCTGGTAACCACCAGGCTTGATTAATTCTTTCTTCCGGTCAACAATATAGAAATAACCATCTTCATCCACGCGAGCAATATCGCCTGTATAAAGCCATCCCTTGCGTAGCGTGTTTGCTGTTTCTGTGGGCATGTTGTGATAACCCTTCATGACTTGTGGACCTTTTATAACCAGTTCACCGATCTCGCCGATGGGTAGCTCTGTTGTTCCATCATCCAAACTGATGATCTTACAATCCACGTCAGGAAGAGGCAATCCAATGGAGCCTGTACGGTTCTCACCAAGAAGCGGGTTGCAGTGAGTAGCCGTGGGAGCTTCAGATAAACCATAACCCTCAAAGACTACACCTTCGCTCAATGCCTCGAATTTCTCTTTTGTCTCTCGTAATAATGGAGCAGAACCCGAGATACAGGCTTTAATGGAACTCAGGTCAATTTTCCCAGCAACGACATCCGGGTGATTATTGATGGCATTGTAGAGGGTTGGTACACCGGGGAAAATCGTCGGACGATACTTCTTGATCGTTCCTAATACATCATGAAGGTCACGCGGATTTGGAACCATGACCATACTCGCCCCGGCAGCCAAAGCGAAGTTCATTCCTGCCACCATACCGTAGACATGGAAGAGGGGGATTGCCATTAATACGATTTCCTTCCCCTCATTTAGATTTGTCATCCAATTTTTTATCTGCAACGTGTTTGCTACCAGGTTCCGGTGCATAGCGATCGCCCCTTTTGAGATACCGGTCGTACCGCCGGAGTATTGGAAAAGGGCTGTATCGTCAGCGGTGATCTTTAATTTTGGACGATCCTCAGGTTTATGCTGAGAAAGTAGATCCTGTAACCAAACATCGCCCGGCTCTAGGTCGACACGGAAGCCACCCTTTTTTTCCTTCGCCAGTGTAAAGAGTAAGCGAAGAACGGGAGGTAGGGTTTCCTTTAAGTTGGTGACAACTATCTTTTTTATCTTGGTCTTAGGTTGAGCCGCTTTGATGGTTTTATAGAAATTGCTCATTACAAACATGATCTCTATGCCGGCATCATTGACCTGGTGCTCTATCTCTGGTGGTGTATACAATGGATTGGTTGCCACAACCACACCACCTGCCTTGAGAATGGCATAATAGACCATTACAAATTGGGGTGTATTGGGCATAAAGAGACCTATACGGTCTCCTTTCTTAACCCCCAGCTTTGCCATTGCACCAGCCAGGCTATCTGTGATCGCATTCATCTCTTTATATGTAATCACAGCACCTTTGAAGATCGTACAGGGCTGGTCAGGATACTTACGAGCAGACTCCTCAAGAAGATTGAATAATGGTACCTGTGGATAATCAATCTTATGTGGGACCCCTTTGTCATAATGTTTATACCAAGGTCGTTCCTCCATTGTGCTAACTCCTCCTTTATTTTGGTGTTATTAATAGTTTGTTTACATTGATAGTATATACATGAAAAATGTAAAAGTCAATTGAATTGGTCATCCAATCAGAGCACCCAAATGACTGTAGATTGAGCTATCTTAGAGTCTTAAAAAATTAATCCGAATCTGGCATAAAACATACAGAATATGGGTTTATGGGATGTTAGAACGATTTTCATTCTGACTTTAGCCAGGTGAAGATAGTTCTTTTAACATTGTCGAATACTTCCGTTGAGCCTGCTTCAAACCAGTGGATAACCGGATCACTTTTTTTAAACCAGTTTGCCTGCCTGCGGATAAAGATGCGTGTGGCCCGTTTGATATGTCTCATTGCCTCTTCTGGTGAGAGTTGATGTTGTAAAACTGCCACACATTCCCGGTAACCAATGGCGGACATGGTTGGCAGATCAGGAGAATAGCCTCTCTGTAACAAGCCCTTTACTTCATCAATGAAACCTGATGCAAACATAGCCTCAATGCGAGCATCGACACGAGCGTAGAGCTCGACGCGTGGACGGTTCAAACCGATTATTAGAATTCGGTAAGGTGATTCACCTTGTACGCGTTGAACGGAGGCTCGTCTTCCTGTATGGAATATAACTTCGAGTGCTCGTATTGTCCTGCGAATATTGCGGGGATCAATTGCGTTTGCAGTGAGAGGATCAAGCATTCGAAGTTTCTCGTGAATCCAAAATACTCCTTTTTCATTCGCTAAATTCTGTAATACTGTTCGCAGGCGTTGATCCGGTTCTTGCACAGGCGGCTGCCAGTTTTGTGTTACTGCACGAATATACTGACCTGTTCCTCCTACCAGGAAAGGTAGATGTCCACGTGTGTGGATAGCATAAATAATCTCACGGGCTTTCTGTTGGAAAATAGCCAAGTTCCAGGTCTCATCGGGATCGGCTACATCGATCAGGTGATGCGGAACTTGTGCCCGTTCAGCCGTGGAAGGTTTAGCAGTTCCGATGTCCATACCGCGGTAGAAGAGACGTGAGTCGGCTGAAACAATTTCCCCATTTAACGACTCGGCAAGTTGTATCGATATTTCCGTCTTGCCAACAGCAGTCGGTCCAACGATGATGATTAAAGGTGGAGAGTCAGATGACATTTTCGAAATGGGTGATAATCGGCTTTTTACCAGGAACACCTTCGATAGAGATTGCATCAACCCTCCAATCGCTATCGAGAATGGATGATTCTTGTATATAGTATTCAACTGATGAGCGCAGGTGAGCTTGTTTTCTATAGGTTATTGCCTCTTCAGGATAACCGTATTGGCGTGACGTTCGAGCTTTAACTTCAACAAAGACGAGTAAATCTCCGAGACGGGCAATTAGATCAATTTCTCCATAAGGAGTTCGGACATTACGTTCCAAAATTGTGAAACCTTGCCCGGTGAGATATTCGGAGGCAACAGTCTCACCCCATTTGCCGATTTCCTGACGGGTGCTCATGAACGAAATCGTTCCAACAGACTTCGTATGCGAACTGCCCAATTACGTTTTCGAGGTTTGGAACCATAAACCAGATGTTCGTAATGTGCAAGCATAACTTGAGTTGTATGTTCGATGGCGTAGCGACTTGACGCCTTGCGTGCATCCGTTCCCATCTTGCGGCGCAGGTCATGATCAATGCACAATCGAGTCATTTTAGCTGTAAATGCGGGCAGGTCTTCTGTAGCCAGGAATCCAGTCACACCATCTTCTACTGTATCACCCACACCAGGTGAATGAGTACCCAGAATGGAAAGGCCGGCTCCCATAGCCTCGATAACAGAGAGTGGATGCACCTCCGTCACGGAAGCAGTCACAAAGGCGTCACACATGGAAAGATATGATGGTAAACGATTATATTCAATCATACCGGTAAAATGGACACGATTGGTCAAACCAATTTCACTAACCATCTTTTCTATCACCGCTCTTTCAGGTCCGTCCCCGATGATAAATAAATGTACATCAGTCAATGCTTGTGCTACACCAGCGAAGGAGTGGATTAGAAATTTTAGATTCTTTTCTGGTCCAAGTCTTCCTGTGTAAACTAACAGGATATCGGTCGGTGAAAGCCCATATTCCCTTCGTGACATTGGTTCTGCATGATAGAAGGGTTGAAGTTCTACTCCGTTGGGAACAATCTCTATAGGACTTTTCACACCGAGCCGACGGAGGATTTTTTCCATCCCCACTGATGGCGAGATAACCAGATCGACAGCGTCACAAAAGTAAGGCATATATGCCTCTAGTAGTGTCTCACTGATTTCATCTGGTAGCATGGGGAGATAAGCTTGTGCATACAGGTCGTAACGAGTGTGGTTTGTAAAGACAATGGGTATTTGTAATGGGCGACAATAACGCAGCGCTAATCGTCCACTTAAGAATGGGTGATGGACATGGATCACGTCCATCGTCTGAAGCAGTGATTTCGCCTGGTGGCTGTAGCGGAAGGATAGGTAATAGCCTGTATCCACCAGTGGCAGACCGGGTGAACGGATGACATTCTCCTCATCGCCATGGTATTCCAGGTCACCAAAAGTAAAGACGAACACATCATGCCCCCTTTGTTCCAGATATTGTTTGTTGAGAGAGATGTAATTTGTAATCCCACTAATGTAGGGTTTATAGGTATCTGCCATCATACCAATGCGCATTTTTCTCTTCCAATCAAGGTTTATCGTAAGTTATTACATTGGTGCTGTCAAGGAGTTGCCATGGCAGCCATTTTATTTTATACTGAATGTAATAAGATCTCTTGCCTATAAAAGCTAATCTAAACCGGAATGGGATGAAATAATGCGCCTTATATTAAAGAAATTTGGTCTTAGGCGAGCCGTTGGAATTCTCACGCTGGGTATGATGTTGACGGCGCTAGCCTTTGTGTACATTGTGCAGATCCTGTTATATAAAGCAGTGAGTCTTGAAACTTGCATCATCGCAGGCTTTACTGTAGGGATTTTTTCATCGGTCGCAGGATATCATATTATGATATTGCTGCTTAGGAATATTGCTATGGAGGAGGAGATCCATAAGCTGGCAACCAGGGATTTCTTAACTCAGGCATTTTCTCGTAGATACTTCTTTGATTTGGCGGAAGGACATTTCGCAATCGCGAAACGATATAATAAAACCTTTTCGATCGTTCTTATGGATTTTGACTTGTTCAGGGTGATCAATAAGACATATGGGCATTCAGTCGGAGATGAGATTCTCCAGATTGCTTCACGGAAATGCAAAGATACGATACGTGAATGTGATCTTTTTGGTCGTTACGGCGGCGAAGAATTCATCTTCCTTCTTCCCGAATCGGACAGATCTTCAACTATGCGATTTGCAGAACGCATCCGTGCAGTGTTGTCTGAAAATTCTGCAAGATGCGCTAATGCATTAATCCATTTCACAGTCAGCATTGGGGCAACAAGCTTTGGATTTGATCAACCGCACAAGACTTTCGATAGCATGATTCAATGTGCTGAGGAGGCTCTTTTTGCAGCGAAGAACAGTGGCAGAAATCGGGTTGTATTTACTGCTTTGAAAGAAATGGATCGTAAACCCTAAAGAAGTGGTCAATACTGTTATCCCCGATGTTCCATCAATGCTCAAAGGTTTGCTTATTTGTTGATAATACGGATAGATTGATGATTTATTGTGTAATAGTTGTCAGCTTATTCTTTGACGCAATAAGATTACGATAAGAGTATTTATATGACAAAGTCAATGATATCAGGACGACAGTACCGTTATTTCGATATCATAATGGTAGTCTTTGTCACAGTTCTGATTATTAGTAATATTGCCTCGTCTGCAAAGATCGTAGATTGGGGATTCAGCATCTTCAGCATCCGCCTGGCTTTTGATGCAGGTACGATCCTATTTCCTGTTAGTTATATTTTTGGTGATATCCTGACGGAAGTATATGGTTATAAACGATCCAGGCGGGTCATCTGGGCAGGTTTTTCCTGCCTGGCATTTAGTTCTTTACTGCTATGGGTTGTACGGATCATGCCTGGTGAAGTGACTTGGGAAGAGTACGCAGGAGATCAGGCTTTCCTGGCTATCCTGGGCGGGATGAGCAGTGGGGGGATTGTCTTGGCAAGTTTGGCGGGTTATTGGTCGGGTGAATTTTCAAACTCATTCACCCTTGCAAAAATGAAAATCATGACAAATGGACACTTGCTTTGGACTCGGACAATTGGAAGCACATTGATCGGTGAACTGGTGGATACAGTTGTTTTCATCTCTGTCGCGTCGCTGTGTGGTGTATTTCCATGGAATCTATTCGTGACCCTTGTATTGACTAATTATCTTTTTAAGGTAACTGTAGAGGTGTTAATGACGCCGCTGACGTATGCTGCAGTTCGTTCCCTTAAGAAAGTCGAGAAGGAGGATTACTACGACCGGGATACGAACTTTAACCCGTTTCGTATTTAGATAAAATATTATTAAGCCACTTCTAAATATCGCTCCACTTCCCAGTCAGTCACAGCAGTACGATACTCATCGCGTTCAGCAAGTTTAGCGCGTTTAAAGGCTTCATAGGTTGTTGGACCAAGAGCTTCCTGCAGGACTTTATCACTATCCAGTTCGATCAAGGCTTCGCCAAGGGAACCAGGAAGCGAAGCGATACCCCTCTTGGCGCGCTCTTCTTCAACCAGGTGATAAACATTAACGTTGTTGAGGGGTACGGGTGGAACCATGCCTTTATCAATACCATCAATAGCAGCAGCTAACATGACAGTAAAAGCCAGGTAAGGATTGGCTGAGGGATCGGGGAAGCGCAGTTCGATGCGCATGGCTTTATCTCGACCCTCGGTATAGCGAGGAATTCGTATCAGGGCTGAACGATTTATCTGTGCCCAACCGATGTACACTGGTGCTTCATAACCAGGAACTAACCGTTTATATGAATTTACGGTTGGAGCGACGATTGCAGCCAGGGCACGAGCGTGGAATAACTGTCCAGCGATAAATGAGTACGCCACTTTCGACAAGTGATATTCATCTTTATCATCATATAACAGGTTATTACCTTTGTCGTCAAATATTGACTGGTGGCAGTGCATACCTGAGCCGTTGATGCCAAAGATGGGTTTGGGCATGAACGATGCGATTAGTCCGTACTTGGCAGCGATAGCCTTGACAGTATATTTAAGCGTGAGGACATTATCAGCTGTGCGTAAAGCATCGGCAAAGCGAAAGTCGATCTCATGCTGACCAAGGGCAACTTCATGATGTCCGACTTCGACCTCCAAACCCATCCTGTTCAGGGCATCCATCAACTCTATGCGGACTCGTACAGCCTCGTCATCTGCTGAGAAATCGAAGTAACCACCTACATCGTGTGGGACGGGATGAACGTGTTCACTGCCATTACGCTTAAACAGGAAAAATTCTGGTTCCGGTCCGACATTGTATGTCCAGCCGCGTTCGGTTAGTTTATTGAGCATTTGTTTAAGGGTACCGCGAGGATCACCTTCAAAAGGGATACCGTCGGGCGTAAAGATGTCACAGAAGACCCGGGCGCGGCGGGCAGAATCCGGCGTCCAAGGTAAAACCGCGTAGGTATCGGGATCAATTACCAGCCGCATGTCACTTTCCTGGATGCGGGCGAAACCCTCCACTGAGGATCCATCAAACCAGATGCCTTCATCAAGGGTAGCTTCCAGCCGGTTAATAGGGGCATCAACACTCTTAACTGCACCGGTCACATCGGTAAATTGGAATGAAATGAATTTTACGTTATCTTCTCTTATGCGAGCGAGCAAGTCTTTGGGGGTCATGTTTATCTCCTTGGGGAATGAATTATGATTCAGTTTTTTCCTGGATGGGTTTTTAGAATATTCAGCAGTTTCAGGATCCGTTCTTTACTGATGCTTCAACCATCCGGGGCGCTTTCGGTGTCTTGATGTGAGCGGTATTGATCAATGCGACCGAACTAATAATTATCAGAGCAGCGGTTAGGATCCTAATATTAAGTGATTCTTCTGCCAGGAAGTATCCAAGCAGGATGGCGATTAGAGGGTTAATATAAGCATATGTTGCAACCAGTGGAGTAGGAGCATTTCGCAGCAACCAGGTATAAGCTCCGAAACCAATCAGTGATCCAAAGATAATTAGATAAGATAAGCTTAGCAATGAGCGAAGTGAAATGAGGCTCAAGTTTAGCCTGTAAAAATCACCACTCAGAGCACCAGTTAGTAATAAACCTGCGCCACCAGCCAACATTTGCATACCTAAGCTCAGTAAAGGTGATGCGGGTAATAGTGCGCTTCTTCCATATAGAGAACCAATAGACCATAGAAAGGCCGCCAGCAACAAAGCTGCCACCCCTAATGGAAAGAGCTTACCAGAATTGCCAGTCATCAAGGTTGGTCCGATAAGTAGTGAGATTCCTGCAAATCCCAGAAGGACGCCTATGACTGTTAATGACTTGGGATGCTTGCCACCAGGTCGAATAGCATCCAGCAGGACCATCCACAAAGGGGCGGATCCTACGATCAAGGCAGCGAGACCAGACGGGACATACTGTTCAGCCCATGTTACGCCACCATTCCCTCCTAACATCAGGAATAAACCAATGATGAGAGCGGCACGCCATTCTCTCCTGGTTGGTATTGGATCCCCTGCCATCCGCCGCCAGATATACAATAATGTACCGGGAACCAGAAACCGCGTGGCAGCCATTAAAAACGGTGGAATTGTGTCCACTGCGAAGCGGATTGCCAGATAAGTTGAGCCCCATATGATGTAGATGGCGATGAGGGCAGACCAGATACGAAATTTCATCGATTAATCCTGGTTTTTCACTTCTTGTTCGCTTAACTTTGCCATCTCCCAACCAAGGATGGCTCTTTTTCGTGCAGTACCGTAGGCATACTCACCGAACACACCTATCGAGCGGATGACACGGTGACAGGGGATAATAACAGGGAGAGGGTTGTGTGCGACCGCATTAGCAACTGCACGTACTGCCTTTGGATTTCCAATAGCAAACGCTATGTCTTGATATGTTGTTACGTGCCCTAGAGGGATGGATAAAAGGGCTTCCCAAACCTTGATCTGGAAATTTGTACCTCTTAAAAAAAGAAAGAGCCTTGGTCTTTCCTCTTGATATATGGAAAAAATTTTATGGACAAGAGAACTCGTGCGGGGTTGATCTTCAAGTAATTTGGCTTGATCCCATTCTTCTTGCAGGGTTTGAAGCACTCCTGCCCGTTTATTGTTTTGGATGAATGCCATTTTGCAGATTCCCCTGTCAGTCACCGCCAGGAGGCATTCTCCAAAAGGACTCGGATGAAATCCATAAAGAATGGTCAGTCCTTTACCATTATTCTTATACTCACCAGGTGTAACCGCTTCGCAATTGATGAACAGGTCATGCAATCGGCTTGGGCTGGATAAACCCGTCTCGTAAGTAACATCCATTACGCTGTAGGAGGCTTTGAGTAATTGTTTGGCATTCTCTTTCGTCAGGAATTGTAAATAACGTTTGGGGCTGATACCTACCCACCGAGAAAAAAGGCGTTGGAAATGGTACTCGCTGAGATGCACACTGCTAGCAATCTCCTTCAAGCTAGGTTGCCTTTGCTTATTTTGGTCAAGGTAAAGGATTGTTTGCTCGATGCACTGGTAATCCTTACAAGCTCGTTGATAATTCTCACTCGTTATGTTCATCGGTTTTCATCCATAAAAAAGTTAAAAATCTGTTCAGATACGATTATAGGTAGTTTTTTAATGAAAAACCACCCGTTTCTTGCGAGACTCTTATCCATTTCAGTTAAATGATGAATGAATCAAAGGTTATCATATTAGGCAAAAAGGCACGCAAGGCGTGCCTTCTGGATTTTTTGTCCGATTAAAAAAAGCAATCCTTCCATATAAAACCGGTTGGCTAATGCCTACACCGTATCACACCGCCAACCTTGTCCCACCTGTTACCAGGTGGATTTCAGTAATGGCCATTTTCGGAAGGGAGAAAGAAGCCTGTGATATGGCTCCGGAGGCATCCGCTGATCGATCCGATTTTTCCCTGGCGATTCCAGGATTAGCACTCCCCTCGTGGGGAGGAACCTCCACCTCGTGACCCCTGACACACTAGCAGGGGTTCAGCCGCTGTTTCTCCAATATTGATATGTTAAAGAAAACCCCACCATGCCGTGTGCTGCAAAGTTTTGAACCTGCTTTCGCAGGTGGGCCCCAACCCGGAAACTCCGCCTTGGCTCAGGCCTATCGCGTCATTTCTGTGAGATAGAGACCCAAATAATAAGTGTTGGCTCAAAACTGATGGAGCGGCATCACGCGCACAGCAGGGCCAATATTTTTATACCATAAAGTTAAATGACTGGCTAGGGAAAGATTAATTTAAAGATACTATTGAAAGGATTTCTTTTATGAAAAAGAATTTCATATCTCATTATTACACGATATTTACTAGTAGCTCTATGTTGTTATGGGTAAATCCTTTTAATAGTGCGCGGAAATGGAATTGTTTCACGAATGTGTTCGATACCGCACAGCCAAGACAAAGTACGTTCCAGACCCATGCCAAAGCCAGAGTGTGGAACGGAGCCGAATTGACGAAGTTCGAGATACCATTTGAAAGCCTCAGTCGGCAGACCGTACTGCTTGAGACGGTCAGTCAAAAGATCATAACTGGATATACGTTCTGAACCACCGGTGATCTCACCATAGCCTTCCGGGGCGAGTAAATCCACACTCTTACACACTTCTGGTCGTCCAGGCCAGGGTTCCATATAGAAGGCTTTCACCTGGGTTGGGTAACCATAGACAAATACAGGTCTATCGAAATGGTTGGTCAGTTCAGTCTCATGAGGTGAACCGAAGTCCATACCCCATTCAAACGCGAGCAGCTCTTTCTTTTCCGGATCATCCGTTTCACTGCAAATTCCTTTCAGGATATCTGTGGCTTCGTCATAAGAGATGCGCGGAAATGGGGGTTTTATTTTTTCAAGATTCGTTGTGTCACGTCCCAAGGACTTGAGTTCATCTTTACGTTCAGTTAATACACGCGTGACGATGTGGGAAATCAACTGTTCCTCAATTTCCATCAATTGATCAAGATTACAGAAGGCCATCTCAGGTTCAAGCATCCAAAATTCCGTCAGGTGGCGGCGAGTTTTGGATTTTTCGGCACGAAAGGTAGGTCCGAAACAGTATACCTTGCTGAACGCAAAGATGTTTGCCTCGTTGTACAGCTGGCCGGATTGAGCCAGGTATGCCTTGCCTTCGTCGAAGTAAGGAGTCTCGAATAGGGTTGTTGTTCCTTCACATGCCGCAGGTGTTAGAATGGGAGTATCCATATTAATAAAGCCGCTTTCGTCCAGCCAGTCTCGTACTGCCCTGATAATCGTAGCCCGAATGCGCAGGATTGCCCACTGGCTGGGCATACGGATCCACAAGTGACGGTGATCGAGAGCGAAATCGACGCCATGTTCTTTCAGTGACATCGGATAATCCTCGTAAGCTTCTTGGAGGATTTCCACGCGCTTGATACCGATCTCATATCCGCCTGGGATACCGGGAGCACGCTGATCGACGCGGACTATGCCGGTAACGATAATCGAGGTTTCCTGGGATAAACGTACCAGACGGTTAAAGAGCGCTTCATCCAGGTCGCCTTTGAACCCTACACACTGGATAAAGCCATAGCCATCACGAACAAGCAGAAAGACCAATTTCCCTTTATCGGTTCGGTTATAGACCCAACCCTGAACTGTAACCTCCTGGTCTATATGCCTGTATATATCTTCAACTCTGATGATGGCCATAATTATTCTCCTTCCAATTCTTGGGAAATAACCACTACCTGTGAGGTTCAGATGGTAGATAATTAATCCCTTATCTTTATATGCAATTCCTTCAATTGCTGTGGTTCGGCCGGGGAGGGTGCATCCGCCATGACGTCCCTGGCAGCCTGGTTCTTGGGGAAAGCGATTACTTCACGTATGTTTGGTTCATTTGCCAGGATCATGCACAGGCGGTCAATCCCGGGTGCGATTCCTCCATGAGGAGGAGTACCGTATTCGAAAGCTTCCAACATATGACCAAAGCGTTTGCTGGCCACTTCCGGATCGAGACCGATAAGCGAAAAAACCTTTTCTTGCAGCGAGCGGTTGTGGATGCGGATCGAGCCACCTCCCACCTCGTAGTTATTGAGCACAAGGTCGTATTGGGTACCGCGGGCTTTCCCGGGTTCAGTATCCAATAAATGAACGTCCTCTGGTATGGGGGATGTGAATAAATGGTGGCTGGGATCCCACCGTTTCTCTTCCTGATTCCAGATCACGAATGGGAAATCGATAATCCAGCAGAAACCCAGTACATCCGGATCACACATGCCGAGTATGTTACCAAGATGGACACGCAGCCGGCCAAGGACGTCAAGAACTATGGCTGGTTGACCAGCGATGATCAAAACCATGTCTCCAGGTTCTGCTTCCATCCGCTCAAGAAGGGATCTTAATCGTTCTTCAGAGAAGAATTTTGCGAAGGACGAACGTTGTTCGCACTGGGTTGTGATAGCATGGTAGGCAAGCCCTTTGACACCGAATTGCATGACCCATTCGGTCAGTTCGTCGATCTGTCTGCGGGAATAATTACCCAGGCCTCTTGCATTAATTGCACACACACGCCCTCCTGAGGCAGCAGTATCTTCAAATACTTTATAGCCACAATTGATCACCAGGTCACTGATGTTATGAAGTTCCATTCCGAAGCGAATATCTGGATTGTCTTTTCCATATTTTTCAATTGCCTGCTGATAGGTGAGACGAGGCCAAGGTGAGGCAAAAAGCCGTTTTTGCGGAACTATTTCCGCAACCATCTTTGAGAACATGTCCTCGATAAGTTGCATGACGTCTTCCCTGTCAACGAAGGACATTTCCAGGTCAAGCTGGGTAAACTCAGGTTGTCGGTCGACACGCTGGTCTTCGTCTCTGAAGCAGCGGGCGATTTGGAAGTAGCGTTCTATACCGGCTACCATCAGCAGCTGTTTCAGCTGCTGAGGTGATTGGGGTAGAGCATAGAACTCTCCGGGATGCACACGTGAGGGGACGAGATAATCACGCGCACCTTCCGGTGTGGTCTTGAACAGGATCGGGGTTTCAACCTCGATAAATCCCTCTTTATCCAGATAATCGCGGATAAACTTGACCACTCGATGACGTAGGATCAGGTTATCGCGCATTTTTTCGCGCCGTAAATCAAGATATCGGTACTTAAGACGTGTGTTTTCATCCACCTGCTCATCTTCTTTGCTGACAACGAAAGGAAGTGGCTTGGCAGGATTGAGAACATTGATCTCCTTTGCGATAATTTCGATCTCGCCGGTTCCCATCCTGGGATTTATCATTCCTTCTGGTCGTGGCTCTACAGAACCGGTAACTTGTAACACCCATTCGAAACGGACGTCAGCGATCATATCCAGCATTTTTTTTGGCAAGTCGGGATTAATAACAATCTGTACCAAACCAAAGCGGTCACGCAGGTCAATGAAGGTTACGCCTCCATGGTCACGATGGCGGTGTACCCAACCAGCCAGAATAACAGTCTGCCCGACATGGGTGGAACGAAGTTCTCCGCAGGTATGGGTTTTATACATCAGGCACCTCCTACAAAAAATATCGCCCGCTGCATTTGCTTTGGGCGATAGGTTGTTTTTTTGGTTTGATCTTACCGGACGAGCTTCACCTACCGACCAGTGTGTGGTCGTTATTATCATTGTTATCAGAATTTGCGAAGCAAGAAGAGGTATTCATTAATATCTAAAACGCTACTTTGGTACAATAAGCTTTGCACCGGCTGCCACCGGATCGAAACCTTCAGGCCACTTTGTTTTGCTGTCATATTTGGCATTGGTCAGCTTGGCTTCAGTCAAGTCAGCCATTGTAAGATTGGCACCAATCAGGTTAGCATTAGTGAGGTTAGCACCTTTTAGATTGGCATATCCCAAATTAGCATTTTTTAGGTTTACTCTGGACAGGTATGCCTGGGTCAAATTAGCTCTAGTCAGGTCAGCCCAAGCCAGGTTGGCCTTACCCAGGTGGGCATTGTTTAACTGAGCCTTAGATAACTTGGCCTTCTTCAGGTTTATCTTGACCAAATTGGATTTTGCTAATTTGGCGTGAACCAGGTCAGGTATTATAGATGGGTTTTGTGTTCGCCACTCGTTCCAGGCATCAACGCCTTCCATCAACTTAGAGAGATGTTCAGGATTGGGTCCAGATTTTGTAGGTATGGGTGTTCCTCCCAGGTTAGTTGGAGCGGGCATGGTTTGTCCCGGGGTCATAACCTGACTGATCGTAGCAACCATTGTTTGAACGATGTTGGCTTGCTCGGTCATTTGATTTGTAGTTGTAGATTTTACACATGATATTAATGTCAATGAAACGAGCAAACAAAGTAAGGTTAAGTTTTTCATTTGTTACTCCAATATGTATTTCTTTTATACCATACAATTATAAGCCTCGCAAACCTACTTTGTGAGATGTCCAAGAGATACCAAACTCTTTGTTTATTGAAATGATATCTGGTAATTATAATCAAAGGAGGGCATTTCCCCGCAGCTTGCTGCGAAAAGAAGTAAGATAAAGGGATGAGCGAGATATGGAGGAAAAGCCATAACATATCGGTATTGATCTATCATTATATTTGTCCGGCAA
>Ga0315277_10000465_pt1 | contig 64621 bp, 42 predicted proteins | sample YL17G05_15_MG_FD_203695 | JGI IMG/M metagenome (GOLD analysis project Ga0315277, IMG submission 203695) | Sediment microbial communities from Yellowstone Lake, YNP, Wyoming, USA - YL17G05_15 | ecosystem: Environmental > Aquatic > Freshwater > Lake > Sediment | place: USA: Wyoming | collected...
AAGTGACCCATGTTTATTTATATCTTTTTGGTCGATTTGTCCCGCAAAATCGTTACCCCCTGGAAATTGATCCCGGCCAAGGGGCCGAAAGTGAGTCCCACTTCCGATTGCACCCCGTATCCAGCGCGTCGGCAATATCCCGGTTTGCCGCCGCCAATGAGAAAAAGGGAGAAAGGGGCGCGCATCGAAGGCAGGCAAGCAAAGTGAAAAGGTAGAGAACAGGAGAGAGCAGTCTGTCTTCCATGTGTTTTGTCGTGTCAATGGGTACGAAACAGTGCGGCGAAAATGGCCGGCAATCGGGAGAAACACCGGCGGCCGCGGTCATGCTTCAAGCTCGCCTGTTTTGGGCCTAGAAAAGATCTTGATGATTTCATTCTCCTTGAGTGTTATTGTTGCCCCAGAATTGGTAATCGTCAGCGAGCATAAATAGGAGCATCAAAAAATGGCACAGCCAAATCCAATTCAGGATAGGCGTAAGCCCCCTCGATACCAGGGCAATGTTGCTTTCAAATTTGGGGAAAACGATGCAATGATGACTACCAGTAGCATTGATGCACGGGATGCATCGATTCGTTCGGCTAGATTTTCGCTTGATTTTCATGAGCAAATCAAGCGATTTAGCGCAGGGATAATTGAATTCCCTAACACAAATCTGGCTTTTGAAAGCATGAAAATACCTCCTGAGCACATTCGTGAGAACCAGAAGACCTTTGTCGTTACCTATAAGACTCGACAGCTTGAAATCGGTAGGCAGCTAAGGGGAACTCATGCGGGTTATCAAATTGCCGATTTCATTGGTGTGGGTCAATCTGCGGAAACTTACAAAGCCCATGTGATCGCAGCAGAAGCTGGAAGTTCATTAGATAGAGTAGATAGCGTCCTTATCAAAGTGCCTCTGTTTATACCATATCTGGCGGATAAGGAACTTGTCAAACTGGCCTCTAGCATCGATGATCTTTTCTCCGATGAAGAAAGCAGTTTAAAACGTCTAAAAGGCCTAACCTGCGTACCGATTTTTTTGGACACGGGAGTGTACCATTTTCCACGCACAGAAGCAGCAGCCACTAAGTTCATAGTCCAAAGTTTCGTCGAAGGACAACCGCTTGAATTTTACCTGCTTGATAAGTGGAAGGATCCAAATGGACGATTCCCTGGCCTGCAAAGTAATAGCTTTTATAAGCTTGCCGCACAATTGGCAGATGCCGTTCAGCAGGTTCACTGGCGAATGATCATCCATGGTGATATATGGCCGGACAATATTCTTATTCGCAAGAATGGAGAACCGGTTTTAATCGATTTCGGCCAAGCTACTTTTCGCGAAGCCGCTTCATCAATAGTAAAGGTTTCTGGCCGCAACATTCGTTACATCGCTCCCGAGGGAAAGCGTACGGTTAGTGGTGATTTATATTCACTTGGGGGGGTGCTTTTTTACTTGGCCACAGGAGAAGATCCCCCCCAAATTCCATCTGATATTAGAGCTGACGTTGAAGCGCTTTCAGACCTGATTCGTGGCCTAATTCGTGCTAAAAACAATGACCTACTTAAAGAAGCGCATGGCACACCTGAAATAATAGCACGTTGCTTATGCATGAACGACCAACGCTACGGAGACGTCCACACTCTGATTGAGCGGCTTGATACATTTTTTCTTAAACCTGATAAAACTGCTAAAAAAGTTACTGAAGCTGCCAAAGACCTTATTGATAAATCTGATTCGTTGGAGAAGAATGGTGCCACCTTCTTTAGTCTAATGGCCAATCTGCGTGTTCATGCCCTTCGTGCGGATTTGATGGTGAAGGGTGTTTACGACCTCGTCATTGGAGAGAATTTGATAGCTGCTGCTATGACCCAATACCTGAGCCTTCTGGACAAAGGCGATGAGTATCTAACCATGTCGACACCGAGATTCTGTCGTCCTGGGAATCCTGGTAGCAATGGTGAGTTTCGCGCGATCAATGTAATTGCTGCTCAGCGCGGATCAATCATCAAGCGCCTCATCATAATTGGACCAGAGGATCCTAATAGTAAATACTTTTTAAAGGCTATGTACAATCATATGCAGCTGCTTCGGGAGGTTGAAGCTCTCGAACCAGCTGGAAGCTACGAGGTTAAAATACTATATGCTCCGGAGCTTAATAGCGGAAACGCTCTTTATAGTGAGCATCATTTTGGATTGCTCATCAGAAAAGGAGATAAGGTCGCTGTTTACCCAGAATATCGAAAGGATGAAACAATAGCAGCAGCTAGATTCCGCGCTGGTGATAATCTTGTGGGCAACGTGCGTGGAACATTCAATCTTTACTGGAATCATTCTAGGGCTATTGACATTCGGAATTGGCCCAACGAAGAAGATATTAGAGTTCGGGCATACGAAAAGCATATAGCTAGTGCCGGGAGTCCCCATTCTCCTGAGGAGGACTGGATCCAAGCAGAAAAGGAATTGATCTCCGAAAGGTTTTTGATTCCCTTGAACCTTTGGAAGGCATCTTAAAGGATAACAACGAGCAATTCTTCGATTTTATAAGCTCTTCCTTGAAATATATCAAAAAGCTCCTCAGCGGAATTTGTGGGTAAATTTGAGGGCCATATTGCTCTAATGCATTACAGCATATGATGACAGCAGCAATCTATTCATCGTCGAATTCAGATATCAGAATCTGTTGCGCTACTGATGTGACCCGAACATTGTCGCGAGTGCGCCAGAAGCGGCGGTTTTATCTTTAGCTGATCAGCCCACATGGTAAAAATATTCGGTCGAGCCGCAAATGACTGTGACGGGAACTATTTGCCGAGGTTGCGGAAGACGACGAATGCGCTGCTTGACAGGCGGTCACCGATGCCGGATGCTGCAGATTTTCACCGCGCATCCGGAGGAAAATGTGAAAGCAATCCTGCAGCCTTGGCAGCTGTTCCTTTTGATCCTCGCCGGCTGGGTCAATCGTAGCCAACAGGATGCGATCGACTACCTTCTGACAGAGAACCGAGTGCTCCGCCAGAAACTAGGGAAAAAACGAATCCTGCTCAACGACGACCAGCGGCGCCGGTTGGCAGTCAAAGGCAAAATCCTCGGGAGAAAGATGCTCGAACAGCTCGCTACTATCGTTACTCCGGATAGAATCCTACGCTGGCATCGGAAGCTTGTTGCGCGCCATTGGGACTTCAGCGGGCGGCGGAAGAACGCTGGACGGCCACCTGTTTCACAGGAGGCCGTGGATCTGACTCTGAAGCTGGCCAAGGAAAACCCGCGCTGGGGTTACAGACGTATCCAGGGCGCGCTCCAGAATCTCGGGCATGCAATCTCCGATACGGCGGTTGCGAACATTCTGAAAGCCCACGGAATTGAGCCGGCACCTGACCGGAAGCGCCAGTCGACCTGGAAGAGCTTCCTCAATGCCCACTGGGATGTGCTTGCCTCGGTCGATTTCACGACGATCACGGTTTGGACGAAAAGCGGATTGATCACCTACTACCTGTTATTCTTCATGGAACTGGCGACGCGCCGGGTGCACTTGGCCGGCCTCACGGCGCACCCGGATGAAGATTGGATGCTCCAGATTGCCAGGAACGTAACCGACGCCGAAGATGGATTCCTCCGTGGAAAGCGATATCTGCTGATGGATCGCGACGCGAAATTTTCCGAAGCATTCCGGATCACCCTGAAGGAAAGCGGAGTTGAGCCTGTGCGACTGCCGCCGCGTTCTCCCAACTTGTCTCCTCATCTTGAACGTTTCATGCGCGGTCTGAAGGAGGAATGCTTGGAGCGCATCATCTTCTTTGGAGAAAGATCTCTCCAGTCAGCCACGGTCAGTTTCCTGGACCATTATCATGCGGAGCGCAACCATCAAGGAATCGGAAACCGCCTGATTACGCCGGAGCCAGAGGTGGGCGGAACGATCGGCGAAATCGCGTGCCGGGAACAGTTGGGCGGCACGTTGCGGTACTACTATCGGAAAGCTGCCTGACCTGATTTCTCTTCTGATGCGGATTTGAAGCGACGCGTTTACGGCGACTCGCGCCCGGCCGCCGCATTTGTGTCGCTTTCCACCTTGGAGCGTCATCCGAAATTGCCATTCATTCCTGATTTTAACTGATCATATGCCGTATGTTGCGGCCCGCTTGGTTTTTTTACCATACGGGACACTGGTGACTGTCCCTCCTTGGAATTGTTCAATTATGTGATAAAAGTCTCAATTATTCCCGAATGAATCTGGTAGCATTATCGGCGTGCTGTTCTGTGTCCTCCGGACACACTCGGGGAACAGCATAATATGGATGCAAAATTTGTAAGATCTGGACGCCTGGCAAAGTGCCGCGGAAGCCAAGACGAGGGAAACAGCCATGACCCATGGCGTTTCCCACGAAAGGCCGGAGAGCTACCTGGATCCTATGCGGGATTGGATTGAAACCAAAAACAAATCCGTGGTAATGGCCTGCCTGTGCGTCTTGATCGCACTCATAGTCTCGAGCCGCAACTCTCTATGGGCACAGGTATCGCCCGGGGCACTGTCTCGAGCCCATAGATCGCTCGAGGGCGCGAGGCACTGTGTGGATTGCCACGAACTCAACGCTCAGCCCCCGGCGCGGAAGTGCTTGGATTGTCATAGGGAAATCGAGCGCAGGCTCGATGCCAGGCGCGGCCTGCACCCGAGTCTGGTGGGCTCGGAATCCGGAGGGAAACCTTGCAGCCGCTGCCATCCCGAACATCATGGCCGGGATTTCAACCTGGTTCGCTGGGAAACGGAGCCGAAACACTTCGATCACCAACGCACAGGCTATTCGCTGACCGGACGCCATGCCGCCCTGGTCTGCAACCAGTGTCATCAAGCCCCGCGCATTGCAGGGGCCGACGCCGCCGAAATCACGGTCAAGGACCGCAGCCGCACGTTTCTCGGGCTGAGCCGCGAATGTCGGGCCTGCCATGGGGACCAGCATCGCGGGCAACTGTCCGCGCAATGCGAGACCTGCCACGACACTGCCCGCTGGCAGAATGCGGCTCAATACGACCATGCAAAAGCGCGTTTTCAGCTCTCCGGTCCCCACGAGAAAGTTCAATGCCTTAAGTGCCATCCTGAGGCGCTCGCGGCAGACAGCAAGCCATACAGGCAGTTTCGCAATCTGTCGTTTGATGATTGCGCGCCCTGCCATCGTGATCCTCACGGTGGGGCGTTTCAGGCGGCCTGTAAAACATGCCACGCACTGCCCGACTGGAAACCCGCCGCAATCTCTGTCGCATTCAACCATGCGCGCAGCCGGTATCCGCTTCTCGGCAAGCATGCCGGCCTGCCATGCAAGGCCTGTCACTCAAAAAGCGCTTTCAACCGGCCTGTAGCCCATAACCTGTGCGGGGATTGCCACCGCCAAAGCCCGCATAAAAGCCAGTTTGCGGCTCGGGCCGATGGCGGCGATTGCTCCGCGTGCCATAAAGTCCAGGGCTTTAAACCTTCCACCTTCGATCTGGCCAGACATGGCACGACCGCTTTTTCTCTGGACGGCAAGCACGCCGGGATTCGCTGCGATCAATGTCACAAGCCCTGGACCTCCGCTCTGGTCTTTAAAATTTCGGACACCCGTTGTGCCCAGTGTCATGCGGACAAGCACGCGGGACAGTTCCGCCCGGCGCTGAACTCGCGCCAATGCGAAATGTGCCATACGGTGCGCGGCTTTCGACCTTCCACTTTCACGCTGGCACGGCATCAAACGACGCGATTTCCACTCCCGGGCGCGCATGGCGCCGTGGTTTGCGGGGAATGCCACGCCGACGCGGGAGGCCGGACAGACGCCGCGCGCTATCGCTTCGATAACCTGGCCTGTTCATCGTGTCACCAGGATATTCACAAGGGCCAGTTTGCAGTTCGCATGGCCCAACCCGGTCCCTCAGGCGCACCGGTGGACTGTACCGCATGCCACACCAACACCGCCTGGAAAGACCTGCCGGGATTCGATCACCGCGGGACGAATTTCCCGCTTGCGGGCGGACACCGGCAGGCGCCATGCGACCGGTGCCACCGGCGCGGCGAGCCGAAGCCGGAGCCGGGCAGTGTGGTTTTCCGATCGGCTCCCCGCAAGTGCGATTCCTGTCACCAGGACGAGCATGGCGGCCAATTTGCCTCAGCAGGAGGCACCGACTGCACTCGATGCCATTCGGATCGTCAGTGGAAGCCCTCAACCTTCGACCACGACCGGGGATCCACCTATGTGCTGACGGGCGTCCACCAAAACACGAAGTGCGCCGCCTGCCACATATCCAGAACCAATGGGGACAGGAAGATGATTGTGTTCAAAGGCATTCCGCGACAATGCTCCGGGTGCCATGCCGGCTCTGCGCCCGGCGCCTGATCCGGACTGTTTTCGGGAGGATATGACGAATGATCGGGCCACAAGGAAAACGCTTTGTCGGGCTTTTGGGCGCAGCCATGATCGTCTCACTTGCCGCGTTCTGGATTGGCGGCAATCCTCTGCGAGGCGCAGCCCAGTCGATGGTGCGCGGAGCCACCCGAAGTCCGCACGGCGCTTTGAAGATTGCCTGTGAAAATTGCCACACGTCGACAAGCTGGCGGCCCCTCCGCCCGGCGCCGGATTTCCAGCATCACGAGACGCGGTTCCCGCTCCGCGGCCTGCATCAGCGTGTCGCATGCCGCAATTGTCATTCGAGTCTCGATTTCCAGAAAGCCGGCAGCCGCTGCGCAGACTGCCATGCCGACATCCACGTGCGCAAGCTGGGGGCTGCGTGCGAGACCTGCCACTCCCCGCGCGGCTGGAAGGCCGACGTTCAGGCCGTCCGGGACCATCAAAACCGGTTTCCTCTGCTGGGCGCTCATGCGGCGGTCGAGTGCGACTCATGCCACCGCGGAGCTGCCGTCGGACAGTTTTCGGGTTTGAGCACTGAATGCACATCCTGCCATTACAAGGACTACCAGTCTACCAAAGCTCTGAATCATGCGGCGGCAAACCTGCCCACATCCTGCCAGGGGTGCCACGACATGAACACCTGGCACAACGCCATCTTCGATCACAACGTCAAGACACGCTTTCCATTGACGGGGAGCCATTCGGGAATCCAGTGCGTTTCCTGCCATGCGGGAGGACACTTCAGCGGATTGCCGCAAAACTGCTTTAGCTGCCACCAATCGAACTACAGCAACATCAAGAATCCCGATCATGTGGCGGGCGGTTTCTCCCAGGATTGCACGAATTGTCACCAGACCGCGAGCTGGAAAGGCGGGAAGTTTGATCATGCGGCGAGCCGTTTCCCGCTTACCGGTGGCCACACGACGGCCTCGTGTTTGTCTTGCCATGCCGGAGGGGCTTATAGCGGTACTTCCACCGCCTGCAGGTCCTGCCATTCGTCTGACTATGCAAACACGAAGAATCCGGAACATGCCGCCGCCGGATTTCCCCAGGACTGCACCCTGTGCCATACTCCGGCCCAGTGGAAGGGCGCAAAATTCGATCACGCCACCACCCGCTTCCAGCTTGCCGGCGCCCACGCATCGGTCGCCTGCCAGTCATGTCATACCGGAAATAACTACCAGGGAACTTCCACCGCTTGTTCTTCTTGTCACAGCTCCGATTATGGCAAGAGCCGAAATCCCGATCACACCGCCGCCGGGTTCAGCCTCGATTGCACGCTGTGCCATTCGCCTGTTCAGTGGAAGGGCGCCAAGTTCGATCACAACGCCACCCGCTTTCCGATTACCGGGGGGCATGCTTCGACCCAATGCCAGCAGTGCCACGCATCGGGTATTTATCGCGGCACATCCACCGCGTGCGTCTCATGCCACCTGAACGACTTCAACAAAACCACGAATCTCAACCATGTCAATGCCGGTTTCAGTCAGGAATGCACCTCCTGCCATACCACGGCGCAGTGGCAGGGCGCGGTTTTCGATCACGGCTCGACGCGGTTTCCGCTGACCGGAGGGCACCGCAGCACTTCGTGCCAGCAGTGCCACTCGTCAGGTGTCTACCGGGGGACGTCCACCGCTTGCGCAACCTGCCACCTGGCTGATTTCAACAAAACCGCGGATCCCAGCCACACTGCGGCGGGATTCAGCCAGGATTGCTCCCTTTGCCACATCACGGCCCAGTGGGAGGGCGCCAAGTTCGACCACAACAGCACCCGCTTTCCTCTCAAGGGGTCCCATGCGCCGGCCACCTGCCAGCGGTGTCACTCGACGAGCATCTACCGCGGCACTTCATCGGCCTGTGCGTCTTGTCATCTGGACGACTTCGAACAGACGACCACTCCCAATCACGTCTCCGCGGGCTTCGGCCAGGACTGCTCTATCTGCCATGATCCCATCCAGTGGAAGGGGGCTGCGTTCAATCACGGCGCGACACAGTTTGCACTCACTGGGGCTCACGCCACCGCCACGTGTCTGCGGTGCCACGCGAACGGGGTGTACCGCGGGACGCCGACTCCATGTGTCTCGTGCCACCTGACCAACTTCAACGGCACAACGAACCCGAATCACCCGGCCGCAGGTTTCAGCCAGACCTGCACACAGTGCCACAATACCACTCAGTGGAAGGGCGCGGCCTTCAACCATGGCTCGACGAAGTTCCCGCTGACGGGAGCCCATACGTCCACCACGTGCCTGCGGTGCCATACCAACGGAACCTACGCCGGTACTGCCACAACCTGCGTATCGTGCCACCTGTCGAATTTCAACGGCACAGCCAACCCGAATCATGCGGCCGCCGGATTCCCACAAGATTGCACGGTTTGCCATACGACCGTCCAGTGGAAGGGAGCCGTGTTCAATCACGGCGCGACACAATTTGCACTCACCGGGGCTCATCTGACCGCAACGTGTCTGCGGTGCCATGCGAACGGGGTGTACCGCGGGACGCCGACTCCATGTGTCTCGTGCCACTTGACCAACTTAAACGGCACGACGAACCCGAATCACGCGGCGGCAGGTTTCAGCCAGACCTGCACCCAGTGCCACAATACCACTCAATGGAAGGGCGCGGCCTTCAACCATGGCTCGACGAGGTTTTCGCTGACGGGAGCCCATACGTCCGCCACGTGCCTGCAGTGCCATACCAACGGGACCTACGCCGGCACTGCCACAACCTGCGTGTCGTGCCACCTGGCGAAATTCAACGGCACAACCAACCCGAATCATGCGGCCGCCGGATTCCCGCAAGATTGCACGGTTTGCCATACGACCGTCCAATGGAAGGGAGCCGTGTTCAATCACGGCGCGACGCAGTTTGCATTGACCGGGGCTCATCTGACCGCAACGTGTCAGCGGTGCCATGCGAACGGGGTGTACCACGGGACGCCGACTCCATGTGTCTCGTGCCACTTGACCAACTTCAACGGCACGACAAACCCGAATCACGCGGCCGCAGGTTTCAGCCAGACCTGCACCCAGTGCCACAATACTATTCAGTGGAAGGGCGCGGCTTACAATCACAGCGCAACCAGGTTCCCGCTGACGGGAGCCCACACGTCCGCCACGTGCCTGCAATGCCATACCAACGGCACCTACGCCGGCACTGCCACAACCTGCGTGTCGTGCCACCTGTCGAATTTCAACGGCACAGCCAACCCGAATCATGCGTCCGCCGGATTTCCGCAAGATTGCACGGTTTGCCATACGACGGTGCGGTGGACAGGCGCGGCATTCAACCATAACACCACGCGATTCCTGCTGACGGGCGCTCATACGAGCGTGCAGTGCATCCTCTGCCACCAGGCGGGAAGATTTGCCGGCACGCCGACTGCCTGTTCCGCATGCCATCTGGCAACCTACAACAGGACTGCGAATCCGAATCATGCGGCTGCCGGCTTCCCCCAGGATTGCTCCCTGTGCCATGCCACAAACACCTGGCTGGGCGGCCAATACAATCATTCCGCCACAAGATTCCCGATCACGGGCGCGCACACCGGCCTGCCGTGCATTCAATGCCATGCCAGCGGCCAATACGCCACTCTGGCTACGACATGCGTCTCGTGCCACCTGAGCCGGTATCAGACTGCGACCAACCCGAACCATGTGACGGCTGGGTTCCCGCAGGACTGCACAATCTGTCATACGACCACGGCTTTCAGGCCGTCCTCGTTCAACCACGGCACGACCGCTTTCCCCCTGACCGGGGCGCACACGACGGTGGTGTGCTCCAACTGCCACATCGCGGGAGTCTACAAGGGGACCCCTCCGGCATGCTATTCCTGCCACCAACAGCAATACACGAGCGTCACCAGTCCCAATCACGCGGCAGCCGGATTCCCAACCACTTGTGCCACCTGCCATACGACGACGACCTGGTCGGGCGCGACCTTCAGCCACAAGTTTCCAATCTACAGCGGCAGGCATACCAATATCGCCTGTTCGGTATGTCATACCAACTCCAGCAACTACGCCGTTTTCTCCTGCTTTGGCTGCCACCAGCACGACAAGACCGAAACGGATTCACATCACAGGAGCATAAGCGGCTACGTGTACAACAGCACAAATTGTTACGCTTGCCATCCGAACGGAAGGAACTGATCCGATGAACCAGGCACCGGTAATCCTGATCCTCGCATGCCTGCTGGCGGCGCCGCCGTCCGCGGTTGGATCACAGCAAGTGGAGCTCAAGACCCGCTTCGCGGTGAAATACATAGCCGAAGGCGTGGTGTACCTGGAAGGCGGCAGGAATGCCGGTCTGGCCGAGGGGCAGAAACTGACGATCACCAGGGCCGATCCGGCCGGCGGCAGGGCGCACCTCATTGCCGAACTGGAGGTGGTGTCCGTTGCTTCCTCCTCCGCAGCCTGTGCGATTCGAACCTCGACCGCAGGCGTGGCTGTCGGGGATGAAGCGGTGCTTTCCTCAGCCGACGTCGTAGCCCTGACTAAACAGAAAATGACCGAGGAGTCCGGCAAGTATGCGCAAGTGATTACCTTCACCGAAGGGGATCCTCTCGAACAGGAAGTGCGCGCACAGGTGCCCAAACCTCCGCTCCCCGAGATTAACCGCATGCGCGGCCGCGTCGGATTCGAGTACAGCACGGTCCGGGATCTCTCGGCGCCGCGCCAGACCTCCAGCATTGGCTTGGTTTTGCGCGTGGACGCGACCCGGCTGAGGGGCACGTACTGGAACCTGAGCGGCTATTACCGCGGGCGCATGACGCGGCAAAACCGCGACACGTCCCAACCAACGCTCACGGATCTCATGCAACGCACCTATCATTTGAGCCTCACCTATAACGCCCCGGCATCGAGATGGGTCGCGGGAATGGGGCGGCTGTTTCTGCCTTACGCCACCAGCCTCGGCACCGTGGATGGGGGATACCTTGGTCGCCGCCTCGGCGAGCGGACCACCGTCGGACTGTTCGGAGGCAGTTCACCGGACCCGACATCCTGGCGCTACGATCCCGAGCGGCAGCTGCTCGGGGGCTTCCTGAATTTCCAGGGGGGCAGCTTCGAGTCGTTCCGCTATTCCGCCACCGTGGGCGCAGCCTCCGGAAGAATTCGCTGGAAGCCCGACCGCGAGTTTGGCTTTTTGGAAAGCAACCTGCTCTATAAACGATCGCTATCCCTGTATTACAATCTGGAAACGGACCTCGTCCACAATGCCGCCGGCAATGGAAAAAAGGAATTCGTCCCCGCTCGAAGTTATGTCACGATGCGCTTCCAGCCGCATCCGGCGGTCACCTTCGACCTGAATCACAACTATTTCCGCGAGATCCCGACTTTCGATGCGCGTCTGCTGGCAACGGGCCTGGTGGATAAGCTCCTCTTTCAGGGTCTGAGCGCGGGGGTGCGCTTGGACCTCCCTTACCGGATCAGTCCTTATGCCAGCTTCGGCCGCAGCCAAAAGACGGGCGATTCCAGGGCAGCCTGGAACCAGATGTACGGCCTGACGGTTTCCAATCTGGCTCGCACCGGATTGCGCGCGGATGCCAGATACTCGAAATTCGACAGTTCGTTCGGTCACGGCACCTACCGTTCGGCGTCGCTCTCCCGGTCCGCATGGGACCGGCTGCGATTCGAAATTCAGGCCGGGCAGCAAAACTACCTGTCGCAGCACAGCATTCAAAACCGCGCCTGGTGGGTGAACATGAATGCCGATGTGATCTTGCACCGGCACTACTTCATCGGAGGCGGAGCCACTTTGTATCGCGGCCCCGGTCAAGGTTACACCCAGTATCAAGTGAATCTCAGCTATGGCTTTTAGGACACTTTTATGAAAGACAAATCACCAATAAGGTGCGCCGGATTTCCACTCGCATTCCTGGGGTTGCTGCTGGGTGCCGCGCTGCCTGGGGGCTCCCGGACAGAAGCAAAGGCACAGCTTCCGGCATTGCTTGAAAAACTGGGGAAGTCCGTCGAGTTGTTCCGGGAACAATTTCCGGCGGTGGTTTGTACGGAAAAGGTGTCCCAGGTCAAACTCGGGGACAAAGGGAATGTTGTGCGGAGGCTGGAATCCCAGTTTGACTATCTCATTTTCATGAAGCTCAATGATAACGACCTCTGGATCGAGGAATCGCGCATTCAGAAAAACCGGGCGCAGAAGCCCGGCAGCTCCGCTCTTCTGGTTTCAAGCGGTTTTGCCACCCTGTTGCTGATCTTCCATCCGGTTTATCAGGACTGTTACGAATTCTCGCAGCTCTCTGAAGAGGTGCTCGAGGGGAGACGGCTCCTCCATCTCCACTTCCAGCACATCAAGGGAACGAGGTCGACGGCGGCCTTGCGCATCGGGACGAAAGACGAGCCGCTCGATTTGAAAGGCAACGCCTGGATTGAGCCCGACACGGCATCGGTTGTCAGAATCGCAGCGGAGCTTTCCGTCCCACTATCGGAGCGCGGCTTGCATACGTTCAGCGCCGACGTCCATTATTCCCCCATCCGGTTCGAGAGCGCTGCCGGAAATTTCTGGCTTCCGTCCTCGGCCACCATTGAAGTCGGCACGCGCCTCCAGCATTGGCGGAATATCCACTGGTTCACCGACTACCGCCGATTTTCCGTGAGCGCGGAAAGCGTCATCAAGAAATAAACGGGTGATTGGATGCGCGGGCAGGCCGCCTGCAAACGAGCCTGTCCCGCATTGCTCGCCAGGTTACTGCGGCGGCTTGGTAGCGCAGGCATCTTGCCTGCGACGGCCCGCAAATTCTGCGAAGCCGCAGGCTGGAAGTCCGCGCTACCAAGCCGCCTCGCCACGACCTGGTGAGCAATGCGGGTTAATCCGGATTATTCATGAAGAGCCGAACCCATGTGCACAAAGCCAACGGAGCCGCGACCGTAAGGGAGCGGGTTGCAACGTGCGAATACCACAGAATGTAAGATTGCCAACCAATCCGCTCCCTTACGGTCGCGGCTCTGTACTGGGCTGCCAGCGAGTCAGCTGATTCTTCGTGAATAATGCGGGTTAATGCATATTGAGCTTGCCGGCCCTCGGGCCGGTGCTCACAGATAATCCGGATTCATCGGCGCAATCCTGATCCGGAGCCGGCGCCTCTTCACCACCATAGGTCTCCTGGTACCAGATCCGATAATGGTGCTTCGCCCACTCACGATCTACATAGCCGGAGAACATCCCGCTGAGGCCGGGCCGGGTGGATGGATTGACGACCGCCATGAAAATATGGCCGATGATCAGAGGGACGACCAGCAACGCCATTCCTGCATGGAGTATCCATGCCAGGAAATGGGTCCCGGGCAACAGCAACAACACTCCGGTAGCGATAAACAGCGGATAGGTGATGAACCCGACGATGAAGTTTATCTTCTCCGCAGCGTTGAACTTGTGCTGGTCGGGAAGCTTGTACTTGCGGCTGAGCGCGGCCGGGCCGGCGAGCGCCACCCACTTCAGGTCATTCGCGGTCCACTTGGCGGCGATCCTCACGTTTTTCAGATGGATTCGGAAGTTTCGCGGATTCTTAATCACGCTCCACCCAGGGGTGAATATCAGCGCCAGTCCCCCGATTCGATGCAGCCAGGAAAAGAGATTTCGCGAATTCCCGTTGGATCTGAGGTCGTAACCGAAGAGCAGAATCAGACCTGAAACGGCGCAGATCAAAAATGGCACGGCAATGGCCCAGTGCAGCATGCGCTCTGAAAAATGAAAGCGCAGAATGCGGCTATCCACGGGAGTTGGTGCCTGTATTTCAGCGGCAGATGGACGTTCGGTTGCAGCCGGCTCCGGTTCCGACGGGAGGCATTCTGTCATCGTCACCGCATTCGTATCGGTCTCCGCAATCGCAGTGTTCATTCGACAGCCTCCTTCCAGTGAAAACGGGCTCGTACTCCCTGTTCTGTGTCCCGGCATGGCTGCACGCACAAATTGAGCTTCGCCTGATGGCGACCCAACTTCTACTTCGGGACCCTGAATGGCAGGAATCCTCACCCGAGTTGGCGTCATTATGAACCAGCGCGAGCAACCGATCAATAGCCCTGCAGGTAGTTTTTGCGGAAATTGTGATCTGTCACACAAGCGGAGCCTGTTTCCGGCGGTCAGCTGGGGCTCGTGGTGCCTGATTATGGGACTGTCCCCTGCGCATATGAACGACATCGCCGGTTTGCAGAGAGCATACGACCAAAACTAGGAGTCTGTCCGAGAGTCAGAGACCTCCGGCAAAGCCGGAGGCTTGAATTGCAGTTTCCTTCTTGGAGCCCCTTTGAGTTCTTTGAGCCTTTGCGGTGAGTTTTTCAAACACACCTCAAGGTTTCCAAGGCCTCGAAGGAACTCAAAGGTTCATGACGGAAATTCCAGTCCAGGAACCATCAAACCATTTGCCTAAATGCGAATTAGGAGGGGCCGCGCGCATGGGGCTTGCCCGGCGAGCGCAAGGCGTGAGGAGAAGGCGATGTCGATCTGAAGGGAAAATCGGGATGTTCCCCTGGGCGTGCGAGTTTATTTGCGTTACAGGTCGCGCTCCGAGACGATCACGATCTGCATATCCCGTGCAAGGGAAGCAATCCTTTGAACCAGATTGCGGGACAGCCATGACAACGGCACTCGCTCGCGTGGTCGGGCAAGATAAATCTGTGTAACCTGGTTGCGACGCGCGAAATCCACCAGCGCCGGCGCGACATCGTCGCCTTCGAGGATGCGGGTTTCGATGCGCATGTTGCGCGCGAAATTCAAGTGCCGCTCGATCGCTTCGCGATCCGGATCCGGCAGTCCGGAAAGATCGCCTGACGGCTGCACCGCCACGACAAAACACTCCGCCTCGAGAAAATCACTCATGCGCCTGGCCCGCCGGATCACCATGGCCGTGGTCGGGTCCGCAGTCGCCAGAATCAGGATTTTGTGTCGCCATGGCAAAGCAGCCGGATCCTCGCCCGCGGCTTGGCCGTGACCCATCTCCCCACGATGCTCCAATTCATGGACGGTTTCGCGAAGTGCCAGCCCGCGCAGGGCCACAAGATTCGATTCACGGAAAAAATTCTGGCGTGCCCGCTCGGCCTTTTTGCGCTCATAAATGACGCCGCGGTCGAGGCGGTGCAGCAATGCCCTGGGAGTCACGTCGACGACAACCACCTCGTCGGCCTTCTGCAGCACCCAATCCGGAATCGTCTCCCGCACTCGGATGCCGGTAATCTGCCGGACCTGATCATTCAGGCTTTCCAGGTGCTGGACGTTCATTGTGGTCAACACATGGATTCCGGCGTCGAGCAGTACTTCGACGTCCTCCCAGCGTTTTTCCCGCTCCGCACCCGGGACGTTGGTGTGGGCAAATTCGTCAACGGCGCAGATTTGAGGGCGCCTGACGAGGATTGCATCGGTGTCCATTTCTTCGAAGACAGAACCGCGATAAGAGATGGTTTTGCGGGGAACGACCTCGAGCCCGGCTGTTTTTGCAATCGTGTCTTTACGCCCGTGGGGCTCGAAGTAACCGATCACGATGTCCATGCCCTGGGATTTCAGCGCCTGGGCCTCTTCGAGCATCACATAGGTCTTGCCGACACCGGCGGCATAGCCCAGATACATTTTCAGTTTTCCACGCCCCGTGTCGCCCATGAGCTATTTTGGAAAGATGCGCACGTCCATCCCCTGGGAGCGCCGGATGATTTTGTCAACCGGGTCGCCCATGATTCTGGACCAGAGGCTTGACTGCTGGGTGTGCCCAATGAAAATTTGCGTTATGCCCCTTAACCTGGCGAACTCCAGGAGCGTCTCGACCGGATCCGTCCCTTCCAGAATTTGAATCGGGATACGCGCCTCCTGGAAGGCGGCCAGCTTCGCTTCGAGTGCCTCTTGATCCCTGACGGAGAGCTCAGGCTGTTTCACATAGGCCACCACGGTTTCTGCGTGGAACTTGGCTCCGATGATCTGAGCAGTCTGGAGCATCTCATGGATGTTCGCGCGTGGTGTCATGCATAATAGAATCCGCTCCTGGGTGGCGAAATGCTGCTTGATACCGTGCCGTTGCAGATAATCGGCCAACTGGTATTCGACCACTTCTGCAGCCAGCACCAGCGCCAGCTCGCGCAATTTCGAAAGTCGCTGGGCCCGAATCTCCACGCCCACCTGTTCTTCCGGAGTGCGCTCGAGCGGTTGTTCGGGGGGAGCATCCACGATTTCGATTTCATCGGCGCTCTTGATGAATGAAATCGGTACCGACTGGGTCACGTGTTTGCCTGTGACCGCCTCCACCTGAAGGCGCAGTTCGTCGATATATTGGATATTTATAGATCCGATTACCTTGATCCCGCTTTTCACAAGGTCCCGAACATCCTGCCAGCGGGTCGGATTCCGAAGGCCCGGCGGATTGTCGTACGCCAACCCGTCGATGATGCAGACGGCCGGATGCCGGCGGATAATCGCGTCGACATCCATCGCAGTCCCTTCGCGGGAATTCTTGAGGGGGATTACCTCCAGCTTGCCCAGTAAGGTCTCGACCTCGGGCGTGACCTTCGGCTGAACCGCTCCCACGACAACATCCTGTCCTCGTTCGCGGCGGCGGCGAGCCTCATCGAGCATGCGGAATGACTTGCCGACGCCGGACGCGTATCCCAGGAAGATTTTGAGATGACCCTTACCGGCCGCGGCTTCCTCTTCGGCCTGCACTACCCTTAGAAGTTCGTCCGGCGTTTTGCGCGCCAGGTCTCGGCTCATTTGGTTTCCCTATTCACATGTCCCCCAATATAAACATTTTGATGCCTGACAAGTCAAACCGGGCCGACATTTCGGATGTGGATCTGCGGCACTCAATCATGAGATTTGTCCGTTGTCTGACCCCCGGAGCCCCACACCATGACTCCCGTGGTTCCGAGAAATTTCAGAATTTGATCAAGATTGCGCCAGTAATTCTGTTTTCGAATTTGCGAAGATCCGGTGACCAGTCGGGCACGAACGAACCCAGAGTCCCTGTGTTGCCGCCAGGCGGCGTGATCCCCCCTGCACCGGAAAAATAAGGAACATTTGCAGCGCGATGGTTGTACTCAACACGGAAGGTAGAGAACTGAGTGGGCATGAAATCGAAGGTAACGGAGCCATCCCAAGCCCTATAGGTGTCGCCCGGATTCGCGGTAAAATAGGGGGTCCCGGATCCCGCTGTCGCGCCATTGATCGGAGGTATGAGCACAAGATACCGCCCCGGGTTGGTGATCGCGCCGGCACCAAGCGTCAACCCGAAGAGGTCCTTGTAAAACCAAAACCGGTTGTAGGCCATGAAGCCGAGGAAGTACTGCGATGGAGCCGCCTGCGATCCTCCATGACAGCTCACTCCTCCGCCGTACTCGCATCCGGCGTCAATCGTGAAGGTGAATGCCGCTTTGTCGAGAAGCTTTTCCGGCTTGTCAGCATACTTGACCTGAATGCTGTTGTCGGAATGAATCCGTTTGCGGGCAGAATTTCCCAGTGTGTCCGTGCCCCAATAGTTATTGGAGATCAGAGCGAAGGAGCCGTTCGGGCGCCACAGTACCTGCCCCCCAAATCCAGGCGACTTGTTGAATTTTCCATACGACTGCCACCCGTTGATAATCCACGGCTCGATCTTCACTTTGTCGGAAGGAAAGATCTGAATGCGCATGCCATTGAAAAACCATGGCGTATTGGATGAAACATAGGAGGGCTGATATGCCCAGTTGTCGAACTGGTAGTAGCTGAACAGGCCCACATAGGACATGAAGATTCCAGCATCGATGTTGATTCCATTCCATTTGTCGATGTGGTAGCCACCATAGGCTTCGGAAACATAGCGGTAGGCATTATCGAGACCCCATTGACCGCGGATGGGACTTACGTCGTTGCGCGGCGTTGTTTGCGAGTACATGCCGAATTGCGTCATCAGCCTGCCGCGCACGTTGCTGTAGTGGAAATCCCCGCCGATGCCGAACTGTGTGAGCTGAAATTCGCCGGACCGAAAAACCTCGCTCGAGCCGCCGATCGTGTCATCTTTGGGGTGATTGAATGAGTGATGGTAGGCGGTGTCGATCCTGATCTCCGCTGTGAAGGCTTTGCTATCTATCGGTGACTCCTTCGTCCTGGGATTGCCGGTCAACCAGGTGAAGTCTGCAAAGGCAAACGGTTCGGGTGCTTTCTTTTTCACGGGCGCAACCTGTGTATTCATGACAGCGGCTCCCGCAGGGGTGGAGGCCTGTGTCTCCACAGCCGCCGAGGGGCTGGCATCGGCTCCATTCCCTTGGGCAGCACGCATGATGTTTCGTTCGGTTTCAAACTGCTCGATCCGTTTTTTCGAGGCTTCGATTTCCATGGCAACGGCGGGCGGCGCCTGCGGATCTAGCCCGCATTTCTCACCGGGTTTCGTAGCGAGGCGGCGCAGACGGGCATGGCTACAAGGCGCGCGACGGGAGGTCTCCGCAGGCGTACTTGACAGTACGTCGAAAAGACCGACCGAGCGCAACGCAGTAGACATGCCCGGATCCGCCGCCGCAGTAGAAACCCGGTGAGAAATGCGGGCTAGAGAGACGGCCGGCGGATTGGATGCTCCGCTTCCTCCCTGTCCGTAACAGAGGGAATGCCCGATTGTGAGGGCAAGAAAACCACCAGTACAGCGCCAGAGCTGCTTCAAATAAGGCTTTGCCATGTCGTCTCTCCTCGCTAATCCAGATCATGCAATGGTAATCTTCCCTCGTCGCTCGCTGGACCCCGGAGGATGACCGGAGTGTGCAGACTGTTTCGGACTACCGGCGCGGAAACTCGCGGTCCAGGGCCAGGTTCAGCTGAAGCACGTTGACGCGGAACTCACCAAGCAATCCGAACTCAGGGGACTCCATAAGCCGGGTGATCAGCCGGTTCACCTCATTCACGGACAAACTGCGGGCTTTTGCAACCCGGGCAACCTGTGCGCGCGCGGCGTCGGGGCTGATGTGCGGATCCAGACCACTGGCGGAGGTGGTCAGCAGGTCTGCGGGGATCGGCCCGGTAAATTCCGGATTTTCTTTCCGGAACGCCTCGACCGAGGCGGCAACTCGGTCGATGAGCTTCTGATTCGTCGGCCCATAATTCGAGCCCGCTGAGGATGCGGCATCATAACCATTGCCGGCGGCCGAGGGACGGGGATGGAAGTATTCGGGCCGGTTGAAGTTTTGCCCGATCAGTTCCGAGCCGATCACCTTCCCCCCCACGGTAATGAGACTGCCGTTTGCCTGGTGTGGAAAGAGAATCTGGCATATGCCCGTAAGCGCCAGCGGATAGGCCACGCCGAGAAGCAGGGTCATCAATACCATGATTCGTAGTCCAGGCAGAACTTCTTTCCACATTGGATGCCTCCTTATGCCAGATGCGCCAGCGCGAGCAGCCGATCGATGGCCCAGATCCCGGGAAAGGGTGCGAGGATCCCGCCGACGCCGTAGATCAGGAGATTCCTGCGCAGCAGGCTGGCTGCATCGATGGGCCGGTATTGGACACCGCGCAGCGCGAGCGGAACCAGCGCGATAATGATCAGGGCGTTGAAGATGACGGCGGACAGAACCGCGCTCTGGGGTGAATGCAGTCCCATGATGTTCAGTTTGCCCAACGCCGGGTAGGTCGCCATGAACATGGCGGGGATAATCGCGAAATACTTCGCCACATCGTTCGCGATTGAAAACGTCGTGAGCGCCCCGCGCGTGATCAGCAACTGTTTTCCGATCGCCACGATTTCGATCAGCTTGGTCGGATTGCTGTCGAGGTCGACCATATTGCCGGCCTCCTTCGCAGCCATCGTGCCCGTGTTCATGGCAACCCCGACATCGGCCTGCGCAAGCGCGGGAGCATCGTTGGTCCCGTCTCCAGTCATCGCCACCAGACGGCCTGCCGCCTGTTCTTTCCGGATATATTCCAGTTTATCTTTGGGGGTTGCCTGCGCCAGGAAGTCGTCCACGCCGGCTTCGGCGGCAATCGCCGCCGCAGTCAGAGGATTGTCACCGGTAATCATGATGCTGCGGATTCCCATGCGCCTGAGCTGGGCGATGCGTTCCTTCATGCCGCCTTTGACCACATCCTTCAGATGAATGATGCCGAGCAGGCGCTCTCCGTCGGCAACCGCCAGGGGCGTTCCGCCATTGCGGGCAATGCGGTCGCTGATTTCCTTGAAGTTGCCCGGAACCATGCCGCCACGCTCGACGGCGAATTCGCAGATTACATCGGTGGCACCCTTGCGAAGCTGACGGCCCTCGAAGTCGACCCCGCTCATGCGCGTGTACGCCGAAAACGGAATGAACTTCGCTTGGTTCGCCGGTATATGACGGCCCCTAAGGCCGCATTTTTCTTTGGCCAGCACTACGATCGAACGCCCCTCGGGTGTCTCGTCGGCAAGACTGGAAAGTTGCGCGGCATCGGCAAGTTCCTCTACGCTGACGCCCTTGACCGGAACAAATTCGACAGCCTGGCGGCTGCCCATGGTAATGGTCCCGGTTTTGTCGAGCAGCAAGGAATTGACGTCACCCGCCGCTTCCACAGCCCTGCCGCTCATTGCCAGCACGTTGTGCTGCATCACCCGGTCCATGCCGGCGATGCCAATGGCCGAGAGCAGGCCGCCAATGGTTGTCGGAATCAGACAAACGAGCAGTGAAACCAGGACCGCCACGCTGGGGACGGCTCCTCCCCCCGCCTGGACGGCACTGAATACGGCGTATGGCTGCAGGGTGACGACCGCAAGCAGAAAAATCAAAGTCAGGCCCGCGATAAGTATATCGAGCGCGATCTCGTTCGGGGTTTTCTGCCGCAGCGCGCCCTCCACCAGGGCGATCATCCTGTCGAGAAACGTCTCGCCTGGATTCGAGGTAATCCGGATCATGATTCGATCCGAGAGCACTTTGGTGCCCCCGGTAACCGCGCTGCGGTCGCCTCCCGATTCGCGGATGACCGGTGCGCTTTCTCCGGTGATTACAGACTCATCCACGGTTGCGATCCCCTCGATGACTTCCCCATCGCCCGGGATGAGATCACCGGCTTCACAGATGACGATATCGTCCGCCCGCAGGGCAGATCCGGCTACCCGTTCCAGCCCACCGGCAGGTGTCCATCGCTTCGCAATCACGTCGGTCTTGGATTTGCGCAGGCTGTCGGCCTGAGCCTTGCCGCGCGCCTCCGCCATGGCCTCGGCAAAATTCGCAAACAAAACCGTGAACCATAGCCAGAGGGCGATCTGCAGGGAAAACGCGATGCCGCTCGCCCCGACAAAAAAATCCCGGAACAGGAAAATCGTCGTGAGCGCCGCTCCCACCTCGACCACGAACATCACAGGATTTTTCAGCAGAGTGATGGGGTTTAGTTTCACGAACGATCCGCGCACCGCCCGGCCTGCCATCTCCGGGTCAAACAGCGGCCGCGCCCGCACCAGCTTTTTTGGCAGGAGCGATCTGATGTCCTCCGGCGGAGCAGACGGTACCGCTTGCACCGGGGCTTCAGTCGACACAGGCATGATTAACTCCCAACCGGCAGTAGAACCACAATTGAAAACAGTCTGCCGCCATGCATCAAAAATTGCTCGACAATGGGTCCAAGAGAAAGCGCAGGAAAGAACGTGAGGGCGCCTACGATTAGTACCGTGCCTATGAGCAGGCCGACAAAGAGCGGACCATGCGTGGGAAAGGTGCCTCTCGTGAAAGCGACTTTCCTCTTGGCCGCGAGACTGCCGGCAGCCGCCAGCAGCGGGATCAAAAACAGAAAACGGCCGATAAGCATCCCCATCCCCAGACTCAGGTTGTACCAGGGGGTGTTGGTGTTGATGCCGCCAAAGGCGCTACCGTTGTTGCCCGTGGCGCTCGCATACGCATACAGGATCTCACTCAGGCCGTGCGGTCCGTTGTTGTTGACGTTCGCTGCGGCTGCGCCCGGCGGATTCCAGTACCCGCCTTTTGCGAATGGAATTACCGAACTCAGACTGCTGAAAACCAGGATGCTGAATGCGGTCGCGATCACGGCGAGCATGGCCATTTTGACTTCTTTCTGCTCGATCTTTTTGCCCAGGTATTCAGGGGTGCGCCCGACCATGAGGCCGGCGATGAAAATGGTCAGGATGCAATAGAGCAAAATGCCGTACAAGCCTGTCCCTGCTCCCCCAAAGATGACTTCGCCGGTCATGATGTTGAACAAGGGGACGAGTCCGGCGATCGGTGTCAGGCTGTCGTGCATCGTGTTCACGGCTCCGCAACTGGCATCGGTGGTGACCGTCGAGAACAAGGCGGAATTTGGAATGCCAAAACGAACCTCTTTCCCCTCCATGTTGCCACCGGGTTGTCCGGCAGAGGCAGCCGTCTGCAGTCCGTGCCTGGCCAGGATCGGGTTGCCCGACTGTTCAAAACCATAGAGGATGAATACGCCAATCAGGAACATGACCGAGAATGCCGCGAAGATGGCCCAGCCCTGCCGAGTGTCCTTGACCATCTTCCCGAAGGTATAGGTCAATCCGGCGGGAATCAAAAAGATCAACAGCATTTCGAACAGGTTTGTCAACGGGGTTGGGTTTTCGAACGGATGTGCGGAGTTGGCATTGAAAAAGCCGCCGCCATTGGTGCCGAGTTCCTTGATCACTTCCTGCGAGGCCACTGGCCCCTGGGCGATGGTTTGTCGGCCCCCCTCCACCGTAGTCACTGTGCTGTAAGGTCTGAGGTTTTGAATCACACCCTGCGAGCAGAGAAACAGCGCGCCTGCGATCGAAAGCGGCAGGAGGATATACACTGTGGCGCGCGTGACGTCGACCCAGAAATTTCCTATGGTCTTGGCTTCCTGTCGGGCGAAGCCCCGCACGAGGGCAATTGCAATCGCGATCCCGGCGGCCGCTGAGGCGAAATTCTGGACCGTCAATGCGGCCATTTGCACGAGGTAGCTCAGGGTGGACTCGCCGCTGTACGCCTGCCAGTTTGTGTTGGTGACAAAGCTGACCGCCGTGTTGAAGGCAAGATCCGGACCTACATTCCCGGAGCCAAAGTGCTGCGGATTCAACGGCAGGAAGCCCTGGGCGCGCTGCAGGAGATAAACGAGCAACAAGCCGAAGATGCTGAAGCTCAGCAGCGAGGCGGTATATTGCGTCCAGCGCTGCTCCACAACCTCGCGCGCCCCGATCAGCTTGTAGGTGAGCGCCTCCAGCCACCGCAAAGCCGGGTGCATGAACGTGCGTTCGCCCTGGAAAACGCGCACCATGTACAGCCCCATGGGCTTGGTGCAGGCAAGCACGAGCCCGAAAAAGATCGCGATTTGCAGGACGCCGGCGCTGGTCATGGTCGCACCTCAGAAGCGCTCCGGACGGAGCAGGGCATAGATCAGGTAGATAAAAAGTCCGGCGCAGGCCAGACCGGCAATGATGTAGTCCATCGATTCCCTCCTACAGCTTCTCGCAGGCTTTCGCGAACAACCAGCATCCAGCCAGGAAGATAACTCCCACGGCGAGGTACAACATGTCGAGCATGGATCATTCCTCCGTTTTCGCGATCATCACACCGGACATGGTACGCCTGAAGCCTTGAAGAACTCGTGGAGAAGCCCTGAAGAAGGTGTGGAGAAGCCGTGAAGAATCTATAAAGGTTCAGGAAGGCCGTTGAAGCGGTATCCGACCCACGGCTCGGTCGTGATGAATTCCGGATTCTCCGGAATCAGTTCGATCTTCTTACGCAAGTTCTTGATGAAAACGCGAAGAGAATCGACCTCCGAGCCGTAATCGGGACCCCAAACCGCCTGCAGCAGTTCCCGGTGGGACAGCGCCTGGTTCGGATGCTGGACCATGTAGCGCAACAGGTCCAATTCTTTAGGCGTCAGGCGGACCGACTCGGCTCCTTTGCAGACTGTGCGCGCATTGAAATCGACTTGAAGCTGCCCGATGCGAACTTTCGCAGGGCAAGACTGCGCCGTCGGTGCTCGCCTGAGGGCCGCGCGCATGCGTGCCAGAAGCTCCGGTGTGCTGAACGGCTTAGTGATGAAATCATCAGCCCCCGCGTCCAGGGCGGCGACCTTGTCCGCTTCAGAATTCCGCACCGTGAGCATGATAATGGCGATGTCGGTATCGGCCCTGATTTCCCGGCAGACGGTGACTCCGTCCAGCCCGGACATGTTGATGTCAAGAAGCACCAGATCCGGGCGGAATGTGCCGAGTTTTTCGAGCCCCTCTTCTCCCGTCCTCGCGTCGTCGACTTCGAAACCGGCGCCACTGAGCGTGGCGCGCATGATTCGTCGGATTTGCGGATCGTCATCGATGACGAGAATGCGGCCCGCGCTCACGATGCGCCTCCTCGGATTTGCGCCGGCAAGGTCATGCGGAAAGTAGTTGCGCCGGCTCGGCTGATCACGGTCAGGTCCCCCTGGTGCGCCCGCACGATACTCTGGGCAATCGTAAGCCCCAGGCCGGAACCCGGGATCTTTTTCCGCACAGCGGGACCTCGATAGAACCTGTCAAAAATGCGGCTCTTTTCCTCCGCGGATATCGCCTGCCCGTGATTGGTGATCTCCACGGCTACTGTGCCGTCGGTGTCGTAGACGCGGATCGAAAGAGGGGTTTTCGGGTCAGAATATTTCAAGGCATTGTCGATCAGCTGCTTCAGGGCAAGCTTGATCAGGCGGCGGTCCAGGGCGCTGGTCCTCTGTTGTTCCTTGGCGTCGATATCAATCGGCCGCTTGTCAATCACCGTCTGCATCGAGCCGATCACATCGGAAACCAACTCGCTCATCCTGGATGGCTCGGGTTGAATCTTGATATGTGCGGTATCTAACTGCGCCATCTCCACGACATCATCGATCAGGTTCTTCAAGTGATCCGCCTCTTCGTCGGCAACCTTGAGCAACTCCCGCCTGCTTTCCACCGGCTGGCCGGGATCATCCAACAGTGAGGTCGTGGCCGCCTTGATGGAGGTCAGCGGAGTCTTGAACTCGTGTGCCATGGCGTCGATGATGGTCGTGCGCAACCGCTCGCTTTGCCGTGCGGCTTCAATCTGATGAGAGAGATCCTGTGCGCGCGCCCTTTCCAGGCCGATGGCCATCAGGTTGGCAATCCCCTGCAGCACCGAATCCGGCATGCGGGCACCCTGAATCGCAAGGCTCGCAATCGGTTCCGATCCCAGATGAATGGCGGTGACAATGCATTTTGACTGCACGTCGGAAAAAGTCGTCCCATGCACGGCCGTCTCGCGAAGCTGGTCATCCAGTCCTTCAATATCGGATGGCCCGGCCCGATGAAACTCCCCCGTGCGATGCTCATAGAGCACGGCCGCGCTGAACTGGAAAATCTCCTGCAACTTGCTCACGAGTTGTAGGGGGAATGACTCAAGGCTGCCGATCAGGAGGATGGCGCGGCTGAAGGTGTACAGCCGCTCGACATCCTGCTGCCGTTCGACGGCATCGAGCGCCCGTCGCTTGGCCTCCGTCGACAGCCGGCTCGCAATCAGCGAAGTCGCCAGAAAACTGAACAGGGCAACCCAATTCTGCGGATCCTCAATCGTAAGGGTTCCGACTGGCGGCAAAAAATAGAAGTTGATCGTGAGTGTAGCCGCGATCGAAGTTACCACGGCCTCGAAGAATCCCCAGGTGCTGGCAAGAACAAGTACAAGCAGCAGGTAGAAAAATCCCACCGTCGTGGGATTGGCAGAGATCCAGTGCGCTGCCAGGGTGATTGCCGCCAATCCCGCAAGTGCCAAAGCCAACTTCAACGCGCGCCGGCCCACAAGCTCCCCTCCATGAAGCATTCTATCCCAAGTGTTCCCGCCGTCGACACAGGATTCGCTGCCGCAAAACGCCGGCCTCAGACTTACTCCCCTCCGACCCCCGGGCCTCCGCATAATCGTGGCATGGCGGATGTCGGGTGTCGGATTCGCTTTCTGTCACAGAGCGCCGTGCGGCGCCCGACGCCCACATGCATGCGCACAAGTGATCTCCGGATTGTTCCGAACGCGCCTGCAGGATCGGCGACAGGATTCGGCTTGGGGGTTTCGGGGCAGGATACAGGAAAACGAACAGGCTCTCCGCAGGCGCGTAACCCGCTTTGCGAATTTCTTGGGGTGTAGGAGGTGTATAATCCGTTGATGTGCGAGCCACGACGATTCTGGGACAGTCGGGATAAGGCAATTCACCCTTAACCAGAGAGGCGGCGAGATGCGAGAAGACAGGGACGAAAGCCTATTATTTTTGGGTGCCGGGCCCTTTGCGGCTATTCTCTTAGGGCTGGCACTCGTGCCACTGCGCGAATTTACCTCGGCCTCTAACTTGGGATTTGCATTCATGGCCCTAACGATCCTGGTGGCAGAATACGGAGGGCATCGTGCCGCTGTGGCCACGGCTTTGTGCTCGGCGCTGAGCCTGGACTTTTTCCTCACGAAGCCGTATCTGCGGCTCACGATTGTGGACAAGCATGACTTCATCGCATTCGTCGGGCTCGGCGTGTGCGGATTCATCGCGGCCACCCTCGGATCGCAAGGCAAGAGAGTCGCTTCTCTTGCGACCGTCCGCACACAGCTCGATATGCTCCATGCAGCGATCGGGGGTCTGGAGAGCAGCGAGCCGCTTGCGTCCAGGCTGGGGGCGATCCTCGATGCTGCTATCGCCGCCTGCCCCATCGCAGGGGCGGTCGTCCGCGATGCCGAGGATCGGGTCCTGGCCGCCACCGAGGGGCATGTGGCAAAGGGCGTACCCAACCAGATTCTCGCGCTGAAAACTTTGCTGCCGCCCGGGACTGGCGAGGACAACCAGCCCCATCCAATCCCGACGGCCGGAGCGCGCGTGGCTCTCACTATCGGAAATCGGCAGCTCGGCTGGCTGGACCTGTGGGGAGACGGAACGTCCGCGAGCGCGCAACTGCGCCGCTCACTCGGGGACACCACGCAACTCCTGGTCTACCACCTGCCCGGGGCAATCCCGGCCTACCAGAACCCGTAAGGCGCGCCCGAAAAACGGATCGCAGGATGCACACAACACACGACAGCGCTTTGGTGTGTTGCGTGTGTTTTGTGGCTCATATTTTGGTCGCGCCGATGCCGCCGATTCGCCGGAGAAAGGAGTCTAAATGAGATTCTACGTATGCCTGAGTTGTGTTATGGCTCTCGCTTTTGCATGTTCGATTCTGATGCCGTGGATCAGCGGAGCGGAGCGCGGCGCTGCCGGGATCCAGCGCAAGACATGCCTTGCGCCCGACGGGGTGACGATCGTGTATTCGGCGGCCGGAGCCGGCGAGACGGCACTCGTTTTCGTTCACGGCGGCCTCGCCGACCGCAGCTTCTTCAATGGGCAGCTCCGTGCCTTTGCCGATCGTTACCGGGTCATCGCCCTGGACCTCGCCGGACACGGTGAATCGGGTGCCAACCGAAAAAAATGGGGATTGCCGGAATTCGGCGCCGACATCAAGGCCGTCGCCGCCGCCGAAAAACCGAAACGGGTGATTCTCTTCGGCAATTCGCTCGGCGGACCTTCCGCCGTCGAAGCCGCACTGATTCTTCCCGGCCTTGTCATCGGCGTCGTCGGCATCGACACGTTCCAGAGACTTGACTATACCTTCCCCCCCGACGAGGCGAGCCGGCGAGCCGAAGCTTTCCGCGCCGATTATCCCGGGAGCATGAAGGCAATGGTGAAGGCCCTGTTCCACGCCGATGCCGATCCCGCTCTGATTGCGGAGACCGAGCGGCGCATGATGAAAACTTCTCCCGCCTCGGCATATGGAATGTTTCTGGGGATGTCCGGCTATGACATGACCGCTGCGGCGCGCAAGCTGGCCGTCCCGCTGCGCGCCATCAATGGCGACCTCTATGAGACGGATGTTTCTGCCAACAGGAAGATAAAAGCCGACTTTGATGCCGTCATCATGAAGCACGTGGGGCATTACCCGATGCTGGAGAAGCCCGATGAGTTCAATCGCCTCGTGATCAGTGTCGTCGATAAACTGGTCAAGCGGAAATAAGGATCGTCGAACTGGCCGGGTGAGCCCCGCAACCTGTCCGGCTGACCGGACGACAAGATTCCCGTTGGACTTGAAGATGTTCAGCGGGACAGGTACATTGAGTCGAATGGAAGTTCCCGATGTGCCATCAGCGTGCAGCCGGCCGGTTATTTCGCAGGTTCCGGATATTGTAAGTCAGGCCGATCCTGGGAAGCGTGTATGGGTAAGGTCATCGTAAGCGTCTTCATCCGTTTGGCGGATGCGATCCCGCAGGAGACACATGGATAAGATAGCGCTGGAAAAAGTCGGACCCGGGAACCTGTCGGATTGCGGCATAGGCTGCCTCACGAGCCCGAAGAACCAAGGGTATCAGCCCAAGGTCGAGTGGCTGCAAAGGCGCTTTGCCGAGGGGTTGCGCTTCCTGCTGTTCCGCGACGGGGAAGGCAGGCCGCTGGCCTTCCTCGAGTACGTGCCGGGTGAATACGCCTGGCGGCCGGTGGACGCCGCGGGCTGGCTGTTTGTGCACTGCCTGTGGGTATACCCCAGAGGGCAGAAAGTAGGCGGCCTCGGTGGCCGTTTGATCCGTGCCTGCCTGGAGGAAGCGCCGCAGGCACGGGCAGCAGGCGTGGCGGCCATGGTGAGCGACGGACCGTGGATGGCGGGCAAAGAGGTGTTTTTCAGGAATGGATTCAAACAGATCGCAGAGGCCGATCGATTCCAGCTGGTCATCCACCGGCTGGGAGAGGGCCCCGAGCCGCGCTTCCGCGACATCAGCGGCAACAGGGCGAAATACCGTGGCCTGCACGTCGTGTATTCCGCTCAGTGCCCGATGCTGCCCAAATCGGTGAATGACCTGTCGGAAATGGCAGCCGCACACGGCCTGAAATTGAAGGTCACCGTGCTCAGTAATGCGCGCCAGGCTCAAAACGCTCCCTCCTACTATGGCGTTTTCAGTCTGCTGTGGAATGGACGGCTGCTGTCGGATCATTACGTAAGCAAAGGACGATTCAAGAACCTCTTGAAGAAAGAAATTTTGAAAGAACGGGATAGGAGGATCACGTCATGGAAATGCCGCAGCCAGCGCCCGGGCACTTGAGGATGGAAAAGCTTGCAGGAAACTGGGAAGGGGAAGAGAAGATGCCCCCTTCTCGGCGGGATCCCAAGGGAGGAGCTGCCATCGGCAGGAGGAAGAGCCGGCTGGCGCTGGACGGATTTGCGCTGATCAGCGATTACGAACAGGAGCGTGGCGGCGTCATCACCTTTACCGGCCACGGTGTCCTGTGCTTCGATCCAAAACGTGACCTCTACTCGCTCTATTGGTTTGATTGCATGGGTTCTCCTCCTGAAGTGTTTCTGGGCTGTTTTGATGGCGATCGTCTTACGGTAGCTCACGGCGGGCCAGGCATGCATGCACGCCTGACCTACGATTTGGCCGATCCAAATGGCCGATTTGCGCTGGCTCTCGCTGCCGGATGTCCGCATCCCCAGCCTGCCGGCGTGCTCTGTAAGCGTGCTGCTGTCGAGCTTTCTGGTCACCGCGCTTGCGGCGGGCGTATTCGAGGAGGCAGGTTATCGGGGGTATTTGCGCCGCGTGCTCGAGGAAAGGTACGGACCGAAGGCCGCCATCTTGCTCTCGGCGCTGTGCTTTACTCTCGCTCACCTCTCGCGCGGGCCGGGGTTTTTCGCTGCGCTCCCCAGCGCGTTCCTGTTCGGCTGCCTCTATGGGATGGTTGCCTGGAAGACCGGCTCCATCCTCCCGGGCGCGGTCATGCATTGCAGCTATAACCTGGCGCGACTGCTCACGGGCTGGTTCCTGCTGCAATAGAAGCGCGGGGGCTTTTCGAATCAGAAAATTGGTAATAGAATGAATTTGTGGGATTGCAGCGAATCGCTCTGGAGGCGAAAGTGAGTTTTGGGCGGCTATTATTTCTAGCAGTCATCCTGGCATTCACGGGTGTCCCCGCCCGGCCTCAGACGCAAACGCAGAGTGAAAAGCCTCTCCCGGCCCTGGATGATTTCCTGAAGGAAGTGCGCAAGCACCTGAGCAGCGACCGGTTGTTGCTGAGCCAGTACACGTATACGGAGAAGGTCACCGTCCGGGAGCTGGACGGCAAAGGTAAAATCAAATCCACTCATGAGAGCATCTACGAGGTCTACCCGTCTCATGAACCCGGACTTACCTATCGCAGGCAGATTGCGAAGGACGGCAAGCCGACCAGCCCCCAGGATCTGGAAAAGCAGGATCGCAAGCAGGACAAAAAACTGAAAGATCATGAAAAGAAGCTCGAGCGTGAAGGGATCGGCGCGCGTGAGCGCCGGCTGGCCAAGGAAGCGGAAGAAGAGAGAAAGGAAGAAATCGCCATTGACGAGATGTTCCGGCTTTACCAGATCAGGATGGAAGGCCGGGAAACTCTCGATGAACACCCTGCCGTCATCCTGTCGTTCCAGCCTCGGCCCGATTACAGGCCGAAAACGGACGAGGGCAAAATTCTCGCAAAAATCGCCGGGCGCGCCTGGTTCAATGAGCAGGATTGCGAGCTGGCCCGCATGGAGGTCAAGCTGATCGATAACATCTCGCTCGGCTGGGGGTTGCTGGCCCGGCTCAACCGAGGAGCGGCCGGGGTCCTGCAACGCCGGAAGATCAACAACGAAATCTGGCTGCCCGCTGAAGTGCATTTCACGGGCAGCGCCCGGCTGCTTTTGTTGAAGGGCATGAATGTCGACTTCCGCGGCCAGTATTCCGATTTCCTCAAATTCACCGTCGAGACCCAGGTCAAATTCCGCAAGGATCCATAAACCCGGATGCCGAAAAGGCAGTTTGAAATCCCCTCCAACCAGGCACGCAGGGGGGACTTGGCACGTTGGTAAGCTCCTGGCTGGCAACCCGTGTGGGGCGGCCGGGCATCTGCGGCGTTTCCGGTTATTGAATGTTTTCTTGTCCGATGCTGGGAGGGTCAAAACGCTCGCCTTTGGGCGTCGGCTTCAGCAGTTTTTCTTGGCCATTTGCGCGTGACGTGAATGGATTGGCAGCTGATTCTTGGAATCGGGGTCGGCATCGGGGTCGGAATTGCAATCGTGATCGGTTTTTTGCCGGGCACGAAATGCCGTGAGCGAAAGCCGAAATCGATTGCGACCCCGATACCGACCCCGACGCGCGCCAGGCAAAACCGAGTTTTGCGGGAAGGTGGGATGGTGCCGGGCTTTGCCCGGCACAGGACTTGAGTCCGTTACAACGAAGCCACCGCCTTGAGGCGGTGGAGCGTACACTTATTTGCTTGCGGGTCATAATACTTCATGTTATAAAGTTCTTTATGTTGATATCCAGACTCACCGTCGCGCACCCGCCCGCGCTCCCGCAGCCCGGGAGGAAACCGCACGTGGCACAGAGAACCGCGCTTCTGGTTCTGCCCTTCTATGCCCAGAGCAGGCACGGGAGCCTGGGCAAGCATGTTCTGACACCCGCGCTGACTCTGTCGGCAGTGGCCGCCGCCACACCTGGAGATTGGCAAATCAGCATCTGGGATGAAAACCTGCTGCAAGGACCGCCCCCGCAGGAACCGGTGCCGGAGGTCGTGGGCATTACGGTGCACCTGACGTTCGCACGGCGGGCCTATGAGCTGGCTGCATGGTATCGGGCGCGCGGCGCGCGGGTGGTCCTCGGCGGGCTGCATGTGCAGTCCTGCCCCGAGGAAGCGGCGCCGCACGCCGACGCGATTTCCCTGGGGAATGGCGTCGAGACCTGGCCGCTCATCCTGCGGGACGTGGAATCCGGATGCCTCGCGCCTTGCTATGACGGCAGCTATCAAACCCCGTTTGACGACGAACCCCTGCCTCGCCGGGACCTGGTTGACAGAGCCAGCTATCTGACGGTCGCCAGCATCATTGCCACGCGCGGATGCGCGAACCGCTGCGGATTCTGCTACGTGTCCACCTCGTCGGTTCGCTCGCGCTATGAAATGCGGGCCGCCGGGACGGTTGCCCGCGAGCTGGCATCCCTCGATGAACCGTTTGGCGTGTTCATGGACAACAATCTCGGCTCGAATCGCGAATACCTCCGTTCCCTGTGCCGGGCGCTCAAGCCGGTCGGCAAAATCTGGAGCGCCGCGGTGACGGCTGATGTCGCCGACGATCCCTCGTTGGTACGGGCGATGAGCGAGGCGGGCTGCACGGGCGTGTTCCTGGGCCTTGAATCACTCAATTCGGCCAGCCTCGCCGAGGCTGGAAAGAAGAATGCCTGTTCGGAACGGTACGCGGACCAGGTTGCGGTCTTCCACGACCGGCACATCCAGGTGAATGCAAGCTTCGTGTTCGGATTTGACCATGATGATACCGGCACGTTTACACGCACGGTCGCCTGGATTGAGCGCTGCCGGATGGCGTGCGCCACGTTTCACATTCTCACCCCTTATCCCGGGACGCCGCTGTTCCGCAGGCTGGAGCGTGAGGGGCGCATCATGAACCGGGACTGGTCGCGATATGATACAGGTCACGCCGTGTTCATGCCGAAACTCATGAGTCCGGACGAACTCGAGCAGGGTTATGCCTGGTGCTACCAACAACTCTTTTCGACCCGTTCCATCTGGCGCCGCCGCCCTCAGGACGCGCGATCCATCCCGGCCTACCTGGCAGGAAGCGTTCTCTACAAGAAGATGAACTGGTTGTGGCCTGTGCTGACGCGGGCGCGATTGACGCACGCGGTATGGCGCCCGCTCATCGCCCTCTCACGCCGGCTCCGAACGAGGCCCGTCCCGGAAGTCGCGGCCGCCGGTCTCCGTGATCAGCGCGATCCCCGCGGTACGGAGCTTAATATCGCGCCGTGACTGGGAGCCAACAGCCGGGAGGATACAGAGCCGCGCGCGGCTCCGTCGCTCCTGACGATGGCTTTCGCAAAAAGAATTAACGTTTCACGCCGGAAGGGAGGAGCCTTTTCGAGTCACGCCGCCAGTGGCGGCGGCTTACCCAAATGAGTTACGTTTGCTCTCATCAATCGATTCTTCACAAAAGCGATGGAGCATGGATGATGCTATAATCCTGCTGTATTCCTTCAGCTTCCCGAGATTGAGCAGGCGATGATCCATTGGAGCATGCCACCATGCACGAAAAAACGATAAAGCGGCTGATTGCCGACCGATCACCCTTCACCACGGCCGCGTTTCTTCTTCTGTTATGCGTTGCGGCTCTGTTGAATTGCGCTCGATTCTCGCCCAGCCAGACGGTCAAAACGACGGTTGTGTCGACATCGCTCAAATCCACGTCGATGTCGCGGTGGTTACTGGACCTGGGCTACAAGAGGACCGATCTGTATCCGCTCACTTTTAAAGCTTCGAGTTGCCCTTTCATTGACGTGGATGTAGCCGGCGTTAAAGTCGCTCTCATTCTCGACTCAGGAACTTCCAGAGGCTTTGTGATCACCGACCACGCGCCTGCAATTCCGCACCGGATTGAGGGACGCCATGAGGAACTCAATGCCGACGGCAGTCACCGGGGCGAATCCCTTAGCATCCGAATCGAAGCGATGTCGGTTCTCGGGCGGGTGTTCAGAAATATGGGTGGAAGCCTCGCCGATTGGCGGATGTTTTCATCCGAACCTTTCCATGGCACCGTGGGACTCGACTTCTTCCTGGATCGGCGCCTGACCTTGGATTACCGCTCTCGGAAAGTCGGTACTACGGCTGATCCTCTGCCGGAGAAGCTCGATCCCGAGCGCTATGCCACCGTTGATCTCATTGATCCGCCCCAATCCCAGGGACATATTCTTTATGCCCGAGCCCGGGTAAACCGACGCGAAGCGATCATCTATTTTGATACCGGCTATAGCGCGTCCTTCATCGATCCGGGTTTTACCGAAGGAATTGCTCGTGTTGAACGGCCCGGGAAATTCAAGGTTTTCCGCAAGGCCGTTCCCGTGGAACTGGGCGGTCAAACATTCATTCTCGATGAACTGCGTGAAAATCCGATCAGCCGCGGACCAGGGTTTGACCAGCCCGTCGCGCTCACGCTGGGCAGCGATATCCTGTCACGCATGGTGATCACGATCGATATTCGCGCCAAGAAAATGATCATTGCGCTGGCCGGGTAGCGGAGTCCTTCCCCAGCTCACTCAGCCGTCCGGCTTCAAGCTGCAGAACGGCAGCGATTTCCTCGGGGGTGGCCGTCCCTGCGTTCACCTTGTTGATGAAGTTCTGGGTCAGGTCTGTAAAATTCGATTTTTGGAAATTGAATTTTCCAGACCTGACCCCGGTGTTTTCACTTCTTGATCGGGTAGGGCGGCGGTGGCGGCAGCTTCGCCGGATCTTTCTTCAGCAGGTCGAGGATCACCTCGATGGCTTTGTTCAGCTGCTGGTCCTCGCCGGCGAACTCCTTGGCCGGATCGTTGTCCACGACAATGTCGGGGTCGACGCCGACGCCTTCGATGACCCAGGCCTTGCCGGCAACGTCGTACCTGGAGAACTCGGGCTTGTTGAGAAAGCCGCCGTCCAGGAAGGGGAGGGTGCCCCGGATTCCGACCACGCCGCCCCAGGTTCGCTTGCCGATGACCGGACCGATCTTGTGGGTCTTGAACCGCCACGTTACCAGGTCGCCGTCGGATGCCGAGAACTCGTCGGCCAGAAGCACCTTCGGCCCGATAATCATCGCCCCGGGATTGGTCTGAGGGGTCTGGTTGCGGGCGATATCGACGAGCACCAGTTCGCGCCGCAGCCGCTCGATGATCATCGGGGAGACATTGCCGCCGCCGTTGCTTCGGACGTCGACGATCAGGGCGTCTTTATTGGCCTGCGGGTAGAAGTACTTCGCGAACTCGTTCAGCCCCGGCACCCCCATGTCCGGGATGTGGACATAGCCGACACGGCCTCCCGTGGCTGCCGTGACCTTGGCCAGATTCGTCTGCACCCAGTCGTAGTAGTAGAGGCCGCGCTCATCCGCGACCGGCACGACGACCGTGTCGCGGGCGCCTTGCGCCGCGGGCGCGGCGTTGACCCGCAGAGTCACCTGTTTGCCGGCTTTGCCGACAAACGCCTCCCAAAGGTCGCTGGGTTCGGCCGTGGACCGGCCGTCGACGGCCACGATGAAGTCGCCCTCCCTGACGTTGACCCCGATATCGGTCAGCGGGGACCGCAGCGCCGGATCCCAGTTTTGGCCCTTGAAGATCTTGGTTATCTTGAAGAACTTCGACGCCGCATCGCGCTCAATCCGCGCGCCGAGCAGGCCCATCGGCACCCGCTCGGGGCGCGGCATATCGCCGCCGCCGACGTAGGTGTGGCCCGCATTCAATTCTCCGATCATCTCGCCGATGATGTAGGTGAGGTCGGCGCGGTGGTTGACGTGGGCGACCAGGGGCGCGTACTTGGCGCGCATCGCCGGCCAGTCCACGCCGTGCATGTTGGGCGCAAAGAAGAAGTCGCGCATCTGGCGCCATGATTCATGGAAGATCTGCCGCCATTCGGCGTGGTGATCGACGGCGACTCTCATGTCGGACAGATCGAGGAAGTCGCGCGGGTCGACCCTGCCGGCCGGAGTATCGACCATGGCGAACCGCTCCCCGACGGCAAGCAGCATCTTCCTGCCGTCAGCCGAGATCTCGTAGCCGGCGCCGGCGGCGACCTGGGTTTCCGCCTGCCTGTCGAAGTCAAAGACATAGATTGCCGCCGGCTCACGAGTGCCGGCCCTGCCATAGTAGAGCCGGTTGCCGGCCGAGGTCAGCGACCGATAGTTACCCGCGGGCGTCGGCAACACGGCAATGCGCCCGGCCAGCCCGTCCAGGTCGATCCTCACAACCGGACCGGATTCCTTTGCAGCCTCGGGCGCCTTCGCGTCCGCAACTTTTACCTCCGGCTTCGGTTCGTCCTTGACCTTGACCTCGTCGCTGCGCAGCGCCAGCGGGCTCTTCGTGTCCTTCGCCAGCGTGATGAAGTAGATCTTCGACATGTCCGCGTAGATGTGCTCGAATTCAGTCTGGCTGTAGGACGGATTGAACGAGCGCGCCGACACGAAAAAGAGCAGCTTGCCGTCTGCGCTGAATGCGGGTTCGGCCACCGCGAACCAGCCATCGGTGGCCGGCGTCGCCTGCTTCGAGTCGAGCGAGTACAGGAACACGCGTCCCAGCGTCTCATCCTCGGGCTTTGCGAAGGCGATCCACTTGCTGTCGGGCGACCAGACGTAGTCGGTGATTTCGCCGGCTGGCGCCTCGGCGACACGCACCACGGCTTTCGTCTCGATGTCGACGTACTGGAGTTGCTGCTTCCGGTCGGACCACAGCAGTTTCCGGCTGTCCGGCGACCAGATCGGCTGGTACTTGTAGTTGTCGCCGCCGGATGTAACCTGGACCGCGGCGCCCTGGCCATCCTGGGGCCGGATCCAGATTTCATCTTCGCCGGTGACGTCGGAGATGCAGGAAATCCACCGCCCGTCGGGCGACCACTTCGAGTTCCGTTCGTGCACGCCCGGAGTGGCCGTGATGTTGCGGGTCGGTCCGTACTTCGCCGGCACCGTGAAAATATCGCCCCGCGCGCCGAACAAAGCCCGGTTGCCATCCGGGGCGATCTCGAAGTTCGTCACGCTCCGGCTCACATCCACGCGCGCCGGGCGTCCGCTGTCAAAGTCTTCCGCGATCGTCACGGGCACCTTGGCCGACTTCTCGGAGGCCAGGTCGAACCGGTAGAGGTAACCGCCGCACTCGAAGACAATGGCTGTATCTCCCAGCGACGGGAACTTCACATCGAACTCCGTGAAGTCTGTCAGCTTCTTCGTGCGCTTCGTGCCGAGGTCGTAGCTGTACAGATTCATCCGGTTTGGCTGGTCACGGTCCGACAGGAAGTACACGGTGTTGCCCTTCCACATCGGAAAGATGTCGAGCGCGGGATTATTCGTCAGGTTCGTAGTCGTCTTGGCAGAGAAATCGTATAGCCACACATCGTCGGCCATGCCACCCCGGTAGCGTTTCCAGGTCCTGAACTCCCTGAAAATGCGGTTATATGCCAGCCTGGACCCGTCGGAGGAATAGCTCGCAAATCCCCCGCGCGGCAGCGGCACTTCTTCCAGCGGCCCCCCGGCCGCGTTGGCGAGGTACAACTGGCCGCGGAAGTCGTTCCACTCGGTCCGTCGTGAGCGGAAGAGGATGTGAGCCGCATCCTTCCAGCCCATGACGATGTTATTGGGGCCCATCCGATCCGAGACATCGTCGCGGGCGAGCGTGGCCGTGTATGTAAGCCGCCTCGGGATGCCTCCCTGCGACGGCATCACGTACACCTCGGTGTTGCCGTCGTACTGGCCCGTAAATGAGAGTTGCGAGCCGTCCGGCGAGAAGCGGGCGAACATTTCAAAGCCGACATCGCTCGTCAGCCGTCGGGCCAGGCCGCCCGAGGCCGCAACCGTGAAGAGATCCCCGGCGTAGGTGAACACCAGCTGATTCCCATGGATCGCCGGAAAGCGCAGCAGCCTCGCTTCGGGAGGCGCGGGGGCTTGTGCCAGATTGTCGGCCACCGCGGCCAGCATGAAGATGGACAGCAACACAACCAGTGCGTGTTTCATCACAGTCATCACTCCGTAATCTGATTAAGCGAAAAATGAATACTCTACCGCTCGAGGCGGTGGCTTGGTAGTAACGGACTCAAGTCCTGTTCCGGGCAAGGCCCTGCAACATCCCGCCTTCCTGCACAAATCGGTTTTGCTTGGCGCGCGTCGGGGTCGGGATCGGTATCGGGATCGCAATCGGTTTCGGCTTTCGCCCGCGACGTTTCGTGCAAGACACATAAGCGATCACGATTGCGATTCCGGCCGGGACCCCGATCTCGATCCGTCATTTTTTGGGGCGATAGCGGTTGACGTCGGCAAACACATCGATCACCCGCACCCGGGTTGCGAATGTTGCGGCGTGCTCTACATTGGCGGGGATGTGGTACGAGTCGCCGGCCTGATACTTTCGTGTCACCCCTCCAATGGTCAACTCCATCTCGCCGTCCACGACGATGCCCCACTGCTCGCCGTGGCGATGCGGCGCCACGGCACCAACAGGATCGATATCCATGAAAATGATCTGATGATCCGGAGCCTGTGAAATCCTGCCCTGGATACCCGGGAAGGGTATGTCCGCCTCGGGAAGATTGTTGAGGAACTCTGGAAATGCCGCTCTGTTCATTGGCTGATCTCCAAAAAATCCGGGACGTCCCACACGTTTACCTGATTTTCTTCCGCTTCCGGAAATCGGTAAACGTGTGGGACGTCCCGGATATTTATTTCTTGAGCAGGCGCGTTTCTCCCTGCGACTCTGCAGTAATGGGAATTGTCAAATTTGCCGGGCTCCCGGCCGTTACGGTGCCTGCGGTGCTGGATTTTTCATCTCCTTTGACGTAGATCCCCTCTTTGATCGCAAAATACCAGGTCTGCGTGCCCTGGATGGTGCCCTCCAGGTTAAGGGTCATGCCGCCCTGCTCAATCACCCCTGCCAACGTACCTTTGGCCGTGGCTTTGACCCGGGCGCATTCATACCCGTCCACGGTTTCAAAGCCGTCGAGTTTATGCTCGTTTTTCAATGCGATTTTGATCTCGCTGGTGTCACTTTTGTCAACGATCGTGGTGTCGCTCTGCCACGTATCGCCCGTTTTGACCGGGTGGTCGGGCAGATCAGGGAAAAATGCCTGGAATCCGGCGGCGATATTCCGCTTTCCGGTTTCCCCCATGTTGTATTGAATGGAGGACGCACCTGAGACATCGGATATTTTTCCCAGACCGGAAAGGACCATATCAAAGGTTTTTCCGTTCACCGTGGCCGGATCCGGCGATGTCGTTCCCTGCGGGCTCTCGACACTGATCTTGAAGGCATCGATGGTCACGCCCAGGGTGAAATTGTTGTCTTTCAGTCCCTTTGGTTTTAATGAAAATTCCAGGCTGTTGCGGCTCAGAGTTGAAATCGACTGGCCCATCACATCCATATTCTGGGTTTCATTGCCGCTGGTCCGATACGCGAGCGCCTTCCCCTCGGGAAATTTGTAGGCGAGCGTCACAGGCTTGTCCTGAGCGACGCTTGCACCTGTCTGTTGCGCAGCCAGCCCGGCCAGGCCCAGGCATGCCATAGCCAGTACGGATATCAGTAAACGCTTTGTCATTAATCCATTCGATGTCATTTCGATCCTCGTTGAGTTGGTTGCCTCCAAATGCCCCGCGGCGTCCTTGAGCGGGCGTCACCTTTTTCGACAGGATAAAAATACCACACTCCGTATTCTCAAAGAAGAAAGCGCGAGGGGGCAAGTCTCGGGAGCGGAACCGGCGCAAGCCGAACACATCAAGAGTGAATACTCCACCGCCCAAAAACGGTGGCTTCGGTGTAACGGACTCAAGTCCTGTTCAGGGCAAAGCCCGGCGACATTCCTCTTTCCAGCACAACTCGGTTTCGCCTCGCACGAGTCGGGGTCGGTATCGGTATCGGGGTCGCAATCGGTTTCGGCATTCGCCCACGGCATTTGGTGCCATGCACAAAAGCGATCACGATTGCGATTCCGATTGCGACCCCGATACCGACCCCGACCCCGAAAATCAGCCGCCAGTCCATTCACGTCAGGCGTAACTTGCCAAGAAAAACTGCTGAAGCCGTCGCCTAAAGGCGAGGGTTTTGACCCTCCCAGCATCGGACAATAAGACGTTGGGCGGGACACCCGCGCTCCTTCACATTCCGGTGCATCCGTGAGACAATTGCATTGTTGAGGAAGAGAGCGATGACGGCAAAAGACTCAAAATCATCCTGTGTGATCTGCAATCCGGACGGGGGCCAGGAAGGGGAATATTGCGAGCCGCATCAGGAGGAGCTTCACCGCCTGGAACATCATTATGAAGGGTTTTTCCGGCTGCAGCGGGGCGCACGCGGCAAGGATCATGAGGCATACGACATCTATATGCAATCCCAGTGCGAACCGTGCGGCCGCGTGCTGCTGCAGGAAACGGATCCCGACAATCTCGCAATCACGGTGCTGCTGGTGGAGGAAGTCAAACTGGACACCGGGCTTCCCGAATATGAGGCGCTGGGAATCCGCCGCACCTGGGGGGACCTGCTGCGCATCAAGATGTCCCAGGAGCTCGTCCAGAGCTGGTACGGAAACGCGCGCGCCTGCATCGACCTGTTCCATGCCAATCTCGGAAACCAGCTGCACTGGGATGTGGAACCGCGCAATTCCACGATGGATGAAGATGAGGATGCTCCTCCTGAACCCCATTCCCACGGCGGCAAGCACTCGGTGCACTAGGTGGAGCCGGAAGCCAGGAGCCAGAAAGGCTCCATGGAGGTTTTCACTCCCGATTTGGATGAGCGCGACGCAGCGATTCTGGTTTCCGGTTCTGGCTTCTGACGGGAACAAAATCCTCGTTACGCTTCGCATGACGGGCTAATCGATCGGCTCCGACTGCTTCTTTTTCTGTCCGCTGCGCGTCAGGTGGAAGGTCGTCGCCCCGATCTTGCCGTTATTGTCGAAACTCCAGATCTCGTTGTGGTGATCGGCATCGCTGAAGACAATCTCCAGCCTGCGCATAAAACCGTCACCCGGACGGATATTTGTGCCGTCCTTGAATTCAAACACAATCTGCGTGGACTGTTTGGCAGAGCCTGCAAGTCAAGCCCGAGTGAGGTGGCCTGCGGTTCCGCATGCAAGTTGCAGCCGATTGAGCGTCTTGATTATGCAGGCATTGAAATAAGGACATGCGAGTGAATTCGATTGTCCAGGCATCCCGGTTGGGATAGAAATGTGAGTCAGGCAGCGGGCGCACCAACGCTTGACACTGTTTCCTCCGTGCGCCCGGATGTGCGAATTCTCTCCGGACCTATTGCTGGAGAACCGCCATGCTCCTCGTGCATTGCCGCGATTACGCTTTGCCTAACGATATCTATCATTTCAATTACTGCAACGGAGGCTAGCCATGAATGCTGTTCTAAGAGAGAAATCCCTGGACTGGGCGCTTGCCCATGTCTGCCGGTTTGCCGACAGCGATCATTTCGCGCGCATTTTCGAATTCCACGCCATCCAGAAAAACTGGAAAGAGGTCAGAGACCATATGCTTTCCCTTGACCTCGAAGCCTACGTCCCGCAGGCCCCTCTCATGCGCTTTGCCCCCAGACTGAACGGCACTCATCGCATCGTGCACAGGCTCGACCCGATCGACACGCTGATCTACACGGCGCTGGTGCATCAGATCTATGAGGCTGCAGAGGGGCCTCGCGATCCTGAGCCGATGCGCGCGGCGGCCTCGCGCGTGGAGGCTTCCGCCGACGGTTCCTTTTTCAAAGCCGCGCGCAGCGCATGGCAGCGGCACCTGGATGTTCTCGGCGGTCTCGCCCGGAAATTCAAGGGAGGCTATGTCCTGATGGCGGACATATTCGACTTCTTCGGCCAGATCCAGCCCCGCCTTCTCGGCCCGGTGCTGGCGGAGTCGCGCTCGATCCCCGGAGATCTTTCCCAGACTCTCATCCGGTTTTTGCTGGCCCTCTCGCCGTCTACCTCCCGCGGCATTCCGACAGGACCTGCAGCCAGCGCCGTGCTGGCCGAGGCGATCGGCGCCAACATCGACCGCGAAATCAGCAGGCATACGCGCGACTTCGCGCGCTGGGTCGATGACATCCACATATTCTTCCGCTCGCGGCAGGAAGCGCACGACACCATGCTCAGCCTGAGCGCGTACCTCGAACAGGCGCACAAGCTGGTCTTTGCGCCTGAGAAAACGCGCGTCGTGCCCGTCGAGGAGTATCTGGCCGGCTCCCACAAGGGCCTCGCGGATGAGACGGCCGCTGCCGGCCAGGCGGAGGAACGGCTGGGCCAGCTCGCCGGCGACTGGCGCCCCGCCGGGCATTATTACGGATGGAGCACGGCAGCCTCGCGGGAACCGATGCCCGGGACTCTCTGTGCGCAGCTGCGGTCCGTGCCGGAATATCAAAAGGTCGAGGATGTCTATCTCATGCATTTCAACCAGGCGATGAAAGGCAAGCCACCCGACCTTATGACTGCTAGGAGGATCATCCGGAAAGCGGCAGGATACAGGATTCGCAACCTGATTCCCGGAGTGCTGGAGCATTTTGATCACCTGATGCCGGTCATCCGGGAAACAGCGATTTACCTGAAGGCCGTGCTCGACAAGAATGATATCCGCACCTACGAGGGGCAATTCAAAAAAGCGTGGCAGAACAAACAGCAGAGCAGCTCCTATGTGAATGACTGGATGTGCCACGTGTTTTCCCATCCGGATTTCAACCAGATCGATATTCCCGCGGACTACGGCTCGCTGGTCGGCGTCAGGAACAAGGCGCTGATCGCCCTGCCCAAACGCGACGTGGAGTGGGTGAGGAAACTGGCTGCGCATATGGATGGGCTGGATCCCTGGGAGAGGCGCGCCATTCTATATGCCAGTTCGATTCTGCCGCCCGGCGAGCGCGCCGGTGTATTGGATCCCGTGCTGATGCGGGGGACGATTCTTGAGCGGTCGGTCGCACTCTACGTCCAGTCCGCCGGCCAACGGGCAACCGGCGCGGGCTCGCCCCGGGCGGGCGTATCCGCTCCGGACAACTACCCGTCGTACGGGGACAAGGGAGTGGATCTCCCGGACAACATGAAAATGATGGAGGAAATTGAGGGACTGGCGCTGCAGCTCGCGGACCAGGCAAAGATCCTGCGGGAACAGCAGGCGGCCATCGCCGAAAACAGGACTGCCCTGGATCATAAGGATGTCGAAATCAAATCGCTGGGCGGGCGGGTGGAGGCTTTGGAGCAGACCGTGAACCGGCTCCTCGCCAGACAGAAGTCTCAGGCGAAGTAGCACTAAAAGGATAAGCATGATCAAGAGTCTGACCTATGCCGCCACGAAAACTTATCTCGAGTGCGCTTACCGGTTCCAGCTCATCTATCTGGAGCAACGTCCCGCACCCGTCGCGCTGTCTCTGTTCCTCGGCAGCACATTGCATCTGGCATTGGCGACATTCTACCAGCGCGGGATTGAAGGCAATCCAATGACGTGCCGGGAATGCGAGTCATTCTTCACCGAAGCGCTTCGCAAGCAGACAGTATTGCAGCACATGCCGTCCGCGCAGGGCGTGGCCTGGGAGGACCGGGATCCCCGGTCGCTGGAAGCGGAAACTCTCCCGCTCTTGAGGCTGTACCTGAACTGGGCGGAAAAGACCGGCCTCAGCCCTGCCTGCGTGGAACGCGAGGTGCGCCGGACTGTGGGCGGCCTGCCGATCTACGGGCGCATCGACCTCATCGACCGCAGCGGCATCGTCATCGACTGGAAGACGACGCAGGCTTATGCGGAGCAGGCGGAAGCGGGAAATGTGCTCCAACCGCTGTTCTATGCGGCGCTCCTCGGCCGTCCGATCGAGTTTCATTTTCACTACCTGCATAAACTGCCCGCGCTTGAGATTCGCTGGGAAACCCGGTCGGTGAGCCGAAGCGCGATCCAATGGCTGACGCAGGAATTCCTGCCGCCGGTCTGGGAGGCGATGCGCTGCGGTGTCTATCCTTATGCCGACCCGTCCAGCCGCACCTGCTCTCCATCCTGCTGCGATCATTGGGGGACCTGCAAAGGCGGAGCACTGAGATCCGATGCGGGAGCGGGAAAGCCGCCCGCATCGGATCCGGTTTGATTTGCCTACAGCTTCGTGCCCAGGCGATCCCACACGGATTCGCCATCGCCGATCTTGTCAGTCTTCAAGTGCGGGAACGTCTTGAAGAGGAAATAGGCGAGCGGCAGGACTCCGATCAGGATAATGACCGAGTCGGGCAATATGCGCAGCTGCCCGAGGAAGGAAACCAGCGGACGCTCGAAAAAGCTCGCGTCCCGGGCAATCCAGAGTCCTTCCTTGTAGCTTGTCCAGACCTGCATGATCCCCACCGGGAAAAGAGTCAGCAGGGTCATCGCCAGCAGGCCGCCGTTCAGCCCCCAAAAGGAGAGGGCCAGCGGACGGTCGTTCCACTTTTCCTTGCGTACCAGGCCGCGCCAGGAAAACAGCAACAGCGCGATCGAGAGCATGCCGTAGACTCCGAAGAGGGCGCCATGCCCGTGGTTTACCGTGAGGTAGGTCCCATGCTCGAAGTAGTTGATCACGGGAAGATTGATCAGAAAGCCGAAGACCCCGGCGCCGAGGAAATTCCAGAAGGAGCTGGCCACGAGAAAGTACATCGGCCAGCGATAGGGGAATTCGCGCCCCTCGGCGCGGATTGACTTGTATTCCAAAAGGCCGCGCACCACCAGGCCGAACAGAGGCACCGGCTCAATCGACGAAAAAACCGATCCGATCGCCAGCCAGTACGAAGGCCCGCCATACCAGAAATAATGGTGAGCCGTGCCAAGGATCCCACTGAGGAACACCAGGGACGCGGTGAAATAAGCAACGCGCAGCGCGGCGCCGGCCGACGCCAGCCCCATGGCGACCAGCAGCACCGAGATCACCGCAACGCCGAAAAATTCAAAGATGCTCTCCACCCAGAGGTGCACCACAAACCAGCGCCAGTAATCGGCGACCGTGAGATGGGTGCCCCGGCCGAAAAACAGGCCGAAGCCAAAAAAGACCACCACGAGAACGGCGCTGAGCACATAGAAATTCACCAGCGCCCGGAAATCCGGGTTGCTGATCCGGGAAGTCCGGTTGCTCACCGCCCGGTAGACGATCACCAGCCACGCCAGCAGCCCGATGAAGAGCAGGATCTGCCAGAGGCGGCCTAGTTCGAGATACTCCCATCCCTGATGGCCGACCCAGAACCATGCCTGGCCGAAGAGACCCTTGATCCCCGCGACCTCCCCCGCGAGGCTGCCCACGGCGACAAGCAGAATCGCCGCAAACAGAATCTGCACCAGGATCCCCTGGCCGCGCGGCTCACGCCCCCCCACGATCGGCGCCAGATAAATCGCCGAAGCGACCCAGGTGGTCGCGATCCAAAAGATGGCGAGCTGCAGGTGCCAGGACTTGGCCCAGCTGTAAGGGATCAGCTGGCCGACAAACGGCAGGTAGAAGGTGCCGGGATGCACCGTGTAGTGCGCCAGCAGGCCGCCGAACGAGGTCTGGACAAGAAACAGCAGAATCACCACGAGGAAATACTTCGCCGCTTTCATCTGGCTGGAAGTCAGCGGCATATCGACGAGTTTTTCGGCCAGCGGCACCCCGACCGCCTCGCCGTAAAAAAGGCGGTCGCGGTGCACCCAGAAAATGAACAGCCCCAGGGTGAGGAACAAGGATATGATGCCGCCAATCGACCAGATGTAGGTCTCCGACGTGGCCACATTCCCGACACTGCGGTCGGCCGGCCAGTTGTTGGTGTAGCTGTACTCCGACCCCGGACGGGCGGCAGAGGCAACCCAGGCAGTCCAAAAGAAGAATCTGCTGATCTGCTTGCGCTCCTCGGTCGTGGGAATGGTGCCGGGGAGAAAGCCGTACCTGTCATCGCCGTCCCGGAAAGTGCGCTCCCAGAATTGCCCGAGATCTTCAAGCGCCGCGGCTTGTCCGGCGGTTAGCTTCAGCTTGTCGGCGGCAGCGTCGAAGTTGTTGGCTTTCATCTCGCGGCGCAGCCGCAGATCGACAAGGTCCCGCTCTTCGGCCGACAGCTCCGCGTAGCCCTTATTGTACGCGGATCGAGCAGTGTGCTCGCGCACGACTTCGCTGATCCGGTGCAGGGTCACGGCGGAAAACTCCATGCCGCGCTGCGACCCGTGCCCCCAGACGCTGCCGTGATCCATCAGCCCGTAGCGCTGATAGACGTCCTGCCCGGCGAAAATATCCGCTCCGGTGAAGAGCACAGCCCCGTCCGGACCGGTCACCTGGCCGGGATACGGCGGCACCTCATGCCTGGCGGCCAGGCCGCCGAGAAGCAAACCGCCCATTGCGACGATGAAGCAGATGATCGCCGCACGTTTCAAGGTTTGTGTGGTCATCATTTCCTCCTTCAAAATGTAATCCGGGACCGAGTTGCGCTCTTTTCAGAGCCACACCCGTTCTGGAGTGCGGCGACTGGTCGCCGCTTGCCCAGCCTTGGTCCACCGCCAAACTGGGCGGCTTGCCGCCCTGCTGCACGGTCCGCGGAGCACCCTCGGCGGCAGCAAGGGTGTTGCGGCAGTATCGGGCTCCGCAAAGCGGCGACCAGTCGCCGCACTCCAGAACGAGCCGGCCCCGTCTTGATGACGGCGAAGTGTCGCAGAGATTGGATGTACTCCATCCGCTCGCTTCGCTTTTTGTACTCATCGCCTGATCTATCTGCCTGGTAAAAGTTTGTATAAGGAGCAGGGCAGGCCGCCGCGCGGCTCCCTCTTATGTGAACCTTAATTCACGTTGCCGACAAAAAAATCACCTGGCGGCGATCGAATCGCGAAAAACCGGCCAAGCTTTCTTCACATGCCTGGTCACATCGAACTCGTTGCCGCTCAAGTGCCACAGGATGGCCGCCGGCTGGATCAATCCGAGAAACATGACTGCGACCGTCGCCGGATCGAGGTCCTTCCGAACCTGTCCTTCCGCCTGCCCCTGAGTGACGATGGCCGCCACCTTCTTGAGGTAGCTGCTCACCATCTCATACACACGGGCTTTCTTTGCGGCATTTCCCCGGTGCAGCTCGTCGGAAAAGACAATTCGCAAAATCCCCTGGTTTTCACGAATCACATGGACGTGGGCCGAGAGGAGGCGCTTCAGCCTTTCGAGCGCGTCCGGTGTCTGTTCCGCGACCATCGCCACGTTGCGGTGCAGCCGCTCCCGGATCAGGTCGATCACCGCATCGAGGAGATCCTCCTTGCCCTTGAAGTGGCGGTAGATCGCCGACGGCACCAGGCCCACGCGCCGGGCGACCCGCGCGACGCTGAGCCCCGGGAGCCCGTGCCCGGCAATGATGGCCAGCGCAGCCTGCGCCAGCTGTTTCTGCCTGATCTCCGTATCGAGCTTGTCCAATGCGACCCGCCGGCAATGTGAATTAAGATTCACAAATTACGTTTCCCGGCCGCCCGTGTCAACCGAAAATATGATAAAAATCCGGGACGTCCACCACGTTTACCTGATTTGCGTCGCATTTCAATAATGAGGCAAATGGAAATGAAGTTAACGAGGTGGACGTCCCGGATTTCCCGCTTCCGGTTTTTGGATCCGCGTTGTTGTCGGCTGTCAGGCGATGTGCTGCATGGCATTGACGAACTCCCGCCCCGACATCGGGGGAGGAAGGGGCTTGCCATCCAATTCGTAGAGACGAACGGTTTCTTGGACGATTTCGCAGAGGTCGGCAAAAACCTTTTTGGCATCCGATCCATGGCAACCGCCGTAAAACAGTTCCGGGCAGCTTCCGATAAAGCAACCGTCCTCATCCGACCATTCGACGAGTTTTGTATATTTATCCCCCTTGTTCATTGCTTCGACTCCTCAATCGCCAGCCGTACGGCTTTTTCCTGGTAACTCAGGGCATCATCGCCTTCGTGGCCAGACAACGTTACAGGCTTTCTCACTTTCGGATGGACAAAGTTCCTGTGGCTCCCTTTTCCACCCCTATCCGCGAAGCCGGCATCTTTTAGATTTTTGATGAGGTCGCGCAGTTTTCGCGGCACCCATTCTCCTTATCGCATTGGATTTCTCAGTGCACCAGTTTCCCCCCGGAGGTTTGTTCTGAGACCGCGTCTGAAATTATATCACCAAACCACTCCATTCGGCGGACGATGCACGCTACCTGGCAGGCAGTACCAGGAATCCGGCCCGCGAGACTTGCCTCAGGGCGGGATCCGATGTATCTTCGTGCGTAAATTTTCGGTTCCGGGATTTCCCAGGCCTCCCTGCAGGTCAGGCGCAGTTCCCGGAAGCACTCATCAGATTGGCGGTTACGCATGGCCAGCACTTCCGGTGTGACTTGCAGAGTTACCGGCCGTGCGGGGCATGAGAATCGAGCCGCAGCACAAGCAAGGAGGGATCCTCGTGAGCCTGAATGAGAGCGTCCTCGGCTCCGTGGTCGAGGCGATCGGCGAGACGCCGCTCGTAGCCTTAGCGCGGCTTGGAAGGGGCCTGGAGGGGACGATCCTGGCAAAGCTCGAGTATCTCAATCCGGGCTTTTCCAAGAAGGACCGAATTGCCCGCCAGATCATCCAAGACGCCGAGACGGATGGGAGGCTCCGTCCGGGCCAGACCGTTGTGGAATTGACTAGCGGAAATACCGGGACCGGGCTGGCCATCGTTTGCGGGATCAAGGGCTACCCGTTCTTGGCGGTCATGTCGAAGGGTAACTCGCCGGAACGTGCCCGGATGATGAGGGCGTTGGGGGCCGAGGTGATCCTGGTGGAGCAGGCGCAAGGATCGGTCCCGGGTGAGGTTTCCGGGGACGACCTCAGGCTCGTCGAGGAAGAGACCATCCGAATCGTCAAGATGCGCCGGGCCTTCCGGGCGGACCAGTTTCAGTTGGCGGGCAACCGCCGGGCGCACTATCTCCACACCGGTCCGGAAATCCTGCGCCAGACCGGCGGACGGATCGACGCGTTTTGCGACTTTGTGGGGACAGGCGGGAGTTTCGCGGGCTGCGCTGCCGCACTGAAGGAGCATAATCAGGCGATCCGCTGTTTCGTGGTGGAGCCGGAAGGGGCCGCCGCCCTGAAGGGCGAGGCCGTGACCAATCCCGGCCACCGGATCCAGGGCGGGGGCTATTCGATGGCCGACCTCCCCTTGATCAATCCGGACCACGTGGACGGCTATCTCACCGTGCCGGACAGCGAGGCGATCCACTGGGCGCGGCGGCTGGCAAAGGAGGAGGGTGTCTTCGCCGGTTTCTCCTCCGGCGCCAACGTGGCGGCGGCCGCTCAACTCCTGCAAGGGGAACTGCGCGGCAAGACCGTTGTCGTGTTGATATCCGATTCAGGATTGAAATACCTCAGCACCGGCCTCTGGCCATAAGCCGTAATTCGGGGACGTCCGCCTCGTTTACCTGATTTCCGTCGCGTTTCTAAAATGAGGTAAACGAGGCGGACGTCCCCGATTTCCCCGGATTTCCGGATTTGTCATTTTCTTGACCTGGATCAAGGAAATGGCATCGCATCTGCACGATAATGAACGGCGACTTCGCAGGAGTGTGCCATGAGTTTGTCTGAGATGCGCTGTCCGGGACAGAACACGATGTTCTGGAATCCCGACGACATTTACGATGTAGCCTGTCCGAATTGCGGCAAGGGGGTTGAATTCTGGAAAGACGATGCCCGGCGGACCTGCGAGTGCGGACACAGGTTTTCAAATCCGAAACGGGACTTCGGCTGCCTGGCCTATTGCAAATACGCGGAAAACTGCATGCCCGAGATGTTCGTGGGGGAAAGCCTGCAGGCGATCTACAAGGACCGGCTGATCGCGGCTCTCGCGCAGGCGTTGCAGCTGGATGCGGCGCGGCGGAGACGCATTTCTGAAGCAGCGGAACTAGGGCAGGAGGCTCTTGCGGCAAAGGGGTGCGAACCCCTGGTGGCAACCGCTGCCGCCCTGATGTCCCACCTCGTCGGCGAAGACCCTTCGGGCTCCGGCGCCATCACCTTGGACGAGGCAAGGGCGCGAGGAATTCTGTCCAAAGTGGGAACCGAGCCTCAGGTGATCGACCTCATCTGTGCCATGGTCTGGCACAGCACCGAGGAAGCGCGGGCTTCCCGGCCAATGCCGCATGGTTTTTGATATTTGGCCGCGGTCACACGGTCGGGCATGAAAACAGAGCCGCGCGCGGCTCTGTCCGGATCGGCAAACAGGCGGGATTATCTGTTCTATTCGGATCGGGAAAAGAAAAACTATGCGGCATTGGGCGGGACGCCCGCAAAATCCGCCTACACCCTGCGATTCTCGGCTGCAGCATACACAAGGTCCGTGGTGAGAACCGGTTCTTATTGAATTACGGGTGTTTTGCGGGCGAGACGCCCGCGCTCCCTGCGCTGGACGTCCACATGCGACAGAAAATCAACCGTTGGACAGCCTCTGGCGGCCGGGCCGTGAAAATTCCAAATCCTGCCTTGAAATAGTTCCTGTTTTTCGTCAAAAGTAGCTTGCACGATCCCACACGCTGTCCACAGGAGGTCCAGGATGAAACGACTCTTCTTGCTTGCCCTCATGTTCTCCGCCTTTGTTATGGCCGCCCAACGGCCCGGCTCTACCCCCAAGGCGACTGCGTTCGAAGCAATCGATCGCAACGCGGGGGAAATCGCAAAAGTCGGCGACGCCATCTACAGCTTCGCCGAGCTCGGGATGCAGGAATACGAGACCAGCGCACTTTGCGCGCAGGTGCTCAAAGACATGGGCTACACGGTTCAGACCGGCATCTCCGGAATCCCCACCGCCATTCTCGCAAGTTACGGATCGGGAAAGCCGGTCATCGCCGTCCACGTGGAATACGACGCGCTTCCCGCCGGGTCCCAGGAAGCGGGGGTGACCGAAAGGCGGGAGGTCGTCAAGGGGGCGCCCGGCCACGCCGAAGGCCACAACACCAACGCCGCACTCTGGGTCGGCGCCGCGTTTGCGATCAAGGAGGCAATCGACAGGCACAAGCTTCAGGGGACCATCAAGCTCTTTTCGGCTCCTGCCGAGGAACAGGGTATCAGCCGGCCCTATTTCGTGCGCGACGGCTACTTCAAGGATGTCGACGCGGCATTTCACGCCCACGTGGGCTCCGACCTGTCGACCAGCTACGGGCTCCGGCAATACGCGGTCATGTCGGTCGAGTACGAGTTTTTCGGCAAGACGGCGCATGCCGCCAGCTCGCCCTGGACGGGGATCAGCGCCGCGGATGCGGTCAAATTGATGGACGTCGGCTGGGACGTTCTCCGCGAGCACCTGCCCCCGACTCAGCGCAGTCACTCGGTGATCGTCGATGGGGGCATCCAGCCGAATGTCGTCCCCGACCGTGCAAAGATCTGGTACTACTTCCGGGAATCGACCTACGAGGGCGCCAGGAACTTGTATGACCGGGCCGCAAAAGTCGCGGAAGGCGCCGCCCTGATGACCGGGGCCACCTGGAGGGAATCGATCCTCTCCGCATGCTGGCCGACGCGGGACAACCGGACCATGGCCGAGGTGGTCCAGGCCAACATAGCAGAGGTGGGGATGCCGGTCTGGACCGGGGAGGAACAGGAACTGGCGAAGCGCATCCAAGCGGCGGCCGGCGTAAAACCAACCGGGCTTGAATCCCGTCTGACACCACTGCGGCCTGCCGTTCAAAGCGCGTCCTCAAACGATTCGGGAGACATCACCTGGACGGTGCCGCACGGCCGGCTTACATTTCCCTCCAATGTTCCCGGCGTTCCCTTCCATCACTGGGCGGCCGGGATCGCGGAGGCGACTTCCATTGCCCACAAAGGCACAATCGCGGGCGCCAAAGTCATGGCCGGGTCGGTCATCGATCTTCTGTCCCGGCCCGAACTCCTGCCCGCGGCGAAAGCGTCATTCCAGAAAGAGGTGGAAGGCTCTTCCTACCGCTCCCTCCTGCCGCCTGGTCAAAAGCCGCCGGTGGACCTGAATGCGGAGGAAATGGCGAGGTTTCGCGATCTGATGAAGCCCCGCTACCTGAAGGTTCCGATCCGTTTCAAGTAGCCCGGTCACCGGTGTTCCGTGGGTAATAAATGCTTCTGGATTTTCCCCAGGGCGGTGCGCGGCAGCTTTTCGACGATGATGAAATGGCGCGGAACCTTGAAGCTGGCCAGGGAGGCGCGGCAGGCTGATTCCAAGGCCGTTGTGTCCGGAGCGCCCCGAGGTACGATGTAGGCAACCGGGACTTCCCCGCGCAGCGCGTCGGGGACACCGACCACGGCGGCCTCGGCGACCGATTCCTGTTCCTGGAGAAATTCCTCGATCTCGCGCGGATAGATATTGAAACCTCCGGAGATGATCAGATCGCTGCGCCGCCCCTGCAACGTGTAATAACCGTCCCGCGAGCGGACTGCCAGGTCCCCGGTGCGGAAATAACCGTCCACGAATGCCGCCCTGGTCGCATCCTCGCGGTTCCAATACCCTGAAATCACGTTGGGCCCGCGCAGGTAAATTTCGCCGGTTGCGCCCTCCGGCACCGGATTGCCATCCTCGTCTAGCAGCCTGACCGAAACACCCGGCAGCGGCAGCCCTACGGTCCCGGCGCGGCGCTCGCCCGTGTAAGGATTGCTGATGTTCATGAGCGTCTCCGTCATGCCGTAGCGCTCGAGGATCACATGCCCGAAGAGCCGGTGGAAATCCTCGAGCACCTGTGCCGGCAGGGGCGCGGAGCCCGAAACGAAGAGCCGCATGAAACCGCCGATCTCACGCGCCTCGTCGGCGGGCGTTTCGAGCAGCCGCACGTAGATCGTCGGAACGGCGAAAAACAGAGTGGGTCGGAAGTCGCGAAACTGCGCGGCCGCCGCCTGGTGCTCGAAACGCTCCAGCAGCCGCATCCGGCATCCGCTGATGAGCCACACGTGCAGCCCATTGCCCAGGCCATGCACGTGGAACAACGGCAGCGGGAGCAGGAAGCGGTCGTCCGCCGTAATCTGCCAGCAGGTAAGGAGGTTGAGCGCGTTGGCGGCAAAGTTGTTGTGGCTGAGAATCGCACCCTTGGAGGCGCCCGTGGTCCCTGACGTGTAGACAAGCGCCGCGGCGGCGTCCCCGTCGAGGGGAACCGTCAGCCGCTCGGAACTCTGGTGCAGGGCCTCTGCGGACAACTCATCCGGGCGCCACACCGGCACTCCGGCAGGAAATTCCTGCGCCGCCGTCACCACGGCGCGCGGCTCGGCATCGCTGAGGATATGAGTGATCTCGCGTTCCTTATAGAGGATATTGACCGGCACGAAGATCACCCCCTGCTTTATGCAAGCCAGGAAGAGATCAATCATCTCCACGCAGTTAGCGAGGTACGCGCAAAGGCGGTCACCGGAGCGCAGGCCCCGGTGCGCCAGCAGCCGCGCCATGCGATTGCTCCGGGCATCGATGTCGGCGAAGGTGAATTGCCGGCCGCGAAACTCGAGGGCCACGTGGTCGCGGCGGTTCTGAAAGGAAAGATCGAAAAGGTCGCTCAGGTTCATGATTCGTGAATTCCGAACGTGCTCGCCAGCGCGAGCACGGAAAAGCCGCCCAGGGCAAGGAAGCTCGATTGAAAGCTTCCGCTCCAGTCCACGAGCCGGCCGATCAGCGGCGGCGCCGCGAGGATCATGACGATGCCGAGCATGTTCACAAGCCCCATGGCCGCGCCGGCCCGCCCCGGGTAAAGCGCCGCGGCGCGCGTGAAGAGCGCGGCATAAGGGCATCCGCAGCCCACCCCGATGAATACGATGGCGAGCGCAGTCCAAACCACCGAGTTCCCTGCCGGCGCAAGGAGAAAACAACCCGCCGCGCTGAAGACAAGGCTGAGGCGGAGAAGCGGGCGGACACTCATCCGGCGCACCAGAACTCCACCCAGCGGCCGCATGACGATGCCCAGCATCAGCGCGATTGAGCCTATCATCCCGGCGCGTACCGCATCGATCTGCAGCCCGCGGCGCAGAAAGGTCGTGATCCAGGCGCTGACGACGAGCACGAGCCCGAAAGACGCCATCTGCACCAGCCCGAGCAGCCACAGTTGGGGATTGGCGATCATGCCGCCGAAGCTGCCCGGCGGGTGGTGCTGCCTGCCGGACGCCGGTGCCACAGCCACCCACAATACCCAGGCGGCCGTGGCCACCGCCGCGGTGGCCAGAAATCCTCCCTGCCAGCCGAAAGCGGCGGCAAAACGGGGCACGGCAAAGATTACGAAGCCGGAGCCCAGCAGAATCGAGCCGCCGTAGTAACCCTGGGCGACGTGCGCGCGGCTGCCGGGATAGGCCGCCGAGACATAGCGCGCCCCGGCGACGAAACAGCTTCCGGTTCCCAATCCGACAAAGATTTTCCACAGCAGCAACTGCCAGTAGCCCGATGCGAAGGCAATGCCAAAGTTGCCCAGGCATACCTGCGCCAGCGCGACGGTTACGACCCGCCGGGCTCCCAACCGGTCAGCCATATGACCGCCGGGAATCTGCATCGCGGCATGCGTCAGGAAAATGCCGGTGGTGAGAAAACCGGCCAGGGCCAGGCTGAATCCGAACGCCTGGGTGAGCGCCGGCACCAGGGGCGCGTGATTGGTGTAGTTCGCGGAAAACGCAAACCCCACGACGCACGCGCAAATAAGATCTAGGTTGCGCACTTTTTCCGCTTGTTTCTCATCGAGGAGCTTCGCAGTATCAGGCATTGTGTCATTGTATGCGAGGATGATCACAAAACATGAAGGGAAATTTGCGACTGGCGCCTGTCAAATCCCGAAGGTCTTTCATGTTGACGACGGGCGGCGGAAGTGGGAAAGTACGCCCCAAGATCCGAATCGCGACAGCAGCGGTTACCAGCCGCTCTTGACTGGAGGTTGCCATGAGATCCAACAGACGAGATTTCCTATTCATGTCCGCCGGGCTGGCAAGTGCGTCCGCGCTTTCGTGCGGCACCAGGAAGCCTGAGGAAACCGGAGGGACGGCCGCACCGAGCGGCAGTCCGGCCGCTTCCCTTCCGGAACCGGTGCGTGCCTTGCGCCCCATGACCGGCGGCATCGTTCCGATTGACGACAACGAGCGCCGGGCGCGAATCGAGAAAGCGCAGCGTCTGATGAAAGAGAACCGCATCGGCGCCATTTTCATGGAGGGCGGATCCAGCATGTTCTATTTCACGGGCGTGCGCTGGAGCAACAGCGAACGGATGTTCGCGGCGGTTCTGCCTGCAAAAGGCGAGCCCGTGTGGGTCTGCCCGAAGTTCGAAGAGGACCGGGCGCGGGAATTGATCCGCTTCGGCACCGATATCCGCACTTGGGAGGAAGATGAAAGCCCGTATCGGGTTGTCGCGGGAATCCTCAAGGATCAAGGGATCTCGACCGGCCGCGTCGGCATGGAAGAGCGCGTCCGCTTCTTCCTGTTTGACGGCACCCGCAAGGAAGCCCCCGGGATCGAATTTGTGAGCGCCGATCCCGTCACCGCCGGCTGCCGCACGATCAAATCGCAAGCGGAGATCGCGCTGATGCAAAAGGCCTTCGACATCACGATGGCCGCTTACAAGGCGGCATTCGCCACGTTAACCGCCGGCATGACCCAGCTCGATTTCCGCCGCAATGCCGAGTCGGCGTTCAAGGCGCTCGGCATCGAAGGATCCGCCGGCGCCCAGTTCGGCATCTACACCTCGTTTCCGCACGGCAGCATCCAGCCGCAGAAACTCAAGGAAGGCGATGTCGTGCTCGTCGACGGCGGCTGCGCGGTCGAGGGATATCGATCCGACGTAACGCGCACGACGGTGTTCGGGAAGCCGACACAAAAGCAGATCGAAATCTGGGAACTGGAAAAGAAGGCGCAGGCAGCCGCGCTGGCCGCTGTCAAAGTCGGCGTACCGTGCGAGGCGGTCGACGCCGCGGCCCGCAAGGTCATCACGGACGCGGGACTTGGCCCCGGTTACAAGGTTCCGGGACTGCCCCACCGGACCGGCCATGGCATCGGGCTCGACGGGCATGAATGGACCAACCTGGTGCGCGGCAACAAGACACCGTTGCAGACCGGCATGTGCTTCAGCGATGAGCCGATGATCGTCATTCCCGGCGAGTTCGGCTGCCGCATCGAGGACTGTTTCTACGTAACCGAGCAAGGCGCGAAGCTGTTCACCCAGCCGAGCCCCTCCATCGACCGCCCCGTCGCGTAAACAAAACCCAGGGACGCCCTCGACTTTCCCGAACGGAGCGCGGGCGTCCCGCCCAATGCCGCATAGTTTTAGACGCATGGCGCCCATGGCGCGTTTGGAGTGCGGCGACTGGTCGCCGCTTTCAACAGCCTGGTGCTGCCCCACACCGGCAGCTTGCTGCCGGGATGGCCGCGGTGCGCCTGTAGCCGAGCATTGGTCTCTCCTGAAAACGGCAGCAAGCTGCCGTTGCCCGGCCAGAACACGATTTCCAGAGCGGCGACGAGTCGCCGCACTCCAAACGCGCCCTTCAGGTCTTGAATCAGGCCAATTCAAAACTCGGGACGTCCCCGGATTTAGGCAACGATGTGGACCAGGTAGGGCCAAGTCCGCCATACAGAAAGCGGCAGGAAGCGCGAGCCTGTTCTATTGCATCTGGCGAAAGACAGGATGGAGCGGGAATGGGAGAGGAACACGTTGGGCCGTGCTCCTCTCCGGGTGTCGCATAAGTTGGAAGTTAGAAGTTGATGCGGCCGACGATCTGAATTCTGCGACCGCTCGATCCGGATGACGTAATCTGGCCGCAGGTCTGGCTGCTGCCGGCGCAAGTATCCTTGTCGATGTTGCTGAAATTGAAGGCGTCGTAGAACTCGCCGCGCAGTTCAAAGCTCCTTGACTCCGAAAATCTGATCATCTTCACCAGGCTGAGGTCGAAATTCACGAAGCGAGTCCCCCTGACATAGTTGCTGCGCGCCACGCAGTCGCCGCTGACGATCTGAATGCAGTCCTTGGTATTTGCCGGTGCAACGTAGCGGCCGGTAGGCACGCCGAGCGTGGTGCTGTAACCGGTCGCCGAGGTGGCGCTCACGTTGTAGGCCTTGATTGTGTTGTCGATGATGTCTTGCGGCAGGGCGTAGATTTGCCTGTTGACATCATCAAAGCGCAGCCGGTACACACTGCGCAGTTGATCCAGGGTCATGCCGACCAGCCGGACGTTGCCGAAGTCCTGCAGGTCGCCGCTCTGGATGCGGCTGACGCCATAGAAGTCCCAACCGCCAAATATCCGGCTGATGACCGGATGCGCATTGGTAAGCAGCGTGCGGCCTCTGCCAATCGGCAGCTCATAGAGCCAGCTAAACTTGAGGGCGTGCGGCGCCGCGTCGCCGAGGTTCTTGTCCCACGGTCTGCGGAACGAGAGTCGCGATGTGCTAAAAGATTTCGCCCACACGTAATTGGCCTGAACGAGCAGGCCCTTGGACATGCGGCGGCGCAACTCCACCACCATGGAGTCATACCAAGTCATGCCCCCATTGCCCTGTATGGTGGCGCCACCCTGCAGATTCGGATTGACGATGAAGAAATTCGCCGCCAATCCCCCGGCCAGGGCGTTGGCCCGGCGCGTCGCGTCACTCCAGAGATTGCTGGCATAGCTTGACGGATTCGGATTCATCTGTGCCAGCGTATTCACCCACGTCGTGCTGGTGAAATTGGAAGAAGTGTATTTGGTGGTGTCACCGGACTGGGAAGCCGGAATTCCGCTGAAGTAAGCCAGAGTGATCGGCAATGGCGAGGTCCCGGTATTGGGCCCGGCATACTTGAAGGTATTCCCGCGGCCGGCCGCCATGTTTGCCTGCAGGTTGGCCATCGCCAGCTTGAATTCGTCGAACATTCCGTTCTCAACGATATTCTGCTCGTTGAGATTGAAGGTCTGCCACATCTGCAGGCCGCGCGTGGCAACGTATCGAACCTCGATAGCCATGTTTCGGTTGAGTTCGCGCTGGAGACCGAACGACCATGACTGGGCGTACGGCGTGCGTAGGTTGGGATCGAAAACTCTGATCGAGTCGCTGACGACTCCCGTGATCGGATAAACCGGTGACGTCGGGAAAGCGGGGGGGCCAAGCCGGCTCCGGTCACGGAACAGGAGCGGCCAGGTATCGCTGCCGACGCCGCTCACCAGGTTCCCGAGATTCACGTTGCGGGTGGCCGTAACAAACAGCCCGGGGTTGCTGCTGAAGTTGCCGATGTACGAGCCCATCCCCATGCGGCTGAAAGCCAGCGAATAGCCGCCACGGACCACGGTCTGCCCGCCGCCGCCCAGGATCCGTTTGAGCCAGCCATCCTTGGCATTCGGGCTCCACGCAAAGCCAAAACTCGGAGCGAAGTCATGGTATTGTTGATTGGCGGCCTTGGTGCCCTCTTTGTATTGAATGAATGTCGGCGAGATGCCGGTTAAAGTGCCGGGCTTGAAGAGATTGCCGACTCCGGAAACTCCCCAGACATCCGCAACGGTGGCTGTCGTGTATACACTGTTGAGGGGAACGAACGGAAACTGCAACTCCCAGCGCAGGCCATAGTTGAGCGTCAGGCCCGGACGCATGCGCCAGGAATCAGCCACAAAGATCCCCATGTCACGCATGTAGCCGCGGCCAACTCGAGTCCCATTATATGTGTATTTATTGGTAATTTCATTCAGGTAGGCGGTGCCGCCGATCTGCGAGACCCGCCCGGTCAGGACCGCATATAGGTTTCGGGCTGCGGTAAGCTGGGCGGTGGAAGCGCCTGGAAAGTTTACCGATCCGTTAGTCGAGTCAAACAGAATCCTTGCCGGGTCGTAGGTGGTGTCCACCCCGAAGCTGATTGTAGGCACTAAGACCTGATTCAGGATCCATGTGCTGAAGTGGCTCCAGTTGACGCCAAAACTCAGATTGTGCGTGCCCTTGCTCCAGGTCAGCGTATCCTCGATCGTCATGGACGGTGCGCTGCGGCGGCTTGGGGTGTTCTGACGGTAGGCGTTGCTGATGCCGGCTGCACTGATGCCCAGGGCAAAGCCACCCTGATCAGCCACTGGCCCCGTAAACGATGCGGCGCTGACATTCGGGCTGAACTGAATGCTCCCGCCTTGGCCGCCAAAGCGCCCCTCGTTGACGAGCCTGGGTGTCAGGGTCGAACGCAGCGCTGCCGTATACGTGAAGCGGTTCGAGCCTTGGGTGCCCCAGTTCGGGAAGCCCGGATAGGCCGGCTGCATGCTGTTGGTGGTGTCGTAGGGAAGGTGGTAATACTTCTGGTGGTTCTGGGTTATCTCCAGGCGGTGCTTGCCGGTCAGATTGAAGTCTCCACGAAGCGTGAGGAAGCGGCTTCGGCCGCGACCCTTGTTTACGAAGGTGAATGTCTGATAGAGGGGATCCGTCGAGTCTTGCAGTGCCCCTTGGGCTGTCGAAGTTCGAATGTCGGCCAGCAGCTTCTGAATCGTCGGGTCCATGGTGGACGTCTGCCCCTTGGCGGCTGCCAGCGCAAGCAAATCGACCTTGTTGGGATTGGTCTGCGAGCCATATAGGAAGAATCCCTGCTCAGCTAAGGGCTTGATAATAGTCCGGCTGTCCGTCGTTGAATTAGGCGAACGGGATTCCTCATAATTGATGAAGAAGAAGGCCCGGTCGCGGCCGTTGAAAAGTTTCGGAATGCTGATGGGCCCGCCGGCGCGGCCGCCGAATTGATGCTGGTTCTGCGGCGAGCGCGGCGCTTTGCATTTGCTGAACTCGGTCGCTATCTGTGCTGGCGTGCACGGCACGACCGTGCCGTCATAGTTGGGCGCCACGTTGCGGTTGTTAAACCAGGTATTGGCATTGAGCACCCTGCTGCGATGGTACTCGTAAAGGCTCCCGTGGTACTCGTTGTTCCCCGAGCGGGTGACGAACTTGATCTGGACCGCGCCCTGGCCGCCACTCTCGGCCCCCGGCGTGGCCGTGGAAATGGTGACCTGTTCGGTAGCGTCCAGGCGCGCGCTTACCATTGTGAAGAAGGCATCTGATGATCTATTGTAGTTGTCCTGCATGTTGACGCCGTCAACGGTGATGTTGATCATGCTCTGCGGCAGCCCGGCGATAGTGGAGTCGCGACTCGAATTGTTCGTCGTGTTGACGCCCGGCATGAGGGTGATGAATTCGAGAACACTGCGGCTTACCGGAAGGCTGACGATCTGGCTTATACTCAGCGTTGTCGTGATGTTCGCCGTCTGTGACTGCACCATCTCGGCGCCCGCTTCGACGACGACGGTTTCCGCCGTGCCTCCCACCTGCAGCATCACGCGGATCGTGGCGGGCACGCCCGCCTCGATGCTGATGTCCTTGATGATCGCCTGTTTGAAATTCGGCACGGTGACAGTCGCGGTGTACACTCCGGCAGCCAGGGCCGGGATGGAGAAAGTCCCGTTGTCGGCAGTGACGGTCTTGTATTCCGCGCCGGTAGCATTGTTCTTGACCGCGACGCCGGCGCCCGGCAAGACGCCGCCGGACTGGTCGACGACCACTCCGGAGAGCGAGGAAGATGTGCCACCCTGTCCGAAGACGAATGAGCTGGCGGCCGCGACCAGGAGAAGCGTTAAAACCAACCTGAAAGCAAAATCTCTCATATGAATTCCTCGGGTCGATTGGGATTAATCTTCGAAACTGAGTCGCAAGTACCCAGTTCCGTTACCGCAAAATTCCTCTCAGAGCTGCTTGGGTTGACAAGATCGGCTGGCGCAGCCTTGGCTTGACTGGAGTGCCAATACATCCAGGCTGCGCAACCGATCGCACATCACAACCCCGATGTCTGCTCCACAGATGCAGTGCCTGAAACGATGCGGGACACGCCATGGGGATTCGGCGGGAACTATCTCGCGGCGCTTTCAAGACCATTCGAAAAGCACGGCCGCATCCGCATCCCGTACCGGTTCGGGCGATCCTGCCACCCGTGGTTTCGACTTAATGATATTGTGTCATCATACATTTCTACATTTCGCCTTGCAAGAGTCTTGACAGAAACGGGCAGAAACGGGGACGCACCGACATAAGTTCAGTCCGGACAGTTGGTAACGGGGAAAAGAGGCTCAAAATCAGGGCTTAGATTCGATTTCTGGGAGCTGATTCCGCATCTCTGGTGTGGTGGATTGGCGTACCGAGTTCATTGGCGAATCAGCCCAAAACCGAAATCAGCTCGAACCGATATGCATCCTTAAACTTCAATAACGAGCAGCCAAAACCGGTATGGAGGCTTCGTTTTAAGGCCCAATTTTTGGCTATTTTCATAATTTCATTATTCTTGCGTCGGTGCGTCCCCCATTGACCCCCATGGAGCGCTTCATGGCAAGGTGCAAAAAAAGGATTTGTTTCGCACTGCAACGGGCTTATCCTCAAGCAACAAAATCCGGACGCCGCAGTGCTTGCGGGGAAAACCGATAGGGGGCAGCCATGAAAAAAAGAAATGTCCAGTTCCTGTTTCTGATCGCCGTTCTGTTTGCTGCCGCGGGGTGGCGCGCCCCGGCGGACAACGAGCCGATCAAATTCGCGCGCACGGCGCATGTCGCCAATGACGGCCGCATCGCCTTTACCTACCACGATGACATCTGGATTGCCGATCCCGATGCGACTAACGGGCGCCGTCTCACGGCCCATATAGCCAACGACTCCAATCCACGTTTTTCGCCGGACGGCAAATGGATTGCCTTCACCAGCAATCGCAGCGGCAACAACGACGTTTTCCTGATCCCCGTCACCGGCGGCGAACCGCGCCAGCTCACTTACTATTCCGGCGACGACCAGGTGCTGTATTGGGCGCCGGACGGGAAGTCCATCATCATCACGAGCAACCGCGGACCCAGCCCCTACGGATCGCCGTTGTATCAGTTGCCGATCGATGGCGGCCCGCCCGAGCCGATGCCGACGGGAACCGCCCGTCTCGGCATGATGAAGCAGGACGGCTCCATGATCGCCTACAATCGCGCCCTCCCCTCGACCGGCGTCTGGCGCAAGGCATTCCGCGGCAATTCCGCACCCGGCATCACCGTGGTGGATGTCAAGACGGGCGAGATTGCAAATATCACCAACACCAACATGAAGGACTACAGAACCTTCGCCAACGACGTGTATCCCATGTGGGGTGCGGACGGCTTGATTTATTTCTGCTCCGAGCGCGACAGCACCTACAACATCTGGCGGATTTCGCCCAAGGGCGGCAACCCGCAACAGGTGACACACTTCAATCAGGGGGGCATCTTTTATCCTGCAATCTCCCCCGACGGCAAGAAAATGATCTTCCAGAATGAATTTGACCTCTGGACGCTCGATCTGCCCAACGGCACCCCCAAAAGGCTGGCGATTCCCCTCTCTTTCGATCCCAAGGACAGCGATATTGAAGTCATCAACTCCGACAGCCGCGCCGACGGCTTCGGCCCGTCGCCCAGCGGCGAATACGTCGCCGTCGATTTCCACGGCAACATCGAGATTGTTCCGGCCGAGCAGGGGATCGGTGAAAAGATACCTCTGGCAACATCACCCTGGCGTGAAAACGGCGAAAGATATTCGCCCGATGGCCGCAAGATCGCTTACATCTCCGATGAATCCGGAGACCAGGAGATCTGGATTTATGACCTCGCCGGCGGGACGCGCCAGAGGCTTACGACCCAGCCCAGCGAGAAAGGCGGCCTCACCTGGTCCGCCGATTCCCAAAAGCTTGCTTACACCGGAGACAACCGGATCTGGGAAATCGACTTCACCAACGCGCAGCCGCAGCCGCGTGAAGTGGCCAGCAACACGGCCGGCGGTTTCAGCATCCAGCAATACTCCGCCGACGGCAACTGGATGGTTTACCGAAGGAGTGACGAGGACCAGAACTCCGAGATCTACCTCTACGACGTGCGCGCAAAAAAGGAGTACAACGTCACCCAGAGCCCGAACAGCGAAATGAGCGGCGCGCTTACCCCCGACGGCAAGACCGTGGTCTTCACATCGAACCGGATCGGCGCCATCAATCAGCTCTTCGCCGTCTCGCTGGCCAAGCTCACCGAGGACCCGAATGATCCGCTGGTGCGCGAGCGCATCCGGCGCGCCACGGCCGCGGCCGGCGGACGCGGCGGGCGCGGGGCCGGCGGCGCGACCGGCGAAGGTTCCGGCGCCGCCGCGGCAGCCGCGCCTCCGGCGCAGATCGATCTCGAAGGCATTGAAAAGCGCGCCATTCAGCTTACCCGGGGGAGCGCTGCAGTAAGCGGATTTTTCCTCTCGGCCGACGGCCGCACGATTTACTACGCGGCCGGAGGCGGAGGGGGCGGACGGGGCGCTGCTCCCGCGCCGGCGCCGGCGCCCGGCCGCGGCGCCGCGGCCGCGGCCGGGACCGATAACACCGGGCTCTTCGCCATCGGCATTGATGGGCGCGACAGCCGCCGCCTCGCATCGGGATCATTCCCCGGCATGACACCGACGGCCGACCGCCGGGCGATCTTCTTCCGCGCGGCCGCGGCCCGCGCGGCGGCCGACGAAGCCCCGGGCGGGCGCGGCGCCGGCGCGCAGGGACAGGAGGTCCACCGGATCGTGCTCGCCTCGCCGCAGCGCGAAGACCGCGTCGCCTTCTCCCTGGAATACCGCATTGACCGGCGCGCCGAGTGGAAACAGATGTTCGAAGAAACCTGGCGCGTGATGAAATATCGCTACTATGACCCGAACCTGAACGGCTACGACTGGGCGGCCATCAAAGCCAAGTATGAGCCGATGCTCGCCTACGCCGGCACCAACGAAGATGTCTACGACCTCGGCAACGCGATGATCGGAGAACTGAGCAGCTCGCATACAGGCATGAGCGGGCCGGCAACCCGCACCATGCCGCGCATTTACACCACCCGTTTCCTCGGCTTCGAGCTGGAGCCGGCGCAGGGGATGTACCGCATCCATCACATCTATCGCGATGGCCCGGCCGACAAAGAGTGGCTCAACCTGCAAATCGGCGATTACGTGCTCGCCATCGCCGGCCAGGACATCAAGGCGGGAGACAACTACTGGAAGATCCTCAGCAGCACCGCGGACGAATACATTCCGGTCAAGGTGGCGAAAAGCGCGGCCGGGGAGGGCGCGCGCACGGTGCGCATCGCCAGCGTCACCAGCCTCGGCAATATCAAATATGACGAGTGGGTCCAGAACAATCGCGACATCGTCGACAAGGCGACCAGCGGCCAGATCGCCTACGCCCACATCCGCTCCATGGACCAGGCTTCCCTCGAACGCTTCCAGAACGACATCGACCGTTTCTGGAACAAGAAAGGGATCATCATCGACGTCCGCTTCAACACGGGCGGGAACATCGACGAGCAGTTGCTCGACATCATTGAGCGCCGGCCCTACATGTTCACGAACTCGCGCGGCGGAGCGGCCACCTGGGGGCGCAGGCCGCGACAGGCGATCGCCGGCCCGAAGGTCATGATGATCAACCAGCGCTCCTTCTCCGACGGCGAAGCCACCCCGATGGGGTTCCGAACCCTCGGGCTGGGCCGAATTGTCGGGACGCCCACGGCGGGCGGTGTAATCTGGACCGGAAGCTACTCGCTCATCAACGGCGGCTCGGTGCGCACCCCAAGCCAGCTTGCGGTCACGTACGATCCGACGAAACCGAAGAATTACGGGATCAACCTGGAAAACTACGGGGTTCCGCCCGACGTCTGGGTGCAGAACTCGCCCATGGACGAAGTGAAGAGGATCGACCGTGAACTGCAGGCCGCGATCGACGAGGTGATGCGCATGCTCAAGGCTGGCCCCGGCAGCCGGTGATGAAAAGCGGGGACGCACCGACGTAAGTTCAATCCGGACTGTGAACATCAGGGAAATGAGGCTCAAAATCAGGGCTAAGTACACGGTTTCATAAATATGGTCACGTATTCTGCCACAGGGGCAGAATGGAGCAGGCTTCGCAGTTTCACGGGCTGGAAGCCCGTGCCACGACTGCCTGTTAACGTGGCACGGGCTTCC
>Ga0315277_10000466_pt1 | contig 64612 bp, 63 predicted proteins | sample YL17G05_15_MG_FD_203695 | JGI IMG/M metagenome (GOLD analysis project Ga0315277, IMG submission 203695) | Sediment microbial communities from Yellowstone Lake, YNP, Wyoming, USA - YL17G05_15 | ecosystem: Environmental > Aquatic > Freshwater > Lake > Sediment | place: USA: Wyoming | collected...
CGACCCAACTGAAGATCCATCTCCGCTTGTACCGCACTGTCACCGTTCTTACTCAACCGAACCTCTGAATCCAACTCACGCAACATCGATTCACCACAAAGAGCGCCCGAAACGAGCGGGCCTGACCACCAAAACGGCTTCACCAACTCCGAGCCCGTCTATCGCGGATTTGGGGAACTACTCTTTCTTCTTTCTGAGCGAATTGTCGAGAACGATTGCACTGGCAATGTAGATTGACGAATATGTGCCGGTGATGATGCCAATGGTGAGAGTGAAAGCGAATCCTCGTGTTACTTCACCGCCGAGAAAGAGCAGAACAAGCAAGACGATCAGGATTGTGCCTGAGGTAATAATCGTCCGACTCAGAGTGTCATTCAGACTCCGGTTCATGATTTCTTGGAGCGAGAGACTGCGGTAAATCTTGCTGTTCTCGCGTATCCGGTCGAAGACCACGACGGTATCGTTGACAGAAAGACCGATGATCGTTAGGAATGCTGCAATGATCTCCTGGGTGATCTCGAGATTAAGCAAGGGGGTCACACCGTCGAGGAGTGATAGGACACCCAGGGTCAGCAGCACGTCATGGTACAGAGCGAGCACGGCTCCCATGCCGTAGGAAAATTTGTAGCGGATCGCAACGTACGCCAGGATTACAAAAAGGCTTGCGATCACTGCATAGGAGGCATCCTGTCGAAGTTCTTTACCGATCTTTGGTCCGATCTTGTCCTCTCGGAGCACCTCAAATGACTTGTCGGCAAGGTTTGCGCGGATGGCATCCTTGATCGTATTCGCGATCGTCATTCCTTCGCCTTGCTTCGTGGTGCGAATCAGGATGGTATTCTCATTGCCAAAAGATTTGATTTCGCTGTCTCCGAAACCGATGGTGCCGAGGGCGCCGCGAAGCTGGCCGTAGTCAGGTTTGCTGGTAAAAGCGATGACGAGCTCTGTGCCGCCACGGAAATCGATGCCGTAATTAATGCCTTTGACAAAGAGCGAAATCAAGCCGACGACAATGATGATCGTGGAGGCGAAATACATCTTTCCCCGCACGCCCATGAAATCAATATTTGTTTTCTTGAAAAGCCGCATTGACGATAGAACTCCTTCCGGAGAATCGATTGATTCGAAGATTGGCGAAAGCCAGCTGGCCTCCGTGTGCCGCTACCCGAAATTCGGGGTCAACCCTTTATCCATCATGATGTTAAAAATCACACGTGTGATCACGATTGCGCTGAACATGCTTGCGACAATTCCGATCATCAGTGTGAGAGCAAACCCCTGCACCGGTCCTGTACCAAACTGGTAGAGAACGACGCCGGTCAGAAATGTTGTCACGTTCGAATCGACAATTGCGCTGAACGCCTTGGCGTAGCCTGCGTCGATGGAAGCGCGGAGAGTCTTGCCTCCCGCGAGTTCCTCGCGCACGCGTTCGTTGATCAGAACGTTGGCGTCGACCGCGATACCCAGGGTCAGCACAATTCCGGCGATGCCCGGCAGCGTCAACGTCGCCGAGAATCCGGCCATCACGCCCAGGAGAAACAGGATGTTGAACACGAGGGCCACATCAGCCATTGCGCCGGCGTTATGGTAGTAGAATAGCATGAACAGGACTGTCAGGATGACTGCCCACAACGTCGAATTGAGTCCTGAACGGATGGAATCTTCACCGAGCGATGGTCCAACCGAACGCTGCTCGATGATGGAAACAGGGGCAGGGAGGGCGCCGGCCCTGAGGACGATCTCGAGGAGGCGCGCTTCGTTCGGACTTTCCATTCCCGTAATCTGTGAGTGCCCTCCGACAATCTTGTTGATGACCGTCGGTGCAGAGAAGACAGCGTTGTCGAGTGTAATCGCGATTCTCTTGTTGACGTTCGCTCCAGTGATACGGGCCCATTCGCGGGATCCATCGGAGTTCATCTCCATGTTTACGATTGGCCGATTGTCATTCGGATCAACGCTGGCACGCGCATTGACGATCACACCGCCGGTCAGTTCCGGGACCCGCTTCACGGCGTAGAGGTGATAGAACTTCTTGCCATCAGGAGTCGGGTCGGTCTTCGCCGACCAGAGAAACTCGAAATCGACAGGAAGAAGACGCTGGACGTCGGGCCGTGCGAGGAGGCGCATCACGCGATCCCTGTTATTCTCGAGAACGTACCCTTCACCGGTGTTCCGCTGGTCGGGGCTGACATAGCTGAAGAAGGGGTGCTCACGCATGAACTGGGCTTCTTTGGTGGTGTCACTCGTGGTTGGCTTGTTGCCAGCCAGGAGATCGTCAAGAGCATCTTTCGGTTTTTCTTCCTTTTTGGCCGTTTTTGAAGAAGCTGACGTGTCCGCGGCGACCTTACCGGAGAGAAAATCATCAATGGACTGCATGACGCGGTAGGAGATTGCCGGGTCGCGCAAGAGGCGAAATTCGAGCTTTGCGGTTCCCTGGAGGAGTGTCTGCACTTCACGCTCGTCTTTGACGCCGGGTAGTTCGACGATGATCCGCCGAGTTCCTTGTTTCTGGATATTCGGTTCGGAAACCCGGTACTGGTCGACGCGGTTGCGGACAATCTCGATAGCCCGATCAACTGCCTTTTCCGTCTCGCCGTTCAGATAGGTCAGGACGACGTTATCAGCATCCCGGATGTTGCCGAAGTACCGGCTCATGCGCATGCCGCGCTCCTGGAACTTCCTCCCAAAGATCGGTATAACAGATTCGTCGTTGTTGCTGGACTGCTCGCGTACTTCTTTGATGATGGCCAGGAAGTTATCGTCCTTGTTTTTCGCGATGTCTTGCACGAGCTGAATGACGTCAACTTCGAGCACGACCCGCATGCCGCCCTGGAGATCAAGGCCAAGCTTGAGCCGCTTCAGTTTTGCCTTGAGGATATCCTCTTGATTCTGATCCAGATAGGAGATGCTATCCTGACCTGAGAGGGAGGTAAGCTTTTTGCGGTACGCGTAGTCCTGATACGTAGGGTAGAGGAAAACAAGACAGGCAGCGACCGCAGCGACGATCAGGAATATTTTCGATAGTTGGTTTCTCACAAAACGGTCTCCGAGCTAGATCGACGGTTCTCTCTCAGGTATCGAGCGGGAAGAGTGTGAACTCACATCGCATGCGAACTGGGGAGAAAATGTTATGAAAAGCGAATCAAAATATAAACCAATGTGCCTGTAAAGTCAATAAGAAAATCGTTGCTTTTAAAGGGTTTCGCGTCTATATTTAAAATCCGTGTCCAAACTCTTGAGCATTTTTTAGGAGATGTACCTGCTATGCCGTTGATGACGCAAATCCGCAATAATCTGACCAAGGCGTTCGCGGTCTTCGCCGTTTTCTTTATCGTCTATATCGTTCTCGATTGGGGAATGGATCTTACCGGCCGCCGGCATCAGGCTACGAAGGATTACGTCGGCAAGGTAAACGGAACAAAGATCACCTACCGCGAATTCAGCGAGTTGCTGAAACAACAAACCGACGCGTACCGCAAACAAACGGGCGCGGAATCGGACGAAGAAACCGAACGACAACTCCGCACGCAGGTCTGGAACATGCTTGTCCAGCAGGCGCTTGTTGAACAGGAGTTGAATCGTCTGGGTATCGTCGTCACGGACGAGGAGGTGCGGGACATTCTGCTCGGATCCACACCGCCAGAGATGGTGGCAGGCCAGTTCAGGGACTCGACAGGCCAATTCAACCGGGCTGCCTACGAGCAGGCTATCATGAATCCGCAGAATCGAACTGCTGTCATTCAGGTTGAGGACCAGGTCCGCCGCCAGCGGCGCCTGGAGAAGCTCCAGAGCCTGTTGTTTGCAGCAACCCGGGTGACCGAGGGCGAGGTACGGCAGCGCTTCGAGGATAGGTCGATTTCGATGGACGCAGAGTATGTGTTGTTTGACCCGAATGTATTGGTGCCTGACTCTGCCGTCCAAATCACCGACGAGGATCTGCGCAAGCACTACAACGCAAGTCAGGAAGATTTCAAAGTCCGTGCGGCCCGAAAGTTGAAGTACGCTTTCTTCAGTCTGGCGCCCTCCATGGACGATACTGCCTCAGTGCTGGGTGAGCTAAGCAAGGTTATCGAGCAGGCGAAAGCAGGCATGAATTTCGTGGAATTGGCAAAGACGTTTTCAGAGTTGCCGGTGAACGACTCCACGTTTGTGAAGCACGGCGAACTGAGCCGTCAGCTGGAAAGTGCGGTTTTTGCGGCCCGGAAGGGTGAGCTGGTTGGCCCGGTGGCCGACTTCTCCGGTTATCATCTTGTGAAAGTGCTCGATGAACGAAGGGGAACGTCGGAGTTTGTTAAGGCAAGCCACGTTCTTCTCAACGCTCCCGCCGGTTCGGATACTGCAGCGGTCATCCAGAAAGCAAAGGATATTCTCCGTCGGGCCCGGGGTGGCGAGAATTTCGGCACACTGGCAAGGAATAACAGCGAAGATTTCGGCTCGAGAGCGCAAGACGGCGATCTGGGGTGGACAGCCCGGGGTGGCTGGGTAAAGCCGTTCGAGCAGGCAGCCTTCGGCGCCAAAGTCGGAGACATCGTCGGTCCGGTGCGCACACAGTTTGGCTGGCATATCATCAAGGTGACGGGGCGCGACAACCGCGAATTGAAGCTTGCGAACCTGACAATGAAAGTGAAAGTCAGTGCTCAGAGCTCTGACGCGTCCAATTCACGCGCTCAGGACTTCGCTTATCTGGCGAAGGAAGAAGGATTCGAGAAAGCCGCCGAAACCAGTTCCAACCGGTTGCGTGAGACCCCCGAGTTTGTGGAAGGCTCCGTCATCCCGGGAATCGGAATGAACGATGAGGTGACGAGGTTTGCTTTCGAGAAGAAGCTTGACGCCGTGAGTGAGCCCACAAATGTGACGGGTGGAGTAGCGGTGTTCAAGATTTCTGGTGTACGGGCTGAAGGTGTCCGTCCATTCGATGATGTGAAGGCGACACTGCGCTTCCAGGTTCTCCGCGAAAAGAAAATCGAGAAGCTGAAGGATCAGGTCGACACTTTCTGCAAGACTCTCGGACCCAACGCTGATCTTCTCGCCGCCGCCAAGAGCGCCCCTCAGGCGATGGCTGCGAAGACGGGTCCTTTCAAGGCGCAGGACGCGCCGCCGGGCATCGGCCGAGACTATTCCTTCATTGGCCACATTGCAGCGCTGAAACCCGGTGAGGTCTCAAAGCCGTTTCAGGGAACACGTGGCTACTTCGTAGCGAAACTGCTGTCAAAAAGTGCGTTCGATTCGACTCAGTTCGCCGGGGAGAAAACCACGTTGCGTGATCAGATCCTGCAGGAAAAGCGCAACCGCCTCTTTACAGACTGGCTCGCCGCTCTGCGCGAGAAGGCGGATATCGAGGATCTGCGCAGTCAGTACTACCGCTAGCGCTCGGCTCCCGAAAGGGATTCAACCGAGGCTTGCTGTCCTGCCATCGGAGCAAAGATATGTCGGGCTTCTGCCAACCTGGATGGCGCCGAATGCCGACTGATCTTGAGGAACCTGATGAGGCGTTCGATTCTGTCGGTTCTTGCTGTCGTGGTGCTCCTCGGCAGGCTTTCTTCGCAAACCCAGGAGCAGACGTTTTCCTTTGCTTTCCGCGGCACGTACACCACCACCTCCAAGGTGTTCATAAACCCGGACTCTCCTTCCGGCGACCTCCGCGGACAATACAACTCGATTGACAACATTTACGGGGCCGGCGTCGAGCTTCGCTGGAAGGTCCCCGGTCACTCCTTCGCACTCTCGCTTGCCACCGAATACCTTTCGAAGATCAACAATCAAGATCAGCTTGTGGGTTTCACAACGCCTACCCAGCGTTTGCCTGTCGAGGAAGGATTCCGGCTTATTCCCGTCGAGGTCGGCGCCCAGGTATTCATTCCGTTGGGATCAGACCGTATCCAACTGACGATGGGCGGGGGTCTCGCAGCATACTTTGGGTCGCGGGTCTTGAAGGTTGCAGGTGTGGAAGCAGCTGAGAAAAACACCCCAGTGTACTACGGAATTCACGTCGAGACCAGTTTTGATTACAGGATCCGCTCCGGATTCTTCGTGCGCGCAGAAATGCGGTTCCGGGATCCTGAGTTCACAACGGAGAGCCAGTTCTCTCAAACCGCAACGCAATCGGGCGGGGTCCTTGTGGTGTTCCCGCGGGCTCCCTTCAGAGCGAGAATCAATATCAATGGATTGAATTTTGGGATCGGCGCAGGGATCGAACTGTTTTGAGCGGCCGTGCCCAGTTGTTGGTTCTCTCAATTTGTACTCTCAGTCACCATGAAAGACAAGAGTAACCGGAAAAAGAGTCTCGTGTATCTTGCAGGCTTCATGGGGAGCGGGAAGAGCACCATCGGTCCGATTCTTGCGAACACGCTCGGCTTCGAGTTTGTGGACATTGATAAGTTTGTCGAACAGAAAGCCGCAAAGAGGATCAAAGAGATCTTCGCCACGGAGGGTGAGCAGGCGTTCAGATGCATCGAGCGTTCGTCGCTGGTGGAGGTAGCCGGCCGCCATCACTGCGTCGTTTCGCTCGGCGGGGGCACCATTGCGAATGAGGAAAATTTTCAACTGATTCGTGAGAGCGGTGTCATTGTCTATCTTCAGCTCTCGCCGGAGGAGATAACACAACGTGTGCACCATCGAACCGACCGCCCGCTCCTTACCGATGCCGATGGGAACAAGCTCTCCCCGGAAGAGATTCAGCAGCGGGTTGGGGAGCTGTTGAGGAAGCGTGAAGAATTCTATTCACGGGCTGATGTCATCATTCGAGCAGACCGGAAGCGTGTTGGTGCAACAGTTGATGAGGTTGTCCATCGGTTGAGAGGTTACATTGACGACTGAGGAGGAACTGTGATTCATCGGCAGATTGACGTTGCACTGGGTGAGCGAAGCTACCCCATCTACTTCGGAACGGGATTCGTTTCTTCCTTCGCTCCGACCTGCCAGCAACACGGCATCCCGGACCGTGTCGTAATTCTGACGGACTCGAATGTTGCCCGTCACTACCTCGAGCCTCTCGAAAAGAATCTCCGGCATTTCAAGTTTGCCGTCACCAGCATCGTTCTTCCCCCCGGTGAGCAACAGAAAAGTCTTCAGCGCGCGAATCAAATCTACACCCAGCTCCTGAAAGAGGGAATTGGCAGGAAGTCCGCCGTCATCGCACTGGGAGGAGGAGTTCTTGGAGACCTTGCCGGCTTCGTCGCCGCGACATATCAACGCGGCGTTACGCTGGTTCAGGTGCCGACGACGCTTCTTGCCCAGGTCGACAGCTCGGTCGGCGGAAAAGTGGCGGTGAACCATCCCTTAGGGAAGAACATGATCGGTGCCTTCTATCAGCCGAGATTTGTATGGATCGATGCGGAGACATTGCGGACACTTCCCGCGCGCGAAGTTATTTGCGGACTTGGAGAGGTTGTGAAGTACGGAGTTGTGTTCGATGCAGAGTTCTTCTCGTATCTCGAGACGAATCTCGACCGCCTCCGGGAACTTGACCCCGAACCGATGCTGTACGTGCAGGCCCGGTGCTGCGAGCTGAAGGCGCACGTTGTCTCAGAAGACGAGCGTGAACAGGGCCTCCGGATGGTGCTGAACTACGGACATACCATCGGGCATGCGCTCGAAGCAGCCGGCAATTACCGGGTGTTGAAGCATGGGGAAGCGGTCCTTCTTGGGATGGTGGGAGAGAGCTTCATCGCCCGTGAATTGGGTTTACTCCCGCCGGATGAGCACGAGAGAATTGTACGTCTCGTGAAACGATTTCCGCTCAAGTACAGCAAGGCATCCTTTGAGCCAGCGCGAGTATTGGCTGCGTTGGCGCGTGACAAGAAATCGATCGATGGCAAGTCGCGGTTTGTTTTGCCGGTGCGCTTGGGAGAGGTGCAGGTTATCGACGAAGTCGAAAACTCTCTCGTGCGCTCGTCCCTCCGGCACCTGGCCGGTGTTTTCAAAACCAAGTGAGACCCGTCAGGTTTTAAAAACCTGACGGGTCTGCTAGTAAGGAGCAGCGCATGAAGGTTTGTTCCAAAATTCTCGTTCCCCTTGTCATCACATCAATCTTCAGCACCTTTCTTCTTGCTCAGAACCCGCCGAAGCGCGAGTTCAGGGCTGCGTGGATTGCCACGGTGACAAATCTCGACTGGCCTACAGACCGTGGAGCGGATCCAAGCGCTCAGCGGACTGAACTCAGCGCAATTCTTGATGGTCTTAAGTCTGTTGGTATTAATGCGATAGTCTTTCAGGTCCGCTCGGAGTGTGATGCGATGTATGCAATCTCGTTCGAACCGTGGTCGTACTGGTTGACGGGTCAACAAGGAGTCTATCCGTCTTCGACATTTGATCCGCTGCAGTTCGCACTCGATGAAGCTCACAAGAGAGGAATGGAAATTCACGCATGGTTCAATCCATATCGGGCTGAACGTGTGGTGGGGAGCTACCCCTTATCAAAGAACCACATTGCCAAGAAGCGACCGGATCTCACAAAGGATTATCCTATCTATAGCGGGACCTTCCCTAATCGCAAGCTAACGGGCTACTTGAAAATATTGAATCCTGGGATACCGGAGGTTCGTGCATACGTGACCTCAGTCGTGATGAACGTAGTGCGTAACTATGACATCGATGGAGTCCATTTCGATGACTATTTCTATCCATACCCGACGACGGACTCGTTGAATCATACAATCCCGTTCTCTGATACGGATACGTACTACGAGTACAATTCAAAAGGCCTCTCGCTGGCAGACTGGCGTCGGGACAATGTGAATGCGCTGATAGCGATGATCTCAGATAGCATGCGCGCGACGAAGCCGCAGGCGAAATTCGGGATAAGTCCCTTCGGCATTTGGCAGAGCGGCGTCCCCAGTGGAATCACAGGCCTAAGCGCGTACTCCGATATCTATTGTGACGCGAGAGGATGGCTCAATCGACAGTGGATCGACTACGTTGCACCCCAGCTTTACTGGACCTTCGGAGGTAGTCAGGACTACGCGAAGCTAGCGCCCTGGTGGTCTTCTGTAGCGAACGGCAGGCACCTGTATCCAGGGCTAGCTTCCTACAACATTCATAAGGGTTCACCCCCAAACGATGCCTACCCGAAAACGGATTGGCCAGCAGGTGACATTCTGAACCAAGTTCGGCTTAACAGGACTGTCGCTCAGGGAAGCATCTTCTTCAGAGCGAAGTACGGACTCACCGACAACCCGAAAGGTCTTGCGGACTCGCTTAAGCAAGATCTCTACAAATATCCGGCACTCCGTCCGCTCATGAGCTGGAAAGAAACCGTGCCCCCCAATGCCCCGTCGGGACTCACGATTTCCAAGTTCTCTGCCTCCGCTTATGTCTCGTGGACTGCACCTTCCCCGGCTTCAGACGGTGGTGTCGCCGACCAGTATGTTGTCTATCGTTCAACCTCGTTGCCAATTCAATTCGACGATGCTCGCAATATCGTTGCTATCCAAGGAACGACAAGCTACTTCGAACAGCCACTACCTGCTCTCGGTGTAACCTATTATTATGGCGTGACGGCTGTCGATCGCCTTCAGAATGAGAGTACATTAAGCAACATTATGGGCTTGACCTCCACCGGCGTGGTGGCTGTCGAGCAAACGGAGAGTGTACCGAAAGAATTTGTGTTATTGCAGAACTATCCGAATCCGTTCAATCCGCGGACAGCTATCAGCTATCAGCTGTCGGCTATTAGCTTGGTGACACTCAAAGTCTATGATGTCCTCGGGAGGGAAGTTGCCACCCTCGTGGACGGCATCCGCAATGCTGGATCCTATACCGTTCACTGGAATGCTTCATCGATGCCGAGCGGCATGTACTTGTATCGACTCCAGGCACGCCAGATGCATTCGGAGCAAACAGGGGAGTACGTGGCGACAAAGAAGATGCTTTTGGTGAAGTGAGATCCGCGAGAAACGTAAGAAGTAAAAAGTAAGAAGTAAAACGTGAGACGTTTACCCTGAGCGAGGCCGTTGTCTGGCCGCGTCGAATCCTTCGACATTGCTCAGGATTCGATCCCGAGGGGACCCGAGGGATCGAAGGGTGAGAAGTACACCCTGATTACTGACTGCTGACCGCTCTTTTACCAGCTTATCTTGTCCTGACTCTTCTCTTCGCGCCAGTGGGGGCTGGTGTGAACCTCGCACTGGCCTATCGGATACTTTGCGTTGAAGATCTCGGCTGTCCTCTCCGGACAAAATTCCCGCGCTTTCTTTTTCGTTGACACACAAATCGTGTCTGTGACAATACCGTCCGGCTGGTGGAAGTAGTCGAAGCCGAGTCCCACCTCGTTGTCTTCGTATGTGTACTGCATGAAGCGTCCGAAGATCGGCGCTGCAGCTCTTCCGCCCTGGCCGTCGGCGCTGCCGAACTTTATCCGGTTGTCATCGAAGCCGACCCAGATGCCCGCCGCAAGGTGCGGCGTGAATCCGACAAACCACGCGTCACCATAATCATTTGTCGTTCCCGTTTTCCCCGCAGCCGGCTGCGTGAAGTACCTCCGGATAACCCAGCCGGTGCCGCCTTCCTCATTGACTCCTCCCTCCATGAGATTCGTCATGAGATACGAGGTTTCCTTGCTCAACACTTCTTTTCGTTCCGGCACGTTTTCTTCGATGACGTTTCCATCGCGATCTTCGATGCGTAGAATCCCGATTGGATCGACGAGGACGCCCTCATTGGCGTACACGCCATACGCGGACGTCAACTCGAGCGGAGAAACCTCGCAGGAACCAAGAGCGATGGAGTAGTAAGGAGGAATCGGTGACTTGATCCCCATCCTGTGCGCGTAGTCCACAACCTGGTTTGGCGGCATCTGGAGGATGAGCCGGACCGCGATCAGGTTGATGGATCGCTTGAGAGCCTCCCGCAGTGTCACCATGCCTCCGAATCCCCCCTCAAAATTCTGCGGCGTCCACCGAGTGCCGTCGGGCATCTCGACCGTGACGGGCTGGTTCGGGAGCTCTTCGCAGACCGGTGTGCCGTTGTCGAGAGCGACGGTATAGATGAACGGTTTGAACGCGGAGCCGGCCTGCCGGTGAATTTGCGTGACGTGGTTGAGCCCGTACCGGAACACTTTGAAGCTTCTCCCGCCGACCATGGCTTTGATGTGGCCGTTGTGCGGATCGACAGCAACCATGCCGACTTCGATAGTGCGGGCTGCTTTCTTCACGGAGTCAGCGAACGCGACATTCGTTTTCAGCGCCGCGACGATGCTGTCCCGAATTGCCGGGGTTTTTGCCTTCTTGTAAACATCCAGATCGCGAATCATTTTCTCGACATTCTCCCCGAGAATGTCGGTGTGTTTGCCCCAATCCCAGTACTTGTCGAATTTCTCCTGGAAGCCGGTCAGGTGCTCATCCACTGCCCGGTTGGCATACCGTTGCATGCGGCTGTCGAGGGTCGTGTAGATCCGGAGCCCGTCACGCAGAATGTTGAAACCGTACGTTTCCGCCTTTTGCTGCAGCTGCTGCCGGATCCACTCCACGAAGTGCGGCGCGATACCAACGCGATAGTCGGCGTCAAGTGTATGGAAGGTGAGACTGTCAGATCTGATCTGCTCTGCCTGCTGCTCGTTGATTTTGCTGTCCTTGAGCATCTGGTTGAGGACCGTGTTCCTTCTTCGTAGAGCCCGGTCGAGGTTTCGGATCGGGTCGAAGTAGTTCGGTCCCTGCAACATCCCGACCAGCAGGGTGTACTCGGGCGGAGTCAGCTCGGCGGCAGGTTTGTTGAAATATCGCTGAGCTGCAGATTCGATGCCATAGGTGCTGCGACCAAAGGAAGCAACGTTCAGATACATCTCGAGAATTTCCTGCTTCGTGAAATTGCGTTCGATCTGAACGGAGGAGATAAACTCTCTGATCTTCCGCGTGATTTTGTCAAAGAGCGTCTCTTCCCGTCCCTGGAGCTGGTAAAGATTCCTGGCAAGCTGCTGCGTAATGGTGCTTGCGCCTGCCTGGCGGAACGTGAGGACGTTGATGATCATCTGGCGGATGAATCGGGGAAGATTCACACCCCAGTGATGGTAGAAGTCCTTGTCCTCGACCGCGATGAGCGCGTCGATGAGCCCCTGTGGCATGGTTGCGAGAGCGATGCGCGTCCGGTTCTGTTCGGCGAACTGATCGAGGACTGCTCCGTCCTCACCGTAGACCTTAGATGCGAGCGCTGGCCGCGGGTTTTCCAGTTTTTCAAGTGAAGGAAGGCCCCCGGCAACATAATAGCCATACCACATCACAAGGGCCAGGACGACCATGGAGAGAGCGCCGATGAGTCTCAGATTCCGCTTCAGAAATCCTTTACCCCGGTGGAGGAAGGAACGGCGGTACGATGGATCGTTGAAGTACCGGTCCATTTCTTCTGAGCTGTAGGTTTTCTTGCTCATGGTATGTTAGTGTGAGGACAGAGCCGCTCCAGAATCTGGGCTTGAAGCATGAAAAACGAAACTCTAAATCCTAAACAAATTCAAAATGCTTATTATCAAACGAGGCTGGCACTTCTTGCATTTCGAAATTCGAATTTGTCTCGGATTTCGTGTTTAGCATTTAGGGTTTTCCCAGCTTCTCAGATCTAATGAAACGCCGTCAAATACTGCATAATTCTGCTCGTTGATCCAGTCACCCAAATTGACGTAGACGCCGCGGCCGATGTTCCGCTTGCAGGGAATGTGGTTATGGCCCATGACGACGAAATCGTATCCATCGTTGAGCTTCGACGCCGCAAACTCGGCCATGTCATCCCCCTCATACTGCCGTTTCGACGTATACTGACGGCTCTGGTTCGAAGACCAGCGGGCGATTCGCGAAGCGAGGTCGGGATGGACGAGCGAGAAGAGAGCAATGTTGATTCTATTGCGCAGAATGCGCTTCAAGATCCTGTACCCAGCATCGTTTCTTAGCAGCCCGTCTCCATGATGGAGGTAGAACTTCTTTCCGTGAATTGTACGTTCAATCGGGTCGCGCTCAATCTGCATTCCGAGCTCACGATGGAAATAGTCCTTCACCCAAAAATCGTGGTTTCCCGCCAGATATGTCACCGTGATCCCCCCATCGGATAGCTCGGCGAATTTCGAGAACAACCTGACGTACCCTTTCGGGACAACTGAAGAATATTCGAACCAATAGTCGAACAGGTCGCCCACGATGAATAACTGCTCGCCGTCACTGTGGACGAGATCGAGAAACTGGACGAGGGCGCGTTCCTTCTGACGATCGATCTCTTTGGTGCCGATGCCGAGGTGGGCATCCGAGAAGAAGTATGAATTCCGCATAGATCAGCTGAGTGGAACGACTCTGTCAAAACACCGCAGCGATGCGCTGCGAAGCTGAATGCGCCGACGAAGCTCCTTGCGCGGTCAGCAATACAAAACGTACATAGCGAAAAAACGGGCGAAAATCAAGGTAAGCCTGGAGAGGCAAGGTGGAGAAGATAAAGATCAAGTCGGTGGTTGCGCGAGAGGAAGCGTAACGATGAACGTGCTTCCTTTCTTCTCGCGGCTGCTGACGCGGATGGTGCCCAGATGTGCTTCGGCGATCCACTTGGCGATGGCGAGACCCAGACCGCTTCCGCTCCCGTCGGTGTTCACGCGATAAAACCGGTTGAATATTTTTGAAAGTTCTTTCTTCGGAATTCCGATTCCGGTATCCTGGACGCTCACCTCTGCTTTACCGTCGATCCGTTGGAGCGACAGCATAACAGTACTGTGAGGTTCGGAGTACTTGATGGCGTTGTCGACAAGATTGAGAAAAAGTTGGTGCAGGCGCGTTGCATCACCGCGGACGGTGGCCGGCTCCATGGTGCCAACGAGTACTTTGATCTTCTTGCGCGAGGCGAGAACGCGTGTATCTTCTACAAGACCCGTGAGCATCTCATCGAGGGCAACATTATCGAACTGGAAAGTAAGTCGTCCGGATTCCGATTTGATGAGGGTCATCAGACTGTCGACGATGGAGGAGAGGCGGATCAGTTCGTCGTGCACACTCGCCAGAAGTTCGCGGGCGGGTGCCGGGAGGCGTTTGCGGCGGAGGGCCATTTCGATCTCGCCGCGCATGATGGTCAGCGGTGTCCGGAGCTCGTGGGAGGCATCAGCAGAAAATCGCTGGATCTGCATGAACGATTCCTGCAGGCGGCCGATCATGTCGTTGAATGTTGCAGTGAGTCGCCCGATCTCGTCATCCACTGCATGCGCGGGGAGCCGCTGATTGAGATTCTGTGCGCTGATCTTGCGCGCTGTGCGGGTAATGGTGTCGACCGGCTTCAGAGACGTGTGAGCGAGGAACCAGCCTCCGACCAGAGAGATAAGAATGGAAATCGGCGCCAGGATACGAAAAATCAGGAAGATGCCATCCAGAGCTTCGTTCAGTTCTTCGAGCGGATAGGCGACGAAGATCTTGACGTAGTCATTCTGTGTAATCGCGAGGCGCAGCTGCCGTTGATCTTCGTTCTGGATTGTGACGATGTTGACCCAGCCGTAAGGAATCTCGTCGTACTTGAGGAGCTGCTTGCCGAGACTGGGGGATCGGTAGAGAAGGTCGCCGTTGCGGTCAAGGATCTGGATGTACTGACGTCTGGGGCTGAGGATGGTGTGCTGGTAGATCTGGTTCCAGATCTGATCGGTCTCTGCAGAATCAACGTCGAGCGCCGCAAGTTCGGCAGGGGCGGTCACAGAACGTTTCAACTCCTGGAGCTCGAGGAGCGCGGAGCGCTTCAGCCGGACCTTTTTTGCCTTTGGCTCGATAAACTCGTTCACCCACTTCACCTCGCTGTGAAGCGAGCGATCGAGGCTGTCGGAGAGTGTCGATCGGGTGAAAAGGTAGGAGATGCCGAAGAATCCGACGATGGTCGCAGCCAGGAGAGCGGTGTACCAGAGCGTCAACTTGCCCCGGATGGAGTGAAACAACTTCATTTCGCGGGGCCTTTGCGAAGATCTTTTTCCGAAATGTAGTACCCTTTGCCCCGTTCCGTGTGCAGCAGCTTCTTCTCGTACGCCTGATCGATCTTTTTTCTCAGGTGGTTGATGTACACATCGATGATGTTCGTTCCCGGGTCGAAGTTGAACCCCCAAATCTCCTTGGCGAGCTGCTGCCGTGTGATGAGCCGGTTCTGGTTGCGCATGAGGTGCTCGAGCAGCGCGTACTCGCGCGCGGTGAGCTCGATGGTGGTGCCAGAGCGGGTTGCTTTGCGCGTCAGTGTATCGAGCTGCAAATCGGCGATGCGAAATGTCGTGTGGCTATTCCGTTGGCGGCGGAGGATGGAGCGGATCCGTGCAAGAAGCTCATTGAACGCGAAGGGTTTCGTAAGGTAGTCATCTGCACCGTGATCAAGGCCCTGGACGATATCTTCCGTTGTGCTGCGCGCGGTCAGCATCAGCACCGGCGTGCGTATGCTCTGGTTGCGGATCGTCCGGAGAACTTCGAAGCCGTTCTTTTTCGGCAGCAGGACGTCGAGCAAAATCAGATCGAAGCCGCCGGAGAGTGCTTTCTTTTCCCCGACCTTGCCGTCAGCTGCGATCTGAACATCGTAGCCTTCGGCGGTCAGTCCTTCCTTAATGAAGCGAGCGACCTTCGCCTCATCTTCGACAAGGAGTATATGCATGGAGAATTGGTTGCCTGGTGGTTACGCGTTGTGGAAGGGCGTTTGAACACGCAACACTCGATTGGGAGACCGGAAACAAGGTAGTTGATATTCCGAATAGTTACAAATCTCTGCAGCACGTTGAACGAACCGCACGTCAGAAGGTTCTCCGTTTGAAACTCCGCCTTTTTTCCGTATATTTTTGCGCCATAGTATCGCGCCCGTGGAGATAAACTATTGTGAGTCAGGGCACAGAGGACGCTCTTCTTCTCGTGCTTCCCGTGAAGAAAATCAGACCCTCCACCGCGAATCAACTTCCATGACTAAATATCTCAGCGTTTTCCTTACTGCGTTCCTCCTCGCAGGATGCGTCCAGACGATGGCCATCCGCACGATGGGAGGAATTATGGATTATGGGCTGGAGGCATTCAACGAAGAAGGGGACCTCGAACTTGCCAGGGGAGCCCTTGGCTCGAACCTTAAATTGATCGAGGCGCTGATCAAAGGCGATCCGGAGAACGAGAAACTGCTCCTGATCGCAGCTCAGGGGTTCAATGCTTATGCGCTCGCGTTTGCCGAGGATGACAGCGTCGAACGGGCGCGTGCGTTCTATACACGTGGCCGTGATTATGCACTGAGGGTGTTGACGCACAATGCCCGGTTGACGGAAGCTCTCGGAGGAGATCTTCTGTCGTTCCAGGCCGCTCTGAAGACGCTTTCCAAGGATGATGTGCCCGTCGTGTTCTGGACGGCCTTTGGTTGGGGGAGCTACATCAACATAAGTCGCTCCGATGTCGGTGCGATGGCTGATCTTCCCAAAGTGCTTGCGATGATGGAATTCGTCCGGGACAAAGACCCGGGGTACTACCACGGAGGCGCGTACCTGATGCTCGGCAGCATCGAAGGGAGCATGCCGAGGGTGCTCGGAGGAAAACCAGAGAAGTCGAAAGAGTATTTTGAACGGGCGCTGGCTCTCAACGGCGGAAAGTTCCTTCTGACGTACGTGTACTATGCAAAGACGTATGCCGTGCAGGAGCAGGACCAGGAGTTGTTTGAATCGCTTCTGAAGAAGGTTGAGGAAGCATCGCTGGAGACTTTTCCGGAGGCCCGGCTGCCAAACGCGATTGCGAAGAAGAAGGCCAAGCTTCTCCACGATCACATCAACGAATTATTCTAGCAGGGTGGGGAAAAAGAAAACCGCCAAGACCTGCCCGCCATCGAGAATGCATTGAGGCAGGCGGGCACAAAGATCGCCAAGGTATTGTTGAAATTGCTTTTTCGATCGGAATTCTAAAAATGTCTTTGTGTTCTTGGCGCCTTGGCGGTTCAATTTCTTCATGAGAATAGATTTTTTGCAACCTCCTAGTATTCGAAAAGCAGTTTTCTAACGACAAGGAGTAACGGTGAAACGGTTCTGCGCATGGGTTGTGTTCGTCTTTCTCGGCTTCGGAATTGCATCAGCTCAAGAATATACAGTCAAGTTCGCGACCATTGCCCCTGAGGGGACCACGTGGATGAACGTGATGAGGGAATATGACGCCGCCATCCGCAAAGAAAGCGGGGGCCGTCTGGGATTCAAGATCTATGCAGGAGGTGTCCAGGGGGATGAAAAAACCATCCTGCGAAAGATACGCGTCGGGCAACTCCACAGCGGGGGATTTACCGGTCTTGGTATGGGAGAAATCGCTCCCAAAGTTCGCATTCTCGATTCTCCTTTTCTTGTGCGCGGCGAAGATGAGATCGATATGCTCTACAAGGACTTCGGAAAGGAGTTTGAGAAGGCTTTCGAGGACGGCGGGTATGTGCTTCTGGGCTGGGCCGAGGTCGGATTTGTCAACGTTTTCGCTTCCACGCCGATCCGGAAAAGTGCGGACCTGAAGGGGTTAAAAATGTGGACGTGGGAGGGGGATCCGGTAGCGGAGACGGCATTCCGGACGCTTGGCATCAATCCGATCCCTTTGTCGGTGATCGACGTCATGACTTCTCTCCAGACTGGATTGGTCGACGCATTTTACGCGACGCCGTATACTGCCATCGCCATGCAATGGTACGCCCGCGTGAAATATATGGTTGATGTTCCCCTGGCAGATGCTGCCGGTGCAGTTCTGGTTTCGAAGAAGTTCTTCGACCAGCTTCCAAAGGACCTGCAGGAAATCCTCCTCCGGAACGGGCGCCTCTACATTTCGAAGCTTACGCAGCTTAGCCGGAAGGAAAACGCAGAGGCGATGAAAGAATTGAAGAAACGAGGAATCACCGTGTTGACGGCGAATGAGAAGGACCTTCAGGAGTATGTGGAGGTCGGCAGCCGCTCGCGACGGGTGCTTACAGGGAGGCTGTACTCAGAGGAGTTTCTGAACAGAATCGAGAAGTCGATTGATGATTTCCGGAAAGCCCGCCGCGGATCGAAATGAAGATTCTCAAGGCCATTGACAGAGCTCTGACGCGAACAGAAGAGATCATTCTCATCTCGCTTCTCTCCGTGATGGTCGTGATGTCGTTTCTCCAGGTTGTCCTGAGAAATATTTTCTCATCCGGGATTTTCTGGGCTGACATCCTCTTGCGACATCTTCTGCTGTGGCTCGGCTTTCTCGGAGCCGCGATTGCGACGAGCGAGAACCGTCACATCAACATCGATGCACTGCGCCGGTTTCTTTCTCCGCGTATCCGGTCGGCCGTGGAAGTTGTGACAGATCTGTTCGCCGCGGGAGTGTGTTTCTTCCTGGCCCGCGCGTCGTGGGTCTTCGTAGAGGGAGAAATTGCAGATCGCCGAACGATTTTTGAAGGTATCCCCTCCTGGTACGCCCAGATCATCATTCCGGTCGGCTTTGGGCTCCTCGCTGTTCATTTCATCATTCGTGCAATCCTTCGCAGCCGCGGACAGGTCGCAGAAGGAGGGCACGTATGAACGTTTGGCTCTTCATCATCATTATCGTGCTCCTTGCCTTTCTGGGCGCGCCGCTCTTCACCATCCTCGCAGCGATCGGACTCTACGCGTTCACCTCTGCCGATATCAGTACCTCCGCGTTGATCATCGATCTGTACAAGATTGCCGACACGCCGACGTTGATCGCCGTGCCGCTCTTCACCTTCGCGGGATATCTTCTTGCGGAAAGCAAATCGCCAAAGCGGATGGTGGATCTCGCACAGGCACTCTTCGGCTGGATGCCCGCCGGGCTGGCGATTGTTGCGCTTGGGACATGCGCCCTCTTTACGGCATTTACCGGCGCATCGGGTGTCACGATTGTTGCCCTGGGAGGGTTGCTCTATCCGATTCTCCTCAAGGAAGGCTATCCGGAACAGTTCTCGTTGGGACTCGTGACGGCTTCAGGCAGCATCGGTCTGTTGTTCCCGCCCAGTCTGCCGATCATTCTGTTTGGATTTGTCGCCAAAGTGAGCATTGATCAATTGTTTGTGGCAGGTTTGATCCCGGGAATAATCCTGATTGCGTTCCTCTCGGCCTACAGCCTCCGGGTAAGCGTGAAAGCGAAAGTGCCAAAGACGCCATTCACATGGGCACGTGTCGGCAGTTCGCTCAAAGCTGCTGCATGGGAGCTGCCGCTTCCATTTGTGGTGATTGGAGGCATCTACGGCGGTGCCTTCACCGCCACGGAAGCAGCCGCCATTACGGCGTTCTATGCGTTTGTTGTCGAGGTGTTTATCTACAAGGATCTTCACCTTGTCCGCGATATTCCACGAGTGATGAAGCGAAGCATGGTGCTTGTCGGAGCCATCCTGATGATTCTCGGATCGGCGTTGGGGTTGATGAACTATCTGATCGACGAGCAAGTGCCGCAGAAGCTCTTTGAGATTGTGCAGACGCAGATCTCGAGCCGCGTGATGTTCTTGCTGATCCTTAATGGATTTCTGATTATCATAGGGATGATGATGGAGATTTTCTCGGCAATCGTAGCCGTTCCGCTCATTCTTCCGATTGCTCAGAAGTTCAACATTGATCCTGTCCATCTTGGGATTATCTTCCTGACGAACCTCGAGCTTGGGTATCTGATGCCGCCCATGGGGCTGAATCTCTTTCTCTCCAGCCTCCGCTTCGAGAAGTCGATTTTTCATCTCTCGAAAGCAGTCATTGGCTTCATCATTCTGGAAGCGATTGCCCTGCTTGTTATCACCTATGTTCCCGATCTGAGTCTGTGGCTTCCACGGTACCTGGGAACTCAATAATCTTTGCTACTGTTCTAGTTGTTTCACATCGCATCACGAAAGAACACTCGAAAGGAGACAATAGACATGTTCACAAAAAAGATTCAGGACGCAATGAATCAGCAGATCAATCACGAGTTCTTTTCTTCCTACCTCTACCTCGCGATGGCGGCGCACTTTGAGACGGCGAACCTGCCCGGCTTCGCCCACTGGATGAAGCTCCAGAGCGATGAAGAGGCTGAACACGGGATGAAATTCTATCACTACATCAACGAGCGGTCGGGAAGGGTCGTGCTCGAGGCGATCGCAAAGCCCCCGGTGGAGTTCAAAACCCCTCTCGATGTGATGAAGAAAGTGCTGGAGCACGAGAAGAAGGTGACCGGCACGATTGAAGCACTCTATGAGCTCGCGCTGAAAGAAAAAGATTACGCGTCGCAGGTCATGCTTCAATGGTTCATTAAGGAACAGGTTGAAGAAGAGAAGAACGCAACCGATATCATCGAATTGCTGAAGAGTATCGGTGATTCGCCGGCCGGATTGGCGATGGTCGATGCGAAACTCGCTGGCAGATCCAGAGGGTAACGCGCTAGGAGCTCTGCTTTAAAACAGAAAAGCCCGATCGCAAGGTCGGGCTTTGTTGTTGTACGGCGGAAGAACGCCTGCGGCCACTTCTCGTAAGAAACCTTGTGGCGAAGCCATGCCATTGGCATATTCAGCGAGGCGTTGGTGCTTGGTTACGCGAGGGAGCTTGTTGACAAAACACAAGGTCATCGTTTGGAAGCAATACTTGTGGACAATTACGATGATACTTGTATGTTCTCAACCCTAGCGGGTTGTTACTTTCTCTTTGAAGAGTTCCGCTCTTTGAATCCCGCTCCTAGGCGGAATCCCCGCCTGCCTTCTAGAATTCCCGAAGGCGGGTCCCGTTGTACGGGATCCCGTAAGGCGGGACAGGCAAGAGCGGGAAAAGTAACCAAAGTTCCGTTTTCTGAATCCCGCTTCTGAGCTGAGTCTGAGAGCGGGAAGAACTTTCGAAATCCCCGCCCCCGCCAGACCGCCACAGTTCGAGGATGTCGGGCTGGCGACCGCCTGCGGTCAGGCGGGCGGGATAACCCTCGCGCTCATACTCCCGCCCGCTTGCCTGAATTTCGGTGCGGGTGGTTATGGCGAGTGATCAGATTCAGCTTCCTCGCCCCGAAATGAACGCACGATGAAGCCGTCCACCCACCATCCGATGATTTCGGGGCATTGGTAAAAATACAAAGCCCTATGCTTGCCCATAGATCTGAGCTACCGAAATCGACGGCCGTGCGGGTGGGAGGTTCAATCCCGTGTGTTTAATTCCGGTGCAGTTGTTGCTACCTTCTCGGCTTGCCGGTCACTTTCCGCACCGGAATTTCGGAATGAGGGCGGCAGAACTGTCATGTGCGTTTCCCTGCCCGCCTTGCGGAATCGAGAAGGGCAGGGGGGATTTCGGGAAGTTTTTCCCGCTTTCCAGGATCCCGCTCCAAAGCGGGATCTAAGAGCGGGACTTTTCCCCATTTCTTTTCTAAAAAGAAATGAGAAACCTAGTATTGTTTCCGAAGAATTACGTTCAAGATCAGCTATTGAGTTGCTGCTGGGCTCGAAAGCGCTCGAACGAACCGCTCGGTATCCTAGAACTCCTGTGGCAGAGGCATCCTCTCGCGAAGCCTACAAAGATACAAGAGCTCTCTGAGCAAGAAAAACGAATACAACGAAACCTCTGAGAAACGACACTAATCGAGAAACTTCAGCAGTTCCTGGGCGACGAACCTGTTTCCTTCGTCACTGAGGTGAACGCCGTCATAAGTCAGGATTCCTTGCTCCTTGTTTTCCGTATTGTGGACGATGAGATAGCCGTGGAACGCTTTGCGGAGGTCACAGAGGGTTGCCCCCAGTGAGAGCGCGACTTCTCGGATGATCTGTGCATATTCCTCAAGCATTGGATCCTGTGAGTTCGATCCGTCGTGCTTCTCACCGATGACGCTGGGTGTGCAGAGAATCACGCGGGCGCCCGAGTACTGAATCCGGGCGGTGACCTCGCGCAAACCAGCTTCAAAATCCTCCTTGGAAGTCCCCTTCAGATTCTTCAATGCCCAGTGCCAGACGTCGTTGATGCCGATATAGATGACAACGATGGAAGGTTTTCGCCCTATCACATCTCTCGCCAAGCGTTGCTGTAAATCGGTCACTTTGTTGCCGCTGACGCCTGCTCCAATCACCTCGAAGCCGAGATCGGGATGGCGGGCCATAAGGTCTTCCCGGATCAGCGTCACGTATCCTTTCGGTTTGATGCCGAGCTCTGTAATGGAATCACCAAAGAATACGATGCGCTCACCTTCATGAAGTGTCATGCGTCCACCCGTGCAGCTTGTCAGCGTGACAGCGAGAACGGGGAGGAGGAAAGCGCACGTGAAGAGCTTCATGCCAGTGATCCTTTTGAGACGATTCAAATGCCAAGGAGCGCGCGAAGAAGAGGCTCGAATGAGAGTAAAGATATTTTGCCTGAATCTCAATTCATTGGACACGGATCTTCATTCGGCCTTCCGCGCAATCACAGTGGCTGAATCACCAACTTTGAGAATTCCGATGCCTTCGTGAACGATGTTCTGTCCGAAGCACACCTTTCCATTCCGGGTCCGGTAGGATTCGAGTGTGCGGAGAGGTTCTCTGCATCGCTCGCCCGTCTGCTGATCGACTGCGGGAACCGCGCATCGGGCGCACGGTTTGGCGACCCGGAACGCGATCTGGCCGATCTCAATGCTCTCCCAGGTATCCTCTTCGTACGGCAGGCATCCATCAAGTACGATATTGGGACGGAAACGGTTCATCGGAACAGGTTCGACGAGGCGGGTGTTGAGGTCGTCGAGTGAAGCTTGTGAAATGAGAAGCAGCGGAAATGCGTCGACAAAACTTACAAGTGCTTCTTTGCGCGCAAAGCGAGGATCGGCAACTCTTTGTGCGTCGTCAGGCATACGCACGAGCCTGCAGGGCCTGTCCATCATTGCCGTGAACCACCGTGCAGCGTCGTCGCCGGCATCGATCGCGTCGACGGTATCATCCCAGACCTGCACTCGTCGTGTAGTTCCGGTCTCCTGATGGGCGGGAAGACGCAGTTCCTCCATTCCGGCAGCCCGTACGGTGAGGCGATCCTCACACATAGCAACCTCGATAAGAGCCATACGCGGAACTTTCCGCTGTGTGAGGAAAACGTCCTTGTCATCGATGATCATCCACCGTCGGTCGAGTTCGAGACCACGCGCATCGAGACGCGCAGAGGTGAGTGGAATTCCACGCGCAGATTTGATGGGATAGATGTAGAGTTCTTTGATGTGCATGGGCTGAAATCCGAAATGCTAGATCCGAAATCCGAAACAAATCCGAAGCACAAACAAATCGCTGTGCAACACACCTATGAGCGCTTCTGATATGACCCCATTCGATGGAGCAGAGTTATTACCTGACCGAGGAGTGGAGAGCGCAAGCCATTCTCCTAGAGAGAAGATGCCTCTCCGAATGTGATCTGAAGGTGAATAATCTCCGGCGTGTTCCCCAACCGAACCGGCGGGCCCCACGTTCCAGCGCCGCTGGAGACATAGAATTGAGTCTGTTCTTTCCTCCTATACCCCCAGCTCACTTCGTAGAGAGCATTGGTAATCAATTGGAAGGGCCAGAGCTGGCCATGGTGTGTATGGCCGGAGAGCTGCAAATCAATACCCTGCTCCACTGCTTCGTTCAATCCGAACGGTTGATGGTCCATGAGAATCACCACGGACTTGTCTGCGGCGCCGTTGACGAGCTCTGATAACGGCTTCCGCCGTTTGCCGGCAAACTGATTGATGCTTCTGTCTTCCCGCCCCACTAGCATGATGCCGTCGCCGATGGTCACGGCCTCGTCACGCAGCAGACGTATGTTGTGCTCCACCAGGTATTTGCACGCTTCTTCGACGCCGCCGATGTACTCGTGGTTCCCTGTAACGGCAAAAACGCCATATTTCGCTTTGAGCGTCCGAAGGGTCTCTCCGAGATTCTGCCGAATGACAGGCGCAAGATCTTCATCGACAATATCTCCGGGAAGAAGAATAAGGTCAGGATGCAGGTCATTGATGGTGCCGACGATTTTCTCGAGTCGTTCGCGCCCAATGATTGTTCCGAGGTGAATATCTGATGCCACCGCCACAGTGAGTGTCTTCAGGGAGTCGACCTTTTTCGGGATGTTGATGCGAAGAGTTTTCAACTGCGGCGAGCGGGCGTTGAAGTATCCCAGTGTGAGTGCGATCCCGACGGCGAGAACGACCCCGAGCATAACAACGAGCTTCGTGCGGGCGAGGTTGGCAGTGATAAAATCCGGAAAGATCGGAACACCGTAATTGACGAGTCGCATGATATCGATGAGGAGTGCAGCAAGTGTGAAGTAGGCGAACGCGGCGAACCAGAAGCTCCCCATCCAGACAAATATGGTGCTCACCACACCGGGCGCTGAACGCTCGAGGAGTCTCCCGGCAAGAAAGGAGAGGGAGAGAATCGAGAAAATGATGGCGTACGGTAACCGGAACGGTGAATCGACAGGCATTGCCTGCCAGCCACGCAGGAACACGTAGGAGTTGATCAACCCGTAAAGGAGAAGAAAGATCGAAAAGAAAATCATGAAGTTAAGCTTGTTCATACGTTCCAGTTCTGATAGAATGAATAAAGTGAGCCGGCGAGCGGAGGCCCATCACCGGGAAAGCCGCTTCAGCAATTGTATTTGTCCGGCGTGGTAGAGATCGTGGGATGCGATGCCCATGACGATGGTAAAGTTGTCGACTTTGCTCCCCCGTGGGATGAAAGCAAGGTCGGTCGAACTCAGCTGAGCGACAGCCTGGCGCATGGAGATGTGGCATGACTCAAGCACGGCAACATCCTTTTTCCAGTCAATTTCTGAGAGGTTCGCTGAGCGGCGGAACCAGTTGCTTCCCTTGAGGGGAAAGGAACCTTTCTTCTCACCAAGGATCCGGCGGCGAACAATGTATTTCCAATAGGCACAGTGTACAACGATCTCCCAGATATTGTGCCTGGCTGGCCCGGGACGCCAGGCCGCCTGGCGCGCGGTCAGTCCCCGAACGGAACCGCGGAGGTTGGTTCCATGCCATGCTTTGCGGCCATAGGACTGGTCGATCAACGCGAGCAGTGTCTGGATGGAATTCAGCCTGCGGGTAGTTTTAGATCTCATGGTGTTCAAGTTTGGTTATCTCCCTCAGGATTTGTGATGTCGCGTGGCCGAATCGGCCTCGCGCAGCTAAATTCGGCACGCGGCGAGACCTGTTCAGCGGCACGCGACGTCGATAGAACAACAAATGAACGCGTTTGAGAGTTTCACGGAACGACAATCAGAGGCGCTTCAGAATGGCGATTGAGATGTCGTCAAAGGCCCGCGCATCGCCAACGAACCGGTCAACCTCCACTATGAGTCGCTCGCCGACAACCTGGGCAGGATAGGTGGCCAGTTGGGAGAGCAAATCCATGAGTCTCGGCTCGCCGAAGTCCGCCCCCTGGACATTCTGAGCCTCCGTGAGTCCATCGGAGTACACGAAGAGCATGTCGTTGGTGCTGAGCTCGACGCGTTGTTCGTTGAAGGTCGCCTGCAAGGAGAGGCCGAGAGCCATACCGCCCTTGTCCGTCTTTTCGATCGAGCTGCCGCGGAGAACCAGCGGGGGCAAGTGTCCTGCATTGAGCATCCTGACCAGTCCGTGCTCGGGTTGAATCTCTGCGTACACCACAGAGGCGAAGAGGTTTGGCAGGCTGTCGCGGCAGAATATGTGATTCAGTTTGTCCCCGAGCTCGGAGAGGGAACTGAAGTCCGGCGCCAGGGCGCGAATGGTTGCCTGGAGTTTTGCAGTGAGGAGCGCCGCGCGCAACCCTTTGCCGGCGATATCGCCGAGTGTCACGCCAACTCGCTGCTCATTGATCTGAATATAGTCAACGAGGTCGCCGCCCACTTCATTCGCCGATCGTGTGAAAAGCCAGAGTCCCCATCCCGCAACCTTCGGTGAACGTTCCGGAGTGAGCGCATCCTGAACAGCGTGGCCGGCCTCGAGCTCTTCATGAGCGAGAAGTTTGTCCTTCAGCTCAAGCATGAGGACGAAGAGCAGAACCAGCGCTCCGATGAGATGAGCCCCTTCAATGCCACCATTGCGACTGACGTTGCTCAGTAGGAGAAGAATGCCGATGAGGAGGAGGAGGCGGCGGGCCGGAGTGAGTTTCAGAATAAGGCCTTCAAGAAACCACCACGACACGTAGGCCCATTGTTTTGCGCGCCCCATTCCTGCAAGCCGCTTCTTCCGCTCTTCGGTGAGCATGAATTCCTTGAGCTCTTTGAAGTCGCGCCGCAAGTCCCGCTCATAATCTCCACGCCGGAAATCGTCAAGAATCGTCTGGCCAATGTTTGGCTTGGGATCGGAAGAAGAGGAGGCGTCGCTCATGGTGTTTTGGTCTCAGAATCCGGGAAGTGTCATTCCTAAGGACGGGATTTCACGGCAAAAGTTATGGATTTTTCTCGAATCGTTGAAAAATGCCCATCAGTGCCATCCAGGCAGTGTCCAGAAAGGTTCGGATCCTCTTGATTATGCCATTATCGAGAAGGAAGATCCCAAGGCCGGTCCCCAATCCAATCACAAAACTGTTTAGTGCATTTGTTTCAATCGCGAAAAGCAGGCGGTTTGGCTCGATATCATGGTAGAGCTTTCCGGCAAGGATGAGAATGGCCGAGACAAGGAGGGAGAACAAAGCGAAGATTGCTGCCAGGACCAAAGGATGAAGGTACCTCAATCCCGCTGTCTTCAAATAGAAAACCTGGTGAAATATGTAGAGTGAGGAGGCAAAGGCAACCGCAAAGAGGAGGTGCGAGGTGAAGCGGAACAGGCTGGGAGGTCTCGCGACAAGTCCGATCTGGATCACGAACATCACCAGGAGCACGGCAAATGCGTTCCGCCTGTCGACGCGCAACGTGAGGAAGAAGATGGAACTGCTCACTGCGCCCACGATGATCTGAAACCCGGCGTAGTGTGGCTGAAAAAGCGTCCAACCGTAGAAAACAAGTCCGAGAATCACCGTCACAGTAATTGGAACCAGCGATTCCCCGGCGACGGTGGCTACGCTGTTCAAGCTGGAACGCATGACAATTTCTCCGTTTTCCTCCGCGACGAGCTCAGCGCTGGTGCGAAGTGAATAGTGAGAACTCTAAAACAGATACGGAATCATCCGTTTCGTTCTTGAGGCATACGCATCATAATCAGGATAACGAATCCGGACGAGGTGTTCCTCGCAACGAATGCGTATCAATGCTCCGATGAAGACCAGCACCCCAAAGGACACGTTCAGTAGCGAGAGGTGCGCCAGGAGACCGGCCCAGGTCAGGAAGACAATCGAGGCGTATATGGGGTGCCGGATAAAACGGTACGGACCGGAAGTTACCAGTCCGCCTTCTGTAGGGCTGGCTGCAAGATGGAAACTGCGCCGGCCAAATGTTCTTCTTGCCCAAATCATGAGGATTATGCTGCCGACTTGGACGGCTATGACGGCGGGTTGCGTTGAGACCAGCCCGCGATTCAACAGGAGAAGCAGGATGCCGGCCAGCATGACCAGGTATCCCAGGACGGAAAGGGTGTTAACCCTGGTTTGCTTCAATTCTCCTCATCTTTCGGAGTTGCCCGGCTGCCTGACTTCTCGGCATCCTCGCGCGCTTTCTTCATCGCCTGATTAACAGCATCACCGTAAGGGGCTGTGATGATTTTCCCGTACCAATTCGTTTCCGTGATGAGTTCCCCGACCGCTTTCGCAACGCCGATGTCATAGAGCGCCGTGCCGGGTTTCTTCAGGGTTCCCAGACCTGCCGTCAGTTTCAAGCTCTTTGTACGGCCTCCCCGTCTGATGGCGAAATAGACGAGGAAGATCCCCGGTTCCAGCTCTTCCCAGTAATGGGCTTTGGACCTGCCGATGGCTTGCTGCAACTGCGCCAGATCGGAGCCACCGAGTTGCCTCGGGCTGTGAATACAGACGATTATGAACTCCTTGAGTTTTGCCAGCATTGCTGCTTCTTTCAGTGAGGAGGCTTGTGTTCAGATCTTGCCGTCGATCTGAGCGAGTATCTTTCCCGTATCAACGGATTTCGCCCAGGCTTCAATTGCTTCCATAGGTCCGTGCAGCCGGACGACAACATTGAACACGGCTGTCTTCGAGGTCGTCCCCTTTTCGGGGATACGCAATTCTGCTTTTGACAGCTGCTTTGTATTCTTGAGTGCTACGGGATCGACATAGATAGCTACTTCCCCCTTCTCGTCGGTTCCCTCGTCCTTTTGCTTCAGAGCGATAACGCCGGTCTTCTCGAAGAGAACTGCATCAGGATCAATCGCAAACTCCCCGCCGTTATTAAACACGATGTGCACCTCGATTGGTTCTTTGTTCCCTTCTAGCGCTTTGAGCTGCATCTGACCTGCTAGCTGCTGCATTTCCTGAGCAAGCTTTGTGATCGCCTGCATGTCGCCCTTCGCCTGTGCTTCGGCCATCTTTTTCTGATATTCTTTCCCCATCTCTTTCGCGGATTCTTCGGTCTTCTTTGTTGACCCGAATCTCCGTTCTGCGCTGCAGTTCATGGTGCTGAAAAGTCCGCCGTCCCCATTCTTGTAAGCGTCGGTCGGTAGATTGAAACTCTCCCTTTCTTTCGAATAGCCGGCCGGAGGCTGGCCGAGCGCATCGAGCGAAGCCACAAGCTTCTTCTTGACTCCGGCAACTTCATCCCTCAGGAGGGGAGTTTCATTCTGGGCGAGTGCCGGCAGGAATGCCGAGACCACCAACGCTGAGATGAGGAACGAACGTCGTTTCATTTGTGTCTCCTTCATATTGTTGAATGCCGAAAACCTCTGTGATTCGGTGATGGGTGATGTGAAAGGGTAAATCCCGATGCCTGCAAAAGACCTCACGAGGCGAGCTTGACCGTCATGAGTTTCTTGATCGTTGTGACATCGTTCTGTTTCTTTACATCGATGCGGATCGCCGTCCCCTCGGGATAACGTGTGGCTCCGTCAAGGATCTTGATGATGCTTTTCGAAAGACCACTGCGGCGGGCCGCTTCCATCGCACGATCTCCAAGAATGAGCGAGACAAGAAAATATCCGGTTGCCGGAAAAAGGTAGAGAATAATACGTTTCTTTTGTTTCAGCCGCAGCGTCCACCCGATTTTTTTTGAATACGATTTCCACTCCTGATCAGCAACACCGATCGCTCTTGCGTCGTCGATGAGATTGTCCCAAAGTGCCTTGGATGGGCCGAGCGCGAGCGTAAGCTCGGGATCAGAAGGTCTCCTCGGCTTGTTGATAAAAGCATTCTCGTGCATTCGTGACCTGCCTTTTTGTCACACGCCCCGAGCTTCAAGTTACTTTCTTTTCAGCACTCGATCGAGCGCAGGAGCGCGTTGAGAGCTTCGGTCATCGCCGTACCGTAGCCTCGTCCTTCCTTCCGCCGGAAAATCCTGTGGATTGACGGTTCCACGGTCGGTTGCCAGGTGACAACGCCGTGATCGGAAATCGTTGCAGTGATCGGTTCAAGGGACATCGGCCATGATTCTGGGACCGGTGTCTCATTCGCCGAGATGAATCGCCATCCCTCGGGAGTCCGGGCTAACATTCGGCCGGCTCCTGCAATCAATGATGCTGTGGACCAAAGGTTGCGCTTTGCCTGGAGGATGTCTTCCCAGGCAGATCCCTTGCATTCTTCATCCAGCGCATGGACAATGTCGCCGCGGTTGCTTCCCGTCAGTGCGTAACAGAACCAGGCCTGGAGTCGTGCTTGTGTGTCGTGCAAGAGATCCGCATGGGCGGCCTGCCAGAATGTGCCGCGGTGATGAGTCTCATCGAATGCGCCGTTTTCATTTGCGCAGGGGTACCAGTGCAGCGGGAGGCCGGATCTCCACAAGTCGACGTACGCAATGCGGTCAAGACCGACATTCCATTCGTCATGATCACCTGCGCATGTTCCTGCATTGAGTAACACGGCCCCGATCCTGTCGTTCAACAGGTCGGGTTCCCGGTTGAACGCAGCAGCCAGAACGCGGGCAGAGCCTACGATCGAAACAGTAACCGGCTGGCTTGAAGATCGAAGCAGGTGTAGTAGCAGCTCGATACCAATTTGCTCCCTGAGGGAGCGGTCGGCCGCCGTATCTCCGGGATGCTTCAAGGGTTCCGATGGCCCCGCGGCAACCGGAATCGTTCGTCCGAGGAGAAAGCCGAGCTGCGTGACCGGCACGAACCCCGGATCGCGGGAGATGTCAAGACCTCGAGGTGCAGCGTGAAGAAACCTTTCGGTGACATCGAGAACGACCCCCAGAAGATCGAACTCTGGCAACGCCGCAACCGTTGCAAGATCAAAATGATCATCGGGATCCTGAGGGGGATGATAGAGGTCGGTAATATGAATGAGCGGGATTTTCACTCTGCCGATTCTTTGTCGACCGTCATGAAATTTTTCAAAGCTTGGGCAATTGGTGGAGGTACCTTCTCACGGAGGGAGGGTCAGAGACGTGTTAGCGCATCCCGTTATCATAGTGAGCTTCAGCAGTTCTGCGCTCACCGGCAAGTATTGTGTAGGGCCCCGTGTCGGAGGGAATCGGCGATTCCTTGACCCGCAGATAATATGTCCCGGGTGAGAGCGGAATAGAAAACGTGCCTTTCGCATCGGTCGATGTCTGCTTGACGATGATTTTGCCGGCATCCAGAACGATAACGGTTGTGACCATCTCGAGCGGAGGAGGAATCCAACCGATGGGGATCGGACCTGGCTTGGAGATCAACAGGACCTGCCCCTCAAGAACGCCCTCAGGCTCCGGAGTGGAGCCTGCATCCCGGCAGCCATTCGTCAGAGCGAGGATCAACACGATTGGCAAGATGCGCTTGACGCGTCTGAACTGCATGACACTTCACGTTCATTTCATGTTCCGGACGCGGATCTCGGTGTCTTGCTGATCGCTCAACAAATTGAGAAGCTTGTTCGTGTCCGTATTCCCGAAGTGATACGGATAGAGGATCTTTGGCTTGATTCTCTTTGCTGCCTCGGTTACCATCGCCGGCGTCATGGTATAAGGAAGGTTCATCGGGAGAAATGCACAATCAATCGCACCGAGATTCGACATTTCGGGGATGTTCTCCGTGTCACCCGCGATATAGATTCTGAGGCCGCCAATCGTCAGGACGTATCCATTGCCCGAGCCCTTCGGATGAAACGGATTTCCCGGCGACCGCATGTTCACAATGTTGTATGCAGGAACGGCCTGAATTGTGACGCCTTCGACAGTGCGCGCGTCACCGTTTCTCAGAACTTCTGCACCCGCCACGTATCGTGCGCACGGCTGTGTCACCATAATGATCGTGGTCTCTTTGCGGAGCGTCTCGATCGCGACGCTGTCAAGGTGATCTCCATGCTCGTGAGTCACCAGGATCAGGTCTGCTTTCGGCAGTTGCGTGAAGTCGGCATACCGGCTGACCGGGTCAACGTAGATATTCTTGCCGCCGTAAGTCAGAATGAGTGAAGCATGTCCGAGGAAAGTGAGTCGCACGTTCCCGCCGGAAGCGGAAAGATCGTCTGTCTGGAATGTCTGCTGGCCAAGGGAGAAAGATGTAAAAAGCACTGTTCCTAGAATGAAGCTCGACATCATGCGTTTCATTTCATTTCTCCTTATCCAAAACATAAAGTTCAGAAGCTCTTGCTTCGAAAATCGTGATGCCAGTCAAAATGGATGAATCCAGGCCAAAGCACCGCCAGATAATGACCCTCATGAGAGCTCGATAGTTGCGGGGTCGTGCTCGGAGGGCACGACTTTCCATTCCTGTTCGTCGGTGTCAAAGTCGGCGATTTTTTCCAACGGCATCTTGATGTATTTGCCAACGCCGGTAGCGGCGACTTCGCCGTTGGGGAGGAGGAGTTCTCCGGTCCCCTCAAAGAAACGGCTGTTTTCGCTCGTGATTCGGCCGACAACGCGAAGTTCCTCGTTCAAAGGAATTGGCTTCTTGAATTTCGTCGTGAATTCGACTGTAACGCCCCACATCATCTCTTTGGATCGCGCCATGATGGCGCGGCCAATCGTTTCGTCAAGGACGGCTGTTGTGATCCCGCCATGGAGGCGCCCCGGGTAGCTCTGATGTCCTTCTGATGGCTTGAAGATATAGACGAGCTCATTGTTGTCAAGTTCGTAGAATGCCCCTTTGAGGCCGTGCGGATTCTTCAGTCCACAGACGAGGCACATCCTGCTGTTCTGCTGCTTTCGTTTGACGTGATAGTGCAAGGTGGTTCGATCCTTTGATATTCGAAATATCGGCAGAATTTGAAAAAAGGTAACTCTAATTGGGAGGAGTGTCAATATGCAGGGAGGGTGCAGTTGAAGTGAACAGTAAATCGTGAACCGTGAACAGTAGACAATCGAAGAGGGATAGCGCAAATTAAGTGTTCCTTGTTGCCCCGACTCTGTCGGGGCCTGCAATGTTCCTGGTATGCACTACGATCCTTCTTTCACTGCTTCGATTGTTTGATAAATATCCCGTTGCGGTATTCATCAAGGGCTGTCTGAAGTTCTTCCTGTGTGTTCATGACGATGGGGCCGTACCACGCGACCGGTTCACGTATGGGATTACCGGACAGGAGGAGGAAGCGGGCCGGAGATTCCGTTGTTGTCACCACGACTTGCTCGCCGTCATCAAAAAGAACCAGGTGCTCGTTCGTCACCAGCGCACTCTTGTCCTCGCTGAAATACGCCTCTCCTCCGAACACATATGCAAGCACCGTATGACCTGGCTTCGTTGCGTGCGCAAAGACTCTGTTCGGAGGCACCATCACATCGAGATACTCGGGTTCAATAACAATGTCGCTAACGGGTCCCTGTATGCCATTCACTTTGCCGGAGATGACTCTGATGGTGACACCATCCGGCAGCGACACTTCGGGTATCTGGTCGTGCGTCACCTCGCGATACCCCGGATCCATCATCTTCTGCGTTGCCGGGAGATTTGCCCAGAGCTGGAACCCCCACATGAAACCCTCCGGATCGCCGCTGGGCATTTCCTGGTGGATGATGCCGCTGCCCGCCGTCATCCATTGCACATCGCCCGGACCGATGACGCCCTTGTTTCCCATGCTGTCACCATGTTCCACTGTGCCGCGAGTGACATAGGTGATCGTCTCGATGCCACGGTGCGGGTGCCACGGGAAACCCTTCTTGTAGAGTTCCGGGTCGTCTCCCCGGAAGTCGTCGAGGAGCAGAAATGGGTCGAACAGCTCGGTTTGGCCGAACCCGAATGCCCGCTTCAGATGAACGCCGGCACCCTCGAGCGTCGGCCTGCTTCGAATGACCCGCTTGACTGTCCTGTTTGTCATCTCTTAGATCTCCTTCAAGTCCGTACTGACATCCGTCGTCGGAAGAAATCGGGGCCGCCTCCGGTGTTTCGTTGCCTGTTCGAAAGCGTAGGCAAGCTTAATGAGCACTGGTTCGCTCCAGGCTAGCCCGAAAAAGGAAATTCCCACCGGCAGGCCGAAGACGTAACCCGCGGGAACAGTAATACTTGGATAGCCGGCCACAGCAGCGGCGGTTGAGCTGCTGCAGAGGAAATGATCGCCGGTGACGAGATCGATGGTCCAGGCCGGACTCTCCGTTGGAGCAATCAGGGCATCAAGCTTGAACTTGTCCATGATCGCATCGATTCCCTCTGAGCGGGAGAGACGCAGGTTCTTCTCCCGGGCCTCGATATATTCCTTGTCGGTCAATGGACCTCGTGCTTCCGCTTTGATGAAAACGTCTTGTCCAAAATAAGGCATTTCGGTTTGTTTATTGCGCTGGTTGAAATCGATAATCTCCTTCAGGGAATGCATGGGCGCGCCCGGACCAAGGCGGGCAAGATAAGCATTGAGATCGGCTTTGAGATCATATTGGAGGACGATCCCTTCCGCTTCGCCGAGTTGTCCGAGAGCGTCAGCATCCGCCGGATTGACAATCGTGGCTCCGTTTTGTTTCATGACGTCGAAAGCATGATTCATCAGTCTATCCACAGCGTCATGGAATCCAAAATAGCGCCGGACGACGCCGATGCGCGCACCCTGCAGGCCTTTTAAACTCAGGTATTGGGTGTAATCGTCGGAGAACTTCCCGCGGCTTTCGGCCGTTGCGTTGTCCTCGGGATCGATGCCTGTCAACGCCTCAAGGAGGATGGCTGCGTCGCGGACGGTGCGTGCCATCGGACCCGCGGTGTCCTGCGTATGGGATATCGGAATGATGCCCGTCCGGCTGACGAGTCCAACCGTCGGCTTTATTCCTACGATACCGCAAATCGACGACGGGCTGACGATGGAGCCGTCGGTTTCCGTGCCGATTGCCACAGCACAGAGGCTGGCTGCGACAGCCGCACCGGAGCCGGAACTCGAGCCTGAGCAATTGCGATCAAGTGCGTAGGGATTCCGGGTCAATCCACCCCGGCCGCTCCATCCGCTGGTCGAACGGCTTGCGCGGATGTTTGCCCATTCGCTCAGGTTGGTCTTTCCCATGATGATCGCACCGGCGGCGCGCAATCGCTGCACAACGGTTGCATCAGCCGGGGGTTTGGAGCCGACGAGGGCGAGTGAGCCGGCAGTCGTTGCCATGCGGTCATGCGTGTCGATGTTATCTTTGATGAGGATCGGGATTCCGTGCAAAGGGCCCCGCGGACCTTTGGCTTTTCGCTCTCTGTCAAGCTCATCCGCAATCTTCAGCGCGTCGGGATTGAGCTCGATAACGCTGTTAAGAGTTGGACCTTTCTTGTCGATTGCAGCGATGCGGGCAAGATACTTCTGAACGATCGAGCGAGCTGTGTACTTCCCGCTGCTCATCCCTTTCTGTAGATCACTGATCGTCAGCTCGTTGAGCTCAAATGGCTTCGATTCGAAGGGCGGAGCCGTCAGTGGAGGTTCACCAGCCATTGAGAGTGCGGGAGCTGTCGCTGCCGCCATACCTCCAGCGATGGTGTTTTTCAGGAAGTCGCGTCGTTTGAGCCGGCGTGGACCAGAACCCGGTGGTCGAGAGTTCTCCATGCAGTCAACTCCTCTGTTTTGGTATGAAATCGAGTTCCTTCAATACTTCTTCTCCTTTCAACGCTTCGGAAAAAGGGAGAAGAATTTTCAGTTCGTAGGTCGCATGGGGACCCTTGCACCGGTCGCAAAGCCACCGAGACTCGGAAGGTTCGTCCATCCGGAATGCCTCCATCAATGATGTGGAGGATAGGACTCTACTTTGCCTTTGCTGCGATGTATAAGTACTTGAGAGGAATCGACCCGGTGTTGAAGACGTCGTGCTCGGTCGCTGGAGGACAATAGAGGACGACATGAGGTCTGAGCTTGAGCACCGGACCCCCGGTAATTCTCATTTCTCCGGTTCCTTCAAAGACGACCAATGCTTCTTCATACGACTTCGTTGAGTGTTTCCCGATGGATTCTGACGGTCTGATAACTACCAGACCCGATTCCATAGAGTAAGTCGCAGGCGGACCTCCCAAAACCTCTTGGTAATCTCTGATATCCTCTTTCAATTTAATTACCCTGGGCTTCGGCCCAGCTGTTCCTTTGGATTGACTCCAGGCGGAGAGCGGGAGAAAAACGAGGATTGTTCCAAGAGCGAAGTATCCGAGGGAGCAGCGTCGCAACAGGGATTGTTTCATAGGCATGTTGGGTTCTTTTGATTCTATCAGATCTTGGGGTACTGCAGTGAAGGATTCGGGCTTCGTGCACATAAAGGTATCCACAAAGCCAGCAGAGGGTTTGCCATGCGCAAGAACTCCTTCGAGAGCAAACCCCCCGACTCAATGCTGAGGTCTTCCTGATAGATCAGATCTGCACGAACTTCTCGGCTTTCGCTCCACAAATGGGGCATTCCTTCGTCGGCTTTCCGAGCTCGATGTAGCCGCAGACCGGGCACAGGTAGAAATCGACTCCGGTCAGATCCTTTCCCTTCTTCGCCGCCTCGAGTGCCATCGTGTAGAGTCTTGCGTGAATCGCCTCCGCTTCTACAGCGTAACCGAACATCCGCTTTGCCTTGTGATTGTCGGCCTCGGCCTGTTTGAGCATCGGGGGATACATCTTTGTGTACTCGTAAGTCTCACCGTCGATCGCTGCCTGTAGATTTTGTGCGGTCGAGCCGATGCCTTCCATCGATTTCAGGTGTCCTTCGGCGTGGAGCTTCTCTGCTTCCGCCGTTGTTCGGAACAACTTCGCGATGTTGTGAAATCCCTCCTGCTCGGCCTTCTTGGCGAAGTTGAGATATTTCTGGTTGGCCTGGCTTTCACCGGCAAATGCTTCCTTCAAGTTCTCAAGCGTCGTGGCCATACGTGTCTCCCTTTGGTTGTGTGGAAAATCCAGAGCCGTGTCTATCGTTTGCTGGATGACGTTGGCATCCGTTCCCCCTGAAACCGCTGACGGTTACGCGAGGATGCTTTCGATCGACTGCAACTCTTCGTTTGTGAATGACAAGTTCTTTAGCGTTCCGACGGCATCATCCAGCTGGGCTACGGAGCTTGCGCCGACGAGCGCTGATGTAATCTCCGAATGTCGAAGCACCCACGCCAGCGACATCTGGGCAAGCGACTGGCCTCGCGCCGCGGCAAGATTGTTCAGGCGACGGACTTTGTCCAGTTTCTCATCCGTGATCTGATGGGGCCGCAAGAAACCATGAGGTTTACCGGCTCTCGAGTCAGGGGTAATACCATGGAGATAGCGGTTCGTCAGCAGTCCCTGGGCGAGAGGAGAGAACGGGATGCAGCCGATGCCTTCTTCGCGCAGGGTTTGGAGCAATCCATTTTCAACCCAACGGTTGAACATGTTGTAGACGGGCTGGTGGATGATGCATGGTGTCCCGAGCTGCCGCAGGATCTGTTGCGCCTGGCGCGTGAGTTCGTGCGGGTAATTTGAAATTCCGACATAGATCGCCTTGCCGCTTCGGACGATCTGATCAAGCGCTCCCATGGTTTCTTCGAGCGGCGTTTCCGGATCGGGCCGATGGTGGTAGAAGATGTCGACATAGTCGAGCCCCGTGCGCTTGAGACTCTGGTCCAGACTTGCGATGAGGTACTTGCGGGTTCCCCAATCGCCGTAAGGTCCGGGCCACATGGGGTATCCGGCCTTTGAAGAAATAATGAGCTCATCACGATAGGGCGCGAAGTCCTCGCGCAATATCCTGCCAAAGTTCTCTTCGGCTGATCCGGGCGGGGGACCATAGTTGTTCGCGAGATCGAAGTGAGTGATGCCGAGGTCGAACGCCCGCCGGAGTATTGCGCGGCCGTTCTCGAGATCGTCAACGCCGCCGAAGTTGTGCCAAAGCCCCAGAGAAATTGCAGGCAGCTTCAAGCCGCTGCGACCGCAGCGGTTGTACTTCATCGAGTCGTAGCGATTGTCGGATGGTTGATATCGAGTCATCGGATGCTCCAATGATGGGGCCACACGTTTGTCGAAGGGAGCGACTAAGTCCGGCGGTTAGCTGAAAATCAGGATCTTGGCCTCGCTGCAGGATCGACTTACGAATCGAAGATGGCAAAAAGAAAATAGAAAATCACTTCAAATATACTTTCACCTTCTTACATTTCAAGGACTTACGGCTGGCTAACTTTGCCAAGAATGGCAAAATTGACTGTCTTCAGTCGTGAAGCAAAAGGAGTTCAAAGGGGCCAATCACGCCAGAATCATCGGCTGCTTTTTCGGCCTCCGGTGCTTGGGTGAACGTTCTCGCTTTCGTGACATCATCGACCCGGAAAAGGTACACGACGTGGTTCGGATTGGATGTGTCGTGCAGGAGATGCAGCAGATGAAGGCCTGCGTCGTGCTGGGCCTGCTCGTGAGACTTGAAGATCCCGTACCACTGGTTGAAGTCGATGACCCGGTGTTTGCAGAGCATGTAGTGCATTCTGGACTCCAGTGAAGGTAATCACGCTGCATCGTCAAAGCGAAATCCGAGCGTTAAGGGGGACGAGATTCGACTATCAATCGCGTCTTTGTTGTCCATTTCTTTTCGAAAAAGAAATGGACAAAAGTCCCACTCTTAGATCCCGCTTTGGAGCGGGATCCTGGAAAGCGGGAAAAAATTCCCGAAATCGCAACGCTTCGGATTGCGCCTCCTCCCACTTGCCGAAATTCCGGTGCGGAATGAGATTACCAATCTTTCAACCTACCTGCAATTGCACCGGAATTAAACCCGCCGGATGAAGCATCCATCCCGCACAGCCGGCGATTTCGGGACCTCAGATCCATGGGCAAGCTTCGGTCACCATTTTCTCCAAGGCCGCCGAAATCAATGGCAGGCCCGCCATCAAGTATCAAGTGGGGCAGGCGGGGACTTCGGAAGTTCTTCCCGCTCTCAGACTCAGCTCAGAAGCGGGATTCAGAGAGCGGAACTCTTTGAAGAGTCCCGCGAGGCGGGATCCAAAAAAAATGGAAAAGTAACTGGCGCTCAGGAGAGCAATACCTGTGCGCCACAATAGTTCGGGATCCAAAACTAACAAGTTCCTCTACACTTCTCTTAGCCTTTGCTGACCGCCTCCTTAACGCGTTCGGGTGTCATCGGCAGATGGTGCAGTCTGATGCCCGTCGCGTCGTAAATTCCATTAGCGACGATTGCACCCATAACGATGATCGCCGGCTCGCCGCCGCCCTGAGGATCGGCGTCCTTGTCGTCGATGATGACTGTTTCGATTTTGGGAAGCCAGGAGAAGCGGGGGATCTCGTAGGTGTCGAAATTGCGGGTCAGAACGTCCCCTCCTTTGAAATGAACCTGCTCAGTTAACGCATAGCCGAGCCCCATCATGATACAGCCTTCCATCTGAATCGTCGCACCTGCCGGATTGACCACCAGACCCATGTCCTGAGCGCACACAACGCGTTTCACTGTCACCCTGCCCGTCGATTTGTCGACGGCGACTTCGGCAATCGAAGCGACGTATGTTCCCGCGTCGATTCCGCACCCTACACCATATCCGCGTCCGCTCGGTCCCTTTGCAGGTTTCCATCCGAACTTCTCCGCGGCCGCCGTAAGCACGCGGATCATCTTCTTGTCCGTGAGATTCTTCAGCCGAAATTCCACCGGGTCGATGCCAGCTTCTGCTGCCATCATCTCGATCTGTGATTCGCGGGCGAAGGAGTTCGTGTTGTTCGCTGGAGCGCGCCACGGTCCGGTTGTGAACGGATGAGAACCGGCAGCGCCAACCCAGCTTGCGTTGTACGCGATCGTTGAATGGTGTGGAATGCTGTAGAAGTGCTGGGATCCCCGCTCACCGGCAAAATACACATTGTAGTCCCACATGCTGATTGTCCCTGCGCCAGAGACGCCCGACTTGATCTTGACGATCGTCGCAGGGCGGAATGCATCGAAGAAGAATTCCTCCTGACGGTTGTAGGCGACTTGCACCGGCTTTCCGGTGAGGTGTGCGAGTCGGGCGGCTTCCGCTGCCTGGAGGTTGCGGTTCTTTCCGCCGAATCCGCCTCCAACATAAGGAGTGATGACGCGGACATTCTGCGACGCGACTCCCAGCTCTCGAGCGACTTCCTCCTTTGCCGTGAAAGGATTCTGCGTTGACGCCCAAACCGTCACCTTGTCTCCTTCGATTGTTGCGACAGCGGTGTGCGGCTCGATGGGTGAATGAGCAACGTAGTCATTGTAATAGGTTGCATCCAGCAGTGCTTTCGACTGGTTCGTGCCAATCTGAAGATCGCCCTCCTTCTGGACGCTTTTTCCTTCGGGTGCCACCTTGAGCAGATGCTCGAAGATACTCTTGTCGTCGAGGTCCGACTTCGGCACATCGTACTTCGCTTTGATTTTTGCGAGTGCCTGCTCAGCCACGTCAGGAAGATGATGAAGAACAGCCACCATCTCCTTGTCCTGAACCACCTGCACGCCGTCGGTCTTTTTCGCTTCAGAGAGATCAAGTTCGAGGAGCTTCGCTCCGTGTGCCGGCGGGCGTAGGACCTTGGCGTACAACATTCCCGGGAAGCGGAGGTCACCTGCATACTGCGCCTTGCCCGTCACTTTCTCTTCGGAATCTCTCCGTTTAAGCGCCTTGTTCATGATCTTGAAATCAGCCGGTTTCTTGAGAGGAACCTTTCCGGTCGAGCGGCGCTCGATTCTCTTTCCTTTTGCCAGCTGCGCATATGCGACTCTTGATTGCCGGTTTGTGCTGTCGACGACATAGCCATTTTGCGTGAGGAGACGATCCTGCTGTGTCTTGAGGTGATCCGCGCCGAGTTCCAGGAGCGCCTGGCGTGCTTCTGCCCCGGCGGCACGCAGGGCCGGTCCGAATACTCGCGTCGACAGCGAGCCGAACGTGCCCATATCCCATGGGCAGAGATCGGTGTCGCCCATGACCATATCGACCGACTCAAGTGGCACATCGAGCTCGTCGGCGAGCATCTGGCCGAGCGAAGTGACCACGCCCTGACCCATTTCGATCTTGCCGACGTAGCAAGCGACCCGCCCATCTTCGCCGATTCTGAGGAAAGCATTGAAATCCGTCGGCACTCCGCGCTGTGGCCGGTTCTGCAAGTCGAAGAGGGGATCGGTGACGGTGAAGAGGATGAAAATGCCGCTGCCGGCGGACTTCAGAAAGTCGCGGCGGCTGATCTGTTGCCCGGAGGAATTCTCGAGAAATTCAAATCCAGTGCTCTCGTTGTTGTACATGTTAGTGTCCTCCCTGCATTTCTTTCGCAGCGGTCTGGATTGCATCGACGATTCGCGTGTGAGCGCCGCAGCGACAGAAGTTGTCGTCCATCCCTTCGATGAGCTCCGCTGTCGAGGGGCGGGGATGTTTCTGGAGCAATGAGTAGGCATTCATAATCATCCCCGGAGTGCAGTAGCCGCACTGGAGCGCGTCGTGATCCATGAAGGCCTTCTGCAGGGGATGCAGTTTTCCGTTCTTCGCAAGGCCCTCGATTGTTACCACTTCTCTGTCGTGCACGTACTTCACCGGTGTTGAGCATGACCGCACCGCCAGGTTATTGACCACAACGGTGCATGCCCCGCAGTAGCTCTCGCCGCAGCCGTATTTGGTTCCTGTGAGACCGAGATCGGTGCGGAGTACCCAGAGGAGCATCCGGTCCGGATCAACCGTGACTTTGACGGGCTGTCCGTTGAGTTTAAATTGGATGATTTCAGTCATGATCTGCTCCTTCATGGTGAACGATAGATTGAACTTGTTCAACCTTGAACTCGGGCGTGTCACATCAATGATTGTCTCGCCGCTTCTCGCAGCGGTTCTGGCTGTCCCGTCTGTTTATTGCCTTGCGAATTCAATGAGTGATCGATAATCGTTATTATCGGCTTCACGAAGTGCTTTCAGGTACGTCGACCTTGCGGCACCTTGTGCCGTCAAATTGATACTTCCCCACGAAAAAGGGGGCTGACCGAAGCCATGGCTTACGAGAATATCTGCAATGAGGCGGGAATGTCTTCCGTTCCCGTTTGAGAACGGATGAATCGTAACAATTCGGTGGCTGAATCTCACCGCGATTTCATCTTCGGGAAACACTCTGTGATCGATCCAATATCGGCAATCGTCCAAGAGCTTCTTCACTTCGGCGCGAATCTGATTCTTGTCTACCCCAAGGTTCTTATTCGACGTTCGAAATCGTCCAGCCCACCTCCAAATCTCCCCAAACATCCTCTTGTGCAATTCCTTCGCAAAATCGTCGGTGAGTATCTGCTGGAGACCAAGCTTTCTCTTCATCGTCCATTCGATGGCCTTTTCGACGCCAAGCTGTTCGAATTCGTTAAGCTCACCACGTGTCGTGATGGTGGTGATCAGGAGGCCTTCCTTCTCATCTTCATCCAGCGGTGTTTGACCATCTGGGTAATCGAGATCTAATCCCATAGATGCTTCGGCATCTCGTGTTTCAGTTTTTCGGCCCTGTCTCTGATTGCCTGTCGCAACCTCTCTTCGCTGTTTTCCTGTTCCTCAAGCTTCATCGTGTGGGATGTCCTCATGACGATGTCGCGAGCGACTTGTTGGGCCTGCTTGTCGATCATTTTTTCGATGGAGGATTCTTTTGGCAAGAATCCGTACACCAACCGAAGATCGAGCGCCTCGCCAACTTCAATCAACTTCTTTAGAGTAATGGTCTTGTTTTGTTCGCGTTCCTCGATTTCTTTCACGCTCACAGATGTCTTGTTGAGCCGTCTCGCAAGCTGCACCAGGGACATGTTGAGTGTCGTCCTAATCGCGTTTATCCACCCTTTTGATGGTGCCTCAACCCCCTCCAAAACGTGCAGCTTCCTCAGCTTCCTGTCGAGTTGTTCCACCATGAGCTTTTTATTGAGTTTGTCCATAAGGGTATATCCTTATTTGCGTTGGCATAATATAAGGGTATACCCTTATTAATGCAACTGGAGTATTAGGCTATACCCTTACTAATGACCTCTGCGAGCGTATCTTCTTACTGAATATTCACCCTTTTCGACACCGCGATCTTGAGCTTTCCTCCGCCTCTGCAGGGAGCGAGCCGCTTGCCCAGACTCTGTCGAGCCCCGCCGGAACGGCTCCGCGCGCGCACAATGAAAGCAGCCGCCCCCGCCACGCGGGGCTTGCCGTTGATTATGTACCCTTGCCCGTCATTGGTGATCTGACCTTCTTCGCTTGCTTACTTATGAGTTTCTTTATTCTCTCGTAGGAAGGGGGCGGGCCCGTCCGCACTTCTTTGTCGTTGATGAACAGTGCATCTGAGATCCCGAGCCGCAGAAACTCTGCTCGATCGAATGTGTCAACTTCGCGAAATACGACCTTGTCCGCAAACTGGGGTTCAGCAGCTGCTCTTTTGGCTCGCTCAAACGCAATGTTCTGAGCCGGACACCATCCGTTGCAAAAAGCCGTGACCGTAACCTTGTTCCGTTCAAGCAAAGGTTTGACCTTCGGTCGAACACACCTGGGAGGGAGGGCATCAGAAGTGAAGGGTTTCCACACCAGGCCTTGGATGCCCTGCCTGTCTGCCCTGCGATAACCGTGCCTCTTGAACCATGATGCGCGCATCCAAACTGGAATAAGAAGACCCCAGGCGGCCATGCCCTTGGCTCCAAGTTCTCGAGCATCTGTCTCGGCGGCCTCAAGAAGTGATTTGCCCATCCCGCGATGTTGGAAGTTTCCCCTTCCTTGTTTGTGACCGTGGACCCAGATGCAGTTGATGAAGTACAAGTTGGAGCCTTCAACTAATGAGTGTTCGATGGGAACATATTGGATCATCCCGCCCACAGTACCTTGATCATCCAGTGCCAGCTTGACCCGAAGTCCTTTGTCTTTCATTCGGTGGTACCAGACTTCTTTGTGATGGCCCGCCTCCTTCACCTCGTCTGACCAATCTTCAAGGCAAACAAAATAGAGAGGCAGATGCTGTTCGTCGAGATCAACAATCTTCATTGTACACCTCCGTTCACAGGTCTCATTCAGTCACAGAAATGGCAGATCACGTGTGGTGTAAGCACGCCGAAGTTTCTGTGACTAAGAAAGACAAATTCTTTCCAGTATTTCAGCGGCCATCGCAGATCCGTGATAGCTCTCGAGCTTGCGCCTGAATGTCTGACAAGTCTTCATACACACTTGGTCGGCGAGCAGGCTGTCAATGGCGCAGCGAATCTCTGTGGGTGTAATAGTGCGCAACCAGTCTGCTTTGACCGGCAAGCTGCCAGGCCGCCAGAGACTGTGGCCGATGCCTAGTGCTTGCGCCTGCTGCGCAACCAAGACTTGGTCAGGGTTGACGGGCAACATTAGTGACGGAACGCCGGCAGCGAGGGCTTGCATGAGAGTCTCATGGCCTCCAAGGTGAATAACTGCCACGCTTCGCTGAGCAACGGTCGCGCCCGGAACAGTCGGAAAGATCCGAATATGAGAGGGGAGTGTCGGGTTGCTTGGAACCGACAGGCTCCCCGTGCTGATGACAACATTGTAGATTCCATCGCGAAGAGCATCAATGATCTTTGCCAATGTGGTTTGGGCATCGACGGTGCTGCCCACAGTGACGTAGATGAGGGGTCGCTCATCAAATTCATTGAGCCATGGCGTCGGCTGCTCCCACCCACTCCACACGAGTGGCCCTACCACGTGCGTGTGCGGTGGCAGTGTGGGTGGCAGAAAGTCCGGGAGATCGGCGGCGAGTCTCTCGTCACCCAACATCAACTCAAAGGGCGAGCGGACTGGCGGGTAGCCGTGCATTTTGAGGAGCGGGGCGAAGCGCCGGGCGACTATCCGCATGACGAGCTGAAAAACCACCGGGAATAGAAAACGCATGACACGAAATCGCAAGCCCGCTGTCCCGATGTGTTCTGGTACGTCTCCGATGAGAAGTCGAGCGCTTGCATAGGGATCCAGTGCGAGACGTAGGGCATTGCCATGGAGAATACTGACCGATGTGAGCCCTGTCAGACGAGCCGCCAGAGAAGTGGTGAGTCGGAAGTCGAACACAATAACGTCGGGTTCAATTTCGGCTATGATAGTTCGTTCGGCTTCAAGGTTATCGGAGAAGTATTTCGATGTCATCCATCCTCGGTCCGTGCGAAACACTTCCCCCGTTACCTCCGGAACAGGAAATGTGTTGAAACCAGCGGCTTCTACCAGTGCGACTCGCTCTACCCCAACAGCGAATGTCGCTGTATGTCCTCTTTTGCGCCAGGCCTCTGCCACAGCCAGGCACCGACTCACGTGTGCGAGCGAAGGGGCAAATGGAACGAAGAGAGCTTTCATGGTTGATGTTTTCTTCGAAACAAATTAACTCGGGCTGACGATGCCGTGAGCGCCCCGCGAAGTGGGTCGCTGAAGTCCTTCTTTCGGGTTTGCCGCTTGTTAGCTGCAGGTAAGTGCCGTAAGTCGGTTTTTTCCATCCTTAGCACGCATTTGTTCTGGTCGTGCCGAGTTCCGGCGCATCCGGTTCGGCAACCACATCTACGACGATTAATGTGAGATCGTCATCAAGCGCCCTCTCTTGTGATCTACCCGACCACATATTAAGATGTTCAATGAACTTATCCGCAATACAGTCGGCTGAATCAGAGGAATGTCCCTTGACAAACGCCTCCAAACGATCATCGCCGAAGAATTCCCCTGTCCGGTTTCTCGTTTCGATGATTCCGTCGGTATAGAGGATTAAGCGGTCGCCTTTTGCAAGATCAAGTGTCGCGTTTTCAAGAACTAATTCCGGATACGGACCCAATATCGTGCCGCCAAGTGGAAATCTGGACACTTCCTTCTTTGAGCTTCTCCACAAAAGCGGCGGTGGATGTCCCGCATTTGCGTAAAGCACTCTTCCGTTGTCGATGTCGATGAAAAGAGAACAGGCTGTGACAAATGATTCTTCAATCTTTCCCTGGAGAATGCGGTTAATCTCCATGAGCACTCTTGCCGGATTGGAAAGGCACTCTATCTGTGAGGCAAATGCAACCTTAAGCATCGAGCCGATAAGTGCCGCGCCCACGCCGTGTCCGGAAACATCGGCAATCAGTATGCCCACACCAGATTTTTCTTTAATCTGGATATCGTAGAAATCTCCCGCGACCGTAGACATCGGAACATACCTTGCAGCGATATCGAGACCACTTGGGGAGCGAAGATTGCCTGGAAGGTTGGAATGTTGGATCCGCCGGGCTATTTCAATTTCCTGTTCGATGGCCAGCAATTTTCTTTCAGTGGAAAAGAAGTGGTGAACCGCGACATATCCCAGGCCGATACACAACACGAGGAAGCCAGCATGCTCGAAGTTCACTCCCCACGGAAGGACTCGTATGTTGATGAGATTATCAATAGCTGTATACGCAAGAGTGGTCAAAAACACGATTCGCAAGACACGTAATTCAATATGTCGCTGTCTTTTAATGAAGAGGATATTCACAATCCATACAATACACCATAGAACTATCACGGTCGGGATGATCGAAACACCCGATAGAGGCTCCGGGCGGTACAGGTCATATGCTATCGCAGCGACGGCATAGACAATCGTGGAGCGGAAGACCCAGAGCATCGAGTCGTACAAACCGCGCCCGAAGATATCGACGAGAAAAGCGGAGAACGGGATCACAAGCGCATAGGTGAGGAGTCCGTGGAAATATGGAAATGTGAAGGGGAAGCCGACCAACGTTTTCATTGTTGGAATCTCAACTAGCCATCGTATCCCGTTGAGAGTGCAGAAGAGGCCGAAGTTGAGGAGTGAAAAGTCCTTGCTTCTCAGGCGAAACAGAGAGACTACGACTAAAATCAAGCCGACAGACGAAAGAAAAAGTCCGGCAGCAATACCTCCAAAATCCGTCTCAAGAGTACTCATAGTTGCATCCGATGATTACGAGTCAGCCAGCGAGGCACTTGCTTGCAGCTAACTTCGAGAATTACGAACCCTGCCCGGCCCGCGACCAGAAGAGCTCGCGCCGTTTCCAGAGATAGAACATTGACCACACCGCTGCCGGCACGAAGGGAATAAACAGCATCCCGCCGGGGGAGAAGGAAGTGTACGCGTCGCGCAGGATGATGATGGTCATCGAACATACCCAAACGATATTCACCATCTGAGCGGCTGTCCATCCCCACGCGCGGGGTTTCCAAAGACCGATGGTTGCAAGCAGAAGCAGCGGAGCCGAAAGGGCGATGTCCCCGATCAGAAATCCCCACGTCGTTGCCGCGTTGGCTCGCTCCGGTAGCCCCACTACGTCGCTTGGATAGGGGACCGCCTTGGTGAACGCGACTGTGCCCCAGAACAAGAGTGTGAGAAGAAAGGCTACTCCATTAATGATTGCGTTGACGGTGATGCCGAGGGGTCGACGAGAAGGAGACTGAGGGTCCGGGCTCATGGTACGATGGCTCCGATATGGCAAAGAATTGCGTTGCGTGCCTACAGCGTGTGCGATGCCAGAATCTTCAAAGCAATTATGAAAAGCACAATACCGGCGGCCACCTGGCTGCGCGCACCTAACCACCTGCCGGCTTTCTCACCGAGCAGAATTGCGACGACAGACATGGTCAACGTAATCAGGCCAATTGTGACGCTCGGGTACCAAACGGAAATTCCTAGTGCAGCAAGTCCCAGCCCGACTGCGAGTGCGTCGATGCTCGTGGCGGTCGAGAGCGTCACGAGACTCCAACCACGGCTGGGATCTCCCTCACCGCTGAATGATTCGCTTCTGCGCGCAGAGAGAATCATGCGCAGTGCTACCAACGTGAGCAACCCGAAGGCGACCCAGTGATCGAAGGAAGCGACGTACGGTTCCAGTCGTGTTCCAGCCGCCCATCCTGCTATGGGCATGAGGAACTGAAACAGCCCGAAGTGAAATGCTATTCTGAATTTCGCACGCCTTGTCTTCAATAGGCCCGCAGCACTGAGCGCAAGGGAGACCGCCGATGCATCGAGCGAGAGTGAAACGGCGAGAATGATGATCTCAAAAGCTGACATGATCCCTTTGGTGCGATGGCATCGAAGTGGGCTCAGCGGGCTGGTTGTTCAATGACCTCATAGTGAGCAGATCGCTGATCGAATTGGGACAGCAGCTGCCGGGCTGCAGGCGGAACGACGGCGATCTCGTAGTCAGCCCCCGCAAATTCTACGACGGCGTCGAGCGAATCGAACCACATGATCGTGACAAACTCGACGCCGGCCTCGATGTTTCTACGGAGCAGGTGGATTCCCCGATAACCCCGGATGGAGCGCCCGGCGATACCTGTGAAAATCTCTTCGCGCAGCAATCTTTCGTAGGCGTCGGCGTTCGCATTGCTCGTCCATCCATGCCAGATTCTGCTGATCATCTGAGTCTCCTTCGGATTTCCCATTTACCTTCAGCGTCGTTTCAGCCACTTCTCGTACAGCTCGGGGCGACGGTCGCGGAGGAACAACTGGCGAGCGTGCGATTGCTGGATCAGACTCAGATCGATGTCGCAGAAGAGGATTTCGTCCGCGCCTTTGCCGGCACGCGCGAGCACGTTTCCGTGAGGGTCGCAGACGAACGATTCGCCGGCGAAATCGAGCTTCGGTTCCTTTCCAACCCGGTTGCAGAGGGCGGTGAAGTACCCATTCTGGAATGCCGCAACACGCATCTCGGCTTCATAAAGACCGTCGGGCCATTCGCCGACAGCGCCTGCCTGGGGAACAACAACAAGTTCCGCTCCTGCCAGGGCCAGAGCGCGCATGTATTCCGGGAAGTGCCTGTCATAGCAAATGGCGACTCCGATTTTCCCGGCCTGCGTTTCGTACACGGGAGCGCCTTTGTCGCCGGGCGCATAATATCCCCTCTCATGAAACCACGCGTAGTCGGTAATGTGCACCATGCGCGTCTTGCCGAGAATCTTGCCGGTTGCATCAATAACCGGAGAGGTGTCGTAGGTCAGAGTGCCGTCGCGTTCAAAGAGGTTGAGAACGATCACGGCTCCAAACCGGCGCGCGATATCTGCGAAAGCTTTCGTTGTCGGCCCGGGAATTTCTTCTGCCAGATCTGCCACGTTACCGCTTGCCCGGTCCTGAGGATAGAAGGGCTCAAATGCCAGCTCAGCGAAGCAGATGACCTTAGCGCCCTGCTTCGCGGCAGCTTCTGCGGCCTCGAGTCCCCGCTTCAGGTTCGCTGATTTGTCGGTTGTGGCGTGCTGCTGGATGAGCGCAATGATCATCGGCGCTGTTTCCTCTCTTGCTATGGCGAGACCCCTGCAGATGATTTGGAATATCTGCTCTTGAAGAGAAAGAACGCAGGTATTCCGACGATGACTGTCACGATCGAAATCGATGATTCGATCGGTCGTTCGAAAAGTGAAAGGAAGAGCATCGAGATGCCGAAGAACAGATAGACAACCGGAACAACGGGATAGCCGGGCATTATGCCGGGGCTCTTCTGTGAACTTCTCAACTTGAAAATACCGAAAACTGCCAGAAGAGGAAAGATACCAAGAGAAAAACCCATGTAGGTTAGTATCTGGTCAAGTGTTCCAGAAAGAACGATCACGACCGCAATGATACCTTGCAGCAGAATTGCTTTGGATGGCACGCGGAACCTGGTGCCGATGTCGGAGACGAACTTGAAGAAATATCCATCGTTCGCCATGGAATAGTACACTCTTGGGCCCAGGATAATGAATGCGCTGAGCGACGAGAGGAGCGCAATGGCAATCATCAGGGAAGAAAGGGTCTCTATGCTTGGGCCGATGAGGTTTCCCATAGCCAATCCTCCGATCGAAATGACGCCTTTCATGTGCTCCGGAGCGATGGCATAGACATAGACGGCATTCAGGCATACATAAAGAACCGAAACGACCGCCGTTCCAAGTAACAAGGAAGCCGGGATGTTCTTTGCGGGATTCTTCACCTCAGAACCGATATAGGTGGAAGCATTCCAACCGCTATAAGCGAACATGATCCATAAGAGAGACAAACCGATGGTTTTCCAGCCCCCAAAGTCAAACGAAAAACTGCTCCCTCCGGCGAAGTGACTAAAATTCCCCTTCCCGAGAACAATGCCGACCAGGATGAAGCAGACAATCAATCCGACCTTGAGCACCGTCAGAAAATTCTGGATCAATGCTCCAAAGTCGATTCCGCGGAGATGGATGAAGATGAAGAACGCAATGACGAGAACGGAGAGGATTTTTTTTGAAATAGTGGGATTTGTCAATCCGACAACAGTCCCCCAATCGAGAAGTTGGGGGAAAGCTCTTGTGAGATATTCACTGAATCCGATCGAGGAGGCAGCGATGGGAGCGGAGAAACCGACGATAAACGAAACCCATCCGCTGAGAAAACCAAGGAGTGGATGGTACAGCGTTGAGAGGAAGACGTATTCACCGCCTGCTTCGGGAATTGCAGCGCCGAGCTCGCCGTAACAGAGCGCTCCGCAGAGGGCGATGATTCCGCCGACAATCCAGAGAAGGATCATCAGGATCGGATTGCCCAGGTCGCTCATCAAGAGGCCGGAGGTCGTGAAGATTCCGGCGCCAACCATGTTGGCGATGACGATGTTGGTGAGAGGGAAGAGCCCGAGCTTCCGTTCGAGCTTCCTTGCTGAATTCTCTTCCACGGTTAACTACCTGACTGGTCCCAACGAGGAAAGGTCGCGGTGGACTATTTGGCAGACTTCTTGTAACTGATCGCTACACCTCCGCCATCCGTGTTGAATGTCGTTTCGAAGTTTTTCAGGCTCAGGACGTATTCCACGTACTCTCCGATTCCTCCGTACGCGCGACGCCGACTATATACATTGTGAGCGGTGAAGCATCCTCCGGCCTCCAGCTTCGGCGCCACGTCGATGAAGTAATGCTTGTACCATTTTTTGTCGGCATCGCTGAAGACGAAATCGAAAGGCCCTTTCAATTCCTTGACAAGATCATGAGCGTCGGCCAGACGGGCATCGATGAAGTCCGAGAGTCCGCACTCCTTGAAGTTGGCGACAGCCTGCTTGTGCCGATCCTCGTCAATATCGATGGTGATGAGCTTTCCGCCGGTCTTGCTGAGTGCCCAGGCAATCCATATGCCGGAGTGACCCGTGGACGTGCCGATCTCAAGCGCCTTCCTGTATTTGTTCTTGGTGATCAGGTCGAAGAGAAGCTCTCCATCGCTCGTCGGGATATTCATGTCGTGCCACCGGCCCGCGTGACTGTCAAGAAACTTCTTCACTTTTGCATCGAGGGCTGGGTTCTCTTTCAGGTTCTGCGATTGAACCGCACTGAATATTCCAGTTGTGAAGAACACAAGAGACAATATCACAAACAGAGAGTTTGGCTTCGCTCTCATTTGAACCTCCACGCTGCTTGTCAGACTGCTTCTATGGTTGACGGTGGCTTCGTCGCGATGTTGTAGGTGACACTGACCGCGCCGGGCACCTTGCGTGTGATGTCCCTGGCGAGCTTTTCAAGGATCTTGAACGGCAGCTTCGTCGGAGTTGCTGTGCGCGCATCCAAGCTGTTCCAGCATCGAACTTCGATTTGCTGGCCAAACTCACGTTTGCCCTCACGCATGCCAGTGACGCGATCTTCATGCAAGATTGCCATGTACTGAAATGCTCCGGTGTTCTTCAATAACTTCTCGACGATGACCGTTGCTTTCCGCACCGTCTCAATACGTTCCGGCGTCGCTTCACCGATCACGCGCGCCGAGAGTGCCGGTCCGGGAAACGGAATGCGCTTGAAGACCTCAGTCGGGAGGCCGAGGGCTTTGCCCACCTTCCTCACGCCATCCTTGCGAAGCTGGATGAGCGGTTCGAGGATGCGATAGCCGAACGTCTGCTGCGGATCGATCCCGAGCTGCTCAAAGACGTTGTGCTGTCGTTTGATCCCTGCAATGGTCTCGTCGACATCGGTCAGAATTGTTCCTTGCAGAAGGACCTTCGCCCCACTTTCCTTTACAATTCGGCCGAATACGTGGCGATAGAAAGTCTGAGTGATTGCTTCACGTTTCTGCTCCGGATCCGTGATCCCTTTGAGCGCGGCGAAGAACTCCTCTCGCGCATCGATGATTTCAACCGCCGTTCCGAGTTTGCGGAACAGGAGAGCGACGCGTTCCGGTTCTCCCTCGCGCATCAAACCATTTTGGATGAAGACCGTTCTCAGCTTGATTCCCAGCGCCCGATGGCCCAGCATCGTGACAACGGAAGAGTCAACGCCGCCGGAGAGAGCATTAATTGCGGTTCCTTCGCCGATGGCAGTCTGGATCTCCTTCACCTTTTCGCCTATGAAGATTTTTGGATTGAGTTTCTTGGCAGTGATTTCTGTGATCATGGGGGGCTCCCTGAGGAAGTGAATAGATGGCAGCAGGAAGGTACCAATGAATAGGGAAAAAGCAAAAGGCGGAGGCAGGCGGCAATGTGTCGGGCCAAACGAGAGTTTCTCCTGTCGTTTCAGCGGGGAATTTTCTATTTTCAATCTGTCATTCCTCACTTTTCATCTTGAATCGATCCATGGCTGATTTTGATATCGCTATCATAGGTGCAGGAGTTGTCGGGCTTGCCATCGCTGCCCGCCTCTCGGAGAAACGTAGAAATCTCGTTGTCCTCGAGAAGAACGAGAAATACGGCATGGAAACATCAAGCCGGAACAGCGAAGTGATCCATGCCGGCATCTATTATGAGCCCGCCTCGCTGAAAGCGAAACTGTGTGTTGAGGGTAGGGATGAGCTGTATTCGATCTGCCGGAAACACAATGTCGGCCACAAACAGCTCACCAAACTCATCACCGCGACGGACGAGAAGGAGCTGCAGGAACTCGAATCGGTGTATGAGCTTGGAACAACAAACGGGGTCAAGCTTGAGATTCTTGATCGGCAGCAGACGCTTAAGCTGGAGCCGCATATCAATACCGTTGGTTCGATTCTCTCGCCGATGACGGGAATTGTCAGTGCCCATGAATTGATGGATCACTACTACCACGTCGCTCTGAACAATGGCGTCACCGTGCAGCACCATTGTGAAGTCGTAGGAATCGAAAAGACAAATGGTGAGTATGTCATTACGCTGAGTGAAGGTGGAGAGCGATCCTCTGTTACGAGCCAGGTGGTGATCAACTCTGCGGGACTCTACTCCGATCGCATTGCGCAGATGGCAGGGATCGACATCGATGAGGCTGGCTATCGAATGGTGTACGCGAAGGGATCGTACTTCTCGGTGGCTTCAGCGAAAGCAAAGCTGGTGTCGCGGCTCGTCTATCCGATGCCCAACAAAGAAACGCTCGGTGTGCATGTCGTGCTTGATCTCGGGGGCCGATTGCGTTTTGGGCCAGATTCGGATTACCAGGATGGAAAGGACTTCGATTACGGTGTCGATGACTCCAAGAGACATGACTTTGGCGAATCAGTCAGGCGGATACTTCCCTCAATTACCGATGAGGACCTTGCTCCCGACATGAGCGGTTTCCGGCCCAAGCTCCAGAAAAAAGGGGAGCCGGAGAAAGACTGGGTCATTGTTCATGAAAAGGAGAGGGGGCTGGAAGGATTCATCAACCTTATCGGGATGGAATCTCCGGCGCTGACGGCGTCGGCGGCGATTGCACGTCACGTGGAAAAAATACTTCCATAGGCCGCAGCACGTACCGAAAACGCACTCAGGTTTTCTTGCCCGTCACCCGCTCGACGTATTTCACCTTCTCCGTATCCACGCGGATCCTGTCCCCCGTTTCAACAAACTGTGGTACGAGGATCTCGATGCCGTTCTCAAGCGTAGCAGGTTTCATCGTGTTGTCCTGACCATCTCGTATGCCGGGGCCTGTTGATCCAATCTTCAACTCGACGATCTTTGGAAACTGAACCGAGATCGCTTCCTCCCCCAGCATTTCTACGGTCACCTTTGCCCCTTCGGCCAGGAACTTCTTGATGTGTCCTACAGCAGTGTTCGGTACTGAGACCTGTTCGTACGTGACCGGATCCATGAAGAAACACGCTTCCGCATCGGCGTAGAGGTAATCCATCTGGCGCCGCGTGATCTCCACTTCTTCGAGCCGGTCGGTCTGCTTGACGTGCTTGTCTGCAATGTGGCCGAAACGAATGTCCCTCAGCTTCAATTCGATGAATCCGTGCATTTGGCCGCTGCCGGCGTGCCGCACAACCTCCATCACCCTGTACAGCTTGTTGTCAACCTGGAGAGCCATTCCTTCTTTCAGTTCAGAGGCGAGAACCATACGATTGCTCCTCTCTTTGCAGCGACTCCCACCGGATTGACTTCAAACTAGGAATTGCGCCAGAGAAGGTCAAGTCGATGTAAGATTGCCAATTGTACCGCCAGGCGATCAGTCGTGGCCTTGTCGGTTGCACCTGTGGATGGCCTTGATACCTGTCCGAACTTACGATATATTTGAGGGCATAGGAGGCGGAGATGGAAAAGGCGGAATTGGTTGTGGCGTCTGGCCTAGAGCGCGCGCGTCAACGTAAGAAACTCATCGCATTCGGGTGGTACGGTGGCAAGTATAGCCATCTGGACTGGCTGTTGCCACTGCTACCCGAGACACTTCACTACTGTGAGCCCTTTGGTGGTTCAGGGGCAGTCCTTCTCAACAGAAATCCTTCACCAGTCGAAACGTATAACGACATCGACGGGGAAGTGACCAATTTCTTCAGAGTGCTCAGGGAAAAGAAGGATGAGCTTATCTATGTAATTGGGATGACGCCCTTCTCGCGAGAGGAATTTCACGAGGCTATTAAATCCAACGGAAATGGTGCAGGACTCTCTGACGTCGAACGAGCGAGGAGGTTCTTCATAAGAGCGCGCCAAGTCAGAACGGGGCTAGCGCAGACAGCCTCGTTGGGAAGATGGGCGAATTGTTTGGCAACGTCTCGTGCCGGAATGGCGGGTGCAGTCTCGCGTTGGCTTGGAAGTGTGGAAGGCTTGGAGGAAATTGCAGGAAGATTATTGAGGGTGCAAATCGAAAATGATAGTGCATTTGATGTAATTCGCCGCTATGACAGCAAAGACACTCTGTTCTACTGTGATCCCCCCTATCCTCATGAGTCAAGAGGGGATGCCAAGGCATATCGTTTTGAGATGAGTGACGAAGAACATGAGAAGTTGGCTAAGCTTCTCAAGAGCGTCAAAGGGAAAGTGGCAATCTCCGGATATAAGTGCGCATTGATGGATCGATTGTACACAGGGTGGCATGTTCACACGGCGAAGACAAAAAAAGCTTTGTCAATCAAGTCCGATAGGACAGAACGACTATGGACGAACTATAGATGGCCGCGAAAATAAATGAGCGATCATTCGCCGAGAAATGTAAGCGCTATCTCTCCGATCGTTGGCGCCCGATGGTGGCGGATCGCGCTGATGACGAATGTCAAGAACCGCTTTCAGAAGAACACTCCCGATTGAAGAAACATATCGAGGACTGCCTCAGAAGCAAAACGAAGACATACCGATATGTTCTCCCCACACAGATTCTCTGCAAGTGTGTAAATTCTAGACTCGATTGCCGATCCCTTCAGGCGCTCTTCAAATCGCCAGGTGCCTTTGATGCGCGAAGTATAGCTCACGAGGTCGTTGTCCCGTTCGACCAAGAAAACCATCAGGTCTTAGGCGGCTCTGCTGAGCCATATGTCAACAATCCGTTACGTTGCGATTCTGTTACAACTAGGAATCGTGGAAGGCAAAAGAACAAAGAGGATTGGGACAAGCTTGTCGACATTCTGGAAGAAGTAGAGAGTTCGAATGATCCGTCCCTGGCTCGTCGGGTTTTTGACCAAATTCTATATGTCATTTATGATATGCTCGATGATGTCACTGTGAGTTATCCGGTACCAAACAAGGTAAGCCTGCAAAACACGCTTAGCATTATGAAAAAGTTCCTCGCCACCAAGTCTAGCGGCGACAGACTGGAAGCGCTTGCAACGGCCCTTTTCCGAGTCATAGGCAAGAATTTTCGTCTATTTGACGAGGTGCGACGACAGAAAGTGAATGCAGCTGATGTCTCATCAGGCATGGTTGCAGACATTGAATGTTGGCGCAAAGGAAAAATCGTCCTCATCATAGAAGTCAAAGACAGGGATCTTTCCCTGGTACAACTGGATTCCAAGCTATCGTTCGCAAGATCCAGAAAGATAAACGAAATCATGTTCGTGGCCCAGGATGGGATTGCGCGTGCCGATTTGCAAAGAATCAACGATCGAATCGCTAGCGAATTTGTAAGTGGCCAGAATACATATGTTGTCGAATTGTTGAGCTTTGCGACAAGTCTCTTGATGATTTTGGGTGAATCGGGAAGAGTTGATTTTCTACATGACGTTGGAAGAGAGCTCAACCGCGTCGGGTCACCGATTCCTCATCGAAAGGATTGGGCTGCACTTCTCCGGGCAACCTAGTTGTAGTCTCCCGGAAATCGGACAGATAGTCTTACCAACCTTTGTCTTTCTCCCTGATCAAGTTTGACAGTTCTCCTCCTCACGCTGGCCGTATTTCTTCTCTTTCTCGTCTACGAGCGCGTCACGCTCGATCGCCTTCGCCGTCAAGTCCCCCTGGTGATCAGTGTAACTGGAACACGGGGAAAATCGAGCGTTGTGAGACTCCTCGCATCTGTGCTCCGTGCAAGCGGAAGAAACGTACTTGCGAAAACCACCGGCTCTCAGGCCCAATACGTTCTGCCGGACGGGACTGTTCGCGATGTGCCGAGGCGCGGTATGGTCTCGATTCTCGAACAGAAAAAGACACTCAAGAAAGCTGCCTCCCTTGGAGTAGAATGCCTTGTTGTCGAGATCATGAGTGTCCATCCCGAAAACCACCTCGTTGAATCGAGGAAGATTCTGAAGCCAGACACGGTTTTGCTGACCAATGTCCGCCGCGATCACACGGAAGCTATGGGCGAGACCGTGGAGGATGCGGCCCGGGTGCTCGCTCTGGATCTCGTGCCCGGGGCAAAGGTCTTCCTTCCCGGCGAATGCCAGAATCTCGTGCAACAGGTCTTGGGAAGTTCGTCAGGGGTCCGGTTCCTGACGTCGTCGGTTGGGGAATCGAGGTCATTGTCTCTGAAGAGCCGGCGACGTACCCATGAAGTGCTTTCCGCAAACTATGACCTGGTCACTACCGCGGCCCGTGAGATGGGAATTGCCGATGAAGTAATTGCGCGTGGCATCGACCAGGCTGTTCAGGATATCGGCGAATTCAAGATTTGGAAATACAAAGTGGATGGGAAAGAGATCTTCGCTGTGAATGCGTTCGCAGCAAACGATCCGGTATCAACGACTCAGTTGCTTGATTCAACGCGTGCCGCATTGACGGGCATGGCTACTTCCTTCACCGGGCTTCTGCACCTGCGGGCTGATCGGGCCGACAGGACTTTACAATGGATAACCGCGCTCTCGGGATCGATCGGCGAATCGATTGGCTCCTTGTATGTCGTCGGAGGACACGCTCGTGCATTGGCAAGGAGGGTGAAGAAGGCCAACGTTCTTTCTTCGGATGATCCTCAGGAAATCATGCGCCTCGTAGGAGTTGAAGTGCAGGACCACGCGGTCATATTTGGTTTCGGCAATATTGGAGGGCTCGGCGCCCGGCTCGTTGAGCATTGGAACCGGAATGGAGAACCCTATGGAACTTGAACTGGTGTTTCTGGCGCTGCTTGCTTCGCTGTTGTTCGCCGGAGCCACGGGATTCTCTCCGGGTGGAATCATCGTTCCCAGTTACCTGATCCTTTTCATCAACCAGCCGTCTCGTCTTGCCGGTACTCTGATTGCTGCGCTTCTGACATTGCTTTGCTACAGGATCCTCTCGCAGTACGTCATCATCTTTGGTCGACGAATGTTCGTCTTCATGGTTCTCGTCGGTTCGCTTTGGGCGTTCCTCTGGATAGAGTTGTTTCCGATGGTTCATCCGACGGCTCTTGAATTCAGAGTGATCGGATGGGTTGTCCCTGGGTTGATCGCGAATAATTTCGAAAAGCAAGGCATCGTGCCCACGACGGGAGCCCTCGTAACAGTCACCATTGCCGCATATTTAGTCGGCAGAGTTCTTGGTATTGTCGCTTAGCGTGCCTCTATGAGTTTCATTCCCTCGCAACTCCCGGTGGGCAAAGACCCCCGAACCAGTGTGCTGATATGGTGCGGAATTGTGAGCCTCTTCGCGTTCGCTGCTGTTGAGTGGCTGGGGCCGGCAGACGTGGGTGTTGATCGAATAGCAGCAACACAGGCCGTCCAGAAAATGCAACAGGCGACCGATGTGGTGCGAGCTGCTTTTCGTGAAAAGGGGCTCCGTTTTGATGATGTCATAGATCCGAACCACACGGGCCTGGTCGGGGACGAATATACGGAGCTTACCACGACGCTAGGGAGTCTTGAAGCAAAGCGAACGACGACGAATCCTGCGATGGCTGGCTTGATGGTTCAGCTTCTCAAAGAGGCGGGTGTTCGGGCGGGAGATACGATTGCCGTCGGTTGTTCCGGGTCTTTTCCGGCGATGGCCATTGCGGTACTGGCCGCATCTGAAGCGCTCAAGGTCACGCCGCTCATGATTGCGTCGCTCGGCTCCTCGTCGTACGGTGCGACGCGGACGGACATGACGCTGCTCGACATACTCAAAATACTGGACAGCGCGAAGGTCATCAACCATCTTCCCTTAGCAGCTACACTGGGTGGAGCCGACGACGTCGGAAACGAATTTGAAGCAGAAGTGCGACAATTGCTCATTGACAAGATCAAACACTCAGGTGTTCCTTTCCTCTTTGAATCCGACCTGCAACAAAACGTCGCCCGCCGGCTGCAAATCTATTTTGGCTCAACCGGCTCACGGCGCATTGCGGCGTTTGTCAACATTGGCGGCAATTACGCCGATCTTGGCACGAGTCCGTTGATCCTGAAACTCGAACCCGGAGTCAATCGGACTCTGCAAATTCCTGAAGCCAAAGAGACACACGGTGTTGTTTTTGCGATGGCGAACCGCCATATTCCGTTGGTTCACGTGCTGCACATCAAAGGATTGGCAGTGAAATACGGCATCCCGTGGGATCCGGTTCCCTTGCCGAAGATTGAAGGGGTGGTTCATGCGCGTGCACGCTTAGGGCTAGTCAGCCCGGCAGGTGCCGTCATTGTTCTCTACGTTATCGCGCTGATCGTGATCCTGGTTCGTTATCGAAGAGCCTTTTACCGAACACCATCCTGAAGGAGAAGTTCATGAAACGCCTTTCAGTAGTTCTGTGTATCCTCATCGTCATTGCGTTGATCTGGTCTCCCGCCTGGTCACAGAAGCAGAGTATCAAGCTTGAACAACCAGTGCTGCTGACTTCATGTGGTCAAAGTCCCGGTCCGCTCAAAATCAAAGTGTTCATGGCAAAGCTCAACATCGAGTATGTCTACAATCTGCAGGCCTCCGTCAGCGACCTCGCAGCGAAGAAGAAAGAAGGGAAACCTTTCAAATCTCTCATCATTGTTACTGGCGCAAGCCTGAAGGGGATGGGGGCCGCGAAAGTATCGATCGATGAGGAACTTGATAGAATAAAAAAGCTAATCGCGGAAGCGAAGAAGCTTGGGATCAAGATCGTGGGATCTCACGTCGAGGGTATGGAGCGTCGTGCGCAGGGAGCCGCGCCAGGTGACAACTCGGATGAACTCTCGATTGATGCCGTGTGTCCTGTGTCCGATCTGCTCCTCGTGCGCAAGGACGGCGATGAGGACAAACGTTTCACCGCGATATCGACAGGGAAGAAAATCCCGATGATCGCCTTTGAAAAGAATATGGAGTTGTCCGACGTCCTGAAGAACCTCTACCAGAAGTAATCCCAGGCTGACCCAGACTATGGATGCAACGACCTCCGCAATTGTAGTCCTCGGTGTAATGGTTCTTGGATATGCTTTGGCCAAATGGCTGAAGCTCTCGACAGAACTCTCCATGGTTATCGCGGCACTGGCAGGCGGGCTCGCGGCCGGATTTGGCGTGCCGGCCCGGCACATCGCCGAAGGCGCGATGACCTATCTCGACATCAATCTCATTTTCTTTACCGCCACGCTGTTCATGAACATCCTCAAAGAGTCGGGGGGAGTGGCCTTCGTTGTGCGGGGAATGTTCAAACGGTTTCATCGACGCCGGGCGGTTCTCCTGGTGATGCTTACGATTCTTCTCCTCATCCCCGGAGCCCTCACCGGGGCAGGAAGCGTCACGGTTCTCATCACCGGCGGGATGGTTGCCACTGTGCTGGTGAGCATGGGGGTGTCAAAAGTCAAGACTGCCGCGATCGTGTTTGTTCTTGCCGGATTGAGTGCAGCGGCTCCGCCTGTCAGTCTCTGGGCAATGATGACCGCCGCGGGTGTCAACATGCCGTATGTGGGCTTCTTCTGGCCCCTACTGCTGCCATGTCTTCTGGCAGGTCTACTGACGATGTTCATTCTTGGCTGGAAGGGAACACCCACAGACATCGACAAGGCAATGCAGGACCTGCCCGCCCCGCCAGCGGGCATGAACTCGCTGAAAGTCATTCTCCCGTTCCTCGTATTTGTCGCCCTTGTGCTTGCGGGCCGGACGTGGCCCCACTCCATTGTTGTGATAGGGCTCCCGCTCATGTTCCTCTGCGCGGCGTTGACTTCGTTTATTCTTTCGCCTGTGAAAATCGATTTTCTGAGGACTAGCCGGAATACCATCGACCAGCTTCTTCCCCTGCTTGGTACGCTGACGTGCGTTGGGATTCTTGTTCAACTCATGACACTCACGGGAGTCCGGGGTCTGCTGGCCGTCACCACCGTGACACTGCCTGTGATCGCCGTCTACGCCTCGCTGTTCGTTGTGCTGCCGGTTTCGGAGGCAGTACTGATGTGGGGGGCCGCTCCTGTGCTCGGTGTGCCGTTGGTGCTGCTCTTCAACACAATCGGGCTGAACCCGATCATTGCGCTCGCCGGCATGAGCATCATCTGGCCGCTCGGCGATGCGCTTCCGCCAACGGCGATTATTGGAAGGCTGACAGTAGACATAACGGGCTACAAAGAATCGTACTCGAGTTTTCTGAAAGCATGCATTATCCCTGCGATCATCATCTCGATCATCGGTACGCTGATGGTGATCTACAGCAAGCAACTGGGTTTTCTCACGGGCCTTTAGTTGGAAAATCGCAGGAAGCGCACCAAAGATCCGGATGCAAAATCCGAAATGCGAAATACGAAACTCTAAACAAATTCGAAACTCCAAATCCGAAATCCAAGATACACCGCCTCGTTCGATTGCTCAGTTCGAATTTCGTGCTTTGGATTTCCTTCGTATTTCGATATTAGGATTTCGAATTTAACATCATAGGAATTACCATGGAAGTCATCATTACTATCATCTACTACTGCCTCGTTGGATTCGTGAGCGCGTTGCTCATCTACAATCTTGTCAAGACCAAAGAATGGCAGAAGGAAATCCTCACGATCATCGTACTCATTCCCTTCGTGCTTCGCTTGTTCATGCTGAAGTGAGCATACGCCATGACACCGATGTTCAGGAAAATAGCATTTTCGCTGGTCGGATTGTTGCTCCTCATCGTGTCGGGCCTGAGTTTCTATGAAAGCCGGCATCTGAAAGAACCGGTGGCGGTGAGTGACGGTCTGACAACGGTTGTCCGGCTGAGCACTTATTTCAGCGCTCTCGAGGGTACAGCGAACGACTGCAATCTGTATGTCTTCGAGGGGAAGGAGCCTGGGGCGACCATTTGTATTCTCGGCGGCACGCATCCGGAGGAACCGGCCGGACGGCTCGCGGCGTGGCTCTTTGCCGAAAATGCTGTCATGAGCAAGGGGAAACTCATCGTGGTGCTCAGCGCCAATCGAAGTGGCACCACGGTGACGCGTGTTGGAGGAGCGTATCCTCCCGACTTCACCATCGCAACCGCGTGGGGAGGACAGACATTTCGTCTAGGAGACCGCTGGTCGAACCCTCTCGATCAATGGCCCGATCCTGAGGTCTACATTCATTATCCGAGCGGGCAGGAGCTTGCGTACGTCGATATTCGTAACCTCAACCGATGCTGGCCCGGCAGGCCGAATGGAACACTGACAGAGAGAACGACGTTCGCCTTCATGGAGATGATCAGGAAAGAGAAGGTCGATATTGTGATCGATTTGCATGAAGCTGAACTGCAGTATCCGGTCATCAGCACCATTGTCGCGCACGAGAAGGGACAGGAACTGGCAGTCATGGCATCGATGATGCTGACCGACATGGAAGGGTTCAAGATGGGGATGGAATTCTCCCCGAAGAGTCTCCACGGCCTTTCTCACCGGGAGATCGGGGACTATTCGGATGCCATCTCGCTGCTCTTTGAAGCGCCCGAACCGTTCCTTGATGCAACGCGCGGCAGGACGACGCGTGAGCAACTTCTCACAGGGAAGGACGATTTTGTAGTAAAAGCCGGGAAGCATGGCCTCTTGTTCGAAAAGATTGACGAAAAAGGATGGCCGATCGATGTGCGGGTTGGACGGCACACCTCTGCCGTTCTCCAGGTGATGGCGGGCTGGACGGAAGAACATCCTGATAAACCGTTAGTCTGCGAGAACGTCCCGCGATACGCAGAAGTCATTGCAAAAGGAACCGGGGCGTTTCTTCATGCCCCGGCGCGAGTGCGTCTGGATCGACTGTTCAACGAATAAAATCTCCCAATACTTCATATTGAAAGGATACACCTCATGACTTATCGCGCAACCAACAGTGTGTTCCGGCCGCTGATGTGGCTGGTGACGCTGATGTTCATCGTCCTCTGGACGCAGGCGAATGCACAGCAGAAGAAGCAAATCGAAACGGATGAGGGCTGTACAAGCATCCAGGTTGGCCGATTGGCGACCGCTGACGGCTCGGTGATGGTCGGGCACACATGTGACGGCCCTTATCGGACCTGGCTCAACATCGTTCCCCACAAGAAGAGTGAGAAGGGTGCTACGAAGAAAATCTACTGGGGGAATCTCCATACTGAGTACGTCACCGATATGCGGGGTAAGATCCTGAAGGGGGAGATCCCGGAAGCCGAAGAGACCTATTCGTACGTCAACGTCGCGTACCCGTCTTTGAACGAAAAACAGCTTGGTTTCGGGGAAACAACGATCGGCGGGCGCGATGAGCTGAGGAACGACGAAGGGATGTTCCTTATTGAAGAGCTGCAGTCCATTGCGCTCGAGCGATGCGCGACAGCCCGTGAGGCGATCAAATTGATGGGAAGTCTGGCCACGAAGTACGGCTATGGCGATTGGGGAGAATGCCTGACGGTGGCGGACACGAAAGAGGTCTGGCAATTTGAGATCTTTGGCGCCGGTCCGGCTGAAAAGGGAGCCGTATGGGCGGCGGTGAGAATTCCCGATGAAAACGTCGGCGTCTCAGCAAACATCCCCCGCATCAGCGAGGTCAATACCAAAGACCCCGATCATTACCTGGCATCAGAGAATGTCTTCACACTCGCCAAAGAGATGGGATGGTGGGATGGCAAGGAGCCGTTCAAGTTTTGGAAGGCGTACAGCGGACGGAAACCGTTCTCGACACGCGAGTATTTCGTCCTCAAATCCTTTGCACCCTCGTTGAACCTTTCCATGGATATGGAAGAATTGCCGTTCACCGTGAAGCCGGAGAAGAAAGTATCGTTGCAGGATGTCTTCAAGATGTATCGTGAGACCTATGAGGGAACGGACCTCGACATGACAAGGAATCTCATAGTCCAGAGGCAGCGAACACGTGACGAGATGAGAAAAGATTCAGCCTCGAACAAACCGCCTGAAATGGTAAGAAGTCCCATCGCCAATCCCTGGATGAGTCGCGAGCAAATGACCCTCGTGAATGCGTTGAAACCAGGTGCGATCACGCCGCAGCGGACCATTGCCATTGCACGCTGTTCGTATTCTCAGGTTGTGCAGCTTCGCGGCTGGCTGCCGAACGAAGTCGGCGGTGTCGCGTGGTTCGCGTTTGACAATCCCGCCCAGAGCCCCCGATTCCCGATTTTTGCAGGAGCACTCGAGCTCCCGAAGAGTTTCGAGGTGTGCGGTCAGGCGCGCTATCGCGAGGACGCAGCCACCTGGTGGTTCCGCAGAGCGAATCGCCTTGCAACGATTCAGTGGGGAAGGACAAAGCCCATCATCGAAAAAGCCATGATGGAGTTTGAGGAAAAGGGACTTTCAGATCTTCCGGGAATCGAACAGCGCGTACAGGAGATGCTGAAGAAGGACGGTTCGGAGGCAGGTCACGAGAAGGTGAGGACCTATCTCACGACGTACACGAACGACATGGGCCGCGCGGCTATGTTGAAGTGGTGGGAACTCGGTGATCAGTTCTGGGGGATGTTCTCAGGCGGGTTCTAGGGATTCATCACCTTGATCATTTGAAATTCCTTAATCGACATTCGATATTCACACGGCTCCTCATCAGCTCAGAACTGCGCAGTGGATTTCGAACAAGGAACACGAATTTCAAAGATGGGTAAGAACGGGTCTCACAAACCCATCTGAGTCATTGCGAGCGCAGCCCCGAAGGGGCGGAGCGAAGCAATCTAAAACCAGCCTTGATGCATAGTAGAGATTGCTTCGGCAAACAACGCCTCGCAATGACAGTATGCGGTGTCTTTGAGGTGGATCTTCGTCATATGCAAAGCCCACGCTGGAAATCATCCTGGCGTGGGCCTTCTGTTTGATGGGCTCGACTGAATACGAAAGAGTCGAAGAACAGGTCGCTATTTACTATTAGGACATTTGTCCGGTTAGTGTTTTTTACCCTTTTTTCTCTCCAAGGCTTTAGATTTGACAGATTGTGGTTCACCTATGTCTACCCTGAGCTCTGGGTGAAAGTCTTTGACTAATCGGAGATACTGCCGCGCAGTATTCAGGGTCCGCCCGGTGATCTGGCTGATAGAGATCGCATCGTGTTTTTTCCTGACCAACGCTAAGACCTGATCGTAGGTTTTGATGTACCGGTCTACCGCATCCTGCGTGTGTCCTGTCTTCAGCACAATATCTGCCGGTGCGATTGCCCGTTCATAGAGCGAGATGATGATCCCTTTGTGCGACGGGTTGCTCCCCTGATCCATCACATAACCCTTCATCGGCAACACTTCTCCCGTCTTCTCAAAATATGCCTTCAGGTATTTCCCAATCGTCGTCAGACTTCGGTTCATCAATACGCTCAGCTCGGCTCCACTGAGCAACGCTCCCTGTGTTTTTGCGCTCTTCAGCAATCGCACCATCAACTCGATGTCTCGTGCTTCTCGATGCCGATAGTTCGAGTTCCGGTCTCCCTTCTTGAAGTATATCCTCCGCTCCACATCTTCCTTCCGGATCAACGGCAGGATCACCGTCTGCACCGCATAGTCTTCTGTCTTCTTCCCATAGTTCGGTCGCTGTCCGTCATCTTTCGTCGTCTGCCACACCACATCACCGGTCTGCACTCGATCCTGCCTTGGGTAATACTCATCGTGAAGTTGCTCGATGTCATCGGCCAACATCATCAACACCCGTCGACTCCCCAGCACCT
>Ga0315277_10000467_pt1 | contig 64603 bp, 65 predicted proteins | sample YL17G05_15_MG_FD_203695 | JGI IMG/M metagenome (GOLD analysis project Ga0315277, IMG submission 203695) | Sediment microbial communities from Yellowstone Lake, YNP, Wyoming, USA - YL17G05_15 | ecosystem: Environmental > Aquatic > Freshwater > Lake > Sediment | place: USA: Wyoming | collected...
GACCCGGCCGTCAACTACGGCCTGGTCGGGGCCGTCCTGCTGAACAAGATCGCGCTCCAGCGATTGCATTCGCTTTCCGAAGAGAGCGGGATTCCCATTCCTCCCATCATCGGTGTCGGCTCGGCTCCATTCCGCGGGAATCTCACGCCGCCTAACGCCGAACGCGTCGCCGAAGAATATCCGAGCGTTCAGACGTTCACGATACAGTCCGCGTTCAAGTACGACTATCCTTCGAGGGAGGCCACGGAAGCAATAAGCAAGCTTCGCGAAAGGAAGGCGAGAACGCCCCAAACAGTCGACGAGGAGCGATGCCTCGATATAATCAAAAGATACTCGGCCGAATACAGGAAGCAGGTCGTCGGGCTCGCGCACACCATAAACAGCGTTTCGAAGCACGTGCCGAGCCGGAGGAAGCGAAAGCTGCACATAGGCCTTTTCGGCTACTCGCGCGAGGTGGAGAAAATCAGCCTGCCGAGGGCGATACCGTTCACGTCCGCCCTTTACTCGGTCGGCCTGCCGCCGGAGATTCTCGGGCTGAACGCGCTCGGCGACAAGGACATAGAGTTCGTGGCCGAGGCTTTCGTCCACTTTGAAGAAGACATGAAGGGTGCCATCTGCTACTTTAATCCAGACACCCCGTTCCTTCCGAAAGGCGTGGAGGCGAAGGTGAGGGAGTTCCTGCCCGGTTTCGAGACGAACGAGGAGCACAGGAAGCTGACGGACCACATCAATACCATGCTCGCGGAAAACAAAACGAACCACATGGGCGAGCACATACTCAGGGCGGCGCATCTGAGACGTTTCCTTGGATAATCGATTTTTCGGAGTTCAACGATAACGAGCCTTTAGCCTTTTTAAAATTTGCTGCTGAATAAACGATATGTACATGGCCGTAAGACTAAGACCAGAAGTAGCCCAAAGATTAACGCCATATGATACTGTTCGGCTAGCTCCGTATTCATCGCTGAAAAAAATTCCCTTGGTTGCCGAAAGATGCTGATTACCACGTAGTTGGCATAAATAATTTAAGCGGCCATCCGGGCGGCAATCACGTGGACGTTCAAGTCACTTGTGGCGATAAGGAATTTTCATTGCCCCCCGAACACTTAATTTTAATACTAAAGCCCGGATGTCCTGTTCAGCTAAATCCAAAATCAGAATTGGCAGGACATCGCTGGTCTTACGCGAAACCAGACACCGATTATGCAATTACTCATATACCAGCAAGCGACGAGGGTGTCTGGGTCAATGACGGAAAAAGAAATTTTCCGCTGCGCCGTGAAGATATAAGAGATATAATCCCGCTCTAAGCCACCGCAATTTAATGCCGCTGATTCTCGTTTGGCGGCAAGCCCCAAGTCTCTCTGTTTCGAATCCTATCCAATAAAAACAAAAACGCAAGCGGAAAAAACAAAACCGCCTGCCTGCACTTCCCTGGAAATTATTTGCTAGCCTTTATCGTATCAGCAGCTTCGCCTGCTCTGCGTCGTATTTCCAGTTCCCGGGAATTAGTCCCTTCTTCTTGTAGTACTTCGCGAGCTTCCTGATCTTCGATTCGGCTAGTTCCAGCCCCCTGTAGGACTGGTAGTCCTTCTTGTTGCGCTCGAGATGGACGCGAAGCTCCACGACCCCTTTCAATAGGTTCAGAAGGTCTTCCGGAAGTTTCGTCTGGAGATTGTTCTCCCTCATGATCTGGATTATCGTTTTGTCCGCCACGGTCAGGACCGAGGGTATGCCGTACTGGTCGCGCAGGACCAAACCTATCTGCGCGCTCTGCATGCCCTGCTTCGCATACTTGATGACAAGGTCTTCGACCTCTTTCGGCCTGTAGTCGACCCATCCCACCGCTTTCTTCGCGGCTCCGGTTTTTTTCGTCTTTGGCATAACATCACATTAATTGATTTTTAGAACAAGCTGATTTGCCCGATACAAGCTAGCTGCCTGCGAGGCACTGTCTTGTTCTTGTGATTATAGTGACCGAGCATATTTAAAAGCTTATTTCCCGGTCGTTTCGCGTTCGTTTTTCTTGGCTGGCGTTCAGCTTGGAACAATCCCGCTTTAAAAATGTTTAAACATATGTTTAAACATGAGGGAAACCCTTTTCGAGGGGAAGGTCCATAAAATAACGACCGACGGACAGGTATTTTTCCTTTATCACAGGACGGATGACGAATGGGAACTAAGGGACAGCAATTCGGTTGACAGGAAGACGTACAAGGAAGTCCTCAGGGACCTCAAGAAAATCTTTTCGATGAACATGCCCGAGGAAGACAAGATCCTCAAAATCTGCGAATCGGGATTTTTCAGCGTTTCCAATTTATAGCGGCTTCCTGCAAATATTATTCATGCCTTCTCCTTCGTTTGCCGGCATAATCGACGTTCTTCCGCAGCTGTTGTCGATAGCGCAGATACTCGTATTTTTTGTCCTCTCGTGGATTTTCGGCTCCTTCGCCTTCCGCGGCATGAAAAAACGAATCCCGCTCGCGGCAAAAATAGCCGCAAAGCTTGGCGTTGGATTCCTTTGCGTCTTGGCCGGCGCGGCCATGAGGAAGTTCATGTTTTTCTTCGACGGGACGATTTTCCAGATGCTCCAGCTGGACCTCTTCGTCGGCGGCCTGATAGGCGCTGCGCTGGTGGGCCTCGCCTTTTACATGATAACGCGCGGGGAAACGGAGGGCGAAAGGAAGACCATAAAGAAGCTGGAGGAAAGGGTCAGGCTGCTCGAAGGCGTTCTTCTCGGGCAGAAGACACCGACGCTGAAGGAGGGCGAGGCCAGGAAAACCGCTGAATCCCTGCTTCCAGGATTCTCTGCGGAGCAGGCGGGCCTGAAGGACGCGGACTGGGAAATCCTGCTTGAAAAAGGCGGCAGGAAGGCGGTCGTGACGCTGGGCGCATACACCGGGGAGGTCAAAAAAATAGAGCGCGGCGGCAGACTGCGCGACCCCTACGTCATAGCCGGCGCTGCCATAATAGTTGCCGTCGTGATATTCTCCGTATTGAATTTCAGCGGCTTTCCCAGCGTAACCGAAGGCGTGGCCTCAATGCTGGGCATGAGCGATGAGCAGTTCAAGTCGCTCACAGGAGGCGGCCCGCTTCCCGAAGGATGCGTGGCGACCGTGCGAATCCTGATGAAGCAAGGGGTAAGCGTCGTGGGCGGCGAGAACACCTACAGCGACGACATGCTTAAGGGAATAATAGAGGCCGCGACCGGGCGGAGCGTAATGCTCATGTACAAAACGGATTACGAAGGGAGCGGTTACATAATCTCGATAACCATTCCGAAGGGCATGGAAGCCTCGAACGTTTCGAACGACGAGATGATGAAAAACGCGGAGATATGCTCCTCGACCAGCGACACGTTCTGCGACTGCATCAAAATACCTGAGATGGGCGGCATGACGACCGGATTCATTATCGCGAGAAGATGAATAAGTGCACCACTTTTGACAATTTTCAGGCTCAGTCTAGGAATTTAAAGCTTTCAAAAATACGTAAAACATGGATTTCACCTTCGGCTTGGATGGTAAAGAACTGGCGAAGTATGGCGCAAAGGCAGTCGTTTTTGATGCCATAAGGGGACAACACAATGATGTGCCGATCCATCCGTATGTCAAGGTCAGTCCCGACGCAGACCCGGCGGAAGCGCAGGTGCAGGCGTGCAGGGCATCCAACGCGGAATATTTCGTCGTGAGGGCGTCGTCCAGATACGAGCTCCTTCCGGGAACCGCCGGAATGACTGATTCCGAAAGGTTCGTGAATTGCTCGCAAATCGGTGAAAGAATCCACGCCGTGAGAAAACCAACAGGGGCATATTTTAGCTTTGTGGGTGCAAACGAACTGGAGCCGGAAAAGGTGATTCCTGTTATTGTCCAGCCGATGTGGGCAGGAAGCTTCGGCATGGTCACGGAGCACCCGAACCAGCGAATGACAATGGTCGATTATTTCGAAGACAATGACTCTGAAAAAATATTCAGGGAACGTTCATTTTCGTCTTGTGGCGGCGAGAAATATAGAGATACACAAAGCAACATGTCGGAGCTTCACAGGCTGAATTCGTTCGCAACATTAAGGGGCGGCGACAAAAATTTTTACGCGAGATATGACGAGAGTGGACTCGTGGCCGGAAAGACCGAAAACCATCGCCAATTGATGGACCTTGCACGCCGGCTTTTCGAACCACTTAATATTTTTGGAGACGATTGGTCGTGCCAGGGCGAGTATGGACCGGATAGAGCATCAAAGGAGCTTGTCCTGTATCAACTGAAGCCTTTCATGCCAAAAAGGAAGGGCGATTTCAGGCTGGACAAGGCAAAGGCAAACGCTGACGTGGCGTTCGGAATATGCAGGGACTTGGAGTTGCCGGTGGTCAGAATTAAAGGCGCACACGATTTACGATCTCATGATTTTGATGAATTTATTGATCCCGTCAACCCTCTTCATTCCAGAAGTTCCCGTCACATGCTTTTGGCTAAGAACGCATTCGAGTCAGGAAGTAGAATGAGGAACATAGACGATTTAGCCAAGATTTCCCTCTCAACACTTGTATACCAATCAGAGGCGACAGAAAGGGCAAGGCAAGAATACAAGGGAGACGTTTGCCTGGCAATGCCATCATATTCCTACGAGGACGGACAGCTCTTTTTAAATCTGCTAAAGCCAACGGTTGTTGTCGTTAGCGACGATATGCGCGCTGGCATGATTCACAACAGGACGAATCTGATTCAATCTGTGCCTGTCACGATTTTTGGCAATGATTTATTTGAATCGGATGCTGGCAGGGTAAGAATTTCAAGCGACGGGATAAACGCGGTTGTTGAAAAACTGTAATAGCCTCTGCGGCTTTAATAACAAAGGATTAAAAACTGAAAGCAGTACGTTCTCTTCCGTTCACAGTTTCTTTATCGTGTGCCTTGAGCCGCACGCCTCGCACTTGAGAAACAGGAAGCGGTCTTCCCTGACGAACTTCGTGTCAGGCCTGTTGCAGCCCGGGCAGAGGACGTATTCCTTCGCATAAAGCTCGATTTTCTTGTCGACGACCTCGGGCCTGAACCTGCCCTGCACGACAAGCCTGCCGCCCTGCATCTCGCCCGAAGTCGCTAGCTCTTTGAGTATGAATTTCTGCAGGTGGTCGGGCTCGCGGCGGAAGACGCCGGCGATGTCGGTGAAATTTATGATTACGGTTTTTGCGCCCGCCGGTTGGATGTTCGCCCTCGGCATCTGGAAGCGGTCGCTGCCTTCGGATTTTTTCGGCAGCTTTTCCATCGCCATGTCCAGGAATTTTTCGTATTCTTGCATGATCATCAATCGATTATCAATACCTATCAATTAGCTCGGCCGGATTTAAATCCGTTTCAATTTTGAGCTCTTCACGTATTTTTCGAGTATCTTCAGACAAGCGGGGAAATTTTCCCTGCCAAGGCCTATTCTGAAATGGTTTCCCGGGAAATCGAATACGCTTCCGGGAAGTATCATCATGTTTTCCTTTTTCAGGACGTCTTCGCAGAATTTGTCAACCCCGGTTTTTGATTTCAACAGCGGGAAAGCCACAGAACCCCCGTTTGGCTTCACCCACGAAAACAACTCGCCATGCCTTGAGAAGAACTCTTCCGTCAGTCCGATGTTCCTTTTTATTATTTCCAGGTTTCTGCTTAAGATCTCATTCTTCGCCCTCAGCGCCATGATGGCGAGGATTTCGGTCGGCGCGCTGCCGCAGATGGTCGTGTAATCCTTGAAGGAGGCGATTTTTTTGAACAACGATCCATCCTTTGTGGCCAGCCATCCCATCCTAAGGCCCGGCAGGGAAAACGCTTTGGAAAGGCCGGAAAGCGAAATCGCCTTTTCATGCACGTCGCATGCCGGAGGCAGCCTTTCGCTTCCGTATTCCAGCATCCTGTACATCTCGTCGGAAAAAAGGAACAAATCGTGGTCCCTGGCAATTTTTACGATATCCATGAATTTTTTCCTGCTGGGCATGTAACCCATCGGGTTTTGCGGGAAGTTTACGATAATAATTCTCGTTTCCTTTCTTATGCTGTTCTCGAGAAAATTCAAGTCGAGTTCCCAGCCATTTTCAAGGCTGGAAGACCATCTGGTTATTTTGCATCCGAGCGAATTCGCGAGCTCGTACAATGACTGGTACGCGGGGAACGTGACGACTGCGTGGTCTCCTCGTTTCAGCACGCAGTTCATTGCTATGAAAATCCCTTCTTCGGGGGCAAGGGTAAGGATTTCTTCAGTTTTAATCGAATCGTAAAGTCTGGATATTTCCTTCCTCAGCAACGGGTGGCCCTGCGATTCCGTATACCCCAGTTTAAGATTTTTCCATAAGTCCAGCGTTTCAGGATCAGCCATCCGCAGCAATTCGTTCATCGGCAGGCTTTCGCAGTCGGAGGCGCTCATGATATATTTCACGGCAAACTCGTACCTCGCAAAATATCTTTCCAGTTCGAAGTCTCTTATGTTGATGTCATCACCCGTTTTCAATTTCCTCGAGCAGCCTGCGCTCGTCCTCGGACAGTTTGTGCTTGATCCTGTTGAGAATTTCGATGTCCCTTTCGTTAAGCGCGTTCTCCAGCGTGTCGCCCTCGCTTATCTGCCTCCCGATGGTCACGCCGTCCATCGAAACCGCTACTTTCTCCCCGGCTTTCGCTTCTCCGATGTTCTCGCCTTCGGCCTGAAGCTCCTTTATTTCCCCTATGACTTCGCCGTCTTTTTTTAGCTTGTAGCCGGGCTTTATGATACCGGCCTCGATCTCGACGCCGAAAATCGCGGGCTTCGACTGTCGGAAAACGTAGCCGCGGAGGATCTTCATGCGCCCAGGGTGGGTGACGCTTTCAATCATTCTGGCTTCCGCGCTCTTCTTCATGCTCGCTTCCCATTGCTGGTAATCCTCCACCAGCTTGTAAATGATGTCGGACCTGAAAATCTCCACGCCAAGCTTCTTTGCAGTTTCCTCGGCATCCGGAAGGACGTCGACGTTGAACGCGAATATCACGGGCTTTTTCATGCCCGAGCTCTCCATGACGTCCGACCTGACGATGTTCCCGACCTTCGCCTTCCTTATGGGAATGTTAATCTCCTTCAGGACCTTGATGAGGCCATCCAGGGAACCGAGAGTGTCGGCCCTGAGAATCGCGCCATCGTGCTCAGTCTCGATTTCGACTTCCTCTATCTCCTTCGCTATTTCGGCTTTCGCTTCGTCCACGTTTCTCTCGTCGCTCACGAATCTCACGGGCGAGCCGGCAATGACGCTTTCGAGATCCGGCGAGGATATCTTGACGCCGCAGGCCGCGGAAGCGCTATCGATGGGCTGAAATACGCGCTCGACGCGCATTTCCTTGAGGGGCGCGGGCTTGAGCAGCGCCTTGACTTTCGTGACGGTTATTTCTTTCCCTCCGATCACAAGCGTATCGCCCCTGCTCGCCAGGCCGTCGTAAAGTATGACGTCTATGGTGGTTCCCATGCCCCTGAATTCCCGCACCTCGAGGATCGTCCCTCTCCCCATGCCTCCGGAAATCTCCAGCCTCTTTTCAAGGTATTTCTGCGCCAGGCCGGCGAGAAGCATGAGAAGGTCGGGAATGCCTTCGCCCGTCACCGATGAAACTGGTATGATGCAAACCTGTTTCGAGAAGTCTTCGACCCTGTCATAACGCTCGGATTTTATGCCGCGCTCGCCGAGCTGGCCGACGATCCCGTACAGCTTCTCTTCCAGCTCGTCCTGCGCACGCGCGTCCTGCGCCGCGAAACTGGGGATGAAGCACGCGTTTTCCTGCGGCCTCCAGCCGAGAATCCTGTCTATTTTCGTGGCGACGACGACGAAGGGAGTCTTAAACTCCTTGAGAAACGTGAGGCTTTCTTCGGTCTGCTTCTCGACACCCTCATTTATGTCGATTATCAGTATCGCGAGATCCGCAATTGAACCCCCGCGTTTTCGCAGGGTCGTGAATGCTTCATGCCCCGGCGTGTCTATGAAAAGGAGGCCCGGTATTTTAACGCTGACTTGCATCTTTTCCAGCAGGTTCCCGCATATGTTCCTTATGTTTTCTATCGGGACCTCGCTCGCCCCGATGTGCTGCGTGATGCCGCCAGCCTCGCCCGGCGCGACGGCGCTTCCCCTGATGCGGTCGAGCAGGGTCGTCTTCCCCGAGTCGACGTGACCCAGCACTGAGATTATGGGCTGTCTTATCGCCATGGGAATCACTTCGAATCATAGCTGATGATTTATTATCCTGCGCGGCTTTATAAGAGGTTTGGCGCAGTGCTCTTTAGTGCCCTTTTATTTTTATATTTCCCTTATCCAACCATTAATCATGCTCACGGACGAGACGATACGGAAGATCGCCGAAGAAGAGAGGAATTTGGCCGGCCTTTCAAAGCTTCCCGACGGTTTCCTGGAGGAAGCCAGGGGCTACATGGAAAACAAGGCGAGGATGTCCAGGGACGAAAGCGAACAATGGGCGCTGGAATCGGTCAAACGCCGCCTTAAAACGATATTTGAGCGCCGCGAAAGAAAAATCCTGAACGCGGCGCACGGCTTCATCGATTCAGGAGTCGTGCCCGAGAACATGACCGATGAGGAAAGGAAATTATTCGAAAGGGTCGTGGAATGCCTCAACGCCTTCCAGAAAGAACGCGAGGGCAGGATGGAAAAGAAGGAAGAGAACCTGGCCTTGGTCGCCATACTGGAGCCTGTCCACAAATTCGTGGGCATCAACATGAAGCATTACGGGCCGTTCAGCAAGGGCGACATCGCGACGCTGCCTGAACCGAATGCCGACCTTCTCATAAAGAAGGGCCTCGCGGAAAAGATAGAAATGACTGATCATTAAAAATGCAATTATTTTGAAAATTCTTAGAGGGAAAACTTTACCTGCCCTTCCTGACCTTTCTCTTCTTTTCCTCTTTGGCTTTCTCTTCCTTCTTCGGTGCAGGCGCCGCAACTGCCGGAGCTTCCCCCCCGGCCGGCGCCGCTGCGGGCGCGGCAGCCGCAACTTTCGCTTCGGCCGCCCTCTTCTGCGACTCCTTGAGCGCCTTAAGTTCGGCTTCGGTCAGCGCTCCCTGGCCGATGGTGACGCCCATGCTCCTTGCCGACCCTTTCACCTGGTTTACGTATCTCTCGCCAGTGGAGCCGAATTTTGCCGAGGCGATTTTCGTGGCCTGCTCCTCGGTAAGGTCGCCTGTTCTGACCTTTCCCGACTCGCTCGATCCCTTCTCGAGGCCGAGCTCCTTTTTTATGAGCGCGCTCACCGGCGGCGTGCCGACCCTGATTTCGAAATTCTTGGTCGCGGTATCGACTATGACCGTCACCGGAACCTGCATGCCCTGCAGGTCCCTGGTCTTGGCGTTTATCTCGTCTATTATCTTCTTTATCGGTACGCCTAACGGACCCAGGGCAGGTCCCAGCGGAGGCGCTGCCGTTGCCTTGCCTCCTTCGACCATGACGCTTACCTTCTCCTTCGGCATAGTAATCAGAATATTGGACGGCAGTTATTTAAATAGCTGATCCTGAAGCGAAAATAGAGCCGGAAACGCGGTAGTAAAATTCGCTCCGGCCCGCCATCTTTAAATCAGCTAGAATATCTCTCGCTCGGCTGGGGTTGCCGGCATGCATCCCACGCATTCCACCTCGCCGCCACACGCACCAACGGGCCATTGCGACATTCTGGGCGTGCGCATGCAAGTCTTTATAACACAATGAACGAAAAAGTTAACATGGAGATGAAAAAGAGGCTGGAAGAGGTGAAGAAATTCCTTGGGAAGCAGGATTTTGTCAGGGTTGCGTACATATTCGGCTCCGTTGCGGAAGGCAGGCAAGGCCCGCTGAGCGATTTCGATTTTGCCGTTTTTTTGGAAGAGAACCTGAGCAAAAGAGATATCAGGGATAAGAAAATGTTTCTTATAAACGGCATATCATCCATCATGAGAAGCGACAACTTTGACTTGGTAATAATGAACGAAGCAAGTCTGCTCATGAAGAATAACATAATAAAACACGGCAAGGTGCTCAAGTCGGATAGGAGCAGGATGGCTTTTGAGGCGCGCATAATGTGCGACTACTTGGACAGGAAATATTATGAAGATATGCACGCCAATATTACATTGGAAAGGATTTCAAGAAAGGGGATTCTGTGAACGGGGAGATTGCGGCAAAGCTCAGGGAAATGGAGAGATACGTGCAGATGCTGAAAGACTATCAAAAGTCCACTATAAGGCAGCTGAAAAGCGACATGACGCTCAGGGGGGCCGTGGAAAGATACATGCAGCTTGCCATTGAAATAGTGGTTGAGACAGGCGAGATGATAATAGCCAGACAAGGATTCAAAAAACCGGAGACATACAGAGAAGTCATAGAAATCCTCGGCGAGAATAAGGTAATAGATTCCGGATTTGCCAAGAAGTTTGCTCCCGCCGCAGGCTTCAGGAACATACTTGTCCACAGGTACGGAAGCATACAAATAGAAGAACTATATGAGCATCTTCAGAGGGATGTCAAGGATTTTGACACTTTTGCAAAGCAGGTGGCGGAATATCTGAAAAGGAAAAAATTCTGAAAATCCGCGCTTCACACCGACATCCACTTTCACGTATAAATACTGACGGCAGCATTCCGCCTTGCCTGCACGCATCCACGGCCCATGGCAATTCCGCAAAATTTCTGCGAATTAATAATCATCAATGATAATCAATAATAATTAGCAAGCTATATATATCAAACTTAGAATAGTTATCCAAGGGTTTGCGATGGGTGAGAGGGGGATAGAAGAAAAGATACTGAAGCTTCTCGTCAGGGATGATTACGGCCTGACCATAGAGGAGGTGGCCAATGCCCTCGAAATAAACAGGATGACCGCCTCCAAATATCTTGCCATCCTGGAGGCAACAGGGAAGATAACCGTAAGGGAGGTAGGAAAGGCGAAACTCCACTATCCAAAAACAAAGAATGGTTACAGATGGCCGAAGCCGAAAAACAGAAAATCATCATGCGGCCTTAACGCCATAGGCCTCATTTTTCCGCTTATGCTTTTCTTTGCAGCCGCTATATTTTTGACCGCAACAACAAGCGCCAATTCTGGCGGGGGCACTTCAGCGAACCTGTTCGAGATGTCCGTTACCAAGGATTATCCGGAAAAGCTGATAATACTCCAGATAAAAGGCCCGCCATTGATGAATTTCAGTCTCATCCTTCTGAACCCTGAAAACAAGTCCATCACCCCGAAGGACAACATATTTTTCCAGACCGATGAAAAAGGGGAATACGAGCTGCGCATAATAGGCTTTGTTCCCGGCAGCTATGCGGCAATAATAAAATCCAGCGATACTGAATACGCCCAGAATTTTGAAGTGGAAAACCTGGAGATTTTTGAATGCAACAGGACTTTTCTCGAATACAAGGCCGAGAACTTGGCGGCGTATAACGAATCCAACGCATCTTTCATTCCCGGCGCGTATGTCTGGGACATCTGCAGGGATTTCGTGGAAACCAACATAACGAGAGAAGAGCTCATTTCGGAGATGGCAGAAGACAGGAACTTTTTGGAAAACGGGAACGCTACGAATGAGACAGGAGAAAAGCCGCTTGCCGGTGGACAACCCGACGCAACGGAAGCCGCTGAAGAAGCTGCCGGGAGCAGGACGTTCTTGGAAAATGAAACGCTTGCTGAGACATACGAAAAAGGTGATGACCTCTTCCGGGAGATTACGGGCATAAAAGGAAAAAAAGCAATCAGAGGAGCCGGCTGGCAGAGGGAATGCCCTGAAGATGGGGGGTGCATAACAACCTATTATCCAGGCAGAAAGTTCTACAAAAAGTCGGGAGAATGGAACGAGATAAACACAAGTTTTGAGCTTGACAATGGCGACAACAGATGGAAGGCAGAGAAGAACAGTTTCAAGGTTCGTGCAAACGGAAACAGGATAACAATAACTGGCGAGGAAGATTCGGAAATAGAATTCAGCGTTCCGGCAGACAACCTCCCTGTTGCGCACGGCAATGTTCTCGCATACGACCTTTCCAGGTCCTTTAATGTCGGCAATGAAAATTATTTCGTGAACGCGACCCTGGACCTGACTCTTCATCCTGACCGGATCGAGAAGCTCATAACCGTTTACAACCTCTCCCTGCCTTACGATTTTGAGTACAACGAAACCCTAAAAAGGGACTTGGCAAAGGGCAGGTTCACAATCGGGGAGCTGAGCGTCTGGGACTCGGCGGGCAACGCCTATCCTGCCAGCTGGGCTTACGAGGCAGACAAGATAAAATTCACGATAAAGAGGTCATGGCTCGACGATGCCGTTTACCCAGTATACATTGATCCGACAGTCTACTACAACTACTCCGACAGCACCAACAACAAGGCTTACAAGAAAGGTGATACTAACTATCAGGCTTATCCTACTGCTCCGACGTGGGCTAATGGGTGGGTCTCAGCCACAGAAGCGACCGCTGACGAATACATCAATCTCAGCACGGACAACGCCGCTTATGCACGAAGCGTATCTGGTGGCTCTAACAGGGACGCCTTATGGAGGTTTGAATTCAAGATTAACGAGAATATGGTTCTCCTCAACTGGGTTTATGTCAGGTTTAACGGCTATGAAAATGCAGGAGAAGCGGGTTATTGCTACATAGCCAATTTTAGCGGCAGCGGCAGCTGGGTTTTATTCAATACCACCATTCCTACTGCCGACGGGGACATCTCACAAAATTACACCAGCGGCTTCAGCGACATAATAAATTCTACCAATGGCAAACTAGCCTTATATTGTTATGGCGACGACTTTGACGCTTCAGCCAGCGACACGGTATTTGCCGATTTCGTGGAAGTAAGGGTCGATTACACGCCGGACACCACTCCCCCGGTTGTCAATATCGACGCCAGCCTCAACAACACAGTCACAGCTGACACTACTCCTGACGTCAGCTTCAACTTCACGGACAGCAAGAGCAGCACCGCCAACTGCACCCTGTACTTTAACAATACCGCTTATAACACCACGAATAACGTGAACAACAACACCCAGACAACCCTGACTGCGAACGCAAGCCTCAGCGCAGGAAGATACGACGTCTATGTCAATTGCACGGACATGTTCGGGAACACCGGCATGAGCGGCGTGCTGAACATGACCATAAACCTGCCGCCTTCAGTGGTCAATGCTGCAGCCAGTCCCACGCCCATGCTCAATGGAACGGCTGTTAACATCAGCGCGACAGTGACTGATAGTGACGAGGTTAGCAAAGTCATAGCCATGATGTATTACCCTAACGGAACGTTTATTGGCAACTATTCCATGAGCAGCAGCGGGAACGTCTACTGGAACGCCTCTTACGTGGCGAACTTCTACCCGCACGGAACCTATAATGTGACCATCTGGGCCAATGACACGGCTGGTTATGTGAATTCTACTGAAAAAACATGGTTTGCCCCTTACCTCAACCTGAGCCAGAGCGCAGCGATAACAATCGACGGCGCGTTTGCGGACTGGAGTGGTGTAAATACCGTGACCGATCCTATGAACGATTCTATTATGCAGCAATCGCAACCTGGCTCATGGCCAATGTTGATGAATAATTTGAATCATACATCATATACCACAAGTCGAGGTCCAAACAATTTCTCCGTTGTTTCCAAAAGTTTTGCTACAGGATTTTGGGTGTACTCCACTCCAACATTTACCAATACGACAGTATATTTCGGTTCATTCGACTATTCTCTCTACGCTGTAAACATCTCTAATATCTCCCAGATGCTCGGCAACTTCTCAACAGGTGGTTTTATACCAGGGGCCCCAGCCATCTACAATGGCGTGGTCTACTTCGGCTCGTATGACAATAGAGTCTACGCGGTCAACGCCTCGAACATATCCCAGCAGTTCGGCAACTTCTCAGTAGGTCTTTCGATAGATTGTGGGCCAGCGGTTGCCAATGGCATTGTCTACATCGGCTCCCTCGACAAAAGTCTTTACGCCCTCAACGCCTCGAACATATCCCAGCAGTTCGGCAACTTCTCAACAGGTGGTGAAATACGAGGCTGCCCGGCAGTTGTCAATGGAGTAGTTTACTTTACAAGCAGGGACTCCCGGGTTTACGCGGTTAACGCATCAAACGTGTCCCAACAGCTCGGTAACTATACGACAGGCGGCGAGATATACAGTAGCCCATCCTACTACAATGGGATTGTCTATGTTGGTTCCCTTGACTTTCGCGTCTATGCCCTCAACGCCTCGAACATCTCCCGGCAGCTCGCCAATTTCACGACGCAAAACTTTGTAGAATCATCCGCGGCAATCTTCAATGGAACAGTGTATATCGGTTCAAACGACGCTCATCTTTATGCCCTCAACGCCTCGAACATCTCCCAGCAGCTCGGAAACTTCAGTTCAAACGGACTGGTAAAAACTGCTCCGGCTATTGCTAACGGTATTGTCTATTTTGGAACTCTAGGGAACACATTCTATGCAGTGAACGCATCGAACGTGTCTCAGCAATTGGCAAATTACACCGCCGGTGGTCAAATATCTTCCTCACCGTCAGTTGCCAATGGTGTGGTGTATTTTGGATGCGATGACAACTTTGTGTATGCTATTGGTACATATCAAGTTAACACCACCAGCACTTATGCCTCTGCATTTGATATCGCAAACGCCTCTCTCGCCAACAACGCCACCCATCTCCTTGCCAAGCTTAGCGTGAACGGAAACATCAGCGCGGGCTCTTCAGCGGACTACTATCGGCTCTTCCTCTCCAACGGAACCGTAGGCGACGCCACGACCAATGAGGGCAACTCTCTCCCTTTCAGCTACTCTCATTCGGTTCAGATTAATGGTTCAGCATGCACTGTCTACAATTACAACGGCCAGAGCATCGGTACATGCAGCTTTGCGAACAATTCTAATACCGTCGAGCTTTCTGTTAACCTGTCTGTTCTTAATTTGTCTATTGGCAGCAACGTCAATGCCACCTTCGAGACCGCCTCCTCTTCCGGCAGGTATGACATCGCGCCGGACCTTAACAGCTTCCTGAGCTATGACGTTGCCTCGGCCCCGCTTATATGCGGCCAGACGCTCACAAGCAGCATCACACTTACCGAGAACCTCACCAGCACAGGCACATGCTTCACGGTCGGGGCGAACAACATCGTCATCGATGGCAACGGGTACACCATATCGGGAGATGGCACGAATATCGGCATTTTCACTGATCAATACCAAAATCTCACTGTCAAGAACTTCGCAGGGATAAATAACTTTATTGCAGGAGTGTATCTGAATGTTCTTGGTCAGCAATATGTCATAACAAATAATACGATCATCGGAGCCAATGTCCCCTCTGGGTTTGGCATTGGAGTGGTTTCGTCAGACGATATTGTTATTGCGAACAACTCCATTATCACAGTCGCAGATGACCATTATGGAGTATATGTGAACAGTGTGGATCGCGGCACTGTTGAGAATAATAACATTTTCACGCAGGGCGCCAGGTCGTCTGCAGTATACATAGGAGCTACACGGGATGTGCTGGTCGCACGAAATAATCTTACGACGCTCGCGGCCGATACAATCTATCTGCAAGGAGTATCTACATATGGGAATAATATTACCAACAACACCATCAATAATTCCAACACAACCACATACCACATAACCTTTGATAACACAGATGTGAACTCCATTGTCGACATGCTGGTTGGGAGGTACAACATCACTGGCTCGCAACCGACCATACTCAGCACAGGAAATGCAAAAATAGTGTTCTTAGAGTCCACCAGTCAAACAGGGGAGAACCTTTCAAGCGATATCCAACTCCGGTACAACTACACCTACATCAACGCCAGCCAGACAGGGCTGAACAAGAGCGCGAACATAACGCTTTACGGTCTGTTCATGAATTACCTGAATCCCGTTATCCTGCGCGACGGCGCGCCATGCCCGGCAGACATCTGCACCAACCTGACCAGCCTGAATGCCGGGAATGTCACGTTCAACGTGAGCGGGTGGACAAGCTACAGCATCGGGGAGGCTCCATGCAGCGTCGATTTCAACATGACGTACCAGCTGCAGGCCGGAATCATGTTTGAGGAGCAGGATCCAAGCCAGACTAACGTTTCCGCATCAGGCAACGGGGATTACAACGTGACTGACCTCTCGACATCAGGATGTGGAACCGTGAACGTTTCCATAATGTCAACAGGCGACCTTGTAAACGGAAGCTCGGTCATAGGCATCGGGAACGTAACGGTCAATTCAACCTCGCCCGATTCGCAAACCATACAGCTCTCCACGAGCTACCAGCTCATAAGGCCGAACGTTCCGGCGGGAACGAATAATATTACCACCTTTTTCTTCTGGCTGACCGTCCCCCAGGGCCAGGAGTCGAGGGCATACAACACGACCATTTACATAAAAGAGGAGAGGGAATGAGTTTGGACAAGCAGCCGGGATGTCCAACAGTTGCCGGGCTGGCAGACTCCCGGCAAGACAAGCGTCGTCAGCTGTTTCGATTACTTTCTGATGAATAGACAGCGAGACAGAGTAGGCAGCGCCGACTACGACAAGAACGGAATTGTGAATTCTTTGGACTTCTCGTTGCCGCGGAACAACTGGTGGAGGAGAGGGGAATAGAATTTTCGAGTGGCCTGCAAGCGATTTCAAACATCAATCCTTCGCGTCATTCAATAAGCCACTTCCATGCAGGCTTTATAGTAATCCTCTTGTTAGAAATGGATAATTCATCTTCTTGATTAAACGTCAATATGAGACCCTCTTTAAGATTTAATTTTTCGAGAGCTTCTTCAAGCCCTTTAATTTCACGGTCTTTGTTATCGTCATTCAGCTCAAAGCACACCTGAAAAGCGGCAGTTATTTTGTTTTTTTCACTGACCAAAAAGTCGCATTCATGCTTTTCTCTGAAATAAAATACGTTTTTATAACGCTTTCTGAGATGCAAAAACACCATATTTTCCAGCATCCTGCCCTTATCATCAGAGAACGATGCAGAGTTAACAGCCGCCAATCCGTTGTCCACACAATAAATTTTCTTTGGGCTTTTAATCTGGCTTTTCAGGGAATAGCTAAATTTCGGCACAACAAACATCAAATAGCTGTCCTCAAAACATGAAACAAGGAATATCAATGTGTTCGTTGAGCCTAATCCAAAAATTTCTTTTAATGCTCTGTAAGAAAATTCCTTGCCGATATTTGTGAGCAGATATATTGCAATTTCTTTCACTGTTTTGGGGTTCCGCAATTTGTACCTCACGACAATATCGCGTATAATTATGTCATTTAGAAGTTCGCGCAATATATCGTCCCGTCTGTCTTTCAGATATTGGGGAAAACCCCCCATCTTTAGGTATGATTCAAAGGAATCTGCTCCTGGCTTTGTTTTCGTGAATTTGAGAAATTCGCTGAAAGAGAACGGAAAAAGCTCAAACCTCAAATGTCTTCCGGTGAGCTTTGTTCCAAGCTCCTTGCTCAGAAGCGAGGCATTCGAACCCGTTAACGCAAAATGCCTTTTTTTATCCAGCATCTGCCTTACAAAAAGTTCCCATTTCTGTGCATTCTGAATTTCGTCAAAAAAATAACAATCGGCTTCTCCGTATTCTTCAACAAAAATGTCGTTCATTTTTTGGAAATCGCCGACTTCGAACGCGGCCGTTCTCGGGTCTTCAAAATTGAAATAATAAAATTTAGGTTTTTTGTTGCTCAACTGGCGAAGCAATGTGCTTTTTCCGCACCTTCTGGCACCCGAAATAACAATCGCAAAGGGTATGTTAAGGTCTATTTGGTCAATCTTTTCCCTGATAACGCCGATTTCCATCTCCTTAAGACTTCTATACTGGGTTCTGACAATACCCCTCAGCGTTTCCTTCAGGATCATGATTCATTATTCTTAAGCTAGGTATATAAAGTTTTCGTTATCACTGAACATTAATATTCACTTATAGTGAACATAAGCGATTTCAGCACGACTTTCGCTATTCAGGTAAGCATTTTTAGCGCAAATAACATGGGAAGCATATGTTGCGCGGGGATTACGTGGATTGTTGCCAAACGAGAGCTCAGCGACAGGCATAGGAAACGTCACGGTAAACTCGACCTCTCCAAATTCACAGGTAATCCAGCTTTTTACAAATTACCAGCTTATAAGGTCCGGCGTCCCGGCCGGCCAGAACAACGTAACAACCCTCTACTTCTGGCTTACCCTGCCACCGGGCCAGACCCCGAAAGTCTACAACGCGACGATATACATAAAGGAAGAAAAAGAGTAGAAATTCTTATATATACTAAGAATCAAGTATTTAAACATGATGGGTAAAATGGGATTGTTTGGGGCATTGGCCATTTTCTCCGTGATTCTCCTTGCTCTGGGCGCGATTACACAATCTGGATATTCTGCCGAATACCAGACGGGCAGCACCACGATGAATGTCACGGTTCGCGGTTACGTATCCATATCGGCTTCAAACTGCCTGACTACCGGCATAACTTTCTCAACGCAGGACCCGAACACGAACGACAACAATGCATCATGCAACACGGCTGGTCCGAACAGCGGGACAGCATATAACCTCACGGTCGATTCTTCGTCAACGGTCAGCATCAATTTCACCCATGCCAGCAATAGAACGAACCTCACGGACGGGACCAACATTTTAATCATAGGCAATGTGACCACGCACTCGAACTCGACCGCCAACAACGGCACAAACCTGTTGAATGCAGCGACCTCCACGTCGCTCAGCAACTCATGGCAGGGCATGGAAACATGCGGCACCGTCGGCAATGCGGGGAACTGCTGGTCGGCATACTTCCTGGACATTCCGGCAAACCAACCTCCCGGCACGTATCTTACCGGTTATTGCTGGTGCGGAAGGCAGACAACTACTGATATAAATAACTGCGGTTCCTGTACATAGCGATGGATAAAAGGGGACATGAATTTAATTTTTTATTTTCGCTTTTTGTAATTCTGCCTTTCTTTAAAGGAGCGCCAGGCTCACTTCCATAAATTATTCAAAATTCTTTGCCACAAGCCCGGTCTTGGCAGATCTTCGCCAACCAGCAAATGGGCGATTCTCTTCATCTCAAAAGACGCAGCGGAGTTGGGCGAATAGGTCACGACCGGGGTTTTCATGGCGACAGATTCCCTCACTTTTTTATGCTCCGGTATCCTGCCTATCACCGGCAGCCCGAGGATGTCCTCTATGTGATGCGGGCCTATCTCGAAATCCTCATTCCTTGTCATGTTCACCACAACCCCCATCAGCATTTTGCCCTTTGTTTCTGCCAGTTTTTTTGATCTGAGAACATCCACTATGGACGGCAGGTCGGGCGTTGTCACGAGTATGACCTCATCAGAGCTTTCTATCGAGGCCAGCGCCTCGTCATTGATGCCGGGCGCGGAGTCTATTATGATGAAGTCCCTGTCTTTCGAGAGGGTTTTGAGTATGTGCTTGAGCCTTCGCGGGTTTATGTGCATGTCGACGATGGAAGCAGGGATTATGTCGAAGCCGAGGAAATGCCTGTAAATCGCCTGCGATTTTTCTATCTCGCCCTTGAGCAGCATGTTCAGGGAGAAGGAATAGTTTTCCGGCAGGTCGAGATGCAGGCCCAGGTTCGCGCCGGAGAGGTTGGAATCGACAATCAGGACGTTTTTGCCCATCCATGCCAGGTAAGCGCCCAGATTCGCGACCAGCGTCGTCTTTCCCACGCCGCCCTTGCCGGAGACCACAGAAATTATCCTGCCCATTGTAAAATTCTTTGTCTTTTTGGCTTAAAAACAAAAAAACTGCAAAGACTTGGCGTGTAAAGACTTTTAAATAATAATTGTAAATTATTGGTATGGATTATATAAAGGGAATAGCGTTATCCTTGCTTATTTCGCTCATTATGGCGGCGTTTTCGGTGAAAAGCGCAGAAGCGGGCATATCGCTGGGCAAGGGAGGGATTACGCTGGCTGCTGGCCAGACGATCGAGACCTGCGATGTCTGGATTTATGCCACCCAGGAAGATGGGACGTACCATGTTGAAACTACTGGTGACCTTAAGGCGCTGACCGCGAGCATAACGCCCAACGATTTTACCCTTGACACCATACAATGCCCTGAAGAAAAGAATGCCAGAAGGGCATGCATAACCCAGCAGTGTCTTTCAGGAAACCAGTCCTCATGCAGAATAGTTTGCGTGAAGTTCACGGCTCCCATGCTGTTTGAACTGAACCCGCAGGAAACCGTATACAGCGGGGCGATACTGAATACCATAAAGATAAGCGCGGCAACCATAAAGGAGCCGTATGAATTTTCCGTTCATGTCGTGCCCATCGACATCAAACCGGTTGCTTTCGGAATAGTCGCCGTAATTGTAATAGTACTGCTGGTAATTGTGCTCGCAAGGAAAAGAGCCAAAAGAAAAGGAAAATAAAATTTTATATGGAAACGATATAAAGTCTTTTTATGAAGATTACGTTTTTTTCCGCCTTGTTTTCCGTTTTTTTGCTCGCCGGCAACGTTTGCGCGCAATCAAGCACGGGAAATACGGTGATTAATGCCACGGTCAACGAGGTGCTGCGGTTAAATTTATTCTTCCAGCATCCGGAAATAATCATTTCCGAAGACTACTATTTTTATCAGAACCTCACGGTTTTACAAAACGACAATGAAAACATATCCGTTTACCTGAACAAATCAGACAGCAGTAATTTCGTTAAATTTGTCAATCAGACCGCAGGCGGGGCATATTACCAAGATGACTACACTTTGTACTTGCAACCGCACGCATACAAAAACGTAACGCTGAGGCTTTACGTTCTCCCAAACCAGGGATTCAACGGCGGAGCCTATGACATTCCCTTTTACGCTCTTTCCCTGAAGGATTACAACACAACGAACACGACAACCTTGAAAATACATGTGAACGACACGAACCCGATAGACGACATCGAAATCACAGGCATAAACCCTTCCAGCCTGTACTCAGACGAATCGCTGGCTGCAGACATATCAATACACAAATTATACCCGCCGGGAATGACTGACGTACAGATTTGCTACTGCATAAATGAAAATCCTGCCTATTCCTGCGGGCCCTCCTACAATAATTATGGATGCTCGTGGATTGCGATAACAACGTGGCTCAATTACACCAAAACAGTGACCGTTAACGAGGAGCCGGGCAGTTATTATTTCATAGTCGCCGTGAAATACCCCACTGATGAAAACATAAAGAGAGCGAACAGCCCGAGTTTTTATGTCATAACGCCACCATCCGTCCCATCAGGCGGCGAACCGCTGGGTTTTTTTGCTACTGCCGAACTTCCCCATCCGCAATTAACCATAATCTCCCCCGGTTATTTTGAAGCATCCCCCGGCGAAAAAATAAAGTTTGATGCCGAGGTCAGGAATACGGGGGAAGTTTATGCCCCGAACACGACCTTAACAATATACGGCATACCAGAAAATTGGGTCTCGGTAACCCCGCGCATGCACGATATAGGCGCAGGCAAAGCTGAAAACTATTCAGTTTTAATTACGGTGCCTGACACGGCTTTCGAACAGATTTATTCCCCGTCCTTGGTTGCCAAATCCGGCTCTGCGGAGGCCACGAAGATTTTAATCCTTACGGTTGCGAGGAGTCTGAAGGACCAGGCGAGGCTCCTTTTGGCCGAAGCCCAGTCTAAGAAAGGGGAATTGGAATTGATTATAAAAAGGATGAAAGATTTCGAGATGGGGACATCGGTCCCGGAAAAGGATTTGGCCATTGTTAACGGCATACTGGACGAGGCCGTCGTATTGTATGAATCAGCCGATTACAAACCATCAATTGAGAAAGCAAAGCAGGCGATAGACGGCTATAAATCCGCCATAAATTCCGCAAAGGCGACAATCGAAAAGATATATCTTCTGCTGTTGAATCAAGTCGCGGCCGAGGTAATAAGGCTTGAGCCTCTGACAGAAGAAAAAAATGTGATAAACACCGTAAATGAAAAAATAAACCAAAGCATGTTTTTTTACAGGACAGAAAGGGTAATAGACGCCTACCAGACATTGCTGGATGCAAAACAGCTGCTTGACCAGCTAAAAGGCAAAATGCAGCTACAGGAATTAATAAAATATATTTTGGCCATTTCAATACTGGTCATTCTGATAGTCGTTGCCTCGGCGGTTGTGTTTTACAAAAAGAAGGTATCAAGATTAATGAGAACTGTGAAGATAGAAGAGTATAAAAAGAACCTGAGATCTCTTTTCAGGAGAGAAGTGAGACCTGGTATACCTGAGAGATATTATAAGGAAAAGCCAAAAGAGAGACTTGAAGAAGTCAAAGAGAATATAGAGAGAGTTCGTGGTTTTCTGGCGATAGGCGAGGCTTTGGTAGATACTGACATCGAAGGCGCAAAAGACGCCTATATTAAAGCCAAGGAAATTTACACTTCGCTTTCATATGAGGAAAAGAGACTGGCCGGCGAGGAGATCATAAGACTCAACAGAATGTATAATAACATCAAGAGAAGGAAACCACGTTAATAATAAATCCATCCAATTATTACAACGTGCTCTCCATATCCGGTTTTTCCCTTTTTATGAGTTTTAGAAGCTCTACGGAAATAGTCACAGGAATGGGTATGCTCGCCTCGAGCAGCTCGACCGTCACCTCGTCCTTCACCTTGTCTATCCTCTGGACCCTCCCCTTCTCTCCCTTGAAAGGTCCGCCCACTATTTCCACTATGTCGCCCTCGCTCACGATAATTTTCGTCTTTTTGCTCTCGAAAAAGTGCTGTATCTCGGTGAGCTGCACGGGCTTGTCTATGAGGCCTTTTATGTGCATGACGCCCTGAATCGACTTCCTCACCTCGCCTTCAGGCCCCTCGATGAAAACGTAGCCCTTCAGTTCGCTGGGGTGGGATATGCTCTTTACGCGGATGTTGTCGGCCCTGACCCTGTTGTTTATCATGTCTATCACGATGTGCTCCCTGCCGGCAGTCGTACGGATGGTGTAGATTGTCATAAGCAGAACCCCCCGAAAGAGCACGATATTATCGAGAATATGAAAATGACGAAGCCTACCGCCCCTATCAAAACCAGGCCGATTGCGCATACCTTGCTGGTCGACGTGAATTCGTATCTGTCCGGTTTCCTCGCTACCTGCAATACCCTTTTCCAGTTGCTTATGGTTTCCTTCATGCCCATGTTTATACCTTATTCTGTATTATATAGGATATATTGTTTAAATAAATGTTTTAAAAAGATGAACCAGGGACCCGCCGTTACAGTTCAAAAGCCTTTCTGCCTTATCCAATGAAGTCTATCCCCAGCACTCTTTCTATCTCCCTTTGCTTCGCGCTCGTCAGCTTCTTCTCGACCGTGAACAGCGAAGGTGTTTTCACGCCGGTTATTATGAGCATTGCGCGTATTGTGTCGCCGAGCTCCTTCACTATCTGCGCGCCCCAGATTATCTTCGCGTCCGGGTTGAGTTTTGTCGTGACGGCTTCGACGATTTCCTGGCACTCCTTTATCGTTATGTCCTCCCCGCCGCACACGTTAATCAGCGCGCCCGTCGCTCCCTCAATGTCGATGTCGAGCAGCGGGTTGTTCATGGATTTCTCCACTGATTCGATGGCCCTGTTGTCCGTGTCGCTTTCTCCCATGCCTATCATCGCGACCCCGCCTGAACCCATCACCGCGCGGACGTCCGCGAAGTCGAGGTTCACAAGACCCGGTTTTGTGACAAGTTCGGTTATGCCCTTCACCGCGTTCACAAGGATTTCGTCCGCGACCTTGAACGCGGTGGTTATCGAAACGTCCGGCACTATTTCCAGGAGCTTGTCGTTCGGTATGATTATTATCGTATCGGCTACGGCCTGCAGGTTTTCGAGGCCGTCCTGAGCGTTGCGCATCCTCTGCCTGCCTTCCATGGTGAACGGCAGCGTCACCACTCCGACGGTCAGGGCGCCCGTCTTTTTGGCTATGTCGGCTATTACGGGAGCAGCGCCAGTTCCCGTTCCTCCGCCAAGGCCGCAGGTGACGAAAACCATGTCCGAGCCTTCTACCGCCTTCTTCACGTCATCCTTCGATTCCTTCGCCGCTTCCGCGCCTATTTTCGGGTCCGCTCCGGCGCCAAGCCCGCCCGTGAGCTCCTTTCCGAGAAGGACCTTCGTGTCAGCATCAGTATAAAGCAAATCCTGGGCATCGGTATTCATCGCGATGGTTTCGGCGCCGGTTATGCCTACCTGGACCATGCGCGATATAGTATTGCCTCCCGCGCCTCCTATGCCCACGACTTTTATCTCGGCCTTCTTTGATTCCAGAATCTTTCTCAGTTCCTCGTCAACTTCAGGGTGTTTTTTCCTTTCCTTCGCTTCTTTGATTTCTTCCTTAGCATCAACGCTTTTCACTCCCATACGATTCCCCTCCTTCCCAGATTTCGAAAACAATGAACGCAGCTATAAGAAAAGTATGTATATAAGTTATTTAAACTTTTTATCGCCCGCTTCGCTCACCTTTTCATCAGTCCTTCCTTTTTCCTCTTCCGCCTTGAATTCAACCTTCTCGATTCCCTTCACCCATTTGGTCGCCATATCGGCGATAAATTTCCTGACCAAAGGGCTGAGGGGCTTTTTCGAGTTTATCCCCGCTTCCCCTTCCCTGATTTCCACGTGAGAATGCTCGACCCGGTAATATTTCAGCAGCGCCTCTATCTTTTCCTTGCCGCCCTCGATTTTTTTGAGTATCCTGACATCGTACGTGAGCGTCTTTCCCGCGAGCGGGTTGTTGAAGTCCACGCGCACCCGTCCGCCGGAAACGCTCTGCACCTTCGCCTGCATGCCTTCTATCTCGAAGTATACGCCGGGTGCCGGGTTTATCTTGTTCTCGATGAATTTCGAAAATGGGATGATTTTGATCAGCCTGGGGTCGCGCGGACCGAACGCTTCCGAAGGAAGGACTTCGAAACTCCGCTCCTCGTTAATCTCCATCTTCTCGAGTTCCTTCATCACCCCTCGTATGGCCATGTTCGAGCCTATCACGACAAGCGCCGGGCCGTAAGGAGCTTGGGGATTGTAAATCTTCTCCTTCTTCGCCAGCTCTTCAGAGGTCAAATCGAATATCTCGTTCGTGAGCTTGACCCTGCCAACGTAATCGATCTCGACGAAATCTCCCTGCTGCATAGCTTATATTCGAGCCGAAGACAATAAATTGGTTTCGGTGCGCGGTGCGCAGCCGCGTAGAAAAACAGCAGAGAAATGAAAAAATCAGGAGAATTCTACTTCTTCGCGACCTTCGCTTCCTTGAGGATCATCTTCGCTATCATGAATACGACGAAGGCGATTATCACGAAGTTTATGATCGCGCTCAGGAACGAGCCCCATTTCAGCGTTACCGGCCCGATCTGGAAAACGGACGCCTTCCAGTCCCCGGTGGCGGAAAGCGCCGGCGAAATCACCGGCATTATCATGTCGTTGACCAGCGACTGGACGAGCGTGGTAAGCGCGGCGCCGATTATGAACGCGATGGCTATCCCCATCACCTTGTACTCGTCAATGAACTGTTTGAATTCTGCAATAAGCCCCATAAGACAACCTCCCTGAGAAAAAAATACTCCAAGGACTTAAAAGTTTTCCGGGAGCAGGAACCTGCATAACTCCCGGCTTTTCAATGGTCCCGACGAGATTTGAACTCGCGACCTCTCGATATCAGAACCTGCGGTTCCGATACCTCCGCAAGGAGTAACGAACACAGGCCTATCAGTCGAGCGCTCTAACCAGGCTGAGCCACGGGACCGTTTATAAGATAATAAACAGGTTTGGGCCTTATAAAAATTAGCAGAACGAGCGAATCGCAACGAGGCCGTTATTCCCTGATGATGAACGAATCCGCTCCCTTCACTTCGTCAAGAAGCTTCGATTCCCTTAGTATCTGCGCCGCCTCGTCCCTGCCGGTTCCCAGCTCCTCCGCGAAAGCCTTGACGTATACGATTTTCCTGCCCGACACGCTCTCCGAAATGCTTTTGAGCAGGTCGGCGAATTTCATGGGCGCCTTTGCCGGGTCGAGCCAGCAGGCATATTTTCCGGTGATCTTTTCATTGGCGTTGAAATGCAGGTCGCCGCTTTCCATGTCCATGACGAACAGCGAGACTTTCTTGTTCGAAAACCCGGCTGCGAATCTCTCGGCCTTCTGGCTTATCGATGACGGGTTTCCTACGAACGCAAGAAGCGTATAAATCCCCTCGCCTTCGGGGTTTTCGAGCACCCCGTTGGTTTCTTCCTCATACCTTTCGGTCATCGGCCTGACCAGAATCCGTATCCTCGGCTTTTTCGAGAGCGTGCGCTTTTCGTAAACCATCAGTTCGAAATCCCCGTATCTTTTCTTTTTCATCTTCGTTTTAGTTTTCCTTATGAAGCCTTTGGGCGTCCAGTCCATCCCGGACTTCTTCATCCGCCCCTCGACGAAGTCCGTGTAGTTCAGGGTCAGGTTTCGCAGGTAATCTTCGCTCGCTTCCTCTTTCTTGGCGTAGTCCTTCCCGTGCTTCCTGCAGTAGCGCTTCTCTTCGGAAGCGAAACATGCCGTACATATCAGCTCCCCGCAGCCGTCGTGCAGGCATTTGCCTCCCCACTCCGAGCGCGAGCCTATCTTCCTGCCGCAGGCGGGGCAGAACTCCATCTTCCTTTTGACCAGAAGCTCGTCCAGCTTTTCGTCCGCCTCTTTCTCCTTCCTTTTCGTTTCCTCTTCCAGGCGTTTTCTCGCGGCCTCAATCTCTTCCATCAGTTCCTTCTCCCCGGCCATGCCTTATTTTTGGAATCAGATTTTAAAAACAAACCGTGAATAAATCACCATGGCACGCAGAATTGCAAATAAAACCAGGCCGGAAAACGAGCCGAGATTCGTGACCAGCCAGCCCGCGGTTCTGATAGGCGACACGCTCGTCGTCGCCGACCTGCACATAGGCGTGGAATTCGGATACTATAAATCCGGCGTACGCATACCTTCGAACACGGGCAGCATGCTCAGGGGAATAGGCGAGCTCATCACGCTCACGAAAGCGAGAAGCCTGGTTCTGCTAGGCGACGTGAAGCACAAGGTCCCGGGCTCAAGCATGCAGGAGATGCGCGAGGTGCCGCAATTCCTGGCATCCCTCGGAGACAAAATAGAGGTGGACATCGTTCCCGGCAACCACGATCCCGGCCTGAAGAATTTCCTGCCGGAAGGCGTAAGCCTGCATCCGAGCAGGGGCTTCGGAAAGGGGAAGTGTTATTTCGCGCACGGGCACACGTGGCCCGATCCTGAATTCATGAATGCGGATTACGTTTTTGTCGGCCACGAGCACCCCCAGATCGAGTTCCGCGACAGGCTCGGCTACAGGTTTTTCGAGCAGGTGTGGATACGGGCGGAGCTCGACAGGAAAAAAATTTCCGGAAAATACAAGAAGGTTCCTGTGCGCTTGCCCGAGCTGATAATCGTGCCGAAATTCAACAGGCTTTCGGGCGGAATTTCCATGAACTACCCGATATCGCAGATAGACAGGGCCCACAAATCTGACAACGGCGGCATAGGCCCGCTGGTCAGGTCGGCGGACATGAAATCATCGAAAATCTACCTTCTCGACGGGACATTCCTCGGCGTGCTCGCCAGCCTTTTCTGAAACCTTTTAAGGTCGCATCGCAATATAATTCGATTGACCGGCGAAGTGCGATGGAATCATGGCCAAAAATGTTGCGGTTCTGTTTTCAGGAGCGAAGGATTCGACTTTTGCGATATACAAAGCCATGGGAATGGGACTCAACGTCAAATTTCTCGTGACCATCATCCCCAAGAGCGACGAGTCTTACATGTTCCATCATCCCAACGTGCGGTGGACGAGGCTCCATGCCGAGGCGATGGGGATACCGCTCGTGACCAAGGAGACGGAAGGTAGAGAAGGCACGGAGATCGAAGACCTGAAGGAAGTCATAAGTTCGCTCAGGCCGGAGATAGACGGCGTCGTCTCCGGCGCGCTCGCGAGCAGGTACCAGAAGGCGAGAATCGATGCGCTCTGCAAACAGCTGGGCCTTGAGTCCATCTCTCCGCACTGGGAGAGGGGCATGAAGGAATATCTTGAGGAGCTGCTGTTTTTAGGTTTTGACATCATAATGAGCGCGGTCGCGGCAGAGGGTCTGGACCAGAGCTGGCTCGGCAGGAGGCTTGACTCAAAGACAATAGCAGACCTGGAAAAGTTGAACAGGAAGCACGGCATACACATGGGCGGAGAAGGCGGCGAATACGAATCATTCGTCCTGGACGCGCCCATGTTCAGGAAGAAAATCAGCATCATCCGCGCACACAAGGAATGGGACGGCGCGAGGGGATTCTTTATAATAGACGACGCAAGGCTTGTCGATAAAAGCGCTTAAGAGGTTTTCATTTCAAGGAATTACACGTTGCGGCTGTCAAGGACTTCATTTACCATCATGTCCGCTCTCTGGATGGCAGGATCGGTCCTGCGCACGTTAACATATTCGGCCTTTCTGAAGCGCCTTTCGAGCGTTTTGGCTTCATCGAACAATTCCTTAAGGTGGCCTTTCTTAACCTTGTATTCGCCTCTCATCTGATTTATCATGAGCTGGCTGTCTGAAAAGCAGGCAATCTCGCCGCCCGAGATTTTCCCCGCTTCTTTCAGGCCGGCGATGAGCGCCCTGTATTCGGCGATGTTGTTCGTGCACATGCCGATGAATTGCGCGTGTTCTTTCAGCAGATTTCCCTTCGAATCCGTTATTATGAATGCTATCGCGCCGGGGCCGGGATTGCCGCGCGACGCGCCGTCGGTGTGCATGCGAAGTTTTAACGTTTCCATGAGTATCCGGCTCCTTCGAGAATTGCCTTCATTTTCAGCGAGTCCTTTTCCAGCACAGGGCTTTCTGAAATTATTGTAATGCTGCCTATCCTGCTTTTGAGCAGGCTTTTCGCGAGTTCCCTGAAATCCGGTTTCTTGTGGTCCATCGTTACGTGGTTCCTCTCGCCTTTCACCGTGTATTCTATTCCTGAAAAATGGCAGTGATGATTCCCCAGTTTCAGGGATTCCATTTTGCCCAGGACCTCCGGGAAATCTATCCTGCCCACGTTCCTCGCGAATATGTGCGAGAAATCGACGGCAGGTATGCAGTTTCTGATTTTCCTGTGTATCCCGATGTTCTCGTCGAGCGTGCCGAACTGGGATGATTTGCCCGTGGTTTCTAGGCCCAGTTTCACGCTCCAGCCTTCGGAGGCGAGCCTTTCATCCATGTCCTTGCACGCTTCAAGCACGTATTCGAACGCCTTTGATTTCTCGAGCGAACCGTAAAAACCCGGGTGGAATACGACGATCCATGCGCCCAGATGATGCGCGCGCTCGCATGAATCGAGGATGCGTTTTTTAGACGCAGCGACTTTTTCAGGGTTGCACAGGTTTATGAAATAGGGAGCGTGGATTGAAAGCAGTACGCCTGCATCTTTCGCCGCCTTGCCCGCTTCCTTCGCGAGCGGAATGCTCATGTGCACGCCCCGCACAAATTCGATTTCCATGGCGTTGAGTTCCAGCTCTGACACCCGTTTTATCCCGTCCACGGTCGAAGAGCCTTTCGAGGTCATGGGAATGCCCGCGGGGCCAAGAAAAATTATCATGATTTTTTATTGCAGAAGCGTGCATAAAAATCCGATAAACCGGATTTGGCAAAGTCTTATTTGTGCATAAAGTTTTATATTCTGTTCGGATGCGGAGCGGAGAGAAAGCTTTATATTTAACGTCCGCATAAAAAAATCATCAGATGGCTGGCAACGTTTAAAAAAGGGGAGTGTGGGATTATGGCGTTTAAAAAGAAGGGAAAGAAAAAAGAGGTCGTTGAGGAAGAGGAAGAGACATCGGAAGAGGAAGAAGAGGAATTCTAATTTGTTGATGATAATTCTGGCATGGTTTTAGTTTTTTGTTTTTTTCTTTTTTATTTCATTTTGGAAAACATTTTCCTGCGTGCCCGCGCGTGCCTGGAGAAATTATTTAAGCCGGACATCCCCAAATATTTTGATGAGGCACTCCCTTAAGATAGGGTTCAGCTTCGGCACGACTTCCGGCATAATCACCACGCTTGGCCTGATGATAGGCCTGCATTCAGGGACGCATTCCCAGCTCGCAGTTCTCGGGGGCATACTCACGATAGCGATAGCCGATGCGTTCTCGGACGCGCTTGGCATTCACGTTTCAGAGGAATCCGAAGACAGGCATTCCGCAAGAGAGATATGGGAATCAACGCTCTTCACGTTTTTGTCAAAGCTGTTCTTCGCGCTGACGTTCGTGATTCCGGTTTTGCTGTTCGAGCTTTCGGCTGCGATGTGGGTAAGCATTGCCTGGGGCATCATCATTCTGAGCATCCTCAGTTACAAGATTGCGGGAGACCCGAAGAAAAGGATGAATGTGATTGCAGAGCACCTCATCGTAGCGGTCTTGGTGATAATCATTGCCCATTACGTAGGCGAATGGATATACGCGGTTTTGGGCGCATGAAAAGCGCCCTTCAATGTGGGAAAAGATATTTAAGTCGTTTGCACCATTTATTGTCTTCGTGATTATTTCGTGATGAGCATGCAGGCGATAAAAGTCGAGAGGCTGACAAAGAAGTTTGGCAATTTCACGGCAGTCGACGGCATATCCTTCTCGGTCGAAAACGGCGAGCTCTTCGGCCTTCTCGGTCCGAACGGGGCGGGGAAGACGACGACCATAAACATACTCTCCACGCTTCTGAAGACGACATCAGGGCATGCTGAGGTTGCGGGCTTCAACGTTTCGAGGAGCATGGATGACGTGAGGAAAAGCATAGGCATAGTCTTCCAGGACCCGGCACTCGACAACAAGCTGACCGGGAAAGAGAACCTGGAGTTCCACGGCATGATGTACGGCATGCGGACGGATGAGATAAGGGACAGGGTAAACGACGTTCTTGCGCTGGTCGAGCTCACCGACAAGGCGAATGTTGTAGTCGAGAAATACTCAGGCGGGATGAAGCGAAGGCTGGAAATAGCAAGAGGCCTTATGCACAGGCCCAAGGTCCTTTTCCTTGACGAGCCCACGCTCGGGCTTGACACCCAGACCAGGCGCCACATCTGGGAATACATAAGGAAACTGAACAAGGAGGCCGGAGTCACGATTATCCTCACTACCCATTACATGGAGGAGGCGGATTACCTCTGCGGCAGGATAGCGATAATCGACCACGGGAAAATCGTCGCTATCGGCACGCCGAAAAAGCTCAAGGACGTGCTGGGAGGCGACGTGGTGTGCTTGGAAACCGAAGGCAAACCCGAAAAATACATGAAGTACCTCAAATCCCTGAAGTGGATAAAGCACACGAAAATCCACGACGGCGAGATGTGCCTTACCATGGAGCATGGCGAAAAAAGAATTCCCGAGCTTGTGTGCAACGCGCCAAAAGCGGGCATAACCATCCGCTCGGTCAGCCTGCGCAAGCCGAGCCTCGAGGACGTGTTCCTGCATTTCACCGGCAAGACCATAAGGGAGCAGGAGGCCGGGCAGAGCGAGGCCCAGCAGATGATGAGAATGAGGATGAGAAGATGAAAGGCATAAATTTCACGGCGGTTTACGTCCTCTGGCTCAGGGAGATGAAGAGGTTCATCCGTGCAAAATCAAGGATAGTCGGGATGCTCGCGATGCCGCTCATGTTCCTTGCGTTCCTTGGCCTGGGCTTCTCGGGCATATCCATACCGGGCATGCCGGGCAGCGTGAGCTATATCCGTTTCCTTGTGCCGGGGATAATAGGCATGGGCATGCTTTTCACCTCCATGTTCGCGGGGATTTCCGTCCTCTGGGACAGGGAATTCGGCTTCCTCAAGGAGATAATGGTCGCGCCTGTCAACAGGGTTTCCATCGTTCTGGGCAGGATAAGCGGCGGCGCGACGACAGCCGTGCTTCAGGGTTTCATGCTTCTGCTGATTTCAATAGTCGCCGGTTTCGCCATTCCAAGCGCCTTCTCGCTCCTTTTGGCGGTCGTTTTCATGGTGCTGATTGCGACGACTTTCATCGGGCTGGGTCTGGTCTTCGCGTCTAAGATGAAGGACATGCAGGGCTTCAACCTGATAATGAACTTCATCATCTTCCCGCTCTTCTTCCTGTCCGGGGCGCTGTTCCCTCTTGACAACCTGCCCGCGTTCATAAAAGCGATATCCTTCGCCGACCCGCTGACTTACGGCATTGATGGCATGCGCGCTTCGCTGATCGGCTTTTCAACGTTCCCGATGGCTTTCGATTTCTTTGCGCTTTTCGCCTTCTCGCTGGTCATGGTTTTCCTCGGCACGTACTTCTTCGAGAAGAGCGAGAGCGTTTAGTGCTTTTATTGGCAGTAGCAAACCTTCTCGATTTAAATCTATAAGCTGTTTATCAGCCCTTTTGGCGAAGTTCTGCAAATCCGAGTATGCAAAGAAATCCAGCACTTGCCAAAAGAAGCAAATTGAATGGACTGTGCGCTGTATCGAATAAACCTGCTGCAGCCAACGCAACACCAAATATTTCAAGTCCATTCATTTCATTTCTTTTCATGCAAACGCACCTCAGAGATGATTTATATGCTAAATAATTAATTTTGACTATATGGGAATATCGAACCTGTTCGAAAAAGAGATAGCTGATTGGCTACGTAAAGGTGAGATAGATGAAACCAAAATCTGACAACATAAACGAGCAGCATAGGGAAGAACACGAAATATTAGACCTGATTATAAAGTACAAGCCTCTTTTAAGAAAGCTGGAATAGGAAGCTTCGGGGATTTAAATTTCCGGCTCCGCATCAGCAGCAGGGAACCCAAGCCTTTTGGGTAAAGCTTTTTTATTTAAAACTCCGGAACATATTGGTATCATGAAGACGGCAACCGACCGGCGAATCGACCTCAAATCCAGGATCAGGACGGTCCCGCATTTCCCCAGGAAAGGCGTCATGTTCAAGGACATCACCACGCTTCTGCAGGACGCGGACTCTTTCAGGTACGTGGTCAGCGAGATGCTTTCGCTGGTGAAGGGCAGGAAAATAGACAAGGTAGTTTCCGCGGAGAGCAGGGGTTTCATCTTCGGCTCGGTGCTCGCGCACGAGCTGGGCGCTGGTTTCGTCCCGCTCAGGAAGCCGGGCAAGCTGCCGTGGAAAACGATCAGGGAGGAGTTCGACACCGAATATTCGAGGGACGCGTTCGAAATCCACGAGGATGCGATAAGCAGGGGCGAGAATGTCATACTGGTCGATGACCTTCTTGCGACCGGCGGGACGATGGAAGCGGCGGCGAAACTCGTCAAAAGGCTGGGCGGCAACGTCATCGCGATACTCGCGCTCGTAGAGCTCGGTTTCCTGAAAGGCAGGGAGAGGCTGAAAGATTACGACGTGCTCACGGTAGTAAATTACGAATCAGGGGAATGACGGATTCCTTTATCATTTTAATTCGCAGGGGTGACAGAATGCTGGACATCGATTTGTTCAGGAAAAATCCGGATGTTGTCCGCGAGTCGGAGAAGAAAAGGTTCAAGGACGTTTCGAACGTAGAGAAGGTAATAGAGTACGACAAGAAGTGGAGGGACGTGCTAAAGCATGTCGAGTCGCTCAAGCACAAAAGGAACGTTGTCTCCAGGGAGATCGCGGAAATAAAAAAGCACGGGAAGTCCGCGAAAGAGAAGATCGAAGAGATGAAAAAAATAAACATGGAGATAGAAGCGAATGACAGGAAAGCCGGGGAATGCCTTTCCCAGCGCGACGCCCTCAGGTACAGGATAGGCAACATACTCCACAAGTCAGTCGTCGTTGGCCAGGGCGAGGAGTCGAACGAATTCATCAGGGCGTGGGGGAAGCCGCGCGTCGTGCTCAAAGACATGGAAGGCTTCAAGCGCGATACCCGCGGCAGACTCGATTTCGAGACGCTGCATTTCGAGCCGAAAAGCCATACCGAGCTGATCGAAAGCCTTGACATCGCGGACACGGAAAAAGCGGCAAAGCTGTCCGGGGCGAGGTTTTATTATCTCAAAAACGAGCTGGTCATCCTGAACCTTGCGCTCATCAGGTTCGCCTTCGACTTTCTCATAAAGAAGGGATTCGTTCCCATGTGGACGCCTTTCGTCCTGACCCGGGCTGCGATCGCGGGAGCGGCGGAACTCTCGGATTTCGAGAACCAGCTGTACAAGATAGACAAGGAGGAGCTTTTCCTGATAGCGACCGCCGAGCAGACGCTGGCCGCGTATCACATGGGGGAAACGTTCAAGGAATCCGACCTGCCGAAAACATACGCAGGCTTCTCCACCAATTTCCGCAGGGAGGCGGGATCGCACGGCAAGGACACGAAGGGGATTTTTCGCGTCCACCAGTTCGACAAGGTCGAGCAGTTCGTCTTCTGCATGCCGGAAGACTCGGAGGAGTGGTTCATGAAGCTCATAGGCAACGCGGAGGAGCTTTTCAGGACGCTCGAAATACCATACAGGATAATATCGGTCTGCTCCGGCGAGATGAACGACAACGCGTCCATAAAATACGACCTGGAGGCATGGATGCCTGCGCAGGGGAAGTTCCGCGAGATGGTCTCATGCTCCAACTGCACGGACTACCAGCCGAGGAAGCTGGGCGTGAAAGTGATGAGGAAGGACGGGAAAAGCGAAACGATACACACGCTGAACTCGACCGCGATCGCGACGGAGAGGGCGATCACGGCGATACTCGAGAACTGCCAGACAAAGGAAGGGAGCGTGAAAATACCGAAAGCGCTCGTCAAGTACACGGGATTCGGCGAAATAAAAAGGGAAAAAGAAAAGAAGGGGAAAAATGATCCTGGACGACAAAAAAGAGATGGAAAGGCTCGACGCATCGAAGGTCGTCGAATCGCTTGAAAGGTTCCCGGAGCAGTGCGAAGAGGGGGCAGCGATAGGCCGGAAATTCGCCATCAGGGCCGGCCTGAAAAGGCCCGAAAGGGTTTTTCTCTGCGGCATGGGCGGCTCGGGAATAGTGGGGGATGTGCTTGCGGGCATTTTCCCTGAAAATGAAATAAAGGTCGTGAAAGGCTACGTCTTGCCGAAATACGTCGGCGGGAAAGATCTCGTTTTCGTGGTCAGCTATTCGGGCGACACGGAAGAGACGGTCAGCGCATTCAGGGAGGCGCTCAGGCGCGGATGCAGGATAATCGCCGTCACGTCGGGCGGGGAGATAGAAAGGGAATGCTTCAAGCGCGGGATAGACTGCGTCAGGATACCGAAGGGCGTGAAGCCGAGATTCGCCCTTGGTTACATGCTCTTTCCGATAATAACCCTGCTCGAAAGGATGAAATTCATCGGGAAGCAGAATCTCGGCCTCGCGATAAAGAACCTGAAGGAGACGAGAGATGAGATAAAGACGGCAATCCCCCTGAAAGACAACCTCGCCAAGAGAATCGCGTTCAAGCTGCTGGATTCGGTGCCGGTCGTCCACGGCTTCGGTGTGTACGAGCCCGTCGTTTACCGCGCGAGGACGCAGTTCAACGAAAATGCGAAGGTCGTGTCCTTGTCCGAGACGTATCCGGAGCTGAACCACAATTCCATCCTGGGCTGGGAGGAAGGAAGCCTCAACCGCAACTTCTCCGTCATAATCATAAGGGACAACAATGAAGGCGAAAGGATAGGGAGGAGAATCGAGTTCACCAAGCAGCTTCTCAAAAAGTCCGCCAGGTCCGTCATAGAGGTCTGGTCCGTCTACCCTTACGAGCTTTCCAGGGTGCTGTCAACAATCTACGTCCTGGACTTCGTTACCGTTTATCTCGCCTTTCTCCGCGGCAAGGACCCTGGCGATGACAGCCTTATTTCAAAGCTGAAAACTGTTTTAAAACAGGGGGAGCAATATTTATAGAGCCGAATCAAGGGATGATATGAAACTGATTTTCGTCTCAGGGATGGCGGACATAGACAAGGCAGCGCTCATCGACCTGGCGCTGCAGAGGTCCGGCAGGAAGAACGAGTTCACGCTGGTGGATTTCAATAAGATATGTGACATCTCCGGCGATATGGAAGACGCGGAAGACCTCGGCACCGCGAGGCGCATGCTTTCGAAATTTTACGAGAAGATAGAAAAAGCGATGATAACGAGACTGAAGGAGCAGAAAGGCGGCATACTGGCGAGCGGATGCCTTACCTTTGGCACGAAATACGGCTACATGGGGGCGGTCCCTGACCAATTTTTCCGCTCGTTCAAGCCGGATCTGATGGTGATTCTTGAGAAGGCTGATGACACGCTTGAAAAGAATGATCTAAAAACGGTGGAACACCAGCGCATAAACATGTATTATGGGACCATTTACTCCTCGGTTGCAGGCTCAGCGCTAAAGATAATAAAATTCAGGGAAAATAAGATGATTGACGCGGTCGCGGAGCTGAGCGAGATTATAAAACATTAGGAGACATGCGGTATGATGCTTCTTCCTTATCAAGGCATATTTTTGTGGGCATTGTTGTTGTCCTTCATCATCAGCCTGGTGTACAGGCTTTTCACGAAGCCGCACGAGATGCGCCAGATCAAGGCGGACATGAAGCTCTACAGGGAAAAATCGAAAGAGGCGCAGAAGAACAAGGACCCGAAGAAGGCGAACGAGCACATGAGCGAGATGATGAAGCTCAGCCAGAAGCAGATGCGCCACACGATGAAGCCCATGTTCATAACGCTGGGCATAATCCTGGTATTGCTCGGTTACGTGAATTCCACCTACAACGGGGTCGCGGTGGAAACCACCTCCTCAGGCCAGGCAGCAAGCGTGGGGCATTTCGCCTACGACGGCTTCAACCATTCTGTCAGTATCGAAAAGATCATCAACGAAAAGACCGGCGAAAATTACTTTAAGGTCATCATAGATGCGAATGACAACGGCAATTTTGCCGACGACGCTGTCCATGCAAGAGGCGACGTCGTCAAGTTCGGAAACGTTAACTGGGGGATTTCGCCGGAGAACCTGAACCGCACCGATATGCAGACGGCGGTCATAATGCCGTTCACTGTCCCTATTTTCGGATGGACTTATCTCACCTGGCTCATGTGGTACATCCTTATTTCCCTGCCGGCGACATGGCTGTTCAGGAAGGCGCTGGGCGTGGAGTGAATACAGCCAAAAATCCGAAGCCAATGTGTTGAAAGTTTACCGGAGAAGTTGCCAAACAGGATTAATATTAGCATGGCTCATAAGGGCTCATAATAGCATGGCTCATAAGCTTCGCCATATTCTCTGGCTTTCTGTTCGTTGTAGCATTTGCAGTTTTTTAGAATGCCTATGCAATAATAATCTGTATTAGCGTCTGGCCCACCAGATGAATAAGCATATCCAATACCTACGCAATCGCATATCCTGTACGGAGGCATACCAATAAGTCCTATGCTACTAGCATACGGTTTTAACACAAAGAATGATGGATAGCCGATTACCAGAAATATCCCCAAAATAATTAAAACCCCTACGATGATTGCAATTCTTTTCCGCATATGTTTTATTTCAGCAACCCGTTTAATAAAAGGCATCGAAATCTTTCGGTTCTTTCCTAAATTAGGTTTATGCGGCTATTTTTTGTAGCCGTATATGAACAGGTCCGGGACCCATGTCTTTACCATGAGGTAAACGACCAGCGTGTCCACGAAAAGGAACATGCCGACGACGAGGATACCGAAAATTATGGTGCTGTTGAGCTCGGCCACGTTGCATACCAGCTTTTCCGAGTAGCTGCAAACGAACTTGGTTTTCACCATGGAATCGAAAGTGAAAAATATGAAAAAGCACGATATGAAGATTACGAGGACGCCGAGGAAAATAATCAGCTTCATCTTTTTTCTCCCCTCTGTTTATTAATTTTCTTCTCTTTTATATAAGGATGCCTCGAGACCGAACCGCATGCGAGGCATGTGACGACGACGGATTGCTTGTCTTTCCTGGCGCGTACCCGGCAGTTAACGCCCGGTTTAAGCGGTGCGAAGCACTTGCTGCAGAACTTTGACTTCACCCCTTTCAGCCTGACATTGTATCGCATGCCTATTTTTTTTGCGAGCCTCACGTATCGTTTCGCCCGCTCAGGATGCCCTTCAAACTCCCTTTCCGCCTGCATTAAAAGGATTTGCATCCTTTCCTTTGCAATCCTCTGCCAAGATTCGGGTTTTTTCCTGCTGCGTGTGCCGCCCATTAATGAGGATTTGTTTCGGGCAATAAAAACGTTCCAAACAGTCGAAACAGCATCAGCTAACGAAGTAAAAACTAAAAATTAAAAAAAAGAAATTCACGATTTTTTTGCTTCTCCGGCCGTTCCTCCGCCCTTTCCCCCTTCCGTTCCCAGGAAATATAGCACTACGGCGAGTATCACTATGAAGAACAACACTGTCCACAGGTCAGAGCTGAAGGCGAATCCCGGTATGTTGATGAGCCATGCCGCCCCTGCGCCGAAGAACAGGATAATTCCTATTCCCACCAGCAGAAGCACAAGCACCCACTTGCTTAATTTGCCTTCAGTCAGCGTCTTTACGTCGAACCCGACAATCGCCAGCAGCAGCACTATGAACAGAAGCCCTGTAGCCACCACCAGCCAGGTGCCCGTAAGTTGCGCGAAGAAGTTTACTATCATGACGTTCCAGCTGGAGTAGATCATGACGAAGAACGCCAGGATCAGTGAAATCAATGCCATCGCTGATTTCGGCAGCCTGTCTTTGAGCGCGAATGTCAGAAGCCCGTAGATTATCGCTAGCGCGAGCAGGAACGGGAACAGGAACTGGAAGAATCCCAGCCTTGACATATTCTGAACCAATGTCCCGAATATTCCGTCTGCCATAGTAAACTATTGTTGAGAAACCTTTATAAATATTATCTTTTAGCGGCAGATGCCGCTTTTGAATGGCATTCCGGCATGCGCAAAAGCACGCTGGTGAAGGCAACGAAAGCTTTATAAATATAAAAAACTACTCTTAAGTAATAACAAATTACTTAATGATTTGAGGGAGATGTCTTGCATGGCCGAAGGCAAAAAAGGCGGCGGCGAACTGGCGGAACAGCTGAAAGGCCTGGAAAGATACGCCAAAAAATGCGGCGAGGGCTTTGCACAGCTTGACGGTTATCTTAAATCGCTTTCTGCCGAATTGGACGGTTTTCTTGACACACCTTTGAATCCCAACGAGGCGGGAAAAATACAAGAGGCACATTCAGGTTACAAGGATAATCTAGTGTCCGCGGAAAAACAAATAGCTAATTATTCGGTGCTGGAAAAACTCGTCAAAAAGGTACTTTCTGGTTCGATAGGCACCCAGGAGGAAGCGACCAGGACCATTTCTGAGATAGAAAAAAGTTACCAGGCCGTGGTTGGCGGCGCGCTTGCCGTTTACCAGCTGATAGACCCCCAGATAGACGCTTCAGGCCTGATCGGCGGCCTTTATTCCAAGCTCGCCGCGACCAAGAACAAGGACGTTAAACCATTGTTCTCGAAGGGGCTGACCTTGCTCAGGCAATACTATGTAACCAGCGAAATGATAGAGCAGATACGGTCACGGGCCGGAAATAGGCCTAGACGGCCGGAGACAGAAGAAATGCCGCGGGCGGCATAGTCCTTATCCGGGATTATCCTCATGGGTTGGATCCGCTCGGCCCCATTTTGAAGGCCTTCCAGAGAATGTAGGCGACGATTATTATCCCCACTATCCAGATGATGTTCTCGTTCGACAATACGCTCGTCGAGGGGAAATAGTCCGTCATCTGCAGCCTCGCGAGGACGACCAGAATCAAAACTAGCACGACGATGATGAGGACGGGGTCGATCCCTTTCTTGTCTTTGCCGTCGCCCCTGATAGGCTTCAGAACTATCCATATCAGGAAAATGACCACGAAAGACACCGCCGCATACGGCAGGATCGAATTGATGAACGTCACGACCTGGCTGTTCAGGATCGCGAAGAACGCGAACACGACCGCCAGAATCGCCTTGACCGCTCGGTTGGCGAAAACCTTCGACACCTCGAGCGCGCCGTAGGTGATCGCGAGAACGAGGAAGAAAGGCAACATGAGTTCGAGCGAAAGATAGTCGAAGGGGAACATGGGAATCATCCGTCATGCGGCAGCCTTTCTGAGTCTCAGGTGCTCCGTTCTCCTATGCTCCAATTCTTTAATTTCTCCTCTTAATCTTGCAATGCTATCGGATACTATGCCTTGCTGTTCCTTTGGCGTTCTTGATTTTTCTGATTCCGCTTCCTTCAGCGCAGTTTGAAGCTCTCTAATTTTCTGGTCGTATAATTTAGAATCGGCCGCAATTTCAAGCGGATTGAATGTCCTATCTCCTATAAGGGCGGTTTTTGCACTATTAAAAATACTCTTCGGAATGGCCAGCCTCTTGCCGCCTCCTCCTTCGCCTCCGCCGCCTCTTCCCAGCATCAGGAAGATGAAACCCAGGAATATCAGGCCGAAGAACCAGAACTTGCTCAGCATCACAAACCAGTTGTAATATCCCTGCAGGATTATGAATGCGTATACTGCCGCGGCCAATAAAACCCTGAGGCCGTGGTGAAACCTCATGATCCTGTAGGACAGTATGTAGATGAAGACAACGACGAATATCGTCGGAAAAATGAACAGGTAAAACATCTGGTAGAGCGGACCCTGGCTGGCGTATTCGCTGACCTGCTGGGGCGTTATCTTAAGTATGTCAACCAGCATCTGGAATATGTCGGCCATGATTAAATATTGCAGCCGTAGGTTTAAATTTTTGGTTATCCGAGAATCAGATATCGGTGCTGTATTTTCCCATGCTGGTAATTATCCTTTCCCTTTGCTCTGCCAACTGTTTCCGCTGGTTCACAAAGGCTTGCGGATTTGCCGCTGCGGAAGCTGCCTGAAGGAGCATGTCTATATTTCCAATCCCTTGCTCTATTTTTTGAAGTTTTGCAGAAGTGGGTGATACCTCCATGAATTCCTCGGATCCATTTGGATAATATCCTATTCCCGTGAATGGAGTGTCAATAGTTCCCAGCAGCTGAACTGCGTATTTCATTGACTCTATTGGGGCTACGCGTGTCCTTTCCAGCCCCCTTTCCAGCAATTTAAAAGGCGGATATATCAAGGTATTGAAAGCTACTTCTTTGGGCAACCAGTATGCAAGGCTGAGGGCCATGTTAAGGGGGTTGAATCTATCGACGCAGACGACTTTGTTGCTTGCCTTTGAATCGCCGCCTATTTCGCCTATAACACGTCTGGCACCGTATCGCATGTACAGTGCCACCTGTTCGCCAACAATAGAATTTTTAAGGGAGCTATAGAGTGGGTCGTATCTTGGATGCCCCAGCAGACCACCGGTCAACGCCTCTGTCGACTGGCACGTATTTGCAATATCGCTAAGTTTTGGCGGATTCAGATTTTTTTCCTGCTCGAACAGCAGCCTTCTGACATCGGAGATGTATTCGTTGGATGCCCCCAGAAAATGCGGTACACCATGACCATCGATTTCCGCATAAACATATCTCTGGTTTTCGAAGCCTATGGCGTATCCTAATATGTCAGTCAGCCTAGACGGAATCCCGCCTTCCTCGTTAAATCTTATGATGGGTTCGGTCGTAACAAATCTGTATGCTAGATTACCAACTAGATTAAGGCCGGATTCGGCAATTCTCCCAAGTCCTTCCCAAGGTTTAACATATGAATTTAATCCTGCCATCTTTCATCACCCTATGTTCACTCCCAGGCTTCTGAATGCTATCTCACCATTCTCAGCAAACAGGTCAGCTAATTTCTCTTCCTGCTGGTTTCCAAGAGGTTTTATTTTTCCCGCCTTTGTTAAATGGTCTATTATTCCGTGGCCCGTTTCATGGCGTTCAGCATATTCACTCTGTTTAGAGTTAAGTGTATTATTTACGTATTTCTTGCCCGTTATTGAGTCGAAAAGTCCGTGAAGCTCGTATCCAAAAGGTAGCGGGTCGTTGGGATTGAGCTGCCCGTCCAGTCTTTTCAGCGTGCCCGGGCTCACGTAGTTTATGTCATTGCGCAGCCCCTTTATTCTGTTATCAACATAAATCTCCCCGCTTTCTTTTAGTGAATCGAGTATGAACTTAAGCAAGTAGCCGCCTATGCCGGTCGGGCTGTCTTCGACCGGGCCTTCGTTTACATAGGGAATGACAGGTATTTTCTGGCCTGTGCCTTTCCCGCCGTTCCTGTCCTCCCTTCCGTATTGCTTAAACGTTTTTCTTATCATCAAGACACCCTTTGCCTTTAACCCTTATCCGAGATAACCTTTTAACCTCTAGATATGTTATCTCTATTAAGTAATTAATTTCATTACTTATAAAGCTTTCTGGGGGCATTTTTCGATATATATAGGCGCTGTTTTTATCGGGAAAACGCTTCCCGCTTGGCGTCAAAAAAGGCCTAAAAATCCCGCTTTTGGCCTGAACGGGAGATAAAAGCTTATATAGCAAAAAAGGAACTAATTATTGCAAATGTTTGAAACGGGTTAGAAATAGGGGCTAAACGGCAACTTTTGGCGAAGTTGCCATCGTTCGAACCCAATTCGTTTGGCGACGAAGAGGATTCATTGAATCTGGTTCTCTGGTGTCACTTTTGAGTATAAGCTAGTTTTCTGGAAAATAATTGAAAAAAGTACATAAATACATTTCGCTGCTCGGAAACAAGCGATGGGAAATATATTTTCCAACGGCGTTTTCCGGCGCTTTTTGCGGGAGCGGGGTGGGTGTACAGGAGGGGTGAGTAAACATGGATCCGGTGGAAGAAGTGAAGGAAAACGCCGCGGGTGCGGCGGTAAACGCCGTGCCTGAGGGCGATGCTTCTTTAAAGGAGGTAAAGGCAGCGCAGGCAGCGGCGAGGGGCGAATGCTTTGAAGAAGAGGTAAAAAAGGAATTTGATCTGGACATGGCGAATGCCAAGATACTGGTCATGGGCATAGGAGGCGGGGGAAGCAACACGATAACGAGGCTTACTGAAATAGGCATCAGCGGGGCAAAGACCATCGCGTTAAACACGGACGCGAGGCACCTGACCGCGTCGAAAGCGCACCAGAAATTCCTGCTGGGCAGGGAGACCACGCGCGGCCTGGGGGCGGGAGGCTATCCCGACGTGGGCAAGAAAGCCGCGGAGGAGAGCGAGAGGGAAATAAGGAAACTTGTCGAAGGCATAGACATGGTATTTCTGGTCGCAGGCATGGGCGGCGGAACAGGGACGGGCGCGGCTCCGGTGATAGCGAGGATAGCGAGGGAAGCCGGAGCGATAGTCATATCCAACGTGACCATGCCTTTCAGGGTCGAGGGCGCAAGGGTCGGGAAGGCGGAAGACGGGCTTTACAACCTGAGGCAGCACTGCGACACGGTCATAGCGATAGAAAACGACAGGCTCCTGAAGATCGCCGGCAACCTCCCGCTCAAGCAGGCGTTTTGCGTGGCGGACGACCTCGTCGCGAGCATGATAAAGGGCATAACTGAGACGATATCCACGCCTTCGCTGGTCAACCTGGACTACGCCGACGTGAAGGCGATAATGCATTCAGGAGGAGTAGCGACGGTCGGTTTTGGCGAAGCCTGCTCGGAAGACCGTGCGGAGGAATGCATAATAAAGGCCATGTCGAATCCCCTGCTCGACGTGGATTACCACGGCGGGACCGGCGCGCTGATCCACATAACCGGCGGGACGGACCTTCGCCTCGATGAGGTCAGCATGATAGGCGAATACGTCTGCAAGCAGCTTGACCCTGACGCGCAGGTCATATGGGGAGCGAGGATAGACCCTTCTTACAGGAACAAGATGAAGGTCATAACCATAATCACCGGAGTGAAATCGCCCTACATACTGGGCAAGCTCGGCTGCGAGCCGCACGAGCATGCATCGCAGGACGTCCATAGGCTCGTGCACAAGGAGCTGGGCATACCGCTGCTCGCTTAATGCGCAGCCTAGTCTGCGAAAGCCGGGCAAACTCCTTAAAAGGAAGCAATAAAAAGGCAGGGCCGGAGCGATGGAATCTCACCCCTCCATCCCCTAGCCGGCTTTAATTCAGATTTTTGTTTTTATTTTACCTGTCCAAATTATTTTCATGGGTCCAAAAAAAGGCCAGATGTTTATAGTTTCGGTTATTTTTCTGATAGGCATGGTATTCGTGGTGCAACAGGCACTGTTCAGTTATTCGGAGATTGACATGTCCTCGCCGTTTGAAATACGCGATGGCGAGGTCTTTGGCAACATGGCGGATGTTGTGAATAAAACGATAACCGGATCCTATTCCTGCAACGGCACAAAGGACAGTTTTAACGAAAGGATGGAAAAGCTTAAGGCTTCGTTTCTGGAAGAGTACGGAAGGGAATATGCCGTAGAGATTTTATACACGCTCGACTGTTCCAGATGGAGCAACGCACCTCCGGATCCCGCTCCCCTGGCGCTGAGCCTGGACATCAGCAGGCAGGGAAGGGACACAAGGGGGACGTTCCAGTTGTATCACAATATCACGCTCACATCCACTAGATATATAGAAGTCCCCTCACAAAATAACAATGAGGCAAATATTTTGAACGGAATACCTTTCAAAGAATTACCGTCTGACAGCCTTCTAGCACTTTCAACTCAATGCAGCAGAGGATTTATAAACTATGTATGCGGAACAGATGGGAAAACATATCAAAATAAGTGCGAGGCAGATTTTTTTGGTACACCTATAAATCATAACGGTTATTGTGCACAATCAAAGGAATTCGCCAAGTCTCTATTTAGTCTTCCAAATGCAAACAATATAGGCTCTGATAATACAGTTTATTTCAATGAGGTTAATAGTCCTTATATTTTATATGAAACGATAAATTATAAAATTTTAATAACACCTTCTGCGTACAAAAGTATTAATGAATACATAGGTGCAGTATATTTGGTAACTTATAGTGATATTTTGGGCACATCTTCAGATCCTATACCTAGAAATAATATAGCAATATCTCCATTGGTTTCTAATCTGAGGGTTCTTATTGGCATATACGATTTTGGTACTACAGGCTTTCCTCAAAGTGAAATCCAGCCATGGACCCTAGATGCGCTTAACAGATATGAAAATTATTTCAATACCATAAGGGCGAATAATAATCTGCCTGCGATGAACATAGACTGGAACATAGCCATGATTAAACCTACAATGTCTTCAAGCGATTTCAATACACTTGTAAATCAGCCATCTTCAGGAGTCAATACAATTATAGACGAAGTTTTGACAGCTGCCAATAAGCAGAAGTCTGATATCGATATTCTTATCATCGGCGCATTTGACACAAGTTTTGTGGGCGGTTATTATCGTATAAAAACCGGCCCAAATGATGTAAACTTAATTTATGCACCAATCAGCTTGAATGGCCAGATTTACTCTACCAACAAGGCAGACGCTCTTAAAGCAATAGATAGATTTTATGGCAGCTTTATAGGTGTGATTACCCATGAAATGCTGCATTTCTTTGGCGGTGATGCGCAACACAGGACATTCTTCGGCGATGCGATACAACCTGCTCAAAAAGTAATAAAAAATCAAGGCGGCTATAATGACATTTCTAGCGCTAATTTATGCGATTACTTTTATACTTCAGACTACGAATATTCTGTAGTTCCGCAACGCCCAGAACTTCAGGTAACAGTTGGGCAGGAACCAACAGGATTTTTCAGGGCCGCAGGAACAAATGGGGACTGCTTGGCTTTGCCGGCGAGCAATCCATCATCAAATCTTTATAATTTTATAGGAAAGGATGTGAACCGGGATGGCAAGTATGAAATTGTCAGCGTGTTTCAGCCTCTGAACAACCTAGTTCTGGAGCAAATTGGATGGAAGGATGTGGATGGTGATGGAATAGTTGAAATAATTGATCCGATTCCATATGGTGGTGTGACTTTTAAACAACTTAGTACTGTGAATAAAGATATTATAAAGACTGCATTACAAAATAACCAAAAAATAAAAGGCACCGTTGAGAGAGCTGCCAACGATGTTATTATAGGACAGTGCAAATTCACAAATATAGATATTAAAGATGAGGCAGGAACAATAACGACCCACAAAATACCAGTAATATGCGAAAAATATAACGAACTTATAAATGACATTTATATGGGAAAAATAACCTACGGATTTATCTTGGTCAATGATGGTGATTATGGACAAATTGCCATCCCACTGATTCCAGACCCAATTAATTTCCCTTGATGATTTGAAAGCAACATCCTTAATATGCTCTATCACATAAGCTGATACGCTGCAAAATAATGCTATGACTCTACCGTATTACTCGAGCGGATTCCTCCTAAAACTTGAATGTATTGGGCGATACCACGCCGAATGCCTATATGTTTGACGTAACGGCTACAAATAGAGAAATTACACATAGCCCCGGGCGAGCGGTTTCTTTTTGTCGCGAATCGGGCCATCTCCCGGTCTGTTATTTGTTCCGGGGATATATATACGTTGTCCCCGAGAAATTATTTGAATATATATACGGCCGCGTTCCCTGTATAAAACGCTATAAATCGCCCCTGCATTTGTTTTGTATATATACGCGGCGTACCATTTCCGCATAACTGTTGGGGCGTATTTATATTTTATATATATACGTTGTGGTCGGGGATTGAAGAGGTTTTATATAAAAAGTCGGGTTTTACACTGATAGATGAATTTTATATTTAATCCCAAACGGAAAGGGAAATCGGGAGATTCCGTTGGTGGTAACGGGGACCCAACTAAGAGATCTCGTTCCAAATCAACTATATCAAGAAATGAAACGGAAGAGAAAGCGATTCAGATTGTCATGCTTTATGAGAAACTACAAGGTCGCGAATCCAGAGATGTAAGAAATGGCAGCGGCTATGATGTCGAGTCTTCCGAAAGAAAGATAGAAGTGAAATCGTTTAAAGATGCCGTAGGCTTGGTGGAAATTTATCAATCTGAATTTGACGCTGCCGAACGGCATCGCGATAACTTCTATTTGTATATAGTCTCAAGATTGATTAAAGGCAAAACCCCAACAATACAGATAATTAGAGATCCTTATGGATCCATTATTTTCTACGCAGAGAAAAGAGAGGTCAGAAACTGGAAAGAATCAGTGGAGGAAACGGCAACTTTCACTGTTTGATGGTATGTGTGCTAAAAACTTTATATGGTTGACTTCATTGTGAGGCATCTACACGAATATTAAATTTATTCCGCAAAAATATGTTATGACGGATGTGTTCTCGCCGGAAAAGCGCAGCGAAGTGATGTCAAAAATAAGGGGAAAGTGGACTACGCCAGAAAGGGTCATACACGGGTATTTGAAGGGCAGAAAAATTCCCCACGAAATGCACCCTAATATAATTGGAAATCCAGATGTCCGAATAAAGGGAACTAACCTGGTGATATTCATAGATGGGAATTTCTGGCATGGCAAGGATTACAATAGAAGGAAGAAGAAACTTCAACCGTTCTGGAGGGATAAAATCCATTCCAACATGTGTCGTGATAAGAGGCACGTACGCCTCCTTAGAAGCGAGGGTTGGAGAGTGATGAGGTTCTGGGAGGATGATGTCCTTAAAAGACCGGAATGGACAATTAAGAAAATAACAAGTATTTAAATATGTTATTACATAGGTTATAACATGAAGCCAATATGCATAGACTTATTCGCCGGTGCAGGCGGTTTATCATTGGGATTGGAAAGAGCAGGATTCGATGTCATTCTCGCCAACGAGATACATCCTCATCCAGTGTGCACTTATGAACGCAACCATCCGGATACGGTGGTCATAAAGAATGACATAAGGAAGATATCTGGTAAGCAGCTACAGGCCTTCGCACCTGAAAGGGCAAAACCACAAGTAAATAAGTATGGAATAGACCTACTTGCAGGAGGACCACCTTGTCAGGGTTTCTCAACTGCAGGATTGAAGGACGCTACCGATCCCCGTAACACAATGGTAAGCGAATTCATCAGAATGGTTAATGAGATTAAGCCGAGACATTTCCTCATGGAAAACGTCCCAGGGATGATGAGCATGCATGGCGGGGCCTTCTTCAAAAAGGTGTTGGAGATGTTCAATGAGACTGGTTACGAATACAGGTATCGCCTACTCCACGTAGATGAATACGGGGTCCCGCAAATGAGAAAAAGAGTTATTTTCATCGGTTCAAAAAATGGAGATGCGCCAGAATTCCCGAAGAGGACACATGCATACTCGTTGGCTGCAGGAGTCATGGATAGGGGATATAAGAAATATGTCACTGTGGGTGAAGCAATAAGTGACCTACCCAAGGTGGAACCGGGCCAGAAGGTTGAAAAATATACTGGCCCTCCGGAATCGGATTTCCAAAAGGAAATGAGAAAAGAGAATGTTGGTAAGCTGTTTAACCATGAAGCGACAAAGCACCGTAAGGAAACTATAGAATGGATGTCATTGATTCCTGAAGGGGGTACGCAAAGGAACCTACCCATGGACAGTACAGGCAAAAGGCGTATATCCAAGAACGTACAGAGGTGGCACAGAAACAGGATTTCCAGAGCTATAACCACGGAACCCACTGACTTCATCCATTACATGTACGATAGGATTCCGACAATAAGAGAACTTGCAAGGATACAGACATTCCCAGATAATTACGTCTTCCTTGGCCAGAGGACTGCGGGAAACCAGAACAGGAGGTTCGTATATTGCTCTCAGTCACAACAGGTAGGAAATTCTGTCCCAGTGATTTTTGCCCAGGCTGTAGGAAAAGCGATACTAGAAAGCGCCGATATGGTATTTAATAAATGACATTAAATTATTACCATGCGAGCCAATTTGTATAGTTGCAGTAATCCCGAATCATTCAACAAATCAGTTATAAGGTGGCTAAGGGGTGAGGTACAAATCTCCAACCATTCACAGCCGATTGCTTTCCGGCCTTATATATATGCATATGAGGATCTGAAAAGGAAGTTGAATGAAAGCCGCGGAAAACCGCCACAAAGGGAAATTCTGAACCATTTGACCGATATACTTTTGTCGGTAGATTTGAAGAAGGAACTTTCCAAAAGATTGAGCGATGAGACCGGGTCAGGCTTCCGTTCAGCACTTTCACAAGGACTTGCAAAAAACATGGGAGAAAACTTCGTCGACCTTATAGTCTACAACTTGGCCGAGGGGCTCGGTAATTCCGGAATAGTCGTCGATAAGGGCGTTCCACCCCTCCTCAAAAAGGAAATGGAAATCGAATTCACCCGGTTTGGACAACGGCTAAAGATACCAATTGAATGTGATATTTGTATTTTCGATTGGGGTAACCCATCGAAAGCAATAATGATCAATGCGAAGACGCGACTGAAGGAAATATTCCACATAGGCACGATGTGGAAGTTGATTTTTGACATTTCAAAAAAGAAGGAACTCATGGAAGAATGGGGCATGGAAGGCGAGCCAAGGAAACTCGATGATGTGTTATATTGTTTCGCAACTGCGGATCTCAGGGTTGCAGGCAAGGAACGATCGCAAGGCCCTGATATTGAGGTTCAGGACCAACGGAATCTAATCAAGGTTGATTCCTCATTCTTTGATTTCGTTTTTGTCTCGAAGCCGGGTCCGATCCGTAATGTTCAGGACACCATACCACGGAACATTGAAAGGAAGTGCTTCTTCCATAATCTGGGAGCGGTTTATGATCTGATTGAGGGTCATTTCAAAGTTGAAATTGCATCAGTGAAGCCGCATAGTAATTAGCGTTTCTTCCTCAAGGCAATCAAGATCTCATTTTCCTTGCCTTCCATATTGATGGAGTCCCCCTCCTTCAAGCTCATTAATCTTATTATGTCGCTAGGTAGGATTATACCCAAGGAGTTGCCGATCTTCCTTATCTTCACTTCCATGCTGCTCGTTATAACTTATGTATAAACGGCTTAATAATGGCTTTCATTTGGGTGATACCTGAAGACTCTTCCATCGAGATATTCCTTCAATAAACGTTCAGGCTTCGTGTCTTTGGAGCGAATCTTCGACACGACCTCGCCCCTCTTTTTTCTTGTTGAATACGTCCATTATTAATTGATGAGTGTAAGAGTAATATTAATTATATGCAGGTGAAAACTCGGAAAGGAAAGATAGACGGAAATCACATAATATACCACTACATCCAGAAGAACTTAGTTCCGAGAAACGACTCATTCTCTAAGGAGTTGATAGAAAGGCTAATCGTGGATCTTTCCATATGGCTTCCGGTGGAATATTACAGGGAAATGCCACTGCTTTTCCCATACGCCCTCAGGGATCAGGAGTGCAGGAAGAACAGGAGCAGGAGCGGCCTAGAGGAATGGGGGTCGGCCAACGAAATGGGCTTCTTCAGAGACGACAATACACTTATTAAGGGTGTTGTAAAACCACTGTCGATAAAGAGCAGAATCGTGAAGGAGTACGACGGAAGCAAACCGGGCGATGGATTCACGGCATGCCACATATGGAGAACTGTAGTTGCAGAGGGACAACGAATCCCATCATGCTGCAGCTTCATGACATATTCGTTCATACCGAATCTCGTATGGCTGCCAAAACAGGTGGCGAAATTCACGGACAGGGATGGCAGTTATGCCCAGCTTGTTCTGGAAAAGATATCATGCATGCTTTACACGGGCATAAGAACAGACGATATTATCCGTAAACTGTGGTCCATGCTACCCGAGCCCGATGTCAAGATAAATGTCGACGTGGATTCGTTGAACTTTTTTGAAATAAACAGAGACTTGCTTCAGGATAGAAGGGAGAGGCTGAAGAAGGAAATTGAGAATATAATAGAATTGGCCGGAAGCAGGAAAGAATCTAAAGTGCATATAAAATGTTCCAGATACGTACCGTCATTGATAACCGTTGAACAACCTTCACATATAAAGAATTGGCTCAATCAGATCAGAAATCTCGTTATTTAAAATCCACTTTCGTTATGCCAGGACGTATTACATGACTTCCGAGTTTTGATTGTATATCAACACAGATTTCACGTCGCAATTTTAGAAAAGATTCTTTACATTCCATTGACTTCTTGCCGACAGAAAAAAATCTACTGAGATCAAATGCCATACAATATGTTTTTCCATTTATCATAATCAGAGGGGTAGGATATGCATGGTCACTAGGCTTGAAAATAGCAGAAGGGTTGGTGTCAGTTTCATACATTATGCCAACAATCATTCTATGAACTCTGTATTTTGTTTGGGCATAGTCACAAATAGGTGTTATTTCCAGTCCTATGAGTTTCATTTTTTCCTTCACTTCATTTATCTTCTCCTTATAAACAAGATCAGTTAAAATAGACTTCTTCAGCTCTTTTGAATCTTCATGGATGTAATTCAAATCTTCTAAACTGAATACAGAGCCCGGTAACACACAATTTTCTGTAGCTTTTGATGTATGTAATCTGGAATTTATTTCACCGATTACTCCCGGGTTCATGATAGGTGTTCTACCGCAAAATGAAATTCCGAATTTAGCATCATATTCCAACTTGCTCGTTTCCTCCTCTAGGATATCTGAAAAAAGAGAATTAAATGACAGCAGTGCACTCTTTATGACATTTGGAGCTTTTGTTTTATCGAGTTGTTTTCCGGCATAACTTTCACCCAATTTCAAGAACATATCAAGCATTCTGTTATTCCAATCGGGAGGGCCATTTTGAAGTGCGGAGAAGTCTCCAACTATTTTGTTGGATGCACGGTTTACCATGTTTTCCCATAAAAGAAATATGTAAAAAGCACCAATCTTCTTGAGTTCGCTTTTTATTCTCCTTTCAATTGTCAAAATTCCATTCTTTCTTATTTCCCATTCTCCTTCGTGGCCTCTTTTAAAAACTGAAGCCTTGTTCAGATTAAGAGTTTTTGTAGGTTTGATGCTGCTTAGCCCAGAATTAAATAATCTTTCAAGCTCTGCTATATAATCTTCGTGGAGTGTCCAAAGAACAAGAACATATGGACCGTTATCTTTGGAAATCAATCTCTTAAGTACAGATGCAACGGCGCCCACCTTGGCTATTGCACCTGATGCCGTCACTAATTGCAGATCCAAGAAAAATAGCCGAATGTTATCTACCCTCCTTTCAGGCAACTCGCTACGTAGACCTGTAAAGTATCTGGACGGTATATTGATTTTTGATAGGGCTTTGATTAATGGCATGGCTTCTTTTGGTTCATCATCAACGATTACAACCCTTCCGGTTTCTGGTAGTTTCATATTAATTTTTGTCCTTTCTGAAAGCCAGAGCCACTATGGCACCGTTTCGGTATTCCTTATCTATTTTGATATCGCCAAACTCCGGAAACATTATCTCTCCGCCATGAGCTTCCATCACTTCCTTTGCTATGTGCAGGCCAAGTCCCATGCCATCCGGTTTTGCAGAAACAAAGGGTTTTGTTATCTCCTCCGTCGGAAGTGCAAATCCAGGCCCATTGTCGGCTATGATAATCGAAATAAAACCGGGTATCTTATCAGTTACGGAAATCAATATTTTTTTATCCTTGATCTTTCCGTATTCCAACCACCAGATGGAATTGTCAATAATGTTTATAATCGATCCTATTATCAAATTTCTTGAACATTTGACAATGTTCTCGCCAAGTCTTCCATAATCCTCGACCACTTTTATTCCATGCGCCTGTATTCTGAATTCGGTGTTGAAAATAGCCTGATCTATTATATCCTTAAATTTCCGATTTTTCCGGCCAGAGCTTTCTATCAATACTGTGTATCCTTCAATGAGTTCAGACAAGTGTTTGACCAGCGACACGAATCTTTTTGGCGTTTCCTCCTTTTTCACGATTTGTTTCAGCTCATCGATAATTTTCTCGATTTCATGTATTACGACGCTTAGGCTCAGGCCTGCACCGGCACTTTTCAATAAATTTTCATTTATGTTGCGATAATCATCCTCTATTTTTTTCAGGTAGGTCTGTATTTGCTTCTTTACATTCTTGTCCTTTACCTTTTTCTCAACAATACCGTTCAATTCCTCTATGGATGATATAACAGGCTCGCTTGCAGGAGTTGACCCATAATAAACTCTTATCATATCTTTGTCGATATTACGTTTTATCACAACCAGATTTAATGCATAAGATACTGCATCTCTGAAGGCGAAGTATGCATCGTTCTCTATAAATCCTTCCCTATTGGTTTTCTCTATCAGATCTTGACTATCATACCTGTTCAATGATACCGCCCCAACGACAATATTGTTGCTAATCCTTCTAGTTGGAACATTCACTCTCTTGGTATCAAGAGAAAGCCAGTCATTCTCTGGTTCTCCATAGTCATATACACGTATATCGTCCCTGTAAACCCGTATTCCGCCATTTTTGTCCAGATAATTCTTAATTCCTTTCTTGTCTTGCAATCCAAGTGACAAAACTTTGCTCTCCCTGTCATAAATGAGACCGTTCAGTTCGATTCGACCAATTTTATACTTTGTCATATCAAGAGGTTTACCATCAGAATCGAGTAATTTAAGTACCTTTTTAATATGCTCATCGCTTTCTGTCATAATCCGTTTTTTCAATTTTTTCATTGATGGCCAAGGTGTAAATTCATATCTAAACTTTTTGATCGAATCGCCCTCTATTTCAATGTGGTAATTGAATAGCGACCAATCACTCACAGTTTTCCATGTCAACAGACCTTTTGTGAGTTCTTTGTCATCCAATTCAATTTCTATTGAAAATGTCGATTTCTTTTCAAATGGATGACGCAAAGAATTCAACGATCTATAAAGATCTTTTATCATTTCACGCTCCCAAGACTTGCGCAATTGTGTTATTTTGATTATTGTTCCAGTCCTACCACCTGTGAATACTTCAGGGTCTCTCTCAACTATAGTGACAGGTACATCATCTAGGTATTTCGAATCTTTGAACGAATTCCAATCTATCTTAAAGTGTACCTCACTTTTATTCTTCATTTTGCTCGTGATTTCTACAACGTCCCCCATTTTGTGTACTGCGAATCTGCCTATACCTTTGTCGCCAAGTGGGACTCTTTTGAAAATCTTGGTTTTTTCCTTATTTTTTAACATGAACTCCTTGATGTCATTTCCGATATCCATCCAAGCAGTTTTTATTGTTTCAATGTCCATACCAGTTCCATCGTCTTCTATCTCAATGACACCGTTTTTGGGGTCGTTCAGTTTTTGCATTTTGATTTTAACGGTTTTGGCGTCAGCATCATATGAATTCTTTACAATCTCCAGAAGAGCAACACTCTCATTACGTATTAGTTGGTCACCCAGTTGCGCAAGCAGTCGTGCCCTAGGTTTGAAAATAATGGATTCCGTCATGAAATCATCTCACGTACTTTTTCCGCTACTCCTTCGGCCATGAGGGGTGGGACCGCATTTCCGATCTGTGTAAGTTTTGACGACCTCGAGCCCTCGAAATAATAGTTGTCCGGAAACGACTGAAGCCTTGCCGCTTCCCTTACAGATAATGAACGAACCTGATTTATATCCGGATGGATGTAATAGTGTCCGTCCTTGGCGATATGAGCCACCACAGTCTGGGCAAACGGAAGGTCTGAGGCCACGACTTTGAACCTGTCTAGGAAGTACTTCTTGTTGTTGTGTTTAATGAGGCTTTTAGGCAGGTTGTTGTATTTCAATCGTTTCCCACCATTATTCCATGTTTCTATTGCGATTCTGTATATTTTTTTGTCATTGTCGTTGATCGGCCTTGTCATATGCATGCTCAGGATGTCATTATCTTGTCTTATATTGGACGCCATCAGATATCTGTTGGTCGGTTTTGTGTATTCGTCCCAGATATTACCTCCGCCGGCTTCCAGCTTTGGCAGATCTTCCAAGATGTCGTTCACAAGTCCTGTATTTTTTGAAACGCTAAAGTCTGAAAATGAAACATCCAAGTCTTTGCGTATGCCTATTATTATGACCCTCCTCCTGCATTGTAGCACACCAAAGTCTTCTGAATTGAGGAAGCGAACCTCTGTCCTGAAGCCGGATTTTCCGGCTTCATCGAGCCTTGCCTTTATCCTTTTGAACATCTGCCCCCGGTGTACCGACATCATGCCAGGCACATTTTCAAAAACGAATATCTTCGGGTTGAACTCATCCAGAAAATCGGCGTAACGCTTATACAAATGGTTTTTATGATCGTAACTTTTCCCGTGCGGGTCGCGTGCCCTTCCTACAAGCGAATATGCCTGGCACGGCGGCCCCCCGATCAGCACATCCAGCGTTTTGAAGCCAAGCGACGTCATATTCGCCTTCACTGCATCGAAAAGGGACTTCGTATTTTTCTTGGTTATCTTCCTGTTTATAACTGTTTTAAGAACATGATCTGGGATGTTTTTGTAGAGTTCGTCTCTTGTTATTTCCCCCCTTACATATCTGTTGTAAATTTCGATTCTGCCTCCCTTCTTGAGATGATTGTATGCGGCTCTTGTCATCAGTGTCATGCAAGCATTCCGGTCGCTTTCAATTTGCGCAACTGAAACAAACCCCGCCCTCTCGAAACCCTCCGAAAGGCCACCGGCCCCGGCAAAAATATCGATAAACGTCGCTCCAATCATAGAACCTTCCCGATATGCACTCGGCTACAAGCCCAACAGTCAATATCCATGTTAAATTATTGTCCTGGATATTAAAGAAAGCCCACTGAATGGAATGGCTGATATGGGGAGTAATATTCGACCTAACTAGAACGCCTCCCAAATAATATCTCCTTCATTCTTACTCCCGCCCGTTTCCGCCAATCCTCAATTACCCTAGCAGTCCTTTCCACAATGGCATCCCTATACTGTTCAACTGGATAATCAATCACAAACGCTATCGGATGTTTCGACATTGTGTTGATGACGCGGTATAGAAAATAACGCTCTTTGAAATATTCAGCCTTCTCCCATTCTTGGTCAGTTATGACAAAATCATCGCTGTCAACTTTTGAAGCTTTAATCTCGATGAATTTCTTCACGAGGTGTCCATGTTTCTTCTCGTTGAAGTGACTTGATGTTATGTGTATAGGCACAACAACTACATCATATCCCATTTTTCGCTTATGCACGTCCCTAGCTACGTACCCCGCATGCTCGTTGTGTTCGTTTTCATCTTGCAATACGAGGCTTATTGCCTGCTCTTCTACGGCATTTCTTGACCAATCCATTTTCTTCTCCTCTTCATATGGCAGTTCACCTAGTTTCTTCACAAATCCCCTCTTTTTTATTAATGACTTGATTCGTCTTGGAGGAATTTCTTGCTTTTTCTCGATGATAAGGTCTCTGGTGGCTAATCTACTCAAAGAACTAACTGGAACGAGGTTTTCGGGATTTGCCATTTTTTTATTCTTACCTTTTTTTAGCGATAAATCTTTGTAATCACGAACCACATCAACTGCATCTTCTGGTTCCTTTCCCCAAACCAAGTCAATAAACTCAGCACCTAAAAAATTATCCATTAGTTTATTCAATTCCTTGCATAGCAAGCGCTTAATCCGATCATGCGAACTCTCCATAGACTTCGATATTAAAATAGAGATTTTGTGACCATCCTGTTGAAGAAAAAGATCTACTTCAGTTTCCAACGGTTCGCCAATCAGCAACGGTGTGATGACACGTAACCCATCAACATATATGACCTCCGCTGATTTCAAATTCTCGAATACACGCGTAGCCTCAAGGCGTGAAAAAAGAGTTCTGCGTTGACTTTTAATCACAGAAATTAGAGTTTGGGTAGTAAGCTTCAAATCATTTCTTATCCAATCTCCATCTTTTTTCAACACCGACGTAAACTTTGCCTTATCTGGAAGCTTTATATGAGTTAGAGCGTTGAGACCGGTTTCTTCGAAAAGATGATTAGGCGGATTTTTTTCCAACGTAGGTGACAGTTTAACAATGAATACATTTCTTCTGTTTTTACCAAGTTTTGTCAGAAAATTCTCATCGTCCACATAATACACGCCCTCACTTGGACTATGCCAAGAATTACCTCGACAGTAGAATTTGAAAGCGGATTTCACTTCTTGCCATGAATCTAACTCCACTAAATGTTCACTGCCATCATCACTCAGCAACGCATCTAGTTTCATGTATACGCTACAAAGGGATTCGAACTCTTTTATTGAGAGACTTCTCTTCTTCCATAGTATGTTTTGCAGAAATACGATATACTCCCCAACGGTTGTGGCTGAATGAACTTTCATCAAGTCCTTGAAGAAATACTCCATTTCAGGATATATCCTCCGCATTCCTACTTTCCAGTCTAGAAGCTCATTCTGAGATTCCCACTGGACTTGAATACTCGTACGATACTTTGTTTTTCTGCTCGGTGTAAATATCCAAGGACGCGAATCAAGCTGTGAAATGATTTTATTTTTTTGATTGGTGTCCGAAATCTTTTCGATTTCCGCACGCAGAATATTGTATTTCGCAATAAATGTCTTTTTTTCTTTGACCTTTCTTTCGCACATAGAGTGTATCTCTGCGATTATTTCATCAGGTCCAGGCATAGCTTCCCAACCAATAAATCTGAAGAAATTTGAAAATTCCGTTCTATTCTTTCTAAACATGCTACTTTTACTCCTATCAATATGAACGACAGGAATCGAACCTGTAACGGTCTCTTTATCAAAAAGTGCTCCTCTTGGACCTACACGTAGCATCCTATCACCCAGTTTTGCAGGTATCCAAGTATTATCTGATCTTGAAAGAAATTCTACCCATTTACTCCACCCAACCTCCTCTTCTATTTGGCTCTGCCGCCCAGATTTTTCCAAATCTGGGTCGAATCGATAGTAACGGGCCTTCCTGTGTTTTGAAAACTCCTGCCAATTTCTTATTAACTCATGTAGAAACACAGATAATCTATTGAACGAATTCTCAGCATTTTCTTTATCCTTACTGCATTCTTTCAATATAGCCGAGACCCTTTCGTCAGCAAAGTCAGGGTCTTGGATATTATACCCTGAATATCTATATCCTGAATGTCTCGTTGGTCTTGGTTTTTTACCAATTCTTTTTTCAAGATCATGTTCACTTATCCACACAATATTAGAGGATATAGTAATTCCTGTGGTTACCCCTATCTTTTCGAAGAAGTCCCTTATCACTTTCTTTGGATCCTTTCTTCTTTTCGGAACAAGTTTACTCAATTTTCGAAGATATTTTCTGGATAGCAGGGCAGAATCATTTATCCCTCCAAAGAATTTAGTAGCATCGAATTGCCCACCGTAAGGCGAAGATAGATAAAGCCGGTTAGCGATACAAAAATTTCCATCTTCTGCGGTGAGAGGAACTTTATTTTGCGCTATATCCCAACATTTTCTGTTCTGAAAGATGAATGTTATAACCTCATCAAGGAATTTCTCTCCAAGTTTGCTCGGTTTCTCTCTTTCCAGTATTGGAAGAATAATGTTTTTAAATTGCCCCTTTGAATCAAGCACCGTTAAGATGTTTTTCTCAAGGAACTCAATAGCTCGCGCTCGTCTCTCATCTTCTTTATCGTTTTCGGTCTTCTTGCGCAGAAAGGCAAGTATCTTTGGATGGATACATTGTAGGACTGTGCTTGGTCCTGTTTCTTTCAACTTCTTTGAACTAGGCGGGGTGTAGAATATTTTTTGATTGTCACCCTCCTTCCTGCATATGGCTCCATTAGAGAGTAAAACCGGGAAATTTTCAATCAGCTTCTGTCTTATTGTCCATGGGTTTGAGCGGTATCTTTCATTGCTATTTATGTTATTATATAGTTCAGCAATTAGAATCGAAAATTTAGCGAACCACTCATATGCATGCTTTTCCCTAACCTTGTTTTTGGCAATTGATTCAAACTTTTGCCAGTCCGAAATGAAATCCAATGCGTCGAGATCTTTAGACTTGTTTAATTGTTTGAGGTATTCCATTCCTTCGTCCGGCATGTGTTTTGAAACCCAATGCAATTTTTTTCCGACAATTATTTCCAAATCCTTATAATTGAAAAGGTTTCGTAAATCATTCTGCAAAGGTAGTATGCATAACGAAGGTTTTGTCCATCTGGTCTTGATTTGTCCCCGTTTCCCTTGCATTTCGACAAGGACCGTTTTATGTCCGCACATATAAGCGTTGATGCTTTTCTTTATGGTCTCAAATGGAGATGTTTTTCTTGTCGTATTATTGTTGGCTTCGTGCCCTCCTTTGACAAGTGGAGCAATACGATACATTTGAAGTGCCATCTTTGGGTCTTCGTATTTTTTATAACACTCAAATGCCTTCTCCCAAGCCATTCCTACAAGCCCAAAAAGCCAATTGTTGTATTTATCGTCGCTACTTTTGAGTGTCTTTCTTCGCAATTCGACATTAAAGTCGCCTTGGATATCAAAATGTGTCCGAAGATCCACCTCGGGGAGAGGAAGAAAAGCGTAACATTGTCCTTCGGTCTCTTTGATTCTTCCTTTTTCATCTATTGAGAATGATATACCTACAGATTTCATCACAGGGGCTTTCTCCAAATCTTTTTTATATTCAACATTTCTCACCTTCACAAGCTGTTTGAGTGGTTCTTCCTCAACCTTAATTTTATCTGAGGAGAAACAACGGTAGAGCCTCTCTTTTGAATTGTCTACCAACCTAAAGCTGTGTGAAATTGGCCCTTCCTTTTTTTCAATAATTTTCTGTCCATAATGAATTGTTCGAAGATTTTGAAGCCAAAGAAGCATGTTAGAAGATAACCGATTTATTATCTCTCTAACTGGTTCTGTGTCCTTCTGGTCGTGTCCTGCGATATTGATACAGAACAAGCTTCCTCTCTGTGAGACATTAGACAAAAGAGGCTTGGCAACTTCGCACGGTGACGATATCCATTGAGGCACACACATTTGCTCATCAAAATAAAATCTAAATGGACCAGAGTATATCTCTACACGATCTGAAATCTTGAATACGGATTTGAAACCAATTCCCATAAATCCAATTTTGTCATGCTTCGTTGATCTATCAAACTCGCATATTGCAGACACATTTTGACGGTCGGGGTCACTATCAATCTCTTCGAATGGGTCCCCATCATTTTGCACTACTATCCAGTTATTGGTCCATTCAATGAATAAATTTTCGGACTTAGCGTCATCGGCATTTTGAATTAGCTCAAGAATAAAATCTTCCTCGCTATGAATTCTCCTTGGAAGTTTAAGCAAACCTGATAATGGACCAGTACGGATTTTTTCATACTCAGCTTTCATCGTCTCGTGGAGCTTTCCAATGGCGTTTTTCGCTTGGTCAGGATTTTCAAAATTAATCTCATCAGGATACATTATAATCACATTTTAACGATTTTCTCTTCTTTTTTCAACTGTTCGTATCTTCGCTGGGCTTCCTTTTCAATGAATTTCTCAATGTCCGTCGTGGTCGGTTCTCCCCTTTCCGCTTTTTTCAACTTTTCAATGAATTCCTCGGTCAGGTTTGGGTGCTTCCCACACAACTCTAGGAAAACTTGCACCCCTTCAAGGAATTTGTCGATTTTTTTTGGGTCTGTGTTGTCCATACCATTCCCTTCTTAAAGGGTTTTAAATAAGAATTCCACCGAGCTAATTCCACCGGACGCGGAGAGCTAAATAACCACCAATCATAATTATTGGTAAAAAGTATCATTTCCATCTACTGAAACGTATTTCAAGACAGATAGTTCCGCAAGGTTTTGTTTCCAAAACTTAAGGCTACCATGGAACTATGCTTGGATAATACAAAGGTTTTTTCATGGCCCCACACCTATACCAAGGATTGCCATCAGTGAACGAACCATACTTATCAAAAAAATCCCATGCCTTATAGCTCCATGAATACCGATATACACCATCAATTTTTCTTCTTCTTAGCCATCCTTGCTTATGGGCCCTGAATAATCGGTTGTGCGCGGCTGTTATTGTTATCAATAGTCCGGTAGAGACATCCCACGCAGTTACTTCAAGACCGTATACGAATTCCAAGGTATCCCACAGGCAAATAGCCATAACGCATCGCTTTATAAATAAATTGTCATGGGAAGGTTTTATTCGAAACGTCTGATATTCTAAATTCACACCTAGACGTAATTAATTGTTTTAACGTATCTTAGAGAAAGGGAACTAATCCAATTTTTTGTATTTTCTTTTTGCAAATAATTACACATGTAACAGGTATGGGGTTAATCCCAGAATTATTCAGCCTTTTTGCTCATCTCCGCTCGTATTCTTTTCCCCATTTCCGTCAGCTGGTAAACCTTCCCAGTCCTCGAAGCCGGGTTAAGGCATACCGCTATCCCCCTTTCTTTGAAAAGCCGGAGTATCTTGGACACGTGCGTGATCGAAAGCTTGGTATCCCTTCGGATGTCGCTGGGGATCTTCGGCCTGTCCATTGCGCCTATTATCATTCTCCTCTGTTTCCCGCGCGCGACCCAGCCGTAGAGCTCCCAGTCGATTTCAGTCATATAACAATTTTGTAGTATTTCTATTATCCCAATAGTTACAAAAATATAGCAAAAAAGTGATAATTTTATATATTCCGGGGCCGAATAAGCACTGAGGAGGGCAGCATGAGTCTATGCAATATTGCCGGATGTGTCGGAAGAGACCAAGCAGCACAAGTGATGATATTGGGGCTGGAGTATGGATTTCTCTTAGGCGTTTTCGTTGTAGGGATGCTCGTTATCGGCTATATAATACATAAGAAGATTGCGAAGCATTGGGATGAATGGGAAGAAAATTTTTACAGGATGCTGGTAAAATGGCATGGAAAGAAGTCACGAGGAAAAAGGTAAATCCAAATGAACATTTGAATAAGAAACCCCTCATGTAAAAGGAGAAAAGGATTTCTATATGGGAATTCAAACATCGATTTTTAAAGCCTATTGGAAAATAAAAAAGGTGAAAGATGAATAAAATTGAAGTGATGAATAAAATCATTGAATATTTTTCTCATAAACCAAACTCCATAAAAATTATTGACTCAAATCCTAGAAAACCATATTTCTCGATTTCGAAAAATGGAAAAACAAAATTCTTTGTTATTTCAGAAACTGGTATTGAAAATACAAAACATCCAGATATTGTTTGGGTTGGTATAAGTTCAAACATACAAGAAAGAATTGATATAGAAAGAACTTTTGTAATAACAATTGATTATGCTAATAATGAAACTCTTATATTATTTCCAGTAAATTCTCAGGAAAATTTGAGACCGAACTATCAAGGTCAATTAATGTTTGATGTTAAAAGAAGTCAAAATTACGGAAGCCAATCTTTTAAAGCAGATGATATTGAAAATTTGATAAAGAAGATTGAAGATATTATTTGAGATTTCTTTTCTAAAACCACTGCAGTCGTGTCGATTCGGACGACACCGTATGTTTATCGAGAAATCAAACGGCTATGTCTTTTTTATCATCTTTTACGCCCTCTATCTTCCCTCCCATGATGATCCCAAGCAGCTTGTTCCGCCAGTCGCTACTGTTGGTTGTCTCCCTGTCCCCCCTCAAGGAATGAGAATCCATGCTTGAATTTCAGCTCAACATCTTATCTAACTATTTATTCCCTTTTTGGAGGGGATGGCAATGCCAGAAAACAAAAAAACGCGATTTTCATCATTTACTTATGTATTTTTTCGCAAATTACACCCGTTTTTTCATTGCTTATAAACAACAATATGGAAAAAATTATCATGGCAGAGCTTTCTAAAGGCGCGGAAAAAATAATATTGTCGCTTTATGAGAAAACGGCCAAACGCCATAAGCGCATGAGCAAAATTCGTGAATATCAGAAAATCAGGATGTTGGCGTTCGTTCCCGTTCCTGAGCCGATGAAGTTCTTGAGAAAAGAAAAGATTTACAAAAGCCTGAAAATCTACCGCACGCTGGAATCGCTGGAAGAAAAGAGCATCATAAAAATCGGGAAAAAGGCGGACATTTCAGTCAAATTTTACAGGAAAGAACTGATGCACGGGTTTGGAAATAAGGAATGGATCGACCATTATCTTGATTCCGCCGTGGACAGGGATGCTGTACTGACGGAAACAAAGGAGAGTCCTTGGATCAAAAAGAAAAGAGCGAGAAAAACTGCGGCGAACAGGATTATCTGGCTACAAAGACAATCTGGCGTGATGTGGCATCCGAACGAAAAGTTCGTTTTTCTTACGCCGAAAGGCATGGCTTTGGGGAAATCATTAAGCAGCCGTCATGGCATATCTCCGGGCCCAGCGCCTTTCGCGGCTTACAGATATGATAAGAAAGGCAGATTAGTCAAGTTCTAGTATTTCAGAATACAAGTTTGGAGGCAACCTCAGAAGCAAAACCAAGACGGCACAAGTTAATGAGGTTTTGTGCAAAATACTATGCCATAATCTATGTGTGTTGATTCATGAATTGCATGAATTAAGATTTTAATTTGAATTTTTCATATTCTTGCCAAGTCATTTTCAAAACTTCATTTTTTGTTGTCTTAGGAATCAAAACAATACCGAGTTTATTGATCATTTTTTTAAAATCATCATCCACTTCGCTTATTACGGTTGATGATTCATAACTCCCGAAAAGGTTGAAGATCCCGATACCCATATTCGCAGTAATTAGTCCTATAAGTATTGTATGATGAGGTCTGTTTTCCAATGCATCAACTCCTGGTTTATTAGGATGTTCGATATGTTTATCCGAAGGTTTCATTTCAATAATTTTATCAAAATCTGGATTCCACATTCTTTCCCTTAATTCATCAGCCTGCTTGGTTTTTGAAAATTTGTCTCCCCATAACCAAGTACATGAACCCAGAATTATTTTGTTGGTGAGAGACGTCAAGGACATTTTTTCATTCGTATCTTCTTCATATGCCGATACTGGAGTAATCGTAACGAAAGAACCATCTTTTAAAAAATCTTTATTGAGGGGGAATTGAGGTGGCGATAAAATCATCAACACTTTTTCTTTTTTCTTGGTGTCGTAATAAAATTTAACTGGGGCATTAAATCCAACCCCAACTTCCTTTTGAAGCGGTATTAAATTTCTCTTTCTTCGACCTTTAATTTCAAATCCATCTTCATACATTTGAGCCATCAGCCAATTTGCTGTTAATGTTCGCATAGAACTTTGTTCAATCTTACTAATTTTGTTATTACAAGTAATGCAGGAAATAACTTTGAATTTTTCGGGTCCGCCTAATTGTTTTGGTATTATGTGGTCTATCGAAGAGTCATTCTCTGAGATTGTATTACCACAATACGGACATATCGCATTTTCACGCATAATAAAACAAGATTATTTCTTCACTTTTTTCGTCGCATAAATTAATATAGCAATTCCTATGCAGATGATGACAAAAGCTATGGATAACGTAATGACAAAACTCTCGAATGGAGTTTCTGTCTGACCAGACACACTACCAATGGGAGTTTCAGCTTTGTATATCATTAACATTACAGGATTTGAAGCATAAACATAGAGAAGCCCAAGTATGATAATCATGAACCCAATTATCTGGAGTTCTTGTTTCCTAATCTTCATATATTTATTTTCTTTTATCATCTTAAAAACGAATGTTTAAACGGCTCTGTAGAAATGATTTATAAAGGGGAGTTGGCCCCAACTGTTAATTGAGTAGAATAACAGGAGGGGGCTCCCATGAAGAATTCTTCTAACGGGTTAATAAAATTAACTGAGACCT